>Ga0335084_10007993_pt1 | contig 10524 bp, 13 predicted proteins | sample Lox_Sample_44_FD_206721 | JGI IMG/M metagenome (GOLD analysis project Ga0335084, IMG submission 206721) | Soil microbial communities from Loxahatchee National Wildlife Refuge, Florida, United States - Lox_Sample_4.4 | ecosystem: Environmental > Terrestrial > Soil > Wetlands | place: USA... | reverse complement strand
CGAAGCGCCGATCCAGATGATCCGCCTGTTCAACGAGCCGGAAGGCAAGAAGTATCTGGCGCAGAGGGGCGTGCCCGAGGCGTTGATCAAGCAGCTGCCTTTGCTGGGCATCTCCGGCATCGCCAACGTGCTGTCGGCCATCAAGATGGCGAAGTGGTACGAGTGGGGCGAAGGCGATGCAGTGATCACCGTGCTGACCGATTCGATGGAACTGTATGGCAGCCGCCTGCGTGAATTGACCGAAGAGCGCGGGACTTACACCGCTCGCGATGCCGCCGTGTCCTATCATCAATATTTGATGGGGCAGGATGTGGCCTACATGGAAGAACTCACCTACCCCGAGGCCAAGCGTGTCCACAACCTGAAGTACTATACGTGGGTCGAGCAGCAAGGCCGCACGTATCAAGAGATTCAGGATCAATGGTACAAGAAGGATTACTGGACTGGCATTCACGGTCAGGCCGATCAGATCGATGCGCTGATCGAAGAGTTCAACGCGGAGACCGGGTTGCTATAAAGAGACTAACGAACGCTAGGTGCGTCGTTGCGAGCCGCACAGCGGCGAAGCAATCTCACCGTCTGACAACGGGATTGCTTCGTCGCAAACAGCGCTCCTCGCAATGACGCGCAGAATGGAAAGTTGGCCGAGTGGAGTTTTACACTTCACTCGGCTTTTTTATTAGATGATGATCGGCCCTTAGCAGCAATGACAAACGGTCGTTGATCATTCGTTGCAGGCATCGATAATGTAAGCAGGAGGCATCCCATGAAGACCAAGTTGATCGCTACCATTCTGTTCACTGTCGTCGGCCTGATGCTCGTCCTGGGCGGCACATCGTACGCTCAGTCATTCGACGACCGCCAGCCGATCCATCAGCAGACCATTTCCAACACGGTGTATCTGCCCCTCGTCTCGAAACCGCCGTGCACTTGGGTGCAACCAACCGCATACGTCGCCGTTAGTCAACCCGTTGTGAAAGTAGGCGATTGGGTGACGATCACCGGTGCCCTATTCAACGAATGCCACTATGTTGGTGAACCAGACAGCCGCCTCGAAACAACGCCTGAAGGTTTGCTCTATCCATCGCGCATTATCACCGGTTTCACTAACTGGCTATCCGACGGCACTTACAAGACGTTCACTTTCACAGCGCAAGCTGTCCAGCCCGGCGTTGTCTCCATCGTTGTGTCCTCAATGTACGAAGTCCATTATCCCAGTGGAGGTGCTTGGTGGGAATCATCGCAATCCGACCCGGCTGTTATCCGAATCGTTCCATAAGGAGCGAATACAAACATGAAACGAAACCTTGCCGCTGCTATCGCCCTTGCCTTCTTTGGCATCGTGTTGCTTGCACAGGTCAGTGCATCGCACGCCCAGCCACTCGACGAGCGCCAACCGATCCAGCAGCAGACCATCTCGAACTCGGTGTATCTGCCTCTCATCACTCGAAACTGGCCCTGCGTCCCGAAAGGAACGACAGCCTATGGCGCTGTCAGCGACCCCGTGGTGCATGTCGGTGAGATCATCACCGTGACTGTCGCACTCGTGAATGACTGCAACCAGTGGGTGGGAGAACCTTACTTCGGCGCGAGAGCCGATCCACCAGATATGTTGTCGCCGTGGCACGCTGAACGCTATGGTCCTATCACCTTACTCGCTATCGGCCAGTACGAAGAAATCACTCTCACGCTCCAAGCAGTCACGCCCGGCGTAGTGACTATCCTGGGCGGCGCGAGCTACGAAACGTTGAACAATCAGAACCCGCCCGCATATTACTTTGACAGCGTTGGGTTTAACCCAATCGTTGTGCGCATCCTACCCTAATCTATAAGGGGTCCTCCATAAAGTTTGCTTTCATTGGCTTAGTCAAGCGTGATACAATCGAAGCGGGTATGACGAGCGAATCTTAAATTGTCACTCGTTGCGTTTCACGCAGTACGCGTTACACCTCATGCCACGCGCCACGTTTCGCTTCTATCAAGAACTCAACGACTTTCTGCCTCCGCCTCAACGCCAGGTCGCATTCGAGCACGAATGGCGCGGCACGCCGTCGATCAAACACCTGATCGAATCCCTTGGCGTGCCGCACACCGAAGTCGATCTGATCCTCGCCAACGATCGATCGGTCGACTGGACTTATCAACCGCAGGAAGGCGATCGGATCGCAGTCTATCCGATGTTCGAAGCGATGGACATCACCCCACTGATCCGCCTGCGTCCACAGCCGCTGCGCGAGGTCCGCTTCGTGCTCGATGGGCATCTTGGTCGGTTGGCCGCTTACCTGCGCATGCTGGGTTTCGATACGTGGTATCAGAATCATGTCGACGATGCTGTGCTGGCTGAGATTTCCAAGAACGAGCAACGCATCCTGCTGACGCGCGATCAAGGCTTGCTCAAACGCAGTGCGGTGACGCACGGTCATTGGATACATGCCACCGCGCCACATGAGCAACTGCGCGAAGTGATCAAGCGTTTTGATCTTCAACATCAGACGAAGCCCTTCACACGCTGCCTCAGTTGCAACGGTCTGCTGCAATCCACCACACTGGCTGAAGTGAAAAACGAAGTGCCCGAAAACGCCGCACGTTTTTACGCTGATTTTTGGCGCTGCACTTCGTGCCGCAAAGTCTTCTGGCAAGGCTCACACTATCAACGCATGACGCGCTTGATTGAGGAAGTTCAACTCACCGCCGGGGGCGCTGAGAGCGCAGAGAATGAATAGACATTGCGCTGTTGCGTCTCGGCGGTGAGTTTATGCTACAATCACACCTGATCTTCTTTCAGGTGAGACCTCATGCCGGACGCGCGTCCGATTTTGAAATGGGCCGGAGGCAAAGGCCAGCTGCTCGATCGTTTGCAGCCGCTCTTTCCGCCGAAGTTCAACCGCTACATCGAACCGTTCGCCGGGGCAGGCGCGGTCTTCTTCCGGCTGCACAACCTGGGGTTGATCGGCGCGAATCCCCGGCTGCGCGTGAAGCCTGCGATTCTCAACGACTTTAACGGCGAATTGATGGCGGTCTATCAGGCGGTGCGCGATCATCTCGATGAATTGCTCGACGAACTGACGCGGCATCAAGCGCATGTCAACGATCCCGATTACTATTACTACGTCCGCAACCTCGATCGCGAACCGGACTTCAGGCAGTGGCCGCTGCCGGTGCGTGCGGCGCGCACGATCTTCTTGAACAAGACTGGCTACAACGGCCTGTATCGCGTGAATCAGAGCGGCTATTTCAACGTGCCGTTCGGTCGCTACCAGCATCCTACGGTACTCGATCGAGAGACATTGAAAGCGGCACATCTGGCCTTGCAGCACGTCGATCTGATGTGCAGCGATTTTGCACAGCCGCTGCGGCTGGCGCGCAAGGGCGACTTCATCTACATCGATCCACCCTATCAACCCTTGAGCCGCACCGCCAACTTCACGGCTTACACCTCGCGCGGCTTTGGCTGGAGTGAGCAGCAGCGTTTAGCCAAGTGGTTGGCACGGATCGCACGACGTGGCTGCTACGTGTTGATCAACAACGCCGATACGCCCCAAGTGCGTGAGCTGTACTGTTCAGCTTTCCAGGAACGCGGCGTGTTGATCCACATGGAGTCGTTCGAGACGACGCGCAACATCAACAGCGCGCCGGACGCGCGCAGCGGCGGGCAGGAATTGACGGTGTGGAATTACTGAAAGCGCAGGCTCAAGACGGATGATAATCCGCCGTTCCTAAACGCTGGACTTTCGTCCAGCGGGAGTGCTCAAGGCAAAAATGATCGAACTTCAAATCCCCGGCCGGGGCATCATCGAATTGGAATATGCGGTCTTCGACGTGAACGGCACGCTGGCCGTCGACGGGCAGTTGATCAAAGGCGTGGAGCCGCTCATCGCGCAGTTGCGCGGCAAGTTGGACGTGCGCCTGATCACGGCGGACACGCACGGCAGGCAGATCGAGATCGATCGGCAGTTGAAGTTCACCGCCGATCGCTTGAAGCCCGGCGGCTACGAGCGCGAACAGAAGGCCGATTACGTCCACGCGCTGGGTGCGCACAAAGTGGTGGCCATTGGCAACGGCGGAAACGATGTAGACATGCTGAAGGTGGCCGCATTGGGCATTGCCGTGATCGGCCATGAGGGTGCGTCGTTCGAGGCGCTGTCTGCCGCCGATGTCGTGACGCACAACATCTTCGATGCGATCGGCTTGCTGCTGTACCCTAAGCGCCTCATCGCCACGCTGCGGCGGTAAGGCCATGCGACTCGACGAACTGATGCGCGCCATCCCTCCGGCGACGCAGGCCAAACTCCCATTGCACTTGCAGGACTTCAAGGTCGCCCGACGATCGTGGCTGGTGCAGCTGTATTACAGCGATCCGCTCATCCACTATGAAGTCGTCACGCTCGGCGTCAAACGCCGCGAACTGGAGATCGGCCTACACTTTGAGAGTCGCAACGCCGCCACGAATGAACGCTTGCTCAACGGTTTCATGCAGCATCTCTTCGAAATCAAAGGAGAATTAGGGGATAGAGTCGAAGCCGAAATGTGGGATCACGGCTGGACCAAAGTCTACGAAACGTTCCCGATGGAGACATTTGACCAGAAGTACGTCGATCGGGTGGCCACGCGATTGGCGCACGTCATCGTCGTCATGCAGCCGATCCTGGAAGAAATCATGACGAACCAGTAACGAGTAACTATTTTGCGTGCGTTACTCGTTACTTCGTCCAATCCTCCGCATGTTCCTCGTAGTGTCCATAGGTGTTGTTCTCGATCCACTCCGCGAACGGTTTGCCCTGCGTCCACGCAAAATGCTGCGGATTGAACAGTGCATCCTCTGAAGCATTCACCGCAATGTTGAGCAACTGCGTATAGGCGTCGCGCTCCTCACGCCGCACTTCGTCGAGTGATTTGGCGCGAGATCGCTCAAATGCCTGCGCGTTGAGCTCGTCGAGTGGCGGCTCATCGGCCGCCGGTTCTTCGTCGCGCAGCAGTTGGCCATAGAGCGTGGCGATGCGGCCTTCCCAGAATCCGAAGTGCGCGATGAGATCTTTGATCGACCAGCCACCGTGCAAGCGGGGCGCGAGCAGCTGCTCTTCACTCAAGCGTGCCAGGGCCGCCTCGAGTTGCTTACGACCCGATCGGATGTTGGCCAGCAGCTCGGTTTTGTTCATCGCTTGGCTAGCTCCGCCGCGCGTTCCTGCCGTAAGCCATCCAACAGCAAGCGATTCTCGCGCAGCAGCCACAACAGCACTGCACCTGTGATCGCGCCGATGACGGCTCCCGTTAACGCGGCGCTGATCGCGTTGCCGAGCAGTGGCGAATTGATTGCAGCGCCCAGCGTCACACCCAAGCCGCCTCCAAAGATATAACCCAGCGGCCAGGCGACGGCATTGATCGCCGCCCACCAGCCGGTCTTGTTCATGACGCCGCGCAACAGCAGCCATTGCATCAAACCCACGCCTATGCCCATGAATGGCAAAAAGGCGAACGCCCCCAGCGCAAAACCCAGACCGGTAAAAAGCGCCCAGCGCTGCAAGCCGTTGATGTGCCGGCGCAGTATCAGCCATTGCAGTGCGCCGGTGCCCGCTCCGATAACAAAAAACATCGCCAGTGAAATAATCATGAGAATCAACGCGGTCTCTTGCGGAACGCTGGCCGGATCGGCGGTAAACGCAGCACCGAGCCCCGTCATGCTGATAATGATCGAGACGATCAAGCTGATGGTTGTCCCGATCAGCCAACCGCCGATTACTGCCGCCGTCCATAACAGCCATTCGCGCGACTGGTTGAACGGCGCTGTGGGTGCTTCGATTTCTTTCATGACACATCCATTTCTGCGAGCAGCATGCTGAACTCGCTTAAGATCATGGCCGTGGCGCCCCATACTTTGTGGGGGCCGATTTGATAGAAGGGAACATCCACCGTCACCCCGCGCAAGGCCCACGGTTCGCGCTTCAACACATCCCGATCGAACAACCGGCTCAGCGGCACTTCGATTAGCTCGGCCACTTCCCGAGGATCGCACCGGAAGTCCGGCCGCTGTTCGACACAGCCGACCGTCGGCGTGACGAGAAAATTGCTGGGCGGAATATAGATCGTCGAGAGCTGCCCCAGCACATCGATCGCCGTGCAGGCCGCGCCGATCTCCTCGCAAGCTTCACGCAGCGCCGTCGCCTGTAACGACTCGCCGGCCTCTTGCGATCCGCCCGGCAGCGAGATCTGTCCACCGTGCACCAGACCATCCTCGACACGTCTCATCAATGGGAAGTGCCATACACCGTTATGCGGATAGAGCAAAATCAATACACCCGCTGGACGCGCATCGTCCGGCGGCGTAGCGCGCAAGCCCTCCATGCGATACTCCGGCGCCAATTTGATCTGTGCCGCAATTCCCGGCAGCGGCTTTTTTAACGCCGCCCGAATATCATCCAGCTTCAAATCCCTCAACGCACGCCCGTCATTGATCATTGTTCATTGATCATTGTTAATTGTTCATGGTCAATTTATAGCCCACACCGGTTACAGTTTCGATCTGTGCGGTACTATGATTGAGCTTCTTGCGCAAGTGTGCCACGTGCACATCCACGGTGCGCGTCTGCCCGGCGAAGTCGTAGCCCCACGCCAACTCGAGCAGCTTCTCGCGGCTCAAGACGACGCCCTTGTTTTCAGCCAGCGTGAGCAGACAGTCGAACTCTTTCGCGCGCAGCTCGATCGGTTGGCCGGCCACCGTCACTTCGCGCCGCGCCGGATCGATCGTGAGATCGCCAATCCGATAGGTCTTCGTCGGCGAGGCCGCGCGATCCGAGCGGCGCAGGATCGCTTTGACGCGGGCCACCAATTCGCGCGGATTGAATGGCTTGGTCAAGTAATCGTCTGCGCCCAATTCCAGTCCCACGATCTTATCGACATCTTCATCGCGCGCGGTGAGCATGATGATGGGCAGATTACTGCCGGGCAGATCGCTATTCGCGCGCACGCGGCGGCACACTTCCCAGCCGTCAATCTCCGGCAGCATCAGATCGAGAATCATCAGCGCCGGATCGACTTGCTTGATCTTATCCAACGCCTGTTTGCCGGTGTTGGCCTGCTCGACGCGATAACCGTCCTGTTCCAGGTACAGCCGTGCCAGTTCGATGATGTTTTGTTCGTCGTCGACGACGAGGATGGTCTCTTTAGGCATTGTTGATGGTAGATTTCTGATTGTTGAATGATAGACTTGCGCAATCAGCACTCAGCATTCAGCAATCACTCCAGCGCAATGCACTCAATCTCCACTTGCGCACCGAGCGGCAGACCGGCTACGGCAATCGTCGAACGCGCCGGCGGATGCTCCGGGAAAAACTCGGCGTAGACTTCGTTCATCGCTTTGAAGTTTGCCATGTCGGTGAGGAATACTGTCGTCTTCACAACCTTTGCCAGCGAAGTGCCCGCCGCCTCCAGAATGGCGCTGATGTTTTGCAGCACGCGCCGCGTCTGCGCCGGCACATCACCTTCGATGAGCTTGCCCACCGCCGGATCGATCGGCGTCTGCCCGGCACAGAACACCAAGCCGTTCACACGAATCGCCTGTGAATACGGGCCGATGGCTTTAGGCGCCAACTCGGTGCTGATGACGGTGCGCTTGGTCTGGCGTGGTGCAGCAGTGGTCTTCTTGGTGACAGTTTTCTTCACAGTCTTCTTGGTGGCCATGCTTCGGTCCTTTCCAAAGGTGATTTAAGGAAACAAGGAGAACGTCTTGTCTGCTTACCTACTTGTTTCCTGCATTACTCGTCCAGCACATCCAGCGGCCCGCACACCGCGCCCACGCAACCCGGTCCAGTATGCACACCTAGCACTGGCACGATCTGCCCAAACGTAACCTTGGCATTGGGCAACAGCGCCGTAATTTGCGCCGACAAATTCTGCGCGGTTTCCAGAGCGTTGGTATGCAACACGTGAATCCAGGCCGGTCGATCTTTCATCTTCTCTTTCACCAGATCGGCGATGATGGTCAACGCTTTGGAGATGCTGCGCGCGCTGCCCGCGCGGATGTAGGTACCAGGCCCTTTGTCCACGGTGATCACCGGCTTCAAGTTCAACAACGCGCCCGCCATCGCCTGCACGCGCCCGATGCGCCCGCCCTTTTGGAGATAATGCAGCGTATCCAGCGTGAAGAAAATCTCGGTCTGCTCGGCTACTTCCTGCACGCGCTGCTTCAATTTATCCAGTGACCAGCCACGCCGGATGGCCTGTGCCGCCGCCACCACTTGAAAGCCTTCTGCCGCCGACAAAGTCTTCGTATCGATTGTCGTGATGTTCAACTCGGGGCACTGCTTGGCCGCCTGCGCGGCCGAATTGATCGTACCGCTCAAGCCCGATGAGATGTGCACAGAAACGATGTCTTTGTCATTCTGGCCGACGCGACGATATAATTCGACGAAATCGCCCACCGACGGCTGTGAAGTCGTCGGCAGATGATTCGGGTCCGCCACGAGACGGCGATAAAACTCGGTGGGCTGGATGTCGATGCCGCTGCGCAGCGATTCTGTGCCAAAGTTGATTAACAGCGGCATACGTTCAACGCCGTACTGCGCGAACATTTCTTCCGGCAGATCGACGGCGCTATCGGTAACAATCTTCATGACTGACTCCTTGGGAAAGTACGCCCATTGTACCTCATTCTGCTACAATAACGGCATGTACCCACTCACTGAGGTCCTTCAGTCTGAAACCGGCTTGCTGTATCGCATGCGCCGCGGCCAACCTCGCGCGGGTTTGATCGTGCTGCTGCACGGTTTAACCGGCGACGAAAATGTGATGTGGATTTTCGATCATGCCCTGCCGCGTGAGGCGACAGTGATCGCACCGCGGGCGCTGTACGCCAGCGAACTCGGCGGCTACAGCTGGGCCCGATCGGTGGTACGCGACGATCTGGATGACGTTGATTTTCGGGAAGCGCTCGATCGTCTGGCGCAGTTCATGAACGAAGTGATTGCATTAGTCGCAGTTGATCCGCAGCATGTGATCGTGATGGGGTTCAGTCAGGGCGCGGCCCTCAGCTATACCTACTCGCTGCTGCAACCTGATCTGCTGCGCGGCGTGATTGCGCTGGCAGGGTTTCTGCCCCAATACGCGACGCATCCTGAGCGGAGCCGCATAGCGGCGCAGTCGAAGGACGCCTTGCCGCACTATCTCATCATTCACGGCACGCACGATGAAGCGGTGCCGATCGAGCGGGCGCGAGAAGCACGCTCGGTTTTGGAGAGCCGCGGCGCGATCGTCGAATATCACGAGCACCGCGTAGGGCATAAAGTTTCGGCCCAGGGGATGAAAGAGATCGCGCGCTGGATCAAAGCGACGTTGTAGCACGGCAACTGCCGCACATTACCGATCGCTGCGCCCGGCGACCAGCGGATACGGCTGCGATCGATCAAAGTAGTACACCGCTCGATCGGGAAACGCTTGAATCACGTGAGCATTGCCTGACGGGCCGAAGTCGTACGCAAAGATCAGATCGCCATTGACCAGGTCAGGCGCGTTGAGCCAGCCCACTGCCGCATAGTCCTGCCATTGCTGCGCCCGCACAAAGATCAAGGCATGATGCACATCCGCTTGCGCGATGGTATTGATGGCTCGTCGTGCCGAGCGATATTGCGCAAAGCCTGTGATGAAATGTGGCTCGATGACGTACACGATATTAAAGGCCACTAACAGCGGCAGCGCCACATACACCATGCGACGTGGCCATGGGTTCTTGATCGCGCAGATCTTGATCAGCCCACGTGCGATGACGAGCCATAAGAACGGCATCGCTTCGGCGTAATAGCGCGGGCCGTAGAAACTGCTGCCGCGCGCCCAATACAGAAAGTGCGCGCCAACTAACATGATGGGCGGCAGCATCAACGCCCAATCGCGCTTGGTCAGCGGCGGCAGCAGCAACCCGGCGATGAGCGGCAGCCACACCAGCGAGATGCCAACGACATTAGGCCAGCCGGACAGCATTTGCCCGAAGATCGGAAAATCCAGCCGGAAGTTGACGATCGCCGTGTATAAGCTGTGCCCGCCGGGTGCCGTGCCGATGCCGGGGCCGAAACCGAGACGATCCATCGACCACCACAGGGCATAGGTGTTGGTGAAAGGCGAGCCGGTGAGCGCAGCGTTGTACAGCGGCAGAATGATGGCGATGGTGCTGAAGATGATCAACATGACCACGTAAGCGCGCCAGACCAAACGCCAACGCCGTATCAAATCGATCAAGGCTTGCGCCGCAAACGGCAGCCCGATGGCGAAGGTAGTCCAGGGCCTGGTGATGAAGGCTAGACCGATCATGATCCCGGCGAGCGCGGCGAAGCCGATCGGGTGGCCGCGATCCGATCGGCGGGCGCGCACGAACCCCCACGTGAAAATCATCAACAACGCCATCGTCACCAGATGCGAAACCAGCGCGCCGCTCAGCAGGATGAACATCGGTGCCAGCAGACCCAGCGCGGCGGCGAGCAGACCCGTGTTGGCATTGAACAGATCGCGCCCCAGCAGATAGACACCCAGCACAACCACAAC
>Ga0335084_10007991_pt1 | contig 10525 bp, 7 predicted proteins | sample Lox_Sample_44_FD_206721 | JGI IMG/M metagenome (GOLD analysis project Ga0335084, IMG submission 206721) | Soil microbial communities from Loxahatchee National Wildlife Refuge, Florida, United States - Lox_Sample_4.4 | ecosystem: Environmental > Terrestrial > Soil > Wetlands | place: USA: Florida... | reverse complement strand
GTCCCATGGCCAAGCCTCTCAGCCGGATCCTCGTCATCGAAGACGAACCGCTCGTCCTGCGCGAGATCGTCAAGGGCCTGAACGCCGCCGCGCGCTCGCTGGACAACCCGCTTGGCATCACGTTCAGCGGGGTCGCCACCGCCAGGGAGGCGCTCGCCGCGATCGAGGCCGACGGCGACATCCAGGCGGTGCTCGTGGACGACAAGCTCTACTCGCTGCCGGACGCGCGAAAGTCCGGAGACAGCAAGAAACTGCAGATGTCAGCGCTGGAGCTCGTGCAGCGGATCACGCGCTTCCGGCCCGAGCTCGACGTCTACATCCTCATCGCGCAGGAAAAGGAAGACGACGTGGTGGACGCCCTGTTCACCGAGGCCGTGGACGGCTATTTCTACCGCGAGGAGCGCGACTACCGCGGCATCTACCGCATCCTCAACGCGCAGATCCAGGAGAAGGCGCGCACGCCGTTCACCGACGCGCTGAAGAGCTACGTCTGGATGGCGAAGGACCAGTGGCATACCCCCGGGCATTCCTCCGGGGAGAGCTTGCGCGGCAGCCCCTGGGTGAACGATTTCTACGAGTTCATGGGCGACCACGTGTTCGACGCCGACCTGTCGGTCTCGGTGCCGATGCTCGATTCGCTCATGGAGCCCAAGGGCGTCATCGCCGAGGCGCAGGCGATGGCGGCGAAGGCGTTCGGCGCGCGGCGCACCTTCTTCGCGACCAACGGCACCTCTACCGCGAACAAGGTGATTTTCCAGACGCTGCTCGCGCCGGGCGAGAAGCTGCTGCTCGACCGCAACTGCCACAAGAGCGTGCACCACGGCGTCGTTCTCTCCGGCGCGCACCCGGTCTATCTGGATTCGGCGCTGAACCGCAAGTACGGGCTGTACGGCCCGGTTCCAAAGAAGATTATTTTTGATTCTATAAAAAGACATCCGGACGCGCAGGCGCTCATCCTCACTTCCTGCACCTACGACGGACTGCGTTACGACCTCGCACCCATCGTCGAAGCCGCGCACGCAAAAGGGATCAAGGTCATCGTGGACGAGGCCTGGTACGGCTTCGCGCGCTTCCATCCCGAATTCCGCCCGACCGCGCTCGAGGCGGGCGCCGACTACGCGACGCAATCGACGCACAAGGTGCTGTCGGCCTTCTCGCAGGCCTCGATGATCCACGTCAACGACCCGGATTTCAGGGAGCACCTGTTCCGCGAGAACTTCAACATGCACACCTCGACCTCGCCGCAATACGGCCTGATCGCGAGCCTCGACGTGGCGCGGAAGCAAGCGGTGATGGAGGGCTACAAGCTGCTGCAGCGCACGCTATCGCTCGCGCGCGAGCTGCGCCGGCAGATCAACTCCACCGGCGTGTTCCGCGTGCTGGAGCTCGCCGACCTGCTGCCCGAAGAGGTGCGCCACGACGGCATCCGCCTGGACCTCACCAAGGTGACGGTGGACGTCTCGGGTTGCGGCTATACGGTCGACGACCTGCAGAAGGAGCTGTTCGACCGCTTCAACATCCAGATCGAGAAGAGCACCTTCAACACCATCACGCTGCTGCTCACGATCGGCACCACGCGCTCGAAAGTGTCTCGCCTGTACGACGCGCTGATGCGCCTCGCGCGCGAAAAGCGCGCGCCGCGACGGCTCGTGCGCACCCCCGAGATCCCGGCCTTCACCCGGCTGCGCCACCTGCCGCGCGACGCCTACTACTGCGGCGGCGAGCTGGTGCCGGTATTTGACGACAAGGAGCGCGTCAACCGGGCGCTGGCGAACAAGGTCTGCGCCGACGGCATCGTGCCCTATCCGCCCGGCATCCCGGTGCTGGTGCCGGGCCAGCTCATCACGCCGAAGATCGCCGAGTTCCTCGCCAACCTGCTGCGCTCGCAAAAGCGGACCGAGCTGCACGGCATCGTCTACGAGGGCTACCAGCCCTGCGTGCGCGTGCTCAGACCCGCGGAAGAGCGGGGCCTCAGGCGGATCGGCTAGGGCGTCTCGAGGACTTCGGCGAGCGGCCTGCGCGGCGTGGCCGGCGCTACCTCCGCCGGGTGGCCGAGCCGGATGAGCAGCTGGGGCTGGCCTGCGTGCGCGAGCAGGCTCTGCAGGCGGGGGCGAAGCGCCGCCACCTGGATCGGCTGGTTCATGAACGAGGCCTGCAGCCCGTGCGCCTGCGCCGTGAGCAGGACCGCCTGCAGCGCCTCGCCCGCGGCGATCCAGTCGCGCGGCCGGTCGCGCTCGGTGCCGAGAACCGCCAGCACCGGCGAGCCGTCGGCGAGCTCGCGGTCCCTGGCGGCGACGCCGCCGCCCCGGTCAAAGCTGCGGACTATGGCGTGCGTCAGCGGCGCGGTCAGCCCGGCGATGACCAGGCCGTCGCCGGAGCGGCGCGGATGCATCCACTGCGCGAGCTCGCGCCGCCAGCTCGGATCGGCCCACTGCATGCGGTCGGCTTCGGCGATGAGCGCGGCGATCTCGCGCTTTTCCTTGGCGCCGACGACGGTTTCCAGCCACGCGCCGCCCGCCTGCGCCGCGATCGCCATCGCCTTGAGCGCCGCGGCGGGCACCTTGCGCGCAGCGAAGCGCTTGCGATACGTGCGCCGCGTGCGGATGGCGTCGAACAGGTCGCTGCCCGGCTGGGGATCGCCGGCCGCCGCGAACAGGCGCACGCGCGCGAGCAGGTCCTGGTGCACGATCTCGGGCAGCACCTGCAGGTCCCGGAAGCGCCCGAAATGGCGCGCCGCCACGACGAGGTTCATCAGCGCGCAGCCGCAGCTGATCGTGAGCTCGCGATCCAGCGGATCGCTGACCGGCAGCGCGCGCCGGCGGTCGGCGTGCAGCTCGACGACCTCGCCCGCGGCGCGGAAGATCCAGGGCTGCGTGTTGTGGCTCGACGGGGCGAGGATCGCGTACCGTACGAGCTCGAGCGCGGTGTGCTTGCCGGCCATCCGGGTGGTCAGTGGTTCCTGCTCTTCGCCATGTTAGCCCTCTCTACCCATTTCGCCTAAGCCCTGATAGCATTCCCCGAACGGCGGTTGCGGAACCGCCGTTTTGCATTTGGGCGGCATTTGCGCCGCGATGAAAGGAACAGCGCCATGAGCCATGTCATGCACACGTACGCCCGCCAGCCGGTCGCGTTCGTGCGAGGCCGGGGCGTATGGCTTTACGACGAGGCCGGCAAGGAATACCTCGATGCGCTCGCCGGCATCGCGGTGAACACGCTCGGGCATGCCCATCCTCGCCTCGTGCAGGCGCTCACCGACCAGATCGGCCGCATCATCCACAGCTCCAACCTGTTCGAGGTCCCGCTGCAGGAGCAGGCGGCCGACCGCATCGCCGAGATCACGGGGCTGGACGAGGTGTTCTTCTGCAATTCCGGCCTGGAGGCGAACGAGGCCGCCATCAAGGTCGCGCGCAAGTACGGCCACGACCGCGGCGTCGCCGAGCCGGCGATCATCGTCATGGAGAAGGCCTTCCACGGGCGCTCGCTCGCGACGCTCTCGGCGGGCGGCAGCCGCAAGATCCAGGCCGGCTTCGAGCCGCTGGTGCAGGGCTTCGTGCGCGTGCCGCTGAACGACCTGGACGCGGTGCGCCAGGTGGCCGAGCACAACAAGAACGTGGTGGCGGTCTTCGTCGAGCCGATCCAGGGCGAAGGCGGCATCAACGTCGCGCGCCTGGAGTACCTGCGCGGCCTGAAGGAGATCTGCGACCGCAACGCCTGGCTGTTCATCTCCGACGAGGTGCAGTGCGGCCTTGGCCGCACGGGCAAATGGTTCGTCTACCATCACGCGGGCTTCCTGCCCGACGTGGTGCCGCTCGCCAAGGGCCTGGCCGGCGGCGTGCCGGTCGGCGCCTGCGTGGTCGGCGGCCGCGCGAAGGGCGTGTTCAAGCCCGGCAACCATGGCTCCACTTTCGGCGGCAACCCGCTCGCGATGCGGGGCGTGGTGACTACCATCGACACCGTGAAGGAGGAAGGCCTGCTCGAGAACGCGGCCAGGGTAGGGGCGGCGATGAAGGCGGGCCTGGCGGCCGCGCTCGGCGGACTGCCGGGGGTCGTCGAAGTCCGCGGCATGGGATTGATGCTCGGCATCGAGCTTTCCTGCCCCTGCGGAGAGCTGGTGAAGATGGGCCTCGACGCCGGGATCGTCTTCAACGTCACGGCCGACAACGTCGTGCGCCTGCTGCCGGCGCTGGTGATCGGCGAGGCCGAAGGCCGCGAGGTGGTCGAGCGGGTCGTGCCGCTCGTGCGCGCATTCCTCGCGCGGGGCGCCCAGCCCAAGCTCGCCGCGGCGCGCTGAGGGTTCCATGGCCACGGCCAGGAAGCCGCCGCTGCGGCATTACCTGCAATTCAAGGACCTCTCGCGCGCCGAGTACGAGCACCTGTTCGCGCGCACGCGCTGGATCAAGGACCGCTTCAAGCGCTACCAGCGCTACTGGCCGCTCGAGGACCGGACCCTCGCGATGATCTTCGAGAAGCAGAGCACGCGCACGCGGCTCTCGTTCGAGGCCGGCATGCACCAGCTCGGCGGCACTGCGATCTTCCTCAGCACGCGCGACTCGCAGCTCGGCCGCGGCGAGCCCGTCGAGGACGCGGCGCAGGTGATCTCGCGCATGTGCGACCTGGTGATGGTCCGCACCTTCGAGCAGAAGATCGTCGAGCGCTTCGCGGGCGCGTCGCGCGTGCCGGTGATCAACGGCCTCACCAACCAGTATCACCCCTGCCAGGTGCTCGCCGACGTGTACACCTTCATCGAGCGGCGCGGCTCGATCCGCGGCAAGACCGTGGCCTGGATCGGCGACGCGAACAACATGTGCCTCACCTGGGTGCAGGCGGCCGGGATCTTCGACTTCAAGCTGAACGTCTCCACGCCGCCGGGCTACGGCATCGACGAGGAGGACCTCACGCGCAACGTCGAGTGGTTCGGCGACCCGCGCCTCGCCGCGCGCGGCGCGCACCTCGTGACCACCGACGTCTGGACCTCGATGGGCTTCGAGGCCGAGAACAAGAAGCGCAAGAAGGACTTCGCCGGCTGGCAGGTGAGCGCCGCGCTCATGAAAGCCGCGCGCAGGGACGCGCTCTTCATGCACTGCCTGCCGGCGCATCGCGGCGAGGAAGTCGCCGCGGCAGTGATCGACGGCAAGCAGAGCGTGGTCTGGGACGAAGCCGAGAACCGGCTGCACGCCCAGAAGGCGCTGATGGAGTTCCTGCTGCTCGGCAAGGTGAAGGCCGGCGCGAGGAAGTAAGCCGCCTTGCGGCGCACGCCGGGCGGCTCAGCGCGGCACGCGGTCTACCGCCTCTGCCAGCGCGCGCAGCGCCGGCGCGACTTCGACCGGCATCGGCTCGGCGGTGTCCTCCAGCCCCTGCAGGCGTGCCGGCAGCCGCCCGATTTCCCGACGCACGCGCGCGCACGCCTCGGCGAGGGGCTCGGGCGGCGCGATGCGCTTGCCCGCCGTCATCACCGGCACGACGAGGGGCTCGCCCGGCTGTGCGTCGCCCTCCACGGTGAGCACGTCGCGCCGCATGCGCCCGTCCGCCCCGTAGCTGCGGTAAACCTGCTTCCTGCCCGGCCAGGTGGCCTTGCCAGCGGAGCGCTTGCGACGGGGCTGCCCCGCGTATTCCTGCAGCTTGTAGGCGCAATCGAGCGCCGGCGCATCCGAGGAGACGACGAGCGCGGTGCCGACGCCGAAGCCGTCGATCGGCGCGCCGGCCGCCAGCAGGCGGGCGAGCTCGCGCTCGTCGAGCCCGCCGCTGGCGAAGATGCCGACCTCCTGCAGGCCGCCCGCATCGAGGATCGCGCGCACCGCGAACGCGAGCGCGGCCAGGTCGCCGCTGTCCAGCCGCACCGAGCGGATCGAGACGCCGCGCGCCTTCAGGCCAGGCGCGATCTCGACGAGCTTGCGCGCCGCCGCCTCGGTGTCGTAGGTATCGAGCAGGAAGGTGACGTCGCGCGGGCGGGACTGCGCGAAATGGATGAACGCCTCGCGCTCGGTCTGGTGCGCCTGGATGAAGGAATGCGCCATGGTGCCGAACACCGGGATGCCGAAGCGCGCGCCGGCGAGCACCGTGGAGCTGCCGCCAAAGCCCGCAAGGTACGCCGCGCGCGCCGCCAGCAGGCCGGCCTCGGCGCCGTGCGCGCGCCGCAGGCCGAAGTCGACGAGCTGCTTGCCCGGCGCGGCGAGCACCGAGCGCACCGCCTTCGAGGCGACGATGGTCTCCAGGTTCAGCAGGTTGATGACGCGCGTCTCCGCCATCTGCGCCTGCATGATCGGCGCCGTGACGCGGATGATCGGCTCGTCGGGAAAGAACGCCGTCCCCTCCGGCAGCGCGTGCACGTCGCCGGTGAAGCGGAAACCCGCCAGGTAGTCGAGGAAGCGGCGGTTGAAGCCGCCGGCGCGCTCGAACCAGGCGATTTCCGTCTGCGTGAACGACAGCCCCTCCAGGTGCGCGAGCACCTGCTCGAGCCCTGCGGCAAGCAGGAAATTGCGCCCCTTCGGCAGCTTGCGCACGAACATCTCGAACACCGCGGTATCGGTCATTTCCGCGTCGAGGTAGGCCTGCACCATGCTCAGCTGGTACAGGTCGGTGAGCAGCGCGCCCTCGGTCGCGGGCGTCATGGCGCAACATCCCCGGGCTGCGCGATCCTCGCGCCGAGCGCGCGCATCTCGCCGAGCGCGCGCGCGCCGTCGCCCGGCGCGAGATCGACGGCGCGCACCGCATCGGCGAGCACCACCGCCTCGAAGCCGGCGGCGCGCGCGTCCCTGACCGTGGCGAGCACGCAATAGTCGGTCGCCAGCCCGGCGACGAACACGCGCCGCACGCCCTTCTCGCGCAGTCGCCGCTCGAGCCCGGTATCCTGGAATCCGGAGTAGGCGTCGCGCGCGGCATCAGTCGCCTTGGAGATCACCGCAGCCGCAGGCGGCAGCGTGAGCGCCGCCGCGAATGCCGCGCCCGGCGTCCCCGCCACGCAATGCGGCGGCCAGGGTCCGCCGGCGGGCTTGAAGGAACAATGGTCGCGCGGATGCCAGTCGCGCGTGGCGAACACGGGAAGCGCGCGGCCGGAAAAAAACGCCGCGTAGCGGTTGATCGGCGCAATCACCGCGTCGCCCTCCGGAACCGCGAGGGCGCCGCCGGGCAGGAAATCGTTCTGCACGTCGACGATGATCAGCGCATCGCCGCGGCGGGGCGCGAGCCCGCTCATGGCACCGGCTTGCGCAGTCTCGTCGGCTCGCTGGAGCACGCCCCAAGCTAATCCTCCCGGCGGAGGACCGCTTGATGCAAGTCAACCGTGGAGGACGACGCGCAGACCTGCGCGAACTATTCGAGGGTTCTGGCCAGCCGAAACCCCGTGAGGTTGTCCCGGTAGTCGGCGGGGTTCTTGTAGCGCGTCGCCGACCGGGCGTAGCGCGGCACGGTGCTCCAGGACCCGCCGCGGCAGACACGCTGCGCGCAATCGCCGTCGGTCGATGCATTCCCGTCCGAGGGCGCGCCCGCGTAGCTCGCTTTCCAGCAGTCCTCGGTCCACTCCCAGACGTTGCCGATCATGTCGTAGAGCCCGAATCGGTTCGGCTGGTAGCCGCCCGCAGGCGCGGTGAAGTAGTGGCCATCGGTGCATTCGTGCTTCTGGCCGAAGCCCCAGGTCTGAAAGCGGCTCTGGTCGGCCACATTGGCGAACCGGCAAGCCTGGTCCGCGTCGTCGCCCCAGTAGCGAGCGGTGGCGCCGCCCGCGCGCGCCGCATATTCCCATTCGGCCTCGCTCGGCAACCGGTAACGCCTGCCGGTCTTCCTGGACAGCCATTGCGCGTAGGCCCGCGCGTCGTTCCAGCTGACGCAGAGCACCGGGTGCGAATCGATCTGCGCCTGCGCCAGGCCCGGGCTGCGCCAGCTGGTGACCGCCGGCGGCGCGGAGTTTCCGGCCGCAGGATCGGCATAGACGAACCCGGAGCAGCCTTGCGCGCGCGTATCGCGCTCGGCCTCGGTCTTGTAGCCGGACTCCTCGACGAAGCGCCTGAACTCGGAGACGGTCACCTCGCTGCGGCCGAGCGCGAACGGCTGTGCGATCGACACCTGCCGCTGCGGCCCCTCGTCGACGCTGCGCCCGGCTTCCGAGGCAGGCGAGCCCATGGTGAATTCGCCAGCCGGGATCACCACCATGCGCGGACAGTCCGGGCAGTCCTGGAACACGGTGCCGGGCCTGCGGGCCGCGCGCGGCGCCTCCTTCACCGCGATCGCCGCGACCGCCTTCGCCCGCTCCTCGGCCTGCACCATCGCCTGCGTCTGCGCCTGCTCCGCGCTGCGCCGCTCCTTTACCTTGCTCTTCGCCTCGGGAGCCTTCGCCTCGGGAGCCTTCGCCTCCTTCGTCACCTCTTTTCCCGCCTGCTCCGCGGCGCGCGCCTCTTCCTCCCGGCGCACCCGCGCTTCGGCCGCGATGCGCAGGGCCTCGGCTTCGGACAACGGCTCCCGCACCGGCTCGGGCACCGGCCGGGTGCTGTAGAGCATCACCCCGAGCGCGGCTGCGGCAAGGAGGATCGCCGCCGCGACCGCCAGGGCGCGCCGTGACCAGCGGCGATCCGTCTTCTCCTTCAGCTCGGAGACGGCGCGGCTGTAGTCCTCCTGCTCGCGCCACGCCTTGTCGAGGACCTCCCGTCGCGCCTGCTCCGCCCGTTCGGCCCCCGCCTCGTGCTCCAGCGCAAGCTGCTCGTTCTGCCTGACGCGCGCGTCCGCCTCCAGCCGGGCGAACTCCTCGGCCTCGACCCTCGCAAGATCCGACGCCCCGGGCTTCTTTTCCATGGCGCAGGCGCCGCCGCCGGCTCAGCCCCGCTCCGGGCTCTTGTCGCGCAGCACGATGGCGGACCCCTGCACCTCGATGTAGCCGTTCACCTGCAGGTCCTTCATCACCTTGTGCACCATCTCGCGCGAGGCGCCGATCATCTTGGCGATATCCTGCTTGGTTATGCGCTTGGTCACGACCCTCTGGCCGTTCACGTTCTCCGACATGTCGAGCAGCAGGCGCGCGACGCGGCCGTACACGTCGAGCATCGCCAGGCTGCCGATCTTGCGGTCGGCCTCGCGCAGGCGCCGCACCAGCACGCGCATCACCGCCATCGCCAGGTCCGAGTTCTCGACCAGGCATTTCCTGAAATCGCGCCTGGTGATCGCCAGCAGCTCGCAGGGCTCGACCGCGATCACGGTGGCCGAGCGCGTATGGTCGTCGATCAAGCTCATCTCGCCGAAGAATTCGCCCGGCCCGAGGATGCTGAGAATCGTCTCCTTGCCGTCGGCCTCGCCCATCAGGACCTTGACGCGCCCGGAAACCACGACGTACAGGCAATCGGCCGGATCGCCCTCGCGCATGACCGCCGACCCACGCGCCGCGCCGCGCCGCATGACCATCGCAGCCAGCGCGCGCAGCTGCTCGGGCGAAAAGCCGGCGAACACCGGCAGCGACTTCAGCACCGTCGTCGAGACTGCGCCCGGTACGGCCATCATGCCTCCGATCGGCTATCCCTAGAACTCCTCCCAGCCTTCCTCGCCCGCCTTGCCGCCGGCGGTACGCGCCCTGGGCGCCTTGAGCTCTGCGGCCGCCGGTTTTCTCTCCCGCACCGGCAGCACCGCGACCTTGGTCGCCGCCGCGGGCGCCGCGGGCGCGACCGGCGCCGCAGCGCCGCGGTCCTCGTCCAGCTTGAACGTGCCGACCGCACGGATCAGCGCCTTCGCCTGCTCGTCCATCGAGGCCGAAGCCGCGGTCGCCTGCTCCACCATCGCCGCGTTCTGCTGCGTCACCTTTTCCAGCTGCTGGACCGTGTCGCTCACCTGGGTCAGGCTCTGCGACTGCTCCTGCGAGGCCGCCGAGATTTCCGCGATGAGGTTCGTAACCCGCTCCACCGAAGCGACGATCTCGGTCATCGTCGCCCCCGCCTGCTCGACCTGCCTGGAGCCCGCCTCGATGCGCCCCACCGAGTCCGAGATCAGCTGCCGGATCTCCTTGGCCGCCTCGGCCGAGCGCTGCGCGAGGCTGCGCACCTCCGAGGCCACCACCGCGAATCCCCTGCCCTGCTCGCCCGCGCGCGCCGCTTCCACCGCCGCATTGAGCGCGAGGATGTTGGTCTGGAAAGCGATGCCGTCGATCACGCCGATGATGTCGGCGATCCTGCTCGAGGACTCCGAGATCCCCGTCATCGTGCGCACCACGGCCTCTACCGCATGGCCCCCGCGCGCCGCCACCTCGGACGCCCCGCCGGCCAGCTCGCTCGCCTTCCTCGCGTTCTCCGCGTTCTGCGCGACCGTCGCCGTCATCTCCTCCATCGAGGCGGCCGTCTCCTCCAGCGACGAAGCCTGCTCCTCGGTCCTCGTCGACAGGTCCGCGTGTCCCTGCGAGATCTCGGCGCTCGCCACCTGGATCGCGCCCGAAGCGCGCCGGATGTCGCCCACGATGCCCCGCAGCTGGCCCTGCATGCGCGCGAGCGCGGACATCATGCTGCTTGTGTCTTCCGCGGCCACGCGCACTTGCCGCGCCAGGTCGCCGGCGGCGATG
>Ga0335084_10007990_pt1 | contig 10527 bp, 10 predicted proteins | sample Lox_Sample_44_FD_206721 | JGI IMG/M metagenome (GOLD analysis project Ga0335084, IMG submission 206721) | Soil microbial communities from Loxahatchee National Wildlife Refuge, Florida, United States - Lox_Sample_4.4 | ecosystem: Environmental > Terrestrial > Soil > Wetlands | place: USA... | reverse complement strand
GGCCAACGCCCAGATCATCCACATCGACGTGGACCCTTCTTCGATCAACAAGAACATCGTCGTGGACCTGCCCATCGTGAGCGACGCGAAGAGCGCGCTGGAGAACATCAACCGTCTCCTCAAGGACAACAACTACACGGCCACCGATGCGGAGCGCATGGACTGGCTCGGCGAGATCGAGTCCTGGAAGAAAAAGGCCCCGCTCAGTTATTGCCAGGACGGCAAGGTCATCAAGCCCCAGTGCGTCATCGAGACGCTCTACGAAGTGACAAAGGGCAAAGCCCTCATCACGACCGAGGTGGGCCAGAACCAGATGTGGGCGGCCCAGTTCTATAAATATGACGACCCCAACACGTTCATCTCCTCGGGCGGCCTCGGGACGATGGGCTACGGTTTTCCGGCTGCGCTCGGCGTGAAGCTTGCCTTCCCCGACCGGATCGTCGTGGACATCGCCGGCGACGGCAGCATCCAGATGAACATCCAGGAGATGGCCACGTGCATGCAGTACAACATCCCCGTGAAGATCGTCCTGCTGAACAACGGCTACCTCGGCATGGTGCGCCAGTGGCAGGAGCTCTTCTACGAGAAGCGCTACTCCAACACGGACATGACCTTCCAGCCCGACTTCGTGAAGGTGGCCGAGGCTTACGGCTGGGAGGCCTTCCGGGCGAAGACGCCCGACGAGATCCGGCCCGTCCTCGAAAAGGGGCTCATCAGCAACAGGCCCTGCCTCATGGACTTCCAGGTGGCCCGCGAGGAGTGCGTCTACCCCATGGTGAGACCCGGGGCTTCGATCAGCGAGATGACGCTGGGGACGAGGGAGATGACGAACTAAGACAGGATCGAGGCTCGAGGAACGAGAATCGAGGAAAGCATAAACGAGACGGGACCGCCGAAGGGCGGCCCGGAATTCATATTAAAGGAAGGCGCGGAAGCATGGACAAGAAAGAAAACGTCATTTCCATCCTGGTCAACAACAAGCCCGACGTTCTGGCCCGCGTGGCGGGAACCCTCGGCGGCAAGGGGTACAACATCGAGACGCTCTGCGTGGACGTCACGATCAACCCCGAGGTCTCCAAGATCATCCTGACCACGGTCGGCACGAAGGCCACCGTGCAGAAGATCGAAGCGCAGCTTGCGCGTCTCATCGACGTCATCAAGGTGGAAAACCTCACCGACGTGGAGACGGTCAAGCGGGAACTGGTGCTGATCCGGATGAGCCTCACGGCGGACAGCAAAAGCGAGTTGATCCGGACGATCAACCAGCTCAACTGCAAGATTCTGACGTTCAATTCCGATCACTGCGTCCTGGAGTACAGGGGGAGCAAGGCCGAGGTCGACAAGGTCCTGGAGACCCTGAAGCCTCTCGGGATCGACGACATCGCCCGCACGGGCATCGCCGCACTGGAACGCAAGAATTGAAAATCAGTGGCTAGTGGTTAGTGGCTTGTGTTTCGTGCCGGAAAAAAAGCAGGGGGATATTTGCCCTTTTTTTCGGGCTTGAATTCCGGGCCGCTTTCAACCGCCGTTCAATAGAGCGGCCGGACATTGACGCAAAACTCCCGTCACTAGACACTAGACACGAACCACTAACCACAAAAGAAGGAGGAACCCATGTCACAGCTCAACATCGGCGGGGTGGTCGAGGAAGTCATCACCTCTGAGGAATTTACCCTGGAGAAGGCCCGCAAGGTTCTCAAGGACGAGGTCGTGGCCATCATCGGCTACGGCGTACAGGGGCGCGGCCAGGCGCTGAACCTGCGCGACAACGGGATCAACGTCATCGTCGGCGAGGAGTACAACACAAAGAAGGCAATCGAAGAAGGCTGGGTCCCCGGCAAGACGCTCTTCCCCCTCATGGAGGCCGCAAAGCGGGGCACGATCCTGCAGTATCTCATGTCCGATGCCCAGCAGAAGTCCCTGTGGCCCGAGTTGAAGCCCTACCTGACCAAGGGGAAGGCCCTCTACTTCTCTCACGGGTTTTCCATCGTCTACAAGGAGCAGACGGGCGTGATCCCGCCTGCCGACATCGATGTCATCCTGGTGGCCCCCAAGGGAGCCGGGCGCACCGTGCGCGACAATTACCTGGCCGGCAGCGGCATCAACTCGAGCTACGCCGTCTTCCAGGACGCAACGGGACGTGCCCTCGAGCGCACACTCGCCGTCGGCGTGGCCATCGGGTCCGGCTACCTCTTCCCGACGAGTTTCGAGCACGAGGTCTGGAGCGATCTTACGGGCGAGCGCGGCGTGCTGATGGGGTGCCTGGCCGGCGTCCTCGAGGCCCAGTACAACGAGCTGCGCAAGCACGGCCACAGCCCCAGCGAGGCCTTCAACGAGACCGTGGAGGAGCTCACCCAGAGCCTCATGCCGCTGGTCGCCCAGAACGGGATGGACTGGATGTACGCCAACTGCAGCACCACGGCCCAGCGCGGGGCCCTGGACTGGAAGGACCGCTTCCGCGATGCCGTGGCGCCCGTTTTCAGCGAACTCTATGATCGCGTGAAGACCGGCAAGGAGACGGAGATCGTCCTGAGAGTCAACAGCATGCCCGACTACCGGGAAAAGCTGCAGAAGGAGCTTGACTCGATGCGCAACTCCGAGATGTGGCAGGCCGGCGCCGTTGTGCGGTCCCTCAGGCCGGAGCGGCGCAAGAAATAGAAGTGAGGAAGTGAAAAAGAGCGGAAGAGCGGCAAAAGACGGAGGAAGGCCCTGACTCTTTATGCGATCTTCTGATCTTCCGCGCTTCCGATCTTCGTAATTTTCAGGGGGAGGGGGCCGAAGGTTGACCCTCCCTTTGCCTTATGGCATAAAGAGAACATCTGCATCCAAAAGGGAGGGAAACATGCGAAGCGATCTGATGAAAAAAGGCGTTGAGAGGGCACCCCACCGGTCCCTCTTCAAGGCCATGGGTTACACCGACGAGGAGATCGGCCGCCCCCTGATCGGCGTGGTCAACTCGTACAACGAGATCATCCCGGGGCACATCCACCTGCGCACCATCACCGAGCAGGTGAAGGCGGGCATCCGCATGGCCGGGGGCACGCCCGTGGAGTTCCCCGCCATCGGCGTCTGCGACGGCATCGCCATGGGCCACGTGGGCATGAAGTACTCGCTCGCGAGCCGCGAGCTGGTCGCCGACTCCGTCGAGATCATGGCCATCGCCCACCCCTTCGACGGCCTTGTCTTCATCCCCAACTGCGACAAGGTCGTGCCGGGCATGCTCATGGCGGCCCTGAGGCTGAACATCCCTTCCATCTTTATCAGCGGCGGGCCCATGCTGGCGGGGAAGCTTCGCGGCAAGCCCGTGGACCTCATCACCGTCTTCGAGGGCGTGGGCGCCGTCAAGTCGGGGAAGATGACGGCACGGCAGCTCAAGGAACTCGAGGACTGCGCCTGCCCGGGCTGCGGGTCCTGCTCCGGCATGTACACGGCCAACACGATGAACTGCATGACCGAGGCCCTCGGGATGGGCCTTCCGGGCAACGGGACCGTACTGGCTGTCGACTCGGCGCGGCTGCGCCTGGCCAAGGAGGCCGGGATGCAGGTCATGGAGCTCGTGAAGAAAAAGCTCCTGCCCCGCGACATCGCAACGATGGAGGCCTTCAAGAATGCCATCGCCGTGGACATGGCGCTGGGCGGCTCGACGAACACCGTTCTTCACCTTCCGGCCATCGCCCACGAGGCGGGCATCCGGCTCGACCTGGAGCTGTTCAACCAGATCGGCGCCAAGACCCCCAACATCTGCAAGTTGAGCCCCGCAGGGGCCCATCACATCGAAGATCTCGAGGCGGCCGGCGGCGTGCAGGCGGTCATGAAGGAAATCAGCCAGCTCGGTGTCATCAACGGGAAGGCGCTGACCGTATCGGGCCCCGTGGCGAAAAATCTCAAAGAGGCCCGGGTCTGGGATTACTCTGTGATCCGCTCCATCAAGGATCCGTACAGCCCCGACGGCGGCCTGGCCGTCATCAAGGGCAACATCGCACCCGAAGGCGGCGTCGTGAAGCGCTCTGCCGTGGCCCCAGGCATGCTGGTCAATGAAGGCCGCGCGCGCGTTTTCGACAGCGAGGACGACGCCATCGAGGCCATACTCGGCGGGAAGATCAAGGCGGGCGACGTTGTCGTCATCCGCTACGAGGGACCCAAGGGCGGCCCGGGGATGCGCGAGATGCTCGCGCCCACGTCGGCGCTGGCCGGCATGGGCCTGGCCGAGTCGGTGGCGCTGCTCACCGACGGGCGCTTCAGCGGCGGCTCGCGGGGCGCCGCGATCGGGCACATCTCGCCCGAGGCGGCCGAAGGCGGCCCCATTGCGCTCGTCAAGGAAGGCGACCGCATCGCCATCGACATCCCGAAGCGCAAGATCGCCCTCCTGGTGAGCGCCGAGGAACTGAAACGGCGCAAGAAGGCCTGGAAACCGCCGAAGCCCAGGATCCAGTCGGGCTACCTCTCCCGGTACGCCAGCCTCGTCACATCGGGGAGCACGGGCGCGGTCCTGAAAGACAGGGTTTGAACATGAAGAAGGGGAGCCGATGAGGCTCCCCTCAATTTTTCCAGGGTAATCTGCAATATGGATCCGTCGGATCCATGATCAACAGGGAGGTGCGTCATGAAACCATTTGAGAAAAAGCTCCTGTGTCTCATCGTTGCCCTTTCCATTATCGTGGTTTTCTCTTTCGGCGCTTTCGCCCAGGACCGGATGCCCGCCATCCCTCTCGACAAGATGAACGCTCTCCAGAAAAAGTATGCCGATGAAATCATCAAGGGCCCCCGCGGCGCACTCTATAATCCCTTCACCACTCTCATCCGCAGCCCCGAGCTCATGGATCGGGCCCAGAAAATCGGCGAATACCTGAGATACAAAAGCGCCATCGGTACACGACTCACGGAACTCGTCATATTGATCGTGGCGCGCCAATGGACCCAGCAGGTGGAGTGGGCGATCCATGAGCCCATCGCCCTCAAGGAAGGAATCAAACCCGACGTGATCCTGGCAATCGCCGATGGCCGTCGCCCCGTCGGCATGAGCGACGATGAAGAAATGATTTACAACTTCTGCACGGAGCTGCACACCAACAAGAGCATCACCGACGTGACCTATGACAGGGTGTTGAAGCGTTTCGGCGAACAGGGCGTGATCGACACCCTCGGCATCAACGGGTACTATACGTTCCTCGCCATGGTCATGAACGGCACGCGGACCGCCGTGCCAGATAACAAGCCGGGAGCGCTCAAGCCGTTCCCTAAGTGAAAGGGCGGCCTGACCCACTGGGAGAGGAAAAGAACATTCCTGCAAGAAGGGGCAGGGCGCATTCTCCGGCCCTGCCCTTCTTGCCCTGTCACGGCAGGGCGTGATCGTTTTCCAGAAATGCATCCATGATCTCATCGGCCCTTCGCGCGATTGCCATCTCCATCACGGGGGTTCTCGCCTTGATGTTCTTCCTGCAGTCGCGGCTTGTCTACTTCCCCGACGCTCAGATCATCGCCACGCCGAGGGACAGGGGGATGGCCTACGAGGAGATTTCCTTCGATGCCGCCGACGGCGTGCAGCTTTCGGCCTGGTACGTGCCGTCACAGAGAAACCGCGGGGTCGTCCTCTTCAGCCACGGAAACGGCGGGAACATCTCCTACAATCTCCCCTTCGTCGAGATCCTGCACAGCGTGGGCCTTTCCACGTTCATCTACGATTACAGGGGTTATGGACAAAGCAAAGGAAAACCATCAGAGGACGGGACCTACAGCGACGTCGCGGGGGCCTGGCGTTACCTGACGGAGAGCCGGAAGGTGCCTGCCGGACAGATCCTTCTCTACGGTCAATCCCTGGGCGGCCCCATCGCAGCCAAGCTCGCTGCAGAGAAAACGCCTGCAGCGCTCATCCTCGATTCCACGTTTACAAGCTTTGTTGACATTGCAGGCTACCACTACCCTTTCCTTCCCGTGCGGTGGCTTGCCCGCTTCGAGTACAACACGCTCGATCACGTAAAAAAAGTGCACTGTCCCGTGCTGGTCATCCACAGTCCTGATGACGAGATCGCGCCCTTCAATCAGGGAGTAGCACTTTTCGAGGCGGCGCCGGAACCGAAAGGCTTCATCAAACTTCGGGGCGGTCACAACGACGCCCTCTTCCTTTCGGCCGACGCATACAGGACGGGCCTGGATGCCTTTCTCAAGAAGACTGGCCGCTGAACCGTATTTTCCCAGCATCGTGTCCTGCCTTCATGGCTGAGCCGGCGGGAATAACGGACGCTTTGTGATCGATGGAGTTGAGAATAACTAGGTAAGGACGCGGACCGGCAGGATCACGGCCGTAATCCCCGCAAACTGCAGCCGCCTCTGGATGGCAAAGGCCGTCTCGTTGTGAAGGATTCGCTGGAAGGGCATCTCATGCTGAAAGACCAGTTGCCCGGCAAAGACTGTGGATCGGGGAAATTCTTTGACGATCGATTCGATCAGGTCCGTTGCCGCCTCGACCACGTCGGTGCCCACGTCGGTCCTGTAATCGGCGGGGAAGCCGTAGGAGCGGCAGAGAGTCGCGTATTGCTGCAATTGATCGACTACGGAGGCCTTCAGGGCATCCACCTCGTCCCGGCCCTTGAAGGAGCCCGAATCGATCGCCCCCACCGACACAAAGATGAAATTCCTGTAGAGCTTGGGGAACTCCCGGAAGACGGAGAGCCAGGCGTGAATCCCGGCGCCGTTGAAGCCGCTCACCAGCATGATGGCCGTCCTCTCTTTCGGATCGAGAGGCTCGTGGTTGTACTGTCCCCCGGGGGGGGTTGTTGAAAGAAGGTCCTCTATCTGCCGGACGCTGAGGGCGACCTTCGAGTAGTGGCGGCGAATCAGGTAGCACAATCCAATCAAGCTGGTTGTCAGCATCAGGGTAACCCAGCCGCCCTCTTCAAACTTCTCAAAAACAGTGACCGCCAGGATGGTCACACAGAGTATAAAGCCGATGACATGGATGACGATGTGCCTTTTCCAGTCCGGGTCCTGGTGCCGGGTTCGCACACAAAGACGCATCATTCCAAACTGGGACAGGGAGAACGTCAGAAAGACGTTGATGGAGTACATGATGACCAGTGCAGATACGGATCCCCCCGTATAGAACAGGACGAGCATGGCGGCCCCTCCCATGAGGAACACGCCGTTCTGCATGGTCAGGCGCTCCGACAGGGCCGTAAAGCGGCGGGGGAGCCAGGAGTCGACGGCCATGTTCGCCATGACGGACGGCCCGCCGACAAACCCCGATTGGGCGGCCACCATGAGAAGGGCCCCCTCGGAGAGGATCGTGATGAAGGCTAGGGCCGCTCCAAGGGGCCATTCTGCGAACGTCGCGTCGGCCAGGATGGAATTCAGGGTCCGCCCCTCGACGGGCTTGATGGAATACAATAAATAGCAGATGAGCAGTCCCCCGGCCGTGATCGCCAGCGAGGCTGCCAGGTAGACCATCGTCCGCTTGCCCGTCTGGACCTTGGGTTCGCGCATGATGTTCATGGCATTGGAGACAGCCTCGATCCCCGTATAGGTCCCTCCCCCCAGGGAGAAGGCCCGGAGAAAAATCGCGAGGATTGCCAGGAAGCCTATGGAGATCATATCCTGGTTGAGGCTTCCCCTGAGCTCGTGGATCAGCGGATCCACGCGTTCGGAATGGCTGAGGATCCCGTAACCGATCAGGAGGATGTGGGTCACGATAAAGACGGCGAAGATCGGCGCCAGGACGGTGACGGACTCTTTGACGCCGCGCAGGTTCAGGAAAAGCATGACGATGATGAGAAAGGACACGACGGCGAGCTTGTAGTGCAACCAAGCCGGCGGCAGATAACTGAAAATGGCGTCGCCGCAGGAAGCCAGGGAAACAGCGATTGTAAGGACGTAATCCACGAGGAGGGCCGACCCCGCGATGACGCCGGCGCTGTCACTGATGGTATGGGTCGAAACGACGTAGCCCCCTCCTCCGTGTGGAAAATGCTCGATGATGCGGGAATAGGCATAGCAGATGACGATGACGGTGAACGCCGTTGCCAGGGCCAGGAACACGGCAAGATAGGTATGCGGGCCCAAGGCCCTGAAGGCTTCCTCGGGACCATAAGATGACGAAGACAAGCCGTCGGCGCCCAGTCCGATCCAGGCCATTATGGGAATGAGGGAGATCTTGTGGAAGACGGTGGGTTCGTTGATGTCGCGAGGCTTGCCGAGGAGTTTTCTCCGCAGCCGCGACAGAAAGGTGAGATCGTGCTCCGATGCCGATGGCTTCATAAGTGACCGGGATTATATAACGGCGGGGATGCTATTCAATGGGATTTTCGACATACACTCCATCGCCGCACTTCCCGCACAGGAAGCCTAATTTTCCATTGAGCTGGGTGCCTTCCGCATCGAGGACCCGGACAGACAAATTGACCGTGTTCACCTGCAGGGCGATGGTTTTCCCGTCTTGGATGGTCAGCTGGATCGGCTTGCATTCAACGGGCAGTTCATTATCGGATTTGGCCCGGAAAGACAATTCATATTTCCCGGGGGGCACATCAACGCTCACGCCCTTCAGCGGGGGCAGGTTTGCGCTCTCCTGCCCGTTCAGGAGGAGCGTATATTCATAATGGCGATCCAGGTTGGTCAGGTCAATTGTAGCGGACATAGTCAGTGCACCAGACGCTCCTTATAGAGCAAGGCCCAGGGCAAAGTCAAACGGAATAAATGCGGGCACTTGACGCTTCGCATGAACAACGGGCCGAACCAACATCCCATGCATTTCGATGCAATCGATCGATACGCATTCAAGCCCCTCACCCTCTTTACGGTGAAGGATACTTGTCCTGGAATTCATCCTTCTGCTTGAGATGCTCGGCCATCATGATCCGCGACTGGACGTCCTTTTGCCGCGCTTTCAGGTCTTCGAGGTAGGCCTCGCGGGACACGCCGGCCGGCACGGCTCCCCCCCCGTTCACCCGGTCGATTTCCTGATCGATCTTCAATCCGTAACTCTGCAGCTCGTCGGGCGACATGAACGTATCGCTCGTGGCGAGGATCCCCTCGGAATAGGGACGCGGCGCAGCGCACCCCAGCAGGAGCAGGATTGACGCAATTGCGAACAGAACAGCCACCCTGAATTTCGTCGGCATAGAGACAACCCTCCTTTTCCATTTCCGCCCCGGGGGCATCGGATTCCCCGTCTTCTGAACCGCGAAGTCCGCTTCCGAGTGTGTTCGCGGGGCCGGTCTCCGTGCGTCACGGGAAAACGGGAAACGCCATCAGGGCAGGGCAAACGGGCTTCGCTGATCGGATCGGCCCTTCTGTTCTTCGAGCCGCATCAGATTTCTGTCTTCGATCTGCCTCTGTACGTCGTAACGGGTCGATCGCAGGTCCGACAGGTAATTTTCCCGGCTTTCGCCGGCGGGAGCCGGGGCGCCCTTTTCCACCCGGGCGATCTCGTCCTGAAGAGTGACGGAATAGCGCTGAAGCTCCTCGGTGGACATCGTCCTGTAGTCCTTCGCCAGGACTCCCTCCGTGTAAACGCGCGACGGGGCGCACCCCGACACAAGGATCAGCAGGATGAAGAAATACAGCATCGTGCTTTCGAACAGCTCCTTCATGGGTTGCCTCCTTTCGATCAATAGACGATCGTCATCATGAAAAGACAGCTTCAGTATACGTCCATGTCGCCCCGACTTCAATACCGGAGCGTGATGCCCCCTGATGCCGCATGAACCGATGTATGAGATCGAGAAAATGATTGGCACCCATCCCGAAAAAGTGTAGATTTGAACGTCCGATTACCGTCGACAGATCCGAGCTCTCCGATCCGAAAGCACGGATTGAACACGCGCCAGGAGGCACCCGACATGAAGCCGAGAACTTGTCTGATCCTCTCCATTGCGACCGCACTGATCCTGGTTGCGCTCACGGGGTACACGGCCCCGCCGACGACCGTTGAACAAGTGCCCCGCCTGACAAAAGAGCAGGTCCGGGACATGCTCGGGAAACCCGACGTCGTCATCGTGGACATCCGCTTCATCAAGCAGTACGAACAGAGCGACAGGAAACTGCCCGGGGCGGTTTTCGTTCAGCCGGAACAGTTCGACGAATTCGTCAAGAATAACCCGAAGGACAAGACCTACGTCCTCTACTGAGCCTGACCTCAGGAGTACACGGCTGCCCGGGGGGCGGTTGAGCTTTACAAGCGGGGGTACACAAAGGCATACGCCCTGGAGGGCGGGTGGAACGAATGGGTCAAGGCAAACTACCCCACGGAGCCCAAAGAGATTGCCTCTGCGAAGAACTGTGTTCTCTGCCACACCGCCACAACTCCGGGGGTGGTCGAAGACTGGAAGTTGAGCAAGCACAGCCAGAAGGGAGTTGACTGCGCCGTCTGTCACAGCGACAAGCATTATTCCAAAGAGACCGTGGACAAGGCCGAAGTCCCGGGGCCCGAGCGTTGCGCCTACTGCCACGGCACCCAGGTGAAGCAGTTCAAGGACGGCAAGCACGCCAAGGCATGGGCCGCGATGAAGGCCATGCCCACCTTTCACATGCAGC
>Ga0335084_10007989_pt1 | contig 10527 bp, 10 predicted proteins | sample Lox_Sample_44_FD_206721 | JGI IMG/M metagenome (GOLD analysis project Ga0335084, IMG submission 206721) | Soil microbial communities from Loxahatchee National Wildlife Refuge, Florida, United States - Lox_Sample_4.4 | ecosystem: Environmental > Terrestrial > Soil > Wetlands | place: USA... | reverse complement strand
TACTACATCGGCGGCATCCTGAAGCATGCCCCGGCGCTGCTCGCCTTCATCGCGCCCAGCACCAACAGCTACAAGCGACTGGTGCCCGGCTACGAGGCGCCGATCAACCTCGTCTACAGCCAGCGGAACCGCTCGGCGGCCATCCGCATCCCGATGTACTCGAAGGCGGAAGGCGCGAAGCGGATCGAGTTCCGGACCCCGGATCCGACCTGCAACCCCTATCTGAGCTTCGCTGCCTGCGTGATGGCGGGGCTCGACGGCGTCGCCAACAAGATCGATCCCGGCAAGCCCGTGGACAAGGACCTGTACGAGTTGCCGCCGGCCGAGCAGAAGAAGATCAAGCAGCTGCCGGGCTCGCTCGACATCGTTCTGGACAACCTGGAGAGGGACAACGCGTTCCTGCTGAAGGGCGACGTGTTCACTCCGGACCTGATCGAGACGTGGATCGCGTACAAGCGGAAGAACGAGGTCGATCCTGTCCGGCTGCGCCCGCACCCGTACGAGTTCGCCCTCTACTACGACATCTAGATTCCCCGAGGTGCCGGACGGCCCCCAGGTGCAGCGTGCACCGGGGGCCGTCGCCTTTTCGAGGCTAGGCGGGCGGAGCCGCCGGGGGATGATCCCTCCGCTCCGGCTCGCGGCTTCGTGACGCGAAGAGAGCGTACACGGCGGGGAGGGCGAGCAGGGTCAGTGCGGTCGACGAGATCAAGCCTCCGATGACGACCCGGGCGAGCGGCTTCTGAATCTCCGCGCCGATGCCGTGGCTGAGCGCCGCCGGCAGGAAGCCGATGACGGCCACGATGGCCGAGACGATATAGCCGCCCCCGGAGTTGGAGTTGGCACTGGAGGCGGCGTCGATGACCTGCTTCAGTGTGAGGTTGTATGCGCGAAGACGGGCCGAGTCCACGATGGTCTCGTATTGCTTGGTGCCGCCGCCCCACGAGACCACGTCGGCCACCCCCGGCACCTGGCGGAACTCGTGCTCCAGCACCCAGTCCTGAAGAGCCTTGAGCTCGACCAGAAGAGAGAGCTAGGGAAGCTTGCGGGTCAGGCGGAAGGGGCGGCGTCGGCGAGCGAAGCGCGGGGTAGCGCGATGCGGCGCCCGCGCCGTCCGCGCGGGCCGGGCTGCGACTGGACGCGCAGGCGCGCGCCCGACTGTCTCAGGCGGGGGCATTCCAGCAGGAGGATGATCACCGCAACCACGGCCCCGAGCTGGGCGGCGCCTGGCAGCAGCGTGCGCTTGATCTCGTGAGCGGGCTCGGCGAGCTTGACGGGCGTCGCGAGATTCGAGGGCGGTGCCGGGAAATCAGATCCGTCGATATCGAGAACTTCGAAGAGTATGAAGGAGCAGACGAGCCCGATGCAGACCACGTAGGTCGCCAGCCACAGCGCCGCCATCAACTTGACGGGAAGACGATGCTTCTTCACGCGGAGAGCATCCCACCGGGAACCGGCGAAAGTCAATATCTGCTCAGTCAGTGAGCGCTGCGCTCGATTTGCGCAGCGGCTGGGCAGATGCGGCGGACCTCGAGTGTCTAATCGCCTGATTTCGTGAGGCGGCGCCATGGCATCGTCTTTGCTGTGTCTCGGGGCATGACTACACAACGCTGGAGAGTCCTCATCGTCGATGACCATGCGCAGTCCAGGGCGGCAGTGGCCGAGGCCGTTGGCATGCAGGGTGGCGCCGTGGTGGGCAATGGCAGCCGCGCCGAAGACGCTGTCCGCTTGGTGGACAAACACCGGCCCGACGTGCTCCTGCTCGCGGTGGGCCTTCCCGACCGTGACGGTGTCGATGCCGCGCGGCAGGTGATGTCGACGGTGCCCTGTCCCATCGTGCTTCTCACGAGCCACACCGACACGGCGGTGGCGGCGCGCGCAGTCGAGGCGGGAGTGCTCGGCTTCCTCGTGAAGCCACTGCGTCCGGAAGAGCTCGGGCCCGCTCTCGATGTCGCGGTGTCCCGCTTCCGCGAGCTCGAGGCCGTGAGGAAGGAGAACGAAGCGCTCAAGCAAAAGCTCGAGGCGCGAAAGCTCGTGGACCGCGCGAAGGGTGTGCTCATGAGCCGCCTCGGGCTCAGTGAGCCCGAGGCCTTCCGGCGCATCCAGAAGACGGCCATGGACACTCGCAAGACCATGGCCGAGGTTGCCCGCGCCCTGTTGCTGACTGACGGGTTGGGCCCGCTCCGTCCCGCCCGCTAATCCTGCCGTTTTCTGAGGCACATCAAGGCGACTGCCTACGCGTTAGGCAGTCGCCTGGTTTTTGACGGCGGCTCTCATCTGTAATTATTCGAAAATATTGACCCATGTCATGGGCACAAGGCTTGCTGTCCAGAGGTCGGCGCGCCAAGACAGCGGGGTCCGAGGCCGAGCGCCCGTTCCACCACTGGAGAGGGCCCGATGGGGGGCCTCAACCACTCACTCGATGTTAGAAGGAGACGGGTATGCAAGATCTGTCGCGCAGGAACTTCCTTAAGACGACGGCGGCTGTCGGCCTCGGCGCCGCCGCGGGGATCGGCTTTCCTGCTGTGCTCCGCGCCCAGGGCGGCGGCACGGTCAAGGTCGGCGTTCTCCATTCGCTGTCGGGCACGATGGCCATCAGCGAGGTGTCGCTCCGCGACGTCTGCATGATGGCGTTCGAGGAGATCAACGCGAAGGGTGGCGTCATGGGCAAGAAGATCGAGCCCGTGGTCGTTGACCCTGCCTCGAACTGGGACCTCTTCGCCGAGAAGGCGAAGCAGCTGCTGCTCCAGGACAAGGTCGCGGTCACCTTCGGCTGCTGGACGTCGGTTAGCCGCAAGTCCGTGCTGCCGGTCTTCGAGAACAACGAAGGCCTGCTCTTCTATCCCGTCCAGTACGAGGGTGAAGAGTGCTCCAAGGCCGTCTTCTACACGGGCGCCACGCCCAACCAGCAGCTCATCCCGGCGGCCGAGTACCTGATGTCGAAGGAGGGCGGCGGGTACAAGAAGTTCTACCTGCTCGGTACCGACTACGTCTTCCCGCGCACGGCCAACAAGATCCTTCGCGCCTTCCTGCTCGCCAAGGGCGTGCCCGCCGACAATATCGCGGAGGAGTACACGCCGTTCAACCATCAGGACTACCAGACCATCGTCGGCAAGATCAAGCGCTTCGCCTCCGGCGGTGGCGCCACGGTGCTCTCGACGATCAACGGCGACAGCAACGTACCCTTCTACAAGGAGTTCGCCAACCAGGGTCTGCGCTCCGAGACGGCGCCGATCATGGCCTTCAGCGTGGCCGAGGACGAGCTGCGCGGCATGGACACCTCGGCGCTGGTCGGGCATCTTGCTGCCTGGAACTACTATGAGTCCGTCAACACCCCGCAGAACAAGAAGTTCATCGCGAACTTCCAGGCCTACTGCGAAAAGAACAAGCTTCCCGGCGGTTCCAAGCGCGTCACGGACGATCCGATGGAGGCGGCCTACTTCGGCGTCTACGTCTGGAAGCAGGCGGTCGAGAAGGCGAAGTCGTTCGACGTGGCCGCGGTCCGCAAGGCGGTCTACGGCCAGAAGTTCCTGGCGCCTGGCGGCGAGATCAAGATGCACGACTACAACCACCACACCTGGAAGCCCGTGCTGATCGGCGAGATTCTCAAGGACGGCCAGTTCAAGGTCGTCTCGCGCTCCAAGGGCCTCGTCGAGCCGGAGCCGTGGAGCAAGTACACGAGCCCGGACAAAGGTTGCGACTGGGTCAAGCACCAGGGCACGTACCAGAAGAAGGCCTAGCTACGCGCGTGTTCATTCGTCTGCTGTTGGCGCTCGCGCTGCTGCCGGGGCTCACCGCTCCGGCAGCGGCGCAGGGCGGCCCGCCATCTCCGGTGCCGGAGATCGTCAAGGCCATAGGCGAGGTCGCTTCGAGCGACGCCGCCGTGCAGGAGGCGGCGGCGGTCGCTCTCGGCAAGAGCGGCGACCGGAAGATCCTCCCCTTGCTGGAAGCCCTTCGTGAGGGCAGTGTCTATGTCCGCCCGCTGCCGGGGGGCAGGAAGGAAACCGTCATCGTTGGGGATAAGGTCAACGAGGGTGACAAGACCCTGGTCCCCATCTTCACCGCTTACGGACGCGATCCCATTCAGGGTCCGGACGGCAAGCCAATCCTCGCGGATCTGTCGAAGCTCGAGGAGGTCTCGACGGGCCGGAGCCTGCGTCTCGTCCTCCGGCCGCTGATCGACGCCTTCTCCGGTCAGTCGCAGCTCGCCGATCCCGACTGGACCGTTCGCCAGGCCGCCGCCGTGAAGATAGGCAATGTCGGCGATCCCGGCGGACTACCCGCATTGACCGAGGCCCTCGCGAAAGAGAAGGACCGGTGGGTGCGGTACGCGCTCGAGGAGGCTATTGCCCTCATCCAGCTCAAAGCGGGTGCGCCGGCCGAACGCGTGATCGCGGCGACGCGGCTCGGCGCCCTCGGCAGTGGAGATGCGCTGGACCGGCTGCGGGAAGTCGCCGCCACCGCCGACACGCCTCCGGCCCTCAAGGAAGCCGCCGCCACCGCCGTCAAGCGGATCGAGCGCTGGAGTCTCCTGACCCAGGGGATACAGGTGGCCTTCCAGGGCGTGTCCCTGTCGTCCATCCTGCTCCTGATGGCGCTCGGTCTCGCCATCATCTTCGGTCTCATGGGTGTCATCAATATGGCGCACGGCGAGCTGATGGCCCTCGGCGCCTATACGACCTACGTGACCCAAGGATGGTTCCAGGGGCATGCCGCCGGCGCCTTCGAGTACTATTTTCTCGTCGCGCTGCCGTTGTCCTTCCTCGTGGCGGGTGCGGCCGGCTTCGTCCTTGAGCGCGGCGTCATCCGGTTTCTGTACGGCCGGCCACTCGAGACACTGCTGCTGACGTGGGGCATCAGCCTCATGATCCAGCAGGGGCTGCGCCTGTGGTTCGGCGCGGCCAACGTGGACGTGATCTCGCCCAAGTGGCTGTCTGGCGGCGTGCCCGTGATGGTCGGCATCCAGCTCCCGTATAACCGGCTCTTCATCATCGGGCTGGCGACGGTGGCCGTGTGCGGCATGTACCTCCTGCTCTTCAAAACCGACGCGGGCCTTCGCATCCGCGCGGTGACGCAGAATCGCGGCATGGCCGCCTGTCTTGGCGTGCGCTCGCGCCGGGTGGACGCGCTCACGTTCGCGCTGGGTGCCGGCCTCGCCGGCATTGCCGGCTGCGCGCTGACCCAGATCGGCAATGTGGGACCGGAGCTCGGCCAGAACTACATCGTTGACTCGTTCATGGTGGTGGTGACGGGCGGAGTGGGCAAGCTCCTCGGGACCATCCTGGCCGCGCTCGGTATCGGAGGCCTCAACAAGATCATCGAGCCGAGCTTCGGCGCGGTGTTCGGCAAGGTCGCCATCCTCGTGGTCGTGATCCTGTTCATCCAGCGGCGCCCGTCCGGGCTCTTCGCGGCGAAGGGACGCTATGCGGACTCGTGAGCGCTGGGCCTTCCTCGCCGCGGCCGTGCTGCTCGTCGTGGTCCTGCCGGCGCTGAACGCGCTGCCGCAGGGCTCGCCGCTGCGTGTCTCGAACTTCACCCTGAACCTGTTCGGCAAGTTCCTGACCTATGCCATCCTGGCGCTCGGCATCGACCTGATCTGGGGCTACACCGGGGTGCTCTCGCTCGGCCACGGCGTCTTCTTCGGACTCGGCGCCTACGCCATGGGTATGCACCTCATGCTGGAGATCGGGGCCAAGGGCGTCTATCAGAACGTCCTGCCCGACTTCATGGTCTGGAACCGCGTGACGGAGCTGCCGCTCTTCTGGAAGCCTTTCGGCAGCGCGCTTTTCACGCTCCTTGCCGTCGTGGCCGTTCCGGGCATCGTGGCTCTGGTCTTCGGCTTCCTCACGTTTCGGAGCCGCATCCGCGGCGTCTACTTTTCGATCATCACCCAGGCGCTGGCGCTCTGCGCGTGGCTCACGTTCAACCGCAACGCGATGAATCTCGGCGGCACCAATGGGCTGTCCGGCTTCAAGACCATGTTCGGCTTTCCCCTCAATGAGCCGGGAACCCAGCGGGGCCTCTACGTCGTCACCGCTCTCTGTCTCTGCGCGGCGTACCTCCTCTGCCGGTGGATCGTCCGTACTCCCGCGGGCAAGGTCCTGGTCGCCATCCGCGACAGCGAGACGCGCGTGCTCTTCTGTGGCTATTCGCCCGCGGCCTTCAAGCTCTTCGTGTTCACGGTGTCCGCGTGTCTCGCCGGGGTGGCGGGCGCGCTCTACGTGGGGCAGGTGGGTATCATCACCCCCGCGCGGATCGGCGTGCTGCCGTCCATCGAGATGATCATCTGGGTCGCCGTGGGCGGACGGGGGACGCTCATCGGGCCCATCGTCGGCGCGTTCGGTGTCAACTGGCTCCAGAGCCTGCTCACCACGCACTACCCGGACCTCTGGATCCTGGTGCTGGGTGGGCTCTTCGTGAGCGTCGTGCTCTTCTTTCCCGACGGAGTGGTCGGCACTGCGCAGAAGCTGATGGCGCGCTTCGGCGGCACCGCGAAGCCGGTCTCGACCCCTCGGGCGGCTTCCCCGCCGCCGAGCGCTGTCCCAGAAAGCAAGAGGGAGGAGGTGGCCCGATGACGGTCACCGCATCGCCGGGCGGCTCGATCATCTATCTCGAAGACGTCACTGTCGACTATGACGGCTTCAAAGCGCTCAATGGGCTCAACTTCTTCATGGACTACAAGGAGCTCCGCGTCGTCATCGGACCCAATGGCGCAGGCAAGACCACGCTGCTCGATGTCATCTCCGGCAAGGTCCAGCCGAGCGTCGGCCGGGTGATTTTCGGCCGCAATACCGACCTCGTGGGCCGGCGCGAGAACGAGATCGCCTCCCTGGGCGTGGGGAGGAAGTTCCAGACTCCGTCCATATTCGCCAACCTGACCGTGAGAGAGAACCTCGAGCTGGCCCTGGCACGAGCGAGCAAGGGCGTGCTCGCCACGCTCCAGGCACGGTTCAGCGGGGAGCAGCGCGAGCGCATCGAGACCACCCTCGAGACCATCGGGCTCGCCGTTCACGCGGATGAGCGCGCCGGCGGCCTCTCCCACGGAGAGAAGCAATGGTTGGAGATCGGCATGGTCATGGTCCAGGATGCGGAGCTCCTGCTGGTCGACGAGCCGGTGGCGGGCATGACCGACGAGGAAACCGAGAAGACCGGGCACCTGCTCCAGGGGATCGCTCAGGAGCGGGCCGTCCTCGTCATCGAGCATGACATGGAGTTCGTCCGCAGTATCGCGCGCACCGTGACCGTGCTCCACGAGGGCAGTGTGCTCTGCGAGGGGCCGGTGGATCAGGTGCAGAACGACGAGCGGGTCATGGAGGTGTACCTGGGCCGGAGCGGCGACGCCGATGCTTGAGATTCGCGGCCTCAACGTCGCCTACGGCGAGAGCCAGGTTCTCTGGGACGTCTCGCTCGAGGTGCCCGCGGGCGGAGTGGTGTGCCTCATGGGTCGGAACGGGGTCGGCAAGACCACGCTCCTCAAGAGCATCATGGGCCTCTTGCCCGCGCGCTCGGGGCGCATCACCCTCGACGGCGTCGATCTCGGATCCCTGCGGCCCGAGGAGCGGGCGGCCTGCGGCATCGGGTATGTGCCCCAGGGTCGGGAGATCTTCCCGAACCTGACCGTCTCCGAGAATTTGCGGGTAGGCTTTCTCGGCCGGCCAAAAGTCGCGGGCAATGGCCGTGCCGCGCAGACCGACATCGAGCAGGTGTTCGACCTGTTCCCCAAGCTCCAACAGCTCCTCTCCCGCAAGGGTGGCGTGCTCTCCGGGGGCGAGCAGCAGCAGCTGGCCATCGCGCGCGTGCTCCTGGCGCGGCCCAAGCTCCTCCTGATGGACGAGCCCACCGAGGGGATTCAACCCAATGTGATCCAGCAGATCGAAGGCGCGATCCAGCGGATCAAGGAGCGCGGCATCGCCGTGCTGCTGGTCGAGCAGTACCTCGAGTTCGCCTGGCGCCTGGCCGGCTCCTACGCCATCATGCGCAAGGGCGCCATCGTCTCCAGCGGGGCCACCGCCGACCTGCGTCACGATGCGGTGAGACAGCACCTGACCGTTTGACGTAGAATCTCCGGCCATGCACCTGACACCGCGAGAACAGGACAAGCTGCTCATCTTCACCGCCGCCGAGGTGGCGCGCCGGCGCCGGGCGCGGGGGCTCAAGCTGAACTATCCGGAGGCCCTCGCCTTCATCACCGCCGAGGTCCTCGAGGGCATTCGCGACGGCCGAAGCGTGTCGGAGCTGATGGCCTTCGGCGTCACCATCCTCAAGCGCGACGACGTGATGGACGGCGTGCCGGAGATGCTCGACGAGGTCCAGGTCGAGGGCACCTTCCCGGACGGTACCAAGCTCGTCACCATTCACCATCCCATCCGGTGAGCCTCTCTTCCTTATTCCCTCTCCCCCTAAGGGGGAAGAGGGCAGGGTGAGGGGGGCCATCGAGAGCACGAGAGGGCTCCGAATGATCCCAGGCGAGTACATCCTCGGTGACGGCGACATCGAGGCCAATGCCGGCCGGCGCACCGTCGAGCTGACGGTGGCGAACACCGCCGACCGGCCGATACAGATCGGCTCCCACTTCCACTTCTTCGAGGTGAATCGCGCGCTCCGATTCGAGCGGGGCAAGGCATGGGGCATGCGCCTCAACGTCCCGGCCGGTACGGCCGTGCGCTTCGAGCCCGGCGACGAGAAGGTCGTGACGCTCGTGGAGCTCGCCGGGTCGCGCGAGGTCTATGGGCTGAACACGCTCAGCGACGGCAAGGTGGACGCCTCGCGACTCGGCGCCGCGGTCAAGAACGCCGGCCAGGCCGGCTTCCAGGGCGCCTGAGGCCATGAGCCTTCGGCTCCCGCGCCGCCAGTACGCGGATCTCTACGGTCCCACGGTCGGCGACCGCGTCAGGCTCGCCGACACCGATATCCTCATCGAGGTGGAGAGGGACTTCACCGTCTACGGCGACGAGGTGAAGTTCGGCGGGGGCAAGGTGATTCGCGACGGCATGGGCCAGTCCGCGCGCGCCACTGCCGCCGAGGGTGTGCTCGACCTGGTCATCACCAATGCCCTCATCCTGGACCACTGGGGCATCGTCAAGGCCGACCTCGGCATCCGCGCCGGCCGTATCGTTGGCGTGGGCAAGGCCGGCAACCCCGACATCCAGCCGGGCGTTACTCCGGGCATGATCGTGGGCGCCTCGACCGAGGTGATAGCCGGCGAGGGCCGCATCATCACGGCGGGCGGCATCGACTCGCATATTCACTTCATCTGCCCGCAGCTCATCGACGAGGCGTTGTCGGCGGGATTGACCACTCTCATCGGCGGCGGCACCGGCCCGGCCACCGGCACCAACGCTACCACGTGCACGGCGGGCGCCTGGAACATGTACCGGATGCTCGAGGCCGCGGACGGTCTGCCCATCAACCTGGGCTTTCTCGGGAAGGGGAATGCCTCGCGGCCCGATCCGCTGCGCGAGCAGGTCGCTGCCGGTGCCATCGGTCTCAAGCTTCACGAGGACTGGGGAACGACTCCCGCGGCCATCGACGCGGCCCTGTCCGTCGCCGAAGAGATGGACATCCAGGTCGCCATCCACACGGACACGCTGAACGAGGCGGGCTTCGTCGAGGATTCGATCCGCGCGTTCAAAGACCGGACCATCCACACGTATCACACGGAGGGCGCGGGCGGCGGCCACGCGCCCGACATCATCAAGGTCTGCGGCGAGCCGAATTGCCTGCCGTCGTCGACCAACCCGACCATGCCGTTCACGGTCAATACCATGGACGAGCATCTCGACATGCTCATGGTCTGTCACCACCTCAACCCCAAGATCCCGGAGGATCTCGCCTTCGCCGAGTCCCGCATCCGCGCCGAGACGATCGCCGCGGAAGATGTGCTCCATGATCTGGGCGCGATCAGCATGCTCTCGTCGGACTCGCAGGCCATGGGGCGTATCGCCGAAGTCATCACGCGAACGTGGCAGACGGCGGACAAGATGAAGAAGCAGCGCGGGGCCCTGCCGGGCGACGGCCGCGCCGACAATGTCCGCGCCAAGCGTTACGTCGCCAAGTACACGATCAACCCGGCCATCTCGCACGGCATCGCCCACGAGGTCGGCTCCATCGAGGCGGGCAAGCTCGCCGACCTCGTGATATGGAAGCCCGCCTTCTTCGGCGTCAAGCCCGAGATGGTCCTCAAGGGCGGGTTCATCGTGACCGCGGCCATGGGCGATCCGAACGCATCCATCCCGACGCCTCAGCCCGTGCGCCATCGACCCATGTTCGCTTCCTACGGCGGCGCCGTGTTCTCCACCTCCATGACCTTCGTGTCCAAGGCCGCGATGGAGGACGGCGTGCCCGCCCGCCTCGGCCTCCGAAAGCTGATCTCAACGGTGAGCCGCTGCCGCGGGATCCGGAAGGCCGACATGGTCAACAACGCCTACTGCCCGCGCATGGAGGTTGATGCGGAGACGTACGAGGTGCGCGCCGACGGCCAGCTCCTGACCTGCGAGGCCGCGCGGGTGCTGCCGATGGCGCAGCGCTACT
>Ga0335084_10007988_pt1 | contig 10528 bp, 10 predicted proteins | sample Lox_Sample_44_FD_206721 | JGI IMG/M metagenome (GOLD analysis project Ga0335084, IMG submission 206721) | Soil microbial communities from Loxahatchee National Wildlife Refuge, Florida, United States - Lox_Sample_4.4 | ecosystem: Environmental > Terrestrial > Soil > Wetlands | place: USA... | reverse complement strand
CGGGCGCACAAAAAACGGGGCGAACCGTACGCGGTTCGCCCCGACTTGCTCTCCAGGTTTCCCTAGGGGTTGAAGTTCTTCCTGACCGTGATCGCCCACCCGAGGGGCTGGCCCGGTGAGCCGGTGATCGTGCCGGCGCCCGCGCCCGTCAGGTCGAACTTCGAGTAGTAGTAGTAGTGATTGAAGATGTTGGTGGCTTCCAGCGTGGTCTCCAGGTCGTGCTTGGCGTTCAGGAAGCTCAGGTGGAAGTTCGCCACCGTGAAGCCGCCGACGCGACCGTAGAGGTCCGAGGGCGAGCCCGCCGCGGCCGCGAGGTTGCTGCCGTTCTGCGGGCCCTGGTAGGCCGCATCGAAGCGCGGCGTGATCGCGCCGCCGCCGGCCAGGTGGAAGGTGTACTGGATGCCGGCATGCGCCTGCTGCTTGATGAACCCGATCGGCGTCGGCGCCAGCAGGTCGATCACCGAGGCATCGCTCGAGCAGGGCCCGTTGGCAAGCCCCACGACCTCAGGATTCACGCACTTCCAGTCCCAGTCGAGGTAGGAGCCCGACAGGTCCAGCTGCAGCCCGCCGAAGGCCGCGATGATCTCCGCCTCGACGCCCTTGACCTTCGCGTCGCCGGCGTTCTGCGGCAGCGCGCACGGCCCGGGGCCGCCGAACTGCGGGCAGCTCAAGAGCACCAGCTGCGCATCGGTGAAGTCGTTGTAGAACACCGCGGTGTTGAAGCGCACGCGGCGGTCGAAGAGATCCGTCTTCAGTCCCAGCTCGTAGCTCGTCACCTTCTCCGGCCCGAAGGGGGCAGCCTGGGCGGCGTTGAACGGCCGCGGCCCGACACCGCCGGCCTTGTAGCCCGTGCCTGCGGACGCGTACGCCATCACCGCCGGGTTGAAGCGGTAGTCGGCGCTGAAGTGCCAGTCGGTGCGGTTGCCTGAGAACACCGCCTTGCGCCCGGTGAGCGCCTGCACGGTGCCGCCGCCGAAGATGTCGAGCGTATCCGGGCCGTCGTAGCCGGCACCGTACACCGAGCCCACCGGGTCGACGTACGGGTTGATGGTCACGCCGTCCAGGTTGTAGCGGTAGTAGGTGTAGCTCTTGTAGTCCTTCGAGTAGCGCAGGCCGCCGGTGAAGGAGAGCGCGCTGGTCGCATCCCAGGTGAGCGTGCCGAAGGCCGCCTTGGCGGTGGTGCGCACCGGGTCATTGCCGAGGAACTGCAGCGGGAACAGCGGCACCGGCGGGTTGCCCGGGATGGCAACGTAGCGGATGTCCTGCATCGTGTAGTAGGTGGTCTGCTCGTCGGAGTAATAGCCGCCGACCGTGGCATGGAGGCTCTTGCCGAAATCCATGTTGAGGCGCAGCTCCTGGCTCCAGAACCAGTGATCGAGCGTGTTGTTGCCGAACTGCGTCTGCGCCGGCGACAGGTCGCCGTCGATGCTGAACTGGTTGGTCCAGTTGTGGTAGCCGGTGATCGAGACCAGCCGCGCCCACTCACTGAGTGTCCAGTCCATGTTGAGCGCCAGGTCCCAGGCATCGAAGGTGTTGAGCTGCTGGCCGCTGGTCGCCGGCAGGTTGACCGGGCCTGAGACCACGCCGAAGTACGGTCCGCCGGCATTGCCGAGCGTGGTGTAGTTGCACCACTTGCCGCACAGGAAGCGCGAGTCGAGCGGCTGGCCGTTGGGCGTGTTGGTGTTCGCGTTCGCGTTCTGCCCGTAGAGCAGGATCTCCGCGCCGTTGTTGTGGCTGTCCTTGATGTAGTCCGCGCTCAGCACCGAGTCGAACGCCTCGCTCGGGTTCCAGCGGATGCTGGCGCGCAGTGCACGGTAGCCGATGTCGCCGAGCTTGTACTGGTCGCACTTGATGCCGCCGCTCGAGGCGGGCACGGCCCCGGGGTGGGCGCAGTCGTAGTTGAACACGTCGACGTAGCCGTCCTGGTCGGCAAACACCCCGGCGACGCGCGCGTACAGGTGATCGGCGATGGTGAAGTCGGCCGCGGCGCGCAGGTCGAGGCGATCGCGGTTGCCGTAGGTGGCGGTCGCGTAGCCGGAGCCATCGCCGGTCGGCTTCTTGGTGACGAAGCGGATCGCGCCACCTTCGGAGTTGCGACCCTCGAGGGTGCCCTGCGGCCCGCGCAGCACCTCGACGCGCTCCACGTCCATCAGGTCGAAGTTCGCGCCCGTGAGGCGCGGGTAGTAGACGTCGTCGATGTAGAGGCCGACGCCGGGCTCGAAGGCCGGGTCGAAGTCCGCCTGGCCGAAGCCGCGGATGAAGGCGGTCACCGATTCGCCGAAGGCCGCCGACTGGTTGCGGAACACCACGCTCGGTGCGCTGGTGAGGATGTCGGAAAGCTTCTGCGCGCCCTGGGCCTCGATCTGCTCCGAGGTGATCGCCGTGATCGCGATCGGCACGTCCTGAAGTTTCTCTTCGCGGTACTGCGCGGTGACCACCACCTCGGCCAGCTGACCGCTCGCCTGGTCCGCCTGTGCGTTCTGCGCCACAGCGGGAACCCCGATCCAGGTGCCAAGCGCCGCGAGGCCGCCTGCCGCTAAACACCGCAAGTTGGAAAACCGGCTCTGAGAAGCCTCCATCTCACGTCCCCCCTCTATTTAGTGATCGATACGAGCAGCGAAGCGGCGTAACGTCCCCTTATTTTTTGTAAGTAGAACAAACAACCTATTCGTTTGCAAGGCATCCTATTCCGTCGATACCAGTAGCTTGGCGGCAACAACGCCCGCGCTGCCGGTCGAGCCGGAAGACTGGATCCAACACTGGACCGCTTCCAGAGGGGTGGCCGCGCAACAGGCCCGGCAGATGCGCCTGCGTCGGGCGCGGGGAAGCGTTAGCGGGCCGTGGCGAGCGCGATCCCGAAGCGCGGGTGGGCGAAGTGCTCCGGCACGTCCTGGCGGTAGGGCCAGGTGCGGCGCACCTTCTCCGCCGGCAGCAGCACGTCGGGCCCGAGCGGATTCTCGGGATAGGTCTTGCTGGCCGGCTGCAGGTGCGCGACGGTCTTCGACCAGCCGAGCTCGTACTCCGCCTGCCACTGCATCATGTAATCGAGGCGCTTGATCTTCCAGACGCCCTCCTCGCGCACGTAATCGTTCTCGTACAGGCCGGCCTCGAAGAACTGCAGCGGCAAGCCCGGCGGCTTGTAGGCGCGGCTCTCGTGGCAGCCCCCGAGCAACAGGCCGCGGAAGCGCCCCTTGGCGGTGCGCCGGTCGGGGGCCACGGTGATGATGTCCTGCATCTGGAAGTGATCGAGCAGGAAGCCGTCCACCGGCCCGTTCACGCCCTGGGTGAAGTAGTTCTGGAACCAGGTGCCGTAGAGGCGCCGCACGCCCTCGTGCCCGCGGTACTCGCCCGAGAGGAACACCACCGCGCCATCGGCAGCGAAGAGCTGCACGATGTCCTCGGCCCGGTTGAAGTCGCAGTAGTAGCCGTACGCCCAGTGCAGGCGCCGGATGGCGGCCACGTCCTCGAGCTCTCCGACGCGCTGCTCGAGTGCCGCGAGGCGTGCTTCGATGTCCGCCATGATCGTCTTCCCCGGCGCGTATGCTATTTATGAGGTAACGCTAACAAATGCCCGTGAGCACCGCGAGGGCACTCCCATGGACTTCACCGGCAAGACGGCACTGATCACCGGCGGCGTATCGGGCATCGGCTTTGGCATCGCGCGCGCGTTCGCGCGCGCGGGCATCAAGCTGGTGCTCACCTACCGCAATGCCGAGTATCAGGCGCAGGCCGCGGCCTGGTTCCGCGAGCAGCGCCTGCCAGGCCCGCGCTTCGTGCGCCTCGACGTCACTGACCGCGCGGCATGGGCGGCGCTGGCGCGCGAGCTTGCGCCGCTGCACGTCCTGGTCAACAACGCCGGGGTGAGCGTGTTCGGCCCGACGGATGAGGCGAGCTTCGCCGACTACGACTGGATCATGGGCGTCAACTTCGGCGGCGTGGTGAACGGGCTCGTCAGCTGCATCCCGCTGCTGAAGGCGCACGGTGAGGGCGGGCACATCGTGAACGTGGCTTCCATGGCCGCCTTCCTTGCCGGGCCGCAGGCCGGCATCTACACCGCCAGCAAGTTCGCGGTACGCGGCCTCACCGAGTGCCTGCGCTTCAACCTCGCCCCGTACCGCATCGGCGTCTCGCTCATGTGCCCGGGCCTGACGCGCACCCACGCCTGGGACTCGGCGCTGAAGCGCCCCGCCGCCTTCGCCGCCTCGGGCTTCGCCCCGCCTGACCGCGCCGAGCTCGAGCGCTTCGGGCTCGCCTTCGAGGAGGGTATGGATCCGCTCGTGGTGGGCGAGAAGACCCTCGCCGGCATGCGCGAGAACCGCGCACTGATCCTCACGCACCCGGAGCACGGCCCCGACTTCGACCAGATCCATGCCGCCTGCCGCGCCGCGCTCCCCGATGAGCCGGTGCCCGAGGGCCGGGCGCACATCGAGCGGTTGCGCCGCGAAGCCGCCAAGGCCGCCGCCGCCGGCGAGCGCATCGGGCTCGATGACCTGACCTGAGCCGCTCACGGCGCGGCCGTTCACAGCGCGAGCACGCCGCCGTCGACGTTGAGGTCGGCGCCGGTGATGAAGCTCGCCTCGTCGGAGGCGAGGAACAGCACCGCATTCGCCACCTCCTCGGATGTGCCCATGCGCTTCATGGGCACGGCCGCGAGCAGGTGGCCGCGGATCGCGGCGGCCTGTTCGGGGGTATTGCCGCGCCTAAAGATCTCGGTCTCGGTCGGCCCCGGCGACACGAGGTTCACGCGGATGCGTCGCGGCAGCAGCTCCGCGGCCAGCACGTGCGCCACGGCGTTCAGGCCGGCCTTGCTCGCCGAGTAGACCACGCTGCCGGGGAAGGCGGAACTTGCGGCCACCGAGCTCGTGAGGACGATGCTGCCGCCGTCGCGCAGGTGCGGCAGGGCCGCCTGCGTGGCGAAGAACGCGCCGCGCAGGTTGACCGCGTGCACCTGGTCCCAGAAGGCCTCCGTGACCTCAGGCACGGCGCCGAAGCCGACGATGCCGGCGTTCACGAACAGCACGTCGAAGCCATCCAGCTCGCGCGCCAGCTCGGTGACTGCGGCGCGGCTCGCGGCGACGTCGGCGATGTCGGCACGCAGCGAGCGCATGCCGGTCTCCTCGGAAACGCGCCTCAGCGTCGCCGCGTCGCGCCCGGTGATCGCCACGCGCGCCCCCTCGTCCTGGAACGCTCGCGCGGCGGCCAGCCCGATGCCGCTGTTGCCGCCGAGCACCAGCACGGTCTTGCCCGAGAAGCGCATGGCTAAAACATCCCGTTGTCGTTGGCGGCTTTCTCCGGCACCGGCTGGGCGACGTCCCAGTGCTCGACCACCTTGCAGTGATCAACGCGCAGGATGTCCACGATCGCGAGCCCCCGGTCATCGGCCGTGAACCTGCCGTGCGAATGCACGGCGACGAGGTTGCCGTCCGCGATGATGCGCTTGATCGAGTAGCTGGCATCCGGATGGCTCTGGAAGAAAGGCTCGAGGAAGGCGATCGCCGCATCGCGGCCGCTCTTGGCGAGCGGGTTGTGCTGGATGTATCCCGGGTCGACCCATGTCTCGAAGGCGCTGCGCACCTGCTTGTCCAGGTAGAACTGGGTCATGAACTTCGTCACCACCTCCTTCGGGCTGAGGCGGCATTCCGCGGCGTGGGCGGCGGCGCTTGCAAGGCCGAGGGCGGCGATGAGCAGCACGGATGAACGCATGGGGATCTCCTTGGCCGGATGAGGGGCGTGTTCAGTTGAGATGCGCGGCCGCGAGGTCCGCGCCCTCGCGCAGGCTGCGCAGCTTCTTCCAGGTGACCTGGGGGTCGATCTTGCCGTAGCCGGCGAAGGTGCCGAAGCCGCAGTCGGTGCTCGCCAGCACGCGCTCCATGCCGACGATGTCGACGAAACGCTGCAGGCGCTGTGCGATCAGCTGCGGGTGCTCGACGTAGTTGGTGCGCGTGTCGATGAGACCCGGGGCGAGGATCTTTTCATCCGGGATCCTGGCCTCTGCCCACACCTGCCACTCGTGCTCGTGGCGCGCATTCGCGGCCTCGAACAGGATCGTGGCCGGGCGCGCCTTGAGGATCAGCGGCAGCACGCGCTCGAGCGGGATGTCGTGATCGTGCGGCCCCTCGTAGTTGCCCCAGCACACGTGCATGCGCATACGAGCAGGCGGGAGGTGCGCGGTGGCCGCGTTCAGTGCCTCGACGTTCGCCGCGGCCACCTTGAGGAATTCGGCCTCGCTCAGGTCCTGGAAGCCCGTGTGGCGCGCCATGGCGAGGTCGGGGCAATCCAGCTGCAGCTCGAGCCCGGATTCGACGATCGCGGTGTACTCCGGGCGCATCGCCTCCACCAGGTCCGCAAGGTATGCCTCGTGGCTCTTGTAGTAGGCGTTGGGCTGGAACGCGCTGATGAGGCCCGGGGAGGCGGCGTTCATGAAGCCGCGCACCGGGCGCCCCGCGAGGGCGCGCTGGAAGCGGCGGATGTCGGCGCGCGCCGGCTCGGGGTTGACCAGGCGCACCGGGGCGATGCAGCTGGCGCGCACGAACTCCTGCTCGCCCATGAGCGATGCGAGCTTGCGCCGCAGCTCCGGCAGCTCCGCCAGGTCGAGCGCCGGCTTGCGTGCCACGTGGCCGCCGAAGCCCGAGAGCCGCTCGGTGATGTAGGTCGAGTAGCCGACCTTGCCGAGCTCCCCGTCGCTCACGATCGAGACGCCGGCCGCCTCCTGCTGCGCCACGGCGTTGGCCACCGCCGCCTGCACCAGCTGCTCGAGCCGCCCGGCGTCGTAGGGCCGGCCGTGGTCACGCGCGAGGAGCAGTGGCACGAGCTCGGCGCCGCGCGGAAGGCTGCCGACGTGCGTCGTACGGATGGCGCTCACGGTCCCCCGGTTGCTTTTGTTAGCAGTACATACAAATATGTGCCGAGCCGCCGGAGAGTTCAACACATGAGCGACATCGCCGCCCTCACCCGCCGGATCGAGAAGCTGGAGCACGAGCTCGCCGTTCAGCAGGACATCCACCAGGTGCGCCGGCTGCAATACACCTACGGCTACTTCATCGACAAGTCGCAGTACAACGAGGTGGTGGACCTGTTTGCGGACGACGGCGAGGTCTGGTTCCTGGGCGGCATCTACAAGGGCAAGCGCGGTGTGCGGCGGCTGTACATCGAGCGCTTCCAGCAGAGCTTCACCCAGGGGCACAACGGCCCGCGCTACGGCTGGCTGCTCGATCACCCGCAGCTGCAGATGGTGATCGACGTCGCCCCGGACCGCAGCCGCGCCCAGCTGCGCGGCCGCTCCATGATGCAGGCGGGACTGCACCAGAGCGCGCAAGGCCAGCAGCGCGCCTGGTGGGAGGGCGGCATCTACGAGAACGAGTACGTGCGCGATACCGGCGTGTGGAAGATCAGGGCGCTGCGCTACTACCCGTTCTGGCACGGCAGCTTCCAGGAGGGCTGGCCGAAGACGCCGATCGACTTCGTGCCCATGGCGAAGAAGTGCTACCCGGAAGACCCGCTCGGCCCGGACGAGCTGATGAACCCTCAGCCGCGGCTGTGGCCGGCGACGGACACGGTGCCGTTCCACTACCTGCACCCCGTGACCGGCAAGCCGATCGTGCTCGACAACAGCCGCGCGCGCGAAGGCTTCAAGGACCAGTGAATTCAGGCGCGGCGCGGCGATCGCGGCGCGCTGGGCTTGAGCGGGCGCTTGGCCCAGGCTGCCTGCGGTGCGCGGCTGCGCCTACTTCTGCGAGACGATGACGCTGGTGGCGGTTTCCTCGACCTGCACGCCATCGAGCGTGCGCAGGAAGGCCACGAACGTTGCGCTGTTGTCGGTCGCGAACACGCCGCTGATCCTGAGCGTCCGCAGCTGCGCTGCCCTGATCTCGATCGGCTTCGTGGCATAGCGGTTGAATTCGCTCGCCACCTGATCGAGCGGCTCATCCTCGAACATGATCTGCCGGCGCAACCACGCCGTCGCGCGCTCGGCGTCCACGGTGATGGGGGTTGCCGGCCAGACATCTGGCTCCACGCGCAGCTGCTGATCGGCTGCGAGCGTGATGAATCGCGGGGGGAGCTCGGTAGGCGCCGTGGCGGGAGCACGCGCCGCGTCCGATGCCCGGCTCACTGCCACCTTGCCCTCGAGCACGGTCACGATGGTGGTGTGCCTGTCCAGACGCACGTCGAACCGGGTTCCGAGGTCCACGATCTCGGCGGCCCCGCCGATGACACGGAACGGGCGGTCGTTCGCATGCGTCACCTCGAAGCTGGCCTCGCCCGCACTCAGGATGATGCGGCGCTCTGAAACACTGTAGCGCACCGCCACCGCCGAATCGGTGTTGAGGCGCAGCACCGAACCATCGGCCAGGCGATGGGTCTGCTGTTCCCCGTGGCCGCTCTGGAAATGCTCCTCGGCGACCGTGGGCGCAGCGGCCGGTGCCACCCCGGGCACGGGCCGCAGCATCTGCCACGACAGCCAGCCGAGCCCGCCGGCGGCCACCAGCAGCATCGCCAGGCCGACCTGCCAGCCCATTCCCGGGCGTCCCCGCAGCGCCTGCAGCAGGCGTGAACCGGGACTCTCCTCGTACCGCGCATCCCCCGCGCGTGCAGGTGCGCGCCGGGCGCTGACCGCCGGGCTCGGCTCGGTGCAGGCAGCGCGCAGATCACGCGCGATGACCGACACCCCGAGGAACTCCTCGACGTTCTCGGGTGCGGCGGTCAGCCAGGAGACGAACTCGGCGGACGCGGAGTCATCCAGCGGCCCGTCGTCATTCGCCACGAGCCAGGCGGCGGCAGCCTGAATGGCAGTCGGGTGTCGTTCTTCCATGTCACTCATCGCTTTGACCCAGCCGCGCCAGGCGGCGCCGACAGTGAACCAGGGCCTGCTCTACGTACTTCTGCGCCATCTGCCGCGACACTCCGAGGCGTTTGCCAATTTCTGCATAGGGGAGCCCGTCCGCAAACCGCAGCCGCACCGCGGCCTGCACATTGGGCCCAAGCTGCATCAGCACTGCCCGCAACCGCGCGGCACGCGCTGCCGCATCCAGGTCACCATCGAAGGTCGGCAGCGTCCCCAGCGCCTCGTGTGCTTCAACCTCGCGGATATCGACGCCGCGCGCGCGCCGGTGCTCGAGCGCGGCGTGCTCCTTCACCAGATTGTTGGCGACCGTATACAGGTACAGCACCGGATTGCGCAGAGCACCCTGGTCGCGTACCCGCAGCATGCGCACGTATACCTCCTGCGCCAGATCCGGCGCATCCGCACCGGTGCGTATGCGCCGCCTGAAGAAGGACTGCAGAGCGCCGCGGTGCTCGGCGAACAGCCGCTCGACCAATGACGGATTTGACGCTGGGGCCACGGCGAAAATGCACTCCTCCCTATCCCGTATATGAGTGCCCGGCAGGCGATTTGGCAACCAAAACCTGAGGCTTCCACGCGTGCGCCGTCGATTCTGTCATCTCGCGGTAGCGCTTTTGATCACGCTCCACTCGTTGTCGGTAGATCGACGTGATCAGGCCCCCGAGACTTCAGCCATACATCTGCACCTGGAGATTCACATGTACACGAAACGTAGTGTTGCGATCGCACCGGCCCTCGTCGGCGTCATCGCCTGTTTTCTCAACAGCGGCGCAGCCGCGGCCGCGGAGCACACCGTGTCTATCTCGAAGACGATCAGCTCCGAGGGACTCGATCTGAGTCGAGCGGCGGATGCCCAGACCTTCCTCACGCGCCTTGAGGGTGCGGCATGGATGCTTTGCAAGCGCGGTACCCGCGTCGATCTGAAGCCGGTTGATAACTTCAAGGAGTGCTACGAGAAGACGCTGGGTGATGCAGTGCGCACCACCAACAAGGTATCGGTCACGCAAGCCTATCTGCTGAAGCACACGCTGCAGGACGCGGCCTCCCACGGGATCGAGCTGCCCGCCCAGCTGGCCGCGAAGTGATCGAGGTCAACACGGGGCAGTCGGGGGCTGACGGCAGCCCCGTTCCCTAGCGCTGGCAGGCAACGGGGTACGGGCGAGACGGCGATGCCAAGTGCGACCAACGATGGGGGGAGTTATGCCTAGCACTCTGGGACTTCATTGCCTGCATTGCGTGCAGCGCCTCCATCGCATGCATCTCCTGACATGTTGGGTATTGCTCGCCGCCGTGACGCTAGGCGCCTGTGATAGTGGTAGCAGTGACGGGTCAAGTAGCGCAGCGAACCCACCGATCGTGATTGCAACGACACCGACGCCGCCGGATGGAGTTGTCACGAATCCCTACCCCGGATTCACGTTCGCCGTAGTGAGCGCCGGCTCGCCGTCACCGTGGACCTGGGTCGTAACCTCGGGCGCCTTGCCGGGCGGCCTCACGCTCGGTACTGACGGTTCGCTGACGGGCACGCCGACTGCCGCGGGCTCCTTCACCTTCACGGTCAAGGTGACCGATAGTGCGCAGCCCCCTGCGAGCGGCTCGCAGTCCTTCACGGTCACAATCACTACTCCAGGGCCGCCGGTGCTCATCCCGGGCCAGGTGCCGCCCGCGGGTGTCCATGGCACGCCC
>Ga0335084_10007987_pt1 | contig 10528 bp, 9 predicted proteins | sample Lox_Sample_44_FD_206721 | JGI IMG/M metagenome (GOLD analysis project Ga0335084, IMG submission 206721) | Soil microbial communities from Loxahatchee National Wildlife Refuge, Florida, United States - Lox_Sample_4.4 | ecosystem: Environmental > Terrestrial > Soil > Wetlands | place: USA: Florida... | reverse complement strand
CCGGCGGCAACCCTCACCTGGCCGCCCTGCTGGCGAGCCTGGACGACGAGGAGTAGCCCCGACCCGGAATGCCTAACCGCCAAGGCACCGAGGACGCCAAGGCCAGAACGGCTCATAGGGGGAACTAACGGAACCGCTCTCAAGGACCCATGAGCAGGGTTTTACGTGCTTCGCCGAGGGGGCGTGCCTAGACATTCTCGGCGGCCTTGGCGCCTTGGCGGTTCAGCGGGCTACTCTTCCTGGGCCTTGGCCTGCTCCCAGAGGGCGTCCATTTCCTGCAGCGTGACCTTGCCCGGGGTCTGGCCCCGCCGAGCGAGGGACTCCTCGATGTACTGGAAGCGCCGGATGAACCGGGCGATGGTCTTGCGCAGCGCCTCTTCGGGATTGACCGCCAGGAACCGGCCCAGGTTGACCAGCGCGAACAGCAGGTCCCCCAGCTCCGCCTCCCCGCGCTCGGGGACCTGCCCGTCCATGGCGGCGCGTAGCTCCGCCATTTCCTCCTCGACCTTGAGCAAGACCTCTCGCGCTTCCGACCAGTCGAAACCGACCCGCGAGGCCTTCTCTTGCAGCCGGTGGGCTCGGAGGAGGGCCGGCAGCTCCCGCGGCACCCCGTCCAGCAGGGACGCCTTGCCCCGGAGCGCCTGGCGTTCCGTCTGCTTGATCTGCTCCCAGTTGAACAGGACCTCCTGCGCCGTCTCGGCCACCACGTCCCCGAACACGTGCGGGTGCCGCCGCTTCAGCTTCTCGCAAATGGCGGCCAGGACATCGGCGATGGTGAAGTCCCCCGCGTCCTCCGCCAGCTGGGCGTGAAATACCACCTGCAGCGTCAGGTCGCCGAGCTCTTCGCAGAGCTTGGACGCATCCTGCTCGTCGATGGCCTCCAGCACCTCGTAGGCCTCCTCGACGAGGTACGGCTTGAGACTCTCGTGGGTCTGCTGCCGGTCCCAGGGGCAGCCGTGCGGGCCCCGGAGACGCGCCATGATGTCCACCAGCTCGGTGAAGCGGGCCGCGGCTTGTTCGCTCACAGTGGCATCCTTTCTCGGGGGTGAGTGTCTCTCGCGTCTTACGATACGGGGAGAGACAGCCCACCGGCAAGCGGATTCCTCGCCCACTTGCAGGCAGGCTGTGCAACGCCAGCCCCGCACTTTTTCCGCTTGCCCCTCCCCCTCCTGTGCACTATAAGGGCACTGGTCGCCCACGCTTTGAGGGCCGGAGGTTCGCTCATGTCCAAGCAGCGACGCCACACCCGCTATCCCATCCAGGTCCCGGTGATGCACCGACCGAGCACGCCGGGAGCCAAGCCCGGTGCGGGCTGGACCCGGGACGTGAGCGAGGGCGGCATGTGCATCGAGCTGGCCGACGTCCTGCAGCCGCAGATGCCGGTGCGCCTCCGCCTGCGGATCGACCGGGGAGCCATCGAGGCCGACGGGCAGGTGGCGTGGGTGGGCAAGGCAACTGGCAAGGGCGGGGGCACCCCCCACGGCATCACCCTGACCCAGATGGCCCCAGGCCACCAGAAGGCCCTGGCAGACCTGGTGTATCGCAAAGGGGAGCTGCTGCCCGTCCAGATCCGCGTGCCCCTCAAGCTCTCGGTCCTGTTACGGAGCAAGGGCCGCGCCGACGCCCCGCTGGAGGGTTGGACGGGGAACCTGAGCCGGGGCGGGATGCTGCTCCAGCTGCCCAAGGCCTTCGAGCCCGCCACACAGGTGGAGTTCACCATGCACACCGCGCAGGGGCCGCTGACCCTCAACGCCTCGGTGGTGTGGGTCGATCCTCCGGAGCGCCGCCGCCCCGGCGAGCCGATCGGCCACGGGGTCCAGTTCACTGGCATCGGCTGGCCCACACTATTGGCGCTGGGACAGATCCTGGCCGTCCCCGAGGAGCGCCCGTAGCCCGGAGAATTCGCGAAGGTGCCCGTGAATTCTCCGGGCTAAATGACCAATTCTCGATTACCCCACCGGAACGCCTCTGTGTGTCGGGGGGTGATTGTGCGTGCGGCTTTGCTCCGCTACTGGGATTTGAATATTGGCCGCCGGTCATTCAGCCCGTCTCCCTTCGTCGTCGCATCCGCGGTGACCACGCCCTGATCGCTTCCCCTGACAATCCCGCCTTGTGCCTTGACGCACAAGGGCCCACACCTCTAGCATGCACCGACGAGAGGGAGCCGGTCCGTCCATCCCGAACCGAGAAATGGCCCGCGCGGATCCCGCGCGGGCCGGATGCAGGAACCCCCACGGCGAGGTTGTCCATGATCGAACTGGCGCGAGACATCCGGGACATCTGTAGGAGCCACGGCAACGACCGCACCCGCCTGATGGACATCGCGCGGGCCGTGCAGGCGAAGTACGGCTGCGTCTCCAGCCAGGCGCTCGACCTGATCGCCCAGGCGGTGAAGATCTCCCGGGTGGAGGTCGAGAGCCTGGTCTCCTTCTACGCCTTCCTGTCCGTGAAGCCCAAGGGCAAGGTCGTCATCCGCGTCTGCGACGACGTCATCGACGAGATGTACGGGGGCGACACGGTGCTCAAGACCTTCGCCGAGGAGCTGGGGATCTCGGTCGGGGGGACGACACCCGACGGCAAGATCACCCTGGAGCACACCCCCTGCATCGGCATGTCCGACCAGGCGCCGGCGGCCCTGATCAACGACATCGTGGTGACCTACCTGTCCGGTGACCGGGCCCGGGACATCGTGCGGAGCCTCCGCGAGACGGGCGATCCCCGACGGCTGGTGCGGCGCCTGGGCGACGGCAACAACGCCCACCCGCTGGTCCACTCCATGGTCCACAACAACATCCGCCGCGAGGGACCCGTGGTGCTGGCCCCCCTGACGGCGGGCGCGGCGCTGCGCAAGGCCCTGGCCATGAGTCCGGTGGAGGTCATCAACGACATCAAGACTTCGCGCCTGCGCGGGCGGGGCGGGGCGGGCTTCCCCACCGGCATGAAGTGGGAGTTCACCCGGGGCGCCGAGGGCGAGAAGAAGTGCGTCATGTGCAACGCCGACGAGGGCGAGCCGGGAACGTTCAAGGATCGGGTAATCCTGACCGAGCGCCCCGACCTCGTCTTCGAGGGCATGACCATCGCCGGCTATGCCATCGGGGCCGAGCTGGGCATCGTGTACCTGCGGGCGGAGTACGCCTACCTGCGGGCCTTCCTGGAGAGTGTGCTCCAGGCGCGCCGGAGCCAGAACCTGCTGGGCAGCAACATCCAGGGTAAGGCCGGCTTCAGCTTCGACATCCGGATCCAGATGGGCGGCGGCGCCTACGTCTGCGGCGAAGAGACGAGCTTGATCAGCTCGGCGGAAGGCCTCCGCGGCGACCCCAAGACCCGGCCCCCCTTCCCCGCCCAGCGCGGCTACCTCGGCATGCCGACCACGGTCAACAACGTCGAGACCTTCTGCTGCGTGGCCCGCATCCTGGACAACGGCCCCGGCTGGTTTGCCGCCATGGGCTCGCGCGGCAGCACGGGGACCAAGCTCCTCAGCGTCTCCGGCGACTGCTCCAGCCCGGGGGTCTACGAGGTGCCCTTCGGGATCAAGCTGGGGGATCTCCTCCAGATGATCGGCGGCGAGGATGCCCGGGCCGTGCAGATGGGCGGTCCCTCGGGCCGGATGGTGGCCCCCGGGGAATTCCACCGGACCGTCTGCTACGACGACCTGGCCACGGGCGGCTCGGTCATGATCTTTGGACCGAACCGAAACGTTCTCTGGGTGGTACAGAAGTTCCTGGAGTTCTACGTCGAGGAGAGCTGCGGCTACTGCACCCCCTGCCGGGTGGGCACGACCCTGCTCAAGCAGAAGGTCGAGGAGATCCTGGACGGCCGCGGCCAGGTCGGCGACCTCGAGTACCTGCAGGAGCTGGGCTCCACCATGAAGCTCACCAGCCGCTGCGGCCTGGGCCAGACGGCGGCGAACCCGGTGCTCACCACGATCCAGGCCTTCCGCCCGGCCTACGAGGCGCTGTTCCGGTCGAGACCCCACGAGCCGTGCCTGCCCTCCTTCGACATCGGCGCGGCGCTGCAAGAATCCGAGCGGCTGACCGGCCGCCGATCCGAAATCTTCACGGGCTGAAAGGGACGGAGATCATGAGCGACCTCTTCACTCTCACCGTTGACGGGATCAAGATCGAGGTCAAGCCCGGGCAGACGATCCTGCAGGCGGCGGACGACGCGGGGATCTACATCCCCCGCCTCTGCGCCCACAAGGACCTGCTGCCCTTCGGCGCCTGCCGGGTGTGCACTGTCATGGTCAACGGCCGCCCCCAGGCCGCCTGCACCACGCCCGCCGCCCGGAACATGGTCGTGGACAACGAGACGCCCGATCTCCGCCGGCACCGTGCCAGCCTGATCGAGATGCTCTTCGTCGAGGGCAACCACTTCTGCATGTTCTGCGAGAAGAGTGGCAACTGCGAGCTGCAGGCCCTGGCCTACCGCTTCGGCATCATGGTCCCGCGCTACCCGTACCAGTTCCCGCAGCGGGACGTGGACGCCACCCACCCCGAGGTCCTGGTGGACCGCAACCGCTGCATCCTCTGCGCTCGCTGCGTGCGGGCCTCTCGCGACCTGGACGGCAAGCACGTCTTCGACTTTGTCGGGCGCGGGGCCGGCAAGCGGATCTGGGTGAACGCCGCCGCCCGCCTGGCCGACACCAACCTGGGCGGTGCGGACCGGGCGGTGGAGATCTGCCCGGTGGGGGCGATCCTCCGGAAGCGCGTGGGGTATCGTCTGCCGATCGGCCAGCGGCTCTACGACATTCAGCCTATCGGCTCGGACATCGAAGCCAAGCGGCAGGCCGCCGCGCCTGGCCGGTAAGGGAGGGGACGGCAGTCATGGCGAAACCCAAGGTGGCAACGGCATCGCTGGCGGGCTGCTTCGGATGCCACATGTCGCTCCTGGACATCGACGAGCGCATCCTGCAGCTCATCGAGCTGGTCGATTTCGACAAGTCGCCCATCGACGACCTGAAGGAGTTCACCGGCCGCTGCGCCGTCGGCCTGATCGAAGGCGGCTGCTGCAACGAGGAGAACGTGCGGGTGCTCCGGGACTTCCGCGAGCACTGCGACATCCTGGTCTCGGTGGGCGAGTGCGCCATCTGCGGCGGCATCCCCGCCATGCGCAACACCATGCCCCTCCGGGAGTGTCTGGAGGAGGCGTACCTGAATGGCCCGACGGTCCACAACCCGGGCGGCCAGATTCCCAACGACCCCGAGATCCCGCTCCTCCTGAACAAGGTGTACCCGGCCCACGAGGTGGTCAAGGTGGACTACTTCCTCCAGGGCTGTCCGCCGGCGGCCGACGCCCTGTGGGCGGCCCTGACGGCGCTGCTGACCAAGCAACCCCTGAACCTCCCGTACGCGCTGGTCAAGTACGACTGAGGGGGGAGAATCGATCATGCCAACTGCGGCCCCAGGCACCCGAAGAATCGTCATCGAGCCCGTGACCCGCGTCGAAGGCCACGGCAAGGTCACCATCCTGCTGGACGAGGCGCGCCAGGTGAAGCAGGCGCGGCTCCACATCGTGGAGTTCCGCGGCTTCGAGCGCTTCATCCAGGGCCGGCCCTTCTGGGAGGTGCCGGTCCTGGTCCAGCGGCTCTGCGGCATCTGCCCCGTCAGCCACCACCTGGCCGCCGCCAAGGCCATGGACCGGATCGTGGGCGGCGAGAGCCTTACGCCCACGGCGGAGAAGGTGCGGCGGCTCATGCACTACGGCCAGATGTTCCAGTCGCATGCGCTGCACTTCTTCCACCTCGTGTCGCCCGATCTGCTCTTCGGCTTCGACGCCGACCCCGCCATCCGCAACGTCATCGGCGTGGCCAGGCAGCACCCGGACCTCGCCGTCCAGGGCGTCATGATGCGCAAGTACGGCCAGGAGATCATCCGGGCCACGGCCGGCAAGAAGATCCACGGCACGGGCGCCATCCCGGGCGGGGTCAACAAGAATCTGTCCATCGCCGAGCGGGACGGCTTCCTGGCCGACATCGGCCAGATGCTGACCTGGGCCCGCGGCGCCCTCCAGATCGCCAAGGACTACACCACCCAGCACCTGAAGGAGCTGGCGAATTTCGGCTCCTTCGAGTCCAACCATGTGTCGCTGGTGCGCGCCGACGGGGCCATGGACCTGTACCACGGGAATCTCCGGGCCATCGACGCCCAGGGGGCCAAGATCTTCGACCAGGTCGACTACCAGCGCTACCTCGACTACATCGCCGAAGAGGTGAAGCCCTGGTCCTACATGAAGTTCCCCTTCATCAAGGCGGTCGGCCCCGAGCGGGGCTGGTACCGGGTGGGGCCCCTGGCCCGGGTCAACGCCTGCGACTTCATCGACACCCCCGAGGCCGAGGCCGCCCGCAAGGAGTTCATGGCGCTCAGCGGCGGCAAACCCAACAACATCAGCATGGCCTACCACTGGGCGCGGATGATCGAGCTGCTCCACTCCGCCGAGAAGATCCAGCAGCTGCTGCACGACCCGGATCTGCAGGGCGGCGACCTGGTGGTCACCGGTCCGCGCCGCGAGGAGGGCGTCGGGCTGATCGAGGCCCCGCGCGGCACGCTGTTCCACCACTACGTGGTCAACAAGCAGGACCAGGTGGTGCGCTGCAACCTGATCGTGTCCACCACCAACAACAACACGCCCATGAACCGGGCAGTGGAGCGGGTGGCGAAGGATTACCTCTCGGGGGTGGAGATCACCGAGGGGCTGCTCAACCGGATCGAGGTGGCCATCCGGGCCTACGACCCGTGTCTCTCCTGCGCCACCCACGCCATGGGACAGATGCCCCTGGTGGTCGAGGTGGTGGATTGCGAGGGGCGCCTCGTGGACCGCAAGGCGCGAGGCGGTCTCGGGGATGGCCGGTAAGATCCTGCTGATCGGCTACGGCAACCCGGGCCGGCTGGACGACGGGCTGGGACCGGCCCTGGCCGAGGCGGTGGCGGAACTGGCTCTCCCCGGCGTCACGGTGGAGTCGGACTATCAGCTCACCGTCGAGGACGCTGCGGCGGCGGCAGCCCACGAAGTGGTCGTGTTCGCCGATGCCTCGCTGAACGGGCCGGAGCCCTTTGCCCTCTGGCCAGTCCAGCCCGCGACCGAGGGGGACACCGGCTTCAGCACCCACAGTGTCGAGCCCGAGGCCGTGCTGGCCCTGGCCCGGGACCTGTTCCGGGCCCGGACGCGGGGCTACGCCCTCGGCATCCGCGGCTATCGGTTCAACGAGTTCGGCGAGACCCTGTCCGACGCGGCCCGGGAGAATCTCGCGGCGGCCTTGCGCTTTCTCGTCCCGCTCCTGCGGGACGGGGATTTCGAGGCCGCGGTGCGGACCGGCGGCGAAACGGCATCGCCCCCAGAGACGAGGACCTGCCCATGAGAAACGGGAAGCACGTCATCCTCTACATCGACGACGATCAGGACTTCCTCGATTCCGTCCGCGCCATCCTGGAGGCGCACGGCTATGTCATGGAGGAGGCCACCTCGGCGGAGACCGGCCTCAAGAAGTTCAAGGAGTGTAAGCCCGATCTCCTCATCGTGGACCTGATGATGGAGGAGATCGACTCCGGCACGCATTTCGTCAAGGAGCTCCGGCTGCTGGGCAACACCGCCCCCATCTACATGCTGAGCTCCGCCGGCGACCAGCTGTTCATGGCCACCGACTACTCCGATCTCGGCCTGGCCGGCGTTTTCCAGAAGCCGATCCAGCCCGAGATCCTGCTCTCCACGCTGCGGGAAAAGCTCAAGTAGCCTTGCGGGGTCGCCCCCGCCATCCGGCGGGCGCAACGGGAGGGACGCCGTATGCCTGACCTGGCCGCGGCGGCGCGGTCGGGACTCGAGCCCGCGCCCTACCGTCTCCCCCTGGAAGAGGAACTGGTTGCCCGGGTCGCCTGGCTCATCCGCTGGCGGTGGGTGGCGGCCGGGGCATTGATCGGCGTCGCGGTGGGGGCAAGGTACGTCCTGGCCCTCCGCATCCCCTGGCTGCCCCTCTGCCTCATCGGCGCCGCCATCCTCGCCTACAACCTGCTCTTCCTCCAGCGCCTGCGGACCTTGCGCCGTAACCACACCGCCTCCGTCACCACCTTCAGCCAGTTCGCCGCCGTGCAGATCGCCCTGGACTGGCTCGCCCTGACCCTCACCGTCCACTACACGGGCGGCATCGAGAGCCCGTTCCTCATCTTCTTCATCTTCAACGCCATCGTGGCCAGTATCCTCTTGCCTCCCCGGACCGCCTACCTGCTGGCCGGGTTCGGGGTGGCGCTGGTGGCCGGCCTGGCCCTGCTCGAGTTCTGGGGGCTCCTGGTCCACCGGGCGATTCCCGAGCTGCACGACCCGCGGCTGCAGGGACCGGTGTTCCTGGTGGTGGCCCTGGGCTTCTTCGTGAGTGCCATCCTGTTCTCCATCTACCTGGCCACCTCCATCGCCCGGCAGCTGGTGCGTCGCACCCGGGAGCTGGCGGAGCTGAAGCAGAATCTGGAGGCGGCCTATCAGAAGATGCGGACGCTCTATGAGACCTCACGGGCGGTCAGCTCGACCCTCAACCTCCCGCAGGTCCTGGCCACCATCGTCCGTCAGGCAGCCCAGGTCGTGGGGGTAAAAGCCAGCTCCATCCGTCTGCTGGACGAGGAGCAGCGCTTTCTCGAGATCAGCGCCGCCTACGGCCTGAGCGATGCCTATCTGACCAAGGGCAAGGTGGACCCGCAACGGGGCGAGATGGATCGCCTCGCCCTGCACGGCAAGGCCGTGGCGCTGCTGGATGCCACGATCGATCCGCGGTTCCAGTACCCCGACGAGGCCCGCAAGGAGGGCATCCGTTCCGTGCTGAGCGTGCCCATGATGCTGCACGATCGGGCCATCGGCGTGCTCCGGGTCTACACCGGCGAGGTCAGGGAGTTCACTGCCGAGGAGACCGAGTTCCTCCTGGCCCTGGCCAGCCAGGGCGCTGCGGCCATCCAGAACGCCCGTGCCTATCGCCAGCTCCAGGAGCTGGAAGAGGCCAAGTCCCGTTTCGTCTTCGCCGTGACCCACGAGCTGAAGGCCCCGCTGGCCGCGGTCCAGTCCCAGTTCGCCGTGCTCCGAGGCGGCTACGCGGGCCAGCTCACCGAGAAGCAGCAGGCCTTGATCGAGCGTGCGGCGCACCGCATGGACCGCCTCCAGGCGCTGCTCCGGGATCTCCTGGCCCTGGGATCCCTCAAGGACCGGCTCCCCCAGCGCCGGACCACGGAGCTGAACCTGGCCGAGTGGGTTCGCCGGGTCGTCGAGATCGTTCAACCCGAGGCCGAGTCGCGAGGTGTCACGCTCGAGCTGCGGCTGCCGGAAGCGCCGGTCCCCTTCCGCACCACGGAAGAGGACGTGCACCGCCTGGTGGGGAACCTGCTCGAGAATGCGGTCAAGTACACGCCGTCCGGGGGCCAGGTCACGGTCCAGCTTCGGGCCGAGCCGAGCCAGGTCACCCTCACCGTTTCGGACACCGGCGTCGGGATCTCCCCCGAGGCCATGCCCCACATCTTCCAGGAGTTCTACCGTGCCGCCAACGTCAAGGAGCTGGGGACGGAAGGCACCGGTCTCGGCCTGAGCCTGGTCAAGCGACTCGTGGATCTCTACTTGGGGGAGGTTCGGGTGGAAAGCAAGCTGGGCAAGGGCACGACCTTCACGGTCACGCTGCCCCGAGAGCCAGGACCCGGCCCCGAGGCCCCTCCTCCGTCCCCACGAGTCTGAGGCCACCGCCCGGCATGACGGGTTTCCCTTTCTGCGCCAAAAACCCGCATGCTTTCCCGGTATGGCCCAGAGTGCTGGAGATCTCATCCGGGCGTTTGGCCACCCGTGATGCAAGGGCACACCAGCCATGATCCCCCGCAAGCTCAAGAACCAAACCGTCCTGCTCGGCGTCCTGCTCACCTGGACCGTGGGCGGCGTCATCGGTTTCGTCGGGTACCGCCAAATGCTCGCAGCCATCCGGCGCGAGACCATGGTCCGCGTCGAGGATGCGGTCCGGGTCGGGCAGCGGGTGCTGGAGACCGAGTTCACCCGCCTCGACCCGGACGGCCCGCTCCCGCCTGATGCCAAACGGCGAGAGGTGACGGCTGCGGAGACGCAAGGCGAGGGCCCGCTCGCCCTCTTGATCGGCAAAGCACAGGTCGAGGGAAAGGCTGAGGGATTCGCCCTCCTCCCGGAGGGTCTCTCCTTGGTGGTCGTCCGCGGCGGTGCCGGCGGGAGATTCGTCGCCGCGGTCGAGTCCCTCCGTAATGCCAATTGGCTGCCTGACCAGATCCGCGACGTCGTGTTTGGCCCCGACGCCTCCGCCCGGGGTGCCGCCACCGTCACCATCTTCGAAGGCGATGTCCGGATCGCGACCAACGTGGTGCTGGCGGATGGACGCCGCGCCACGGGCACGCGCGCCGCGCCGGACGTGGCGCGCCGCGTGCTGCGCGAAGCCCGGATCTGGAACGACCGGGCCTTCGTGGTCGACCGCTGGATGATCACCTGTTACCAGCCCATTCGGGCCGCCGACGGGGCCGTGATCGGGATGCTCTACGCTGGCCTGGACGAGGCC
>Ga0335084_10007986_pt1 | contig 10528 bp, 13 predicted proteins | sample Lox_Sample_44_FD_206721 | JGI IMG/M metagenome (GOLD analysis project Ga0335084, IMG submission 206721) | Soil microbial communities from Loxahatchee National Wildlife Refuge, Florida, United States - Lox_Sample_4.4 | ecosystem: Environmental > Terrestrial > Soil > Wetlands | place: USA... | reverse complement strand
CGAGCCTGGCAGCGGCGTTGTCGGCACCGCCGTTGGGCGACCTGAAGGCGTGGGGTCCGGTTTACCTGCGCGAGCGTGCGGCGGTGCTGTCGGACGCTCGGCTTGCGCGGCAGTCAGGCGCGGCAATCGCAGACGCGGTGGCGCATCGGATCGCGCCGCTCGCGTTGTTGCAGTTCATGAAGACGAACGCGGTGCCGCAGATGCGGGCCGGCATCTGCGCTGCGGGTTGCAATCAGCAGCTCTGTAGCGGTCTGGGAAGAGACACGGTTCACGTCTTCGTTGTCGGCGAGGTCGCGGCGCTGGCCATGCACCGAGGCAACTGCTTGCAGAGCTTCTACGCGCACACCGAGTCCGAATTCCGGGCGTGGCTTGAGCGTGTGAAGGCGGCGGCGGAGCGTCAGCCGTGAGCGGTCTGTTGGTCAATTGGCACGACCTCGACGCAGCCGAGCGGCTGGCGCGGCTGTGGAGCCTGCGCGTTGCGGTGCGCATCCTGGCCGGCGGCGCGGGCTCGCGCGTCGAGGACGCCATCACCGCCGCCGAGGCCGACGTCACCCTGCTGCCCGCCGCGGATGCGGCTCTCGACACCCTGCCGACGATCACCAGCCGGCGCGTACTGGCGACGTTCGCCGCGACGCTGCCCGCCGATCACCCGAACAGGAGAACGACGCCATGAGCGCCACGACCGCGACACCGCCGCCGGCCGTCCTCGACTTGGCCGACCCGGCGGCCGTCGCCGATGCCTTGCGTCGGACGGTCTGGGTCTTCGCCTACTTGTCCATGGAGCTGGCGCGCGCGAACTGGCGAGCCGCTGCGGCCAGACGCCGAGCGTCGCCGCGATGGCCCTGCGCGCCGTCAACATGATGGCGAAGAACGTCACAAAGGTGGCGGGCACTCTGACCGGCGCATCGTTAGGCCAGGAGATGAGCCGCGACTATCAGCAGGCGCCGTAGTGGACCGCTCGGATCGTCGCCTTGCGGACAAGAGGCATCGGTGCCCGCCCATCGCGATAGTCACTTCGTGGGTTGGGGCTTGCTAAACGCTCCGAAAAACCGCCGCGTCGCTGGAAGGAAGCCATCGGCTTCAACGACCTTGTTGACATATTCAATAAGGGCCTTCGCTCTCTCCTCGCCAAGCACGCGGTGGGTGAAGAAATCGTCCAACCACATGGCGTACCAGACACCGGCGACAATCCATAGGAAGAACCGAAGGGTCACGGGGCTCAATACGATGATCGTGTGCCCGGCGATCTGAACAGTCGGCGTGGAGAAGCCGAACAAAGCGCCGTTCTCCCACCACCAATGTCTGGCCACGTTCACCTCGGTGTCCGCAAAGACCGCTTTGTTCAATCCAAAAAGTGCGAGCGTGTTGTCCTGGGTATCAATGAAGTACAGGACACCGAGCACGATTAGGCTGTGTACCCATAAACGTGTGGCCATTCGCTGGCCGCACCAGCAGTGTCCGATATGTGACCGTCAGCTGCCCTCATTCTTGCGGCTCAGCATGTCGCAGAAGTGCCAAGAGCCGTCATGATCGCAATGGCAGGCCCAGTTGGTCACGGCAGTTGTCACGTCCGCATCGCACTGCATGACCAATCTCGTCATCGCGTGCACATCGCCCTATAATTGTCTCCCCCAGACCGCTGGTTTGGGGTGTTGATCTCGTCGCGCACGGCGTTGCTGCTGGAAAAAGGCAATTTTCTTGCGGTGAGCCCGGCTCTACGGACAGTTACATGGCCAGGCTAGCGAGGTGTCGCATGTGGCAGAAGCAAATCTGCATTTTAGCGCTCGTGCTGGTCACGATCTTGGCGGACCGGGCGGCGGGCCAATCGGCAGGCCAAGCTCCCCGGATTGGCCTACTCGCATGGTCGTCTTGCGAAGGGGATGTTCCAGGGGGCGGCGAGTTCGACCCGTTCGTGCGCGGGCTTGTTGAACTTGGGTACAAGCCGGGCGAAAGCATCATCATCGAATGCCGGAGTGCAGGGCGACGCTACGACCATCTCGCCGTTGCTGCAGCCGAGCTGGTGCAGATACCGGTGGATGTGATTGTCAGCAGCTCAGAACCAGCGGGGCGATCTGCCCATAGGGTCACCGATAAGGTTCCCATCGTGACGATCGTCAGCGGCGATCCTGTGGCTGCGGGTCTGGCCCAGAGCCTCGCGAAACCGGGCGGAAATGTCACAGGTGCCAGCTACTATGCCACGGAGCTGACCGCCAAGCGGCTGGAGTTTCTGCAGGAGCTATTGCCGGGGATTACCACTGTCGATGTCCTATCGAATCCAGACGTTGCCTATTTACCTTTTGAGAACGACGCCAAACAGGCGGCTGGCCGGCTCGGCATCACGCTGCGGATCCGCCTAGTGAGGAAACCCGAAGAACTCGACAATGCGTTCTCCACGATGGAACTCGCGAGGGCGCAAGCGGTCTTCGTGCTGCCCGACCTCATGTTCGCCTGGGAAGGCGAGCGAATCGCCGCTCTGGCGCTCAAATACCGCGTGCCGTCGATGGCCTGGGGAACTTGGTTCACGGAGGTCGGTTGCTTGATGTCATATTCGGCTCGGTACGACGAGATGCAGCAGAGACTTGCGTTCTATGTGGATCGCATTCTCAAAGGTGCGAAGCCGGGTGACCTTCCCATCGAGCAGCCAACGACGTTCGATCTATCGATCAATTTGAAGACGGCGAAGGCGCTCGGCGTCCAGGTGCCGGAAACCCTGTTGCTGCGTGCCGACAAGATAGTCGAATGAGCCGGACCCTCAATCGATCGCACTCGGCCGGTGCCAATTGACCATCGACGACACACCGGTCCAGTTGCGGCGATCGCTGTTCCGCAAATACTTCACAGCCCTCTTCGCCACAGTCGTGGTTTTGCTGGTCGCCAACGGCATTGGTGACGCGTGGTTCGGCTACCGCGACCAGCGCGCGATGCTGGATGCCGTCTTGCGGTCCGAAGCCGCTTCCGCGGCTGCGCAAATAGGTAGCTTTTTGGATGGCATCAAGGACCAGCTCGGCTGGACCGTCCAGCAGGCATGGGATGCGGGAACGGAGGGGCAGCATCGCCTCAGTGCTCTAGGTGCCTTACGACAGGTCCCAGCGATCATCAGCATTGCGCTCATTGATGCGGCCGGTAGTGAGCGCCTGTTCGTCTCCCGCGTTGAGTTGAACCGGATGGCAAGTGGAGTCGATCGCACCGCGGATCCCGCCGTCGCCGGAGCCCGATCTGTGTCAACGTGGTACGGCCCTGTCAGATATTCCGGCGGCTCAGAACCGTTCATGACTATGGCAGTGGCTGGCAATCGCAAGGCGGCCGGTGTGGCCGTTGCCGAGATCAACCTGAAGCTCATCTGGGAAGTCATTTCCTCCATTCGCGTGGGCCAGACAGGCCATGCCTTCGTGCTTGACCAGCCTGGCCGGATCATAGCTCATCCCGACATCAGCTTAGTTTTGCGGGGAGCCGACGAACAAATCTCTGCCGCGATGCGTCGCCTGCGCGATGAACTTGTGGAGTCGAGCGGAAGAGCGATCACGACCGAAAATGCCGCCGGTAAAACGGTAGTCATGGCCATGGCACCCGTCCGAGGCGTGGACTGGATGGTTTTCGTGGAACAACCGCTATCGGAGGCCTTCGCGCCGATTTATCGGGCGCTATGGCGCACCGGCGCGCTGCTGTTGGTTGGCGCCACTTCGGCCGCCATGCTGGCCTATTGGCTTGCCCGCCGCATGACACGACCAATACGCAAGCTTGAAGAAGGTGCGGACCGGATCGGCAGCGGACGGTTCGATCATCGCATCGTTATCGCCACGGGTGATGAACTCGAGCAGCTGGCAAACCGCTTCAATCGCATGGCGGGAGAGCTTGCCATATCTCAGGAGCGCTCGGAGCGAATTGCCAGATTGAAGCGCTTCCTCGCTCCGCAAGTTGCTGAGCTTGTAGAAAAGGCCGGTGACGACGGCGTGCTCTCTGGCCAGCGCGCCGAAGTAGTTGTCCTCTTTTGCGATTTACGGGGCTTCACGGCATTCTCCGCGCACGCCAAACCCGAAGATATCATCCAAGTGCTCGGCGACTACTACAAGGCGATTGGCGCGACCATCACAAAGTTTGAAGCGACGCTGACGAGCTTTTCGGGCGATGGCGTGATGGTGCTCGTCAATGCGCCGGTGCCGTGTCCAGAGCCCGCAATCCGTGCGACGGAGATGGCGATCGATATGCAAAGCGCAGTTCAAGGTCTGGTCACGCGTTGGAATTCACGCCGCTACCAACTCGGTTTTGGAGTCGGGATAGCGATGGGACCGGCTGCGGTCGGCCAGATCGGATATGAGAGCCGTGTCGAGTATACAGCCATTGGAAGCGTCGTGAATTTGGCAGCCAGGCTATGTGCGTCCGCGGAGGACAAGCAAATCCTCGTCGATGCTGTAGTGGCCCAAGCGCTTGGTGACAAAGTTTTGCACGTTGCGCTAGGAGCACGTCGTTTCAAAGGGTACGACGAGCAGATGACAGTGTATGGCATCAGATATTGAGATAATTCGCACGACGCACACTGGGTCGGTACGACGGCGTAAGCGCCACGCACCCGTTGGTGCCGAGCACGTCGATCGGATCGACTTTCGAACGACCTCGCTGTCCGCGGGTCACCCTCCCTCATCTTCCTGGGCGGCTACCTCTGCGGCCGACTCATGCGTCCGGACCCGGAGCCGAAAAGGGTCCACGAGGCGTTGGGAGCCACGATCCGCGGCGGATGGGGGTCACCCAATCCTATTTTTCGCCACTTCTTCACGTCGGTCTTCATGCCCGATGCCACGCACGATGTGGCAGCCAGCTTTGACGAACTGCAGCGCATCGCAACGAGTCCCACGAACGCGCTTCGGCTTTGGGATATGAACGCCAGACTGGATGTGACTGAGCTCGCCAAAACGATACGCGTCCCCACCCTGGTGCTCCATTGCAAGAGCGACCGTGTTACACCAGTGGAGGAGAGCCGGCGTATGGCCAGGGTCATCCCGAGCGCGAGCTTCGTCGAACTGCCGGGAAACAATCATGTGTTGTTGGCGGGGACCCCTGCTTTCGACCACTTCTTCATCGAGGCAACCAACTTCCTCGCCATGCACGACAGATAGCGGCATTGGCTGCTGCCCGGGGACCGCTGTGGGTCAAACTCTGCGGACTCGGTGCTTCCAGGCGGCGTCGGGTTTGCGACCGATAGCCGCCATTTGACACCTGGCTGAGTACTTCCGCAGCAAGTGCCCTTAGTTAGTAAGCGATGTGCCGACACCCTCGTAGATTCCGAGCATCTGCCGTCATGTAGTGGTCTTGGGGACGTGCCTGGACAGTACAGGACGTCCTTAAGGACGTCCTTAAGGACAGGTGCGAGATGCGAGGTGAGGTCCTGGTCGGGCCGGAGCGGCGGCGGCGGTGGAGCGAGGATGAGAAGGCGCGGATCATCGAGGAATCTCTCCAGCCGGGTGCCCAGGTTGCCGATATTGCGCGTCGTCATGGCGTGAGCCGCGGCCTACTTTACACTTGGCGCCGCGCGGCGCGCTGCGCACCGACCTCGCCTGTTGTCGTGCCCGAACCGGCCTTCGTGCCGGTTCTGCTGTCGGCGCCCGAGGAACCGCAGGCCGCGACCGCCTCGGAGACGACGGAACAGGATCGTGCATCGCGGCGCCCGCCAAAGCGGCGCACTGCCAATGGCGGCGAGATCGAGGTCGTTCTGCCTGGCGGGGCACGCCTTACCTTGCGCGGCCGGGTCGAGGCGACGGCACTGCGAGCGGTGCTGGCCGCTCTCAAGGCATGATCGCGGTCTCAAGCGGACTGAAGGTTCTGGTCGCCACCAAGCCGATCGACTTCCGTAAGGGCATGGATGGCTTGGCCGCGCTGGTGAAGGAGCATCTGGGTGCTGATCCGTTCTCTGGAACGGTGTTCGTGTTCCGCGCCAAGCGCGCCGACCGGATCAAGCTGATCGTCTGGGACGGCACTGGGCTGTGCCTGTTCGCCAAGCGGCTGGAAGAAGGCACGTTCCGCTGGCCGAAGATCGAGGATGGCATCATGCGCCTGACGCCCGCGCAGCTCTCGGCTCTGATCGAAGGCCTGGACTGGACCCGCGTGCGCGATGTTGAAGTTCGAACGCCGACCGCGGTGCTGTAGCCTGCGGCAGATTGACTCGCTGATGCCTTGGCCTCGCTGTCGGCCTTGGTGATCAAGGCGAGACAGGTAGAATCCATGGCGTGATTCCTGACGCCGACACGCTTCCCACCGATCCAGATGCCTTGCGTGCGCTGCTGCTGGCTGAACGCGCGCGGCATGCGGAGGCGATCGCCCGGGTCGCGCACGAGCGCGATGCAGCGATTGGCGAGAGCGCCAGGTTGCGCGCCGTCATCCAAGCGCTGCAGCGCCATCGCTTCGGCCGCCGCTCGGAACAGCTCGATCCTGATCAACTGGCCCTCGGGCTTGAAGACACGGAGCAGGCGTTGGCCGCCGCCGAGGCCAAAGAGGACGCCACCCGCCCGGCACACGCGCGCTCGGCACGGCGCCGGGTCAACCGTGGCGCATTGCCCAAGAACTTGCCGCGGATCGAGACCATCATCGACATCGAGAGCCGGAGTTGCCCCTGCTGTGGTGGCGCGTTGCATGCCATCGGCGAGGATGTGGCAGAGCGGCTCGACGTGATCCCAGCCCAGTTCCGCGTCCTGGTCGTGCGCCGACCCAAGTATGCCTGCCGAACCTGCCCCGGCACCGTCGTACAAGCGCCAGCACCGCCGCGTCTGATCGAGGGTGGCCTGCCGACCGAAGGGCTGGTCGCCCACGTCATCGTCGGGAAGTACGCAGACCACCTGCCGCTCTACCGCCAGGCCCAGATCTACGCCCGGCAAGGCATCGAGCTCGACCGCTCCACCTTGGCCGACTGGGTGGGCCGAGCCGCCTGGTTCCTGCGTCCGTTGCACGAGCGCCTGCTCGACCATCTGCGAGCCTCCACCAAGCTGTTCGCCGATGAGACGACGGCACCGGTGCTCGATCCCGGCCGAGGCCGGACCAAGACCGGTCAGCTCTGGGCCTATGCCAGGGACGATCGCGCCTGGTGCGGAACCGCACCACCAGCCGTGGTCTACGTTTATGCGCCTGATCGCAAGAGCGACCGCCCGGTTCAGCATCTCAAGGGATTCCGCGGCGTGCTGCAGGTTGACGGCTATGCTGGCTATGGCGCCTTGGCCGCGACCGGTACAGTCCAGCTTGCCTTCTGTTGGGCGCATTGGCGGCGGAAGTTCTACGAGATCGCCCAGGCCGGGAATGCGCCGATCGCCAGCGAGGCGCTGGCGCGCATCGCCGCCATCTATGCCATCGAAGCCGAGATCCGTGGTCAGGGGGCCGAAGCACGCCGCAGCGTTCGACAAGGGCGGACGAAGCCGCTCGTCGAAGAACTCAAGACCTGGCTGGAGAGCCAGCTCGCCGCCGTCTCGCGGAAGAGCACGATCGCCGAGGCGATGCGCTATGGCCTCAGCCGGTGGGACAGTCTGGTCCGCTTCCTCGACGATGGCCGGATCGAGGTCGATTCCAACGTCGTCGAGCGCACCGTCCGGCCGATCGCCCTCAATCGCAAGAATGCGGTCTTCGCTGGATCCGATGGCGGCGGCGAGCACTGGGCCATCCTCGCCTCGTTGATCGAGACCTGTAAGCTGAACGGCATCGACCCCCAGGCCTATCTCGCCGACATCCTCGCGCGCATCGCCAACGATCATCCGATCAACCGGATCGATGAACTCCTGCCCTGGGCTTGGCATGAGACAACCACGAGATAACTCAGGGCGCCGAACAGCAATTAGTTTGATGGCTCAGCGTTCGATCAAGTCGCGTATTGATTCTGCCACGTTCTGGATCTTCATCATCGTCTGAAGGTTGACGAGCATCTCATACTGAGCAGATGAGATGTGCAAACGCTCTTGCTTGAGACAGGAGCATAGCTCTTCGAATGCCAGCCCGTATTCATTGTGATCGACATAGTGGAGAACGCTGGCGCGGTCTTCTGTAGGCAAAGACGGAAGCCCTTCCAAGAGTGCCACCAGCCCGGATTCGAGCTTAGCCCAGTGAGGACGCCAATCAGTCATTTGGACCGTCTGCCTTACGAGGTTCCCAAGTATCGACTACGCGGACAGTATTACTCAATCGTGAAGGTGTCTGTACCATCCTGCAGCCACGGCCAGGGTGCGCCGATCAGATAGTGGTGGACGTCCGGACGTGAATAGGGCCCGGAGACAGCGCTTACGCCAATTCCACGGCGACACAAAGCTTTGTGGAGCTGATGTCCACGTCTGTGTCGGGTCAGACTCGGCCCCTTCGGCGATGTCCGTTGCACGACCGCTCTTACCCCCTAAGCGGACCTTCGCACGTCATCATCGCAGGTCGCAAAAGTGCCATGAGCCGACGTTTGGGCCGCCGGCGGACCAGTTTTCTGCGGTCGCGTGAAACGTCTATGGCGGCTCGCTCGTCCTATGCCAAACGTCGGTCACGACTCAGGTGGCTCGGGGAGAATTTTGAGCCGCTCCCACTGCTCTCCCGCTTCTTCGGTTCGGCCAGTGGAGGAGTACACGTCGAAAAGAAGTCTTCGCCACCATTTTTCATATTTCGGGTATTTGTGGATCTCAGTTTCAGCCAAGTTACCGAGTTCCTTCACCCTTCCGGCATCCTGGTAAGCGTTGAGAACGTTGCGAAAGTACCACCAGCGAGGGTTTGGATCGTGGGTGATGCCGTACGTGGCCGCGTCCACTGATTCGTCGACCATGCCTGCAACACGAAAGACCCATGACATATCCATATGGGCCATGGCGTCGTAGGGAGCCATATCAAGGACGATGCGCGCTTCCGCGGCAGCTTGCTCGCGATGAAACGTATTGGCGTAAGATACTGCCTGCGCGTAGTGGACGTACCACTCATCGAGCAGGTTTCTTTTTTTTCCGGCAATCGCTTCGTCAACTAGGCGACGGGCTTCCTTGTTGTCCCCGTTCCAGCCCTTGGCAAAAGATAGCTTACATCGTAGCAACACGGAGTCTGGAAACCGGTCAAGACCTTTCCTCCAAATCTCCCCGGCGATACTCACTTCTGACTCTTTTGCGCGAAACATATGAATATGCCCAAGCACGTAGTAGTCATATTCCGTCAGATCTGCTTCGATTTTGTTCTCCGCAATCCTATTTAACTCGTTGCGCAGCACACCGGACATGCCGCCGAGCTCGTCACGAAGCTTGGTGACCACCGCCGTCTGCGTGACGACCGGATCGGAAACTGTCTCCTCAACCTGAATGATCGCAAGGTGGCGATCGGTGCTCCCGCGGATGAGCTGTAGTGTGACCATCAAATTGCCGCCAGTCTTGCGAACGCTACCCTCGATGACAAATGTGGCGCCGGTCGCCTTCACGATCTCGGGAACCGGCTTGCCGACATACGCGAAGGAGGAGGAACTGGACACCACGTCGAAGTCGGGGAACTTAGCGAGATCTGTGCCGAATTCTTCGGCGATTCCCTTGCCAAGTTTGTCCAGGTCGACGGCTCCCCCACTACTAGGCTGGCTGCCGGTGAGATCCTGGAAAGGCAGCACGACAATGACGGGAATGCCTTCGTCTGACGGCACGGTAGGCGGGCTTGCGGGATGGTCTGACGCAGACAGTGCGGCCACAGTTGGATTGCCGGACGCAGTCGCGGCCGGAGGTACCGATGTTTCGACGCTCGAGGGCATCTGCGGTGACGAGGGCTTCTCGCCACGCGGCCAACCCACATAGCCAAGACCGGCTCCGGCTAAGAGCAGCCCTGCTGCAGCAGCAGCCCATCTGCCAATGTTCCGGCGTCGCCGGTTGGATCCCGCCGGCTCAAGATCGAGGGCGACGCGATACACCAACACCGGCTCGGTAACGTTTTTCAGACGCACCTCGCCGCGCGATTCGAAACGCAATGCGACCTTATGCTTGATGTGATCGGCTACACTGCCGGAAATGCAGATGCCGCCCGCTTCAGCCACCTGCTGCAAACGTGACGCGATGTTGACGGCATCGCCATGTCGGTCATCGCCCTCGATGATCACGTCGCCGACATGCGCACCCATACGGACGTCGATGCGCTGGTCATTCGAGACCCCTTTGTTGCGCTCCGCCATCTCGCGTTGAAGCAGAACAGCGCACTCCACAGCGTCGACCACGCTGCCAAATTCGGCTAGTAGGCCGTCGCCCATCAGCTTGAATATGCGGCCGTGATGCTTTTGGATCTCTGGCTCGAAGAGCTCTTTGCGGTGGGCACACAACCGCTCGAAGGTGGTGGCCTCGTCCTGCTCCATGAGCCGACCGTAGCCAACCACGTCAGCAGCCAATATGGCGGCCAATCGGCGTTCCATTTGCCGGTCGCCCTAACAAGCAAGACGCAGTAGTTAGCCATTTTAGGCGTGAGACGAGGCAATAGCGAGTCCGGATCGGGTCAAACCCGGCTATCCGGCCGCCGGGCTATGACTGTCAGCAATGGATCAGAAAGCAGACGACTCGCGGATCGGCCCATGAGG
>Ga0335084_10007984_pt1 | contig 10531 bp, 10 predicted proteins | sample Lox_Sample_44_FD_206721 | JGI IMG/M metagenome (GOLD analysis project Ga0335084, IMG submission 206721) | Soil microbial communities from Loxahatchee National Wildlife Refuge, Florida, United States - Lox_Sample_4.4 | ecosystem: Environmental > Terrestrial > Soil > Wetlands | place: USA... | reverse complement strand
CCGGATAGATTTGCGGCGGATTTTACACCAGAAGAAGAATTGCAGGGCTGAAAAATAAATCAGGCGGCCCGCGCCGCCTGATTATCCAAGGAAGCCAATGCTTACTCAGTAACCGCTTTGCTGCATCTCATCCGTCATCGGTTTTGCTGCGGTCAGCGGCCTCACATCGGCTGAGGCCTCGATTTTAACCGTGTGGTTCGATACTTGGATTTCCAGCGTCAACGGCACTCTTTCACCCGGCCTGAGCGGGGCCTTGAGCCCGGTCAGCATCAGGTGAAAGCCGCTTTCGCCGAGGTTGACCGGCTTGCCGGCCGGCAGCGCGATGCCGGGAACTCCCCGCATTTTCATCATGCCGCTGTCATGAGCCATCATCATGCTGTGCAGTTCGATGGATGCACAGGCGGGGCTGGATGCTCCCGCCAATTGCGCATCCTGTTTGCTGGTAATGGTCAGGTCTACGCTAGCCGTGTCTTGCCCGGGTGCGGTGGCACGGGCCCAGGCATTTTCGACTTGAATATCTCCAGCGAAAACGCCGGCACTTATCAGCAGAGCTGCCAGCAACCCTCCGATCCGGAACAATATGGACATGTTGATCTCCAGTGGGCGAAAAATATGGGAGGACGAATTATACGCATTATCGGAAATGCACGGATTGCTATCACTGGCATCACCGCGTGACTATAATTAATTGCACCCTCAAATACGTTCCAGATTATGAAGCTCATTCCATTGCTGTTCATTCTGCTGCCCGTGCTCGCATACGCAGAACCGGATCTTATGCCGCTAGTGCCGCAATTGGCCGCCAAGTCTTATCTGTTGTATGACTATACCAGCAAACAAATTCTGGTCGATCAAAACGGGGATGAACGCTTGGAGCCCGCCTCACTGACCAAGCTGATGACAGCCTATCTGGCATTTGATGCCATAAAATACGGTACATTATCGCTGAAGCAAAAACTGAACGTTCCTGCAGCTGCGGTGCGCAGCACCAGTGAAGAATCACGCATGCTGCTCAAGGCCGGCCAATCCGTCACAGTGGACGAACTTTTGCACGGGATGATAGTGGATTCCGGCAATGATGCGGCCATCACCCTGGCGGTCAATATCGCGGGGAGCGAAGCGGGTTTTGTAGACATGATGAACCAGGAGGCAAAACGCTTGGGAATGAATAATACGCATTTTACCAATCCGGTAGGACTGTCGGACGCGCAACACTACACCAGTGCTTCCGACCTTGCCGTGCTTGCATCCGCCATCCTGAATGATTATCCGCAGTACTATCCGATGTTTTCCTTGCGCAACTACACTTTCAACAACATCGCCCAGGGCAATCGCAATCGCCTGCTGTGGATGGATCCGTATGTGGACGGGATCAAGACCGGACATACCGAGTCGGCCGGATATTGTCTGGTCGGGTCGGCTGTTCGCGATAATCACAGGCTGATTTCTGTGTTGTTTGGCGCCGATTCCGATCGGTTGCGCGCCTCAGAAAGCCAGAGACTGCTGAATTTCGGATTTCAGCATTTTGATGTCGCGAGTCTTTACCAAAAGGATCAGCCCGTCGCCCGGCTCCGCATCTGGAAGGGTACCGATAGTCACATCGGGGTCGGTTTCCGCAGGGATCTGTTCGTGACCATTCCGAAAGGCACATTTTCCCAGCTTGAAGCGAAGATGGAAACGCATCAGCCCATTCTCGCACCGGTCGCCGGAGGCCAACAGCTGGGGGTCCTCAAGCTGACACTCGCAGGCAAACCCTATGCGGAATTTCCCCTGGTGGCGTTGGAGAGCGTGCCGCTGGCGAATGTATTCTCGCGCGGCTGGGACAGCATCCGCCTGTTGTTTGAATAGGCAAACAAGCATGACGATCTATCTGAACGGGCAATACATGCCGATCAAAGAAGCAAAAATTTCCGTGCTCGATCGCGGCTTCATATTCGGCGACGGCGTATATGAAGTGATTCCGGTGTATTCCCGCCGCGCATTCCGCCTGGCTGAACATTTGCGCCGCCTGCAGCACAGCCTGGACGGGATACGCCTGAAGAATCCGCACAGCAAGGCCGAGTGGAAAAAGATCATCGATGATCTCGTCGCGCGCAATTCCGGCGATGATCAGTATCTCTATCTGCACATTACGCGCGGTGTGGCGAAGCGCGATCACGCCTTCCCGAGCCCGCCGGTCAAGCCCACCGTGTTCCTGATGAGCAATCCGCTGCCCGTTCCGCCTGCCGCACAGTTGCAAAGCGGCGTATGCGCGGTGACCGCGGAGGACAACCGCTGGCTGCGCTGTGACATCAAGGCGATCGCGCTTTTGCCGAATGTACTGTTGCGCCAGGTGGCGGTCGATGCGGGCTGCGCGGAGACGATCCTGATCAGGGCCAAATCCAAGAACGAAGGCGCATTCATGACCGAAGGAGCGGCCAGCAACATCTTTGTGGTGAAGGACGGCAAGCTGCTCGCGCCACCCAAGGACAACCTGATGCTGCCCGGTATTACCTACGATGTGATATTGGAGATCGCCGCCGCAAACGCCATCCCGCATGAAGTGCGCAGAATCCCGGTCCAGGACGTTTTTTCCGCCGATGAACTTCTTCTCACTTCCTCCACCAAAGAAGTTCTGGCAATTACACTGCTGGATGGCAAACCGGTTGGTACCGGAAAACCCGGTGCGATGTTCGCCAGGCTGCACGGTTTGTACCAGGAATTCAAACGCGATGTGATGCGCGCCGGATGAACAGGTGACGATGAAAGAATTTCCCAAAATCGAATTGAGCGACAGTCTGATCGAATATCCGTGTGATTTTCCAATCAAGATATTCGGGCGGCAGCAGGCGGGTTTCGCGCAAGCCGTGCTGGAAGTGGTCAACAAGCATGATCCCGGATTTCTCGCTTCCACGATGGAAATGCGTGCCAGCAGAAACGCTCGCTACATCAGCCTGACCTGCACGGTGCGCGCCACCTCGCGTGTGCAGCTCGATGCGCTGTATCAGGATTTGTGCGACCATCCCCTGATCGTGATGGTACTATGACAAGGCAGGTGCAAGGGACGAGGGAGAAGAGACAAGACGAACCTTCCAGACTTGTCCATGTTTCGCCGCCCGCCATACACTCGCTGGGACTGGTCGAATATCGATCCACATGGGAGGCGATGAGGCGGTTTACCGCGGAGCGGTCAGCCAATACCCGCGACGAGATCTGGCTGGTGCAACATCCGCCCATCTACACGCAAGGCTTGTCGGGGAAACCGGAACACTTGCTGCATGACACCGGCATCCCCGTCGTCAGGATCGATCGGGGCGGGCAGATCACTTACCATGGTCCCGGGCAGATCGTCGCGTATATCCTGCTCGACATGCGCCGCTGGAAAATAGCCGTGCGCGAACTGGTGCGTTTGATGGAGCAGGCCGTGATAGATCTGCTGGCTGAATTCGGCGTTCCAGCGGCAGGCCGTGAAGACGCGCCGGGTGTGTATGTGGGCGATGCAAAGATTGCGGCGCTGGGTTTGAAGATCAAGAATGGCTATTGCTACCATGGCCTCTCGTTCAATGTGGACATGGACCTGGCGCCGTTCAACAACATCAATCCTTGCGGCCATCCCGGACTTGGCGTAACGCAGGCCTGCGAACAGGGTATCACCGTTTCGATCAACGAACTGCAGGCGCAATTGGCGCAGAATCTGGTCCATGGGTTACAACGGCATCTGGAAAGCAGGCAAAGCAATGAACATATCTGAGCAAAAACGAACCGCGGCGGCCCCACGGCAAAGCGGCAAACAGAAGACCGCGCGCAACCCGATCAAGATCGTGCCGTTGCAGGAACGTCTGCGCAAACCGGACTGGATACGCGTGAAGTCCGGAAGCGGCCAGGGATATCACGACGTGAAGCGCATGCTGCGTGAACACGGACTGCACACGGTGTGCGAAGAAGCTTCCTGCCCGAATATCGGGGAATGTTTCGGCAAGGGCACGGCTACGTTCATGATTCTCGGTGATCTGTGCACGCGGCGCTGTCCGTTTTGCGACGTGGCACACGGCAAACCATTGCCTCCGGATGTAAACGAGCCCGATAATCTGGCGCGTTCGATCGGTCTGCTCAGACTCAATTACGTTGTTATCACCAGTGTGGATCGGGACGATCTGCGCGATGGCGGAGCTCGGCATTTTTCCGATTGCCTGGCAGCGATACGCGCAAGTTCACCCTCGACTCGCCTGGAGATCCTGGTGCCGGATTTTCGCGGCAGGCTGGACGAGGCGCTGGACGCGCTTTCCGCCTGCCCGCCGGATGTGCTGAACCACAATCTGGAAACCGTGCCGCGCCTGTATAAACTGGCGCGGCCGGGCGCGGACTATACGCACTCACTGAAGCTTCTCAAGGATTTCAAGGCACGTTTTCCGCATATCCCGACCAAGTCCGGTTTGATGTTGGGACTGGGCGAGAACGATGAGGAAGTGTTGGAAGTGATGCGCGACCTGCGCGAGCACGAAGTGAACATGCTCACGATCGGCCAGTATCTGCAGCCGTCTGAAGGTCATTTGCCGGTGCTGCGTTATGTCCCTCCGGAATCCTTTGCGATGTTCGAGCAGGCTGCCAGGGAAATGGGTTTCAGCCATGCAGCTTGCGGCCCCATGGTGCGAAGCAGCTATTTTGCCGATGAACAGGCGCATCAGGCCGGGGTTCTTGGGACATAGAATGCATGTATTTTCTCGCAACAGGGGTTACCAAAGGACACCGTGTTAAACTCCATTCCGAAGCTGGCCAGGCAGTCGCTGCGTACCTTGTGTGCGGAGAGGAAAGTCCGGGCTCCACAGAGCAGGATGCCGGTTAACGACCGGACACCGTGAGGTGATGGAAAGTGCCACAGAAAACATACCGCCGATGGCCGCGCGAGCGGATCAGGCAAGGTTGAAATGGCGAGGCAAGAGCTCACCGCGCTGGTGGCAACATCAACGGCAGGGCAAACCCCATCCGGAGCAAGATCAAATAGGCTGACCATGGCGTTGCTCGCGCCGTCGGCGGGTAGATTGCTTGAGCGTCAGGTAACGAAACGCCTAGAGGAATGACTGTCCACGACAGAACCCGGCTTATCGGCCAGCTTCACCCTAATTCAACAGATCGATTTGTTGACTGCAATCCTTGTTCACGCAATATGTGGCTCAGGCGTCGGGATTACGCGGAATTGCGGGAGCGCGACGGTGAACAAGTCGCACTTGACAATCGATCGCCCGGACCAACATACGAACGCTGATTGATACAGGATTTCGCGCATGAAGCTTGGAAGAAACGATCCGTGCAGTTGCGGGAGCGGGAAAAAGTACAAGAACTGTTGCCTGGGAAAGCCCTTGTTCCGACCGGCGCAGCTCAAGGCGCCAACTCCGGACCAGATACGTGTGCTTGACGAAATGTTTATTGCTGGCCGTTTTGCGGAACTGGAAAACCATTCACATGCTCTTTTGAAACAGTTTCCGGATTCGGGTATCGTTTGGAAATTGTTCGGGCTGTCATTGCAACTGCAAGGCAAAGACGCTCTATTTGCCTTGCAGAAGGCTGCAGAACTTTCGCCGAACGATGCGGAAGCACACGGCAATCTGGCGGCTATTCTGCGAGCACGCGGGCAATTCGGTGCGGCTGTGGAGAGCGGACGCCGTGCGTTGCTGATCAGGCCGGATTTTGCCGAGGCGCTCAACAATCTCGGCGTTGCTCTGCAGGGGCTCGGTCAGCTTGACGAGGCCGTAAAAAGTTACCGTCGCGCCTTGGAGATCAAACCCGATTTCGTCGAGGTTCACAACAACCTCGGCGGTGTCTTGAAAGAACTCGGGCGGTTCGATGAAGCTGTGGCCAGTTATCGCAGTGTACTGCAACTCAATCCGGATTTTGCCGAAGCACACAACAATCTCGGTCTGGTTTTCAAAGATATCGGTCAATTCAACGATTCACTGGCAAGTTTCCGCCGCGCATTGGAGACCAAGCCCGATTATGTCGAAGCGTTTGACAACTTGCTGTTCACGCTGAACTACACAACCCAGCAGCCCGAATGCTGCCTGGAAGAAGCCCGAAAATTTGGCCGGATGGTGGCCAGGAAAGTGACGACAAGGTATTCCGCCTGGCAGTGCGCAGTCCATCCGCAACGTTTGCGGGTGGGAATGGTGTCAGGTGATCTGCGTCAACATCCGGTGGGATATTTCCTGGAAAGCTTGCTGGCGAATTTTGACCCAGACCGTATAGAATTGATCGCCTACCCTACAGTGATGAAAGTCGATTCACTTACTTCACGTATTAAACCTTATTTTGCCGCATGGAAGCCATTGTTCAATATGAGCGATGCCGATGCGGCGCGTTTAATTCATGCCGATGGCGTGCATGTACTGCTGGACCTATCAGGCCATACCGGACATAACCGCCTGCCCGTGTTTGCATGGAAACCCGCCCCGGTGCAGGCTGGATGGCTTGGCTATTTCGCCACCACCGGGGTGAAGGAGATGGACTACGTATTGGCGGATGCAGTGAGCGTTACTGACGCGCAGCGCGGGCAATTTACCGAGACCGTGCGGTATCTTGACACGCTTATTTGCCTTACCCCGCCCGATGTTGGTCTGTCCGTTGCGGCTTTGCCTGCTTTGAATAACGGGTTTGTTACTTTTGGATGTTTTCAGCGGCTCGACAAGATCGGGGATTCAGTAATGTCGGCATGGGCGCACATTTTCTCCGTTTTACCGTCCGCGAGGCTGCGCTTACAGTGTCAGCAGTTTGGAAGCCCGGAAGTAAGGCGGCAGTTCATGCAACGTTTGCAGCAGTTTGATATTGTTCCCTCGCGTGTGACGATGCACGGTGCGATGCCACGCGAAGCTTATCTGTCAGCACATTCTGAAGTGGACATAATACTGGATACATTTCCCTACACGGGCGCCACCACGACCTGCGAAGCGCTTTGGATGGGCGTTCCGACGGTGTCATTGGCCGGCGATACGTTCCTGGCCAGAGTGGGCGCCAGCGTGCTCTCCAGCGCTGGGCTGGAAGAATGGATAGCCGTCAATGAGCAGGAGTACATCTCCAAGGCGGTTAGCTTGGCTGGAGATATACCCAAGCTGGCGGCATTGCGCGCCGGTCTGCGCGAACATGTGCTGGCTTCGCCGGTCTTCGATGCTCCGCGATTTGCACGCAATCTTGAAACAGTTTTGTGGGCGATGTGGAAGGAATGCGCCCAGCAGATTCAAAATCCGGCAAGCGCTTCTGACTTCGCATGACTGTGACTGAACTGCATAAATAAACCTAGCGTCTTATTCTAATATGGGCTTCCAGTAGCGACCAACCAAGGGGAAGGCGCTGATCGTTCGGGTTAACGCGGCGCGAAACGAAGCGAAGTGCAGGGTGCGCGACTGCGCAGTCAATAATCTGGTTTAGCTGGAAGTGTGTTAGTAGAAAATTGCCTGGATACCAAATACGGCATGATTTTCTCATGAACATGCCGATATATTTAGTAAACCAAATGTCCTCAAATAACTCGTTTAGTTCTGTTTACCGAGAGAGGAATAAGTCAATTAAGGTGTAATGCTTGAATTGGCATCCGAACAGCACTTATTGGCAATAATGAAACGACCACTGCGAAATTGGCTTTAATATTTCGATGCAGTGCTCAAACGGTTGGTCAGAATATATTCAATTTTCCAGCATAACACTCTGTCCCTACTCAATGATTGGCCTGAAATGCTAACTCATTACAAACAACTTTAGATTATTAATATAAGTTATTGAATATTAATAATATTAATATTTAATTAACTTTCCTCGCTAACTCCTTGTCCTGTAAAGATAAATTCTATTTTTTAGCTTGACCATTAGATTTTTTTTCAATATAGTGGATTCAAGTGGTAAAAAGTGGGAAAAAGTGGGGTATAGGATGTTTCAGGGAGCGGCACAACTCAATCTGGATAGCAAAGGCAGACTCGCGATACCCGCGCGTTATCGCGATATGTTGCTTGCCAATTGCTCGGGCAATTTGGTGTTGACGGCCGATGCCGATGGTTGCCTGCTTGCTTATCCGCAACCCGAGTGGCAACCGATACGCGAAAAATTGCTCAAGCTCTCCGCGCTCAATCCCAAGATTCGTGCCTTGCAACGCCGCCTGATCGGTTACGCCGAAGACGTGGTAATGGATAGTGCCGGGCGCGTACTGATCTCGCCAGCCTTGCGCAATTACGCCGCTCTGGACAAGCACGTCATGCTGGTCGGTCAGGGGAATAAATTTGAATTGTGGGACGAGATGAAATGGCAGTCGCAACAGGAGGCAGGCTTGTCTTTCCTGGATGGCGACTTACCGCCTGAGCTGGAAGGTTTCTCCTTGTGAGTGGGGGCCTGGCCCACACCACCGTTCTTCTGAAAGAAGCTGTTGAGGCACTTGCGATCAAGCCAGATGGCATCTATGTCGATGGAACGTTCGGGCGCGGAGGACATAGCGCGCAAATATTGGAACGGTTAGGCGGCAGGGGAACATTGATCGCGCTGGACAAAGATCCGGCAGCAGTGGCAGCCGGAAATGCGTGGCGGGATGAACGATTTCATATGGTGCACAGCAGTTTTGTGCATATAGCGGAAATATTGCGCGAGCAGGGTATTGAACGGGTTGATGGCATTTTGCTTGACTTGGGAATGTCTTCGCCGCAGCTAGACGATGAGGCGCGCGGTTTCAGTTTTCGCTTTGATGCCCCTTTGGACATGCGAATGGATACCAGCTGCGGAACGACTGCAGCAAAGTGGCTGGCAACGGTGGATGAAAGTTTATTAACGGAGGTGTTATTTGACTACGGCGAAGAACGGTTTGCTAAGCAGATTGCAAGATCGATTGTTGCGGCGCGCGCAATCGAACCCATTCACACCACGCGGCAACTTGTCGAGCTGGTTAGTAAAGCGGTACGCACCCGTGAGGCAGGGCAGAACCCGGCGACACGCACCTTTCAGGCTATACGGATTTATATCAACCAGGAGCTCGAAGAGCTTGCGCGGGTCCTGCCAGAGTGTGTGAAACATCTCAAGCCCGGAGGACGATTGGTAGTAATCAGCTTTCATTCGCTGGAGGACCGCATCGTGAAACATTACATTCGTGACATGGCAGACGGTGACAAGCTGCCGCGAAATATTCCGGTTCGCTCCAGCGAAGTCCCGCTGGGGAAATTGAAATTGATCGGCCGCCCTGTACATATCAGCGGGGCAGAGCTGAAAGCCAATCCGCGTGCAAGAAGTGCGGTGATGCGCGTTGCGGAGCGCAGCAATGTTTCGTAACGGCGTGGCGTGAACATCTATGAAGACTGATATTACCGGTATTCGCGACCGTGTCATAGGCAAAGTTGGAAGACTTAGCCCGGCCTATCAGGGATTGCTGCTTGTTGCGGTGGTTTTGTGTGCATTGAGTGTGGTCACCTCGCAACACAAGGCGCGTAAGCTGTTTATCGAATTGCAAAAACTGAAAGATCAAGCGCAACAGATGGATGTGGAGTGGGGGCAGCTGCAATTGGAGCAAAGTACCTGGGCCACGCCGGCACGGGTAGAACAAGTTGCCGTGAAAAAGTTACAGATGCAATTGCCCAGGAGAGGGCAGGTTCAATTTATCAAGGTCAAGCCTAACGGCGAAACGAAGCCAACACAATGAATTACGCGGCCAGCGCACATCCGGACACCATGGCGAGACTGCCAGAATGGCGTGCCACTGCGCTATTTGCAGTATTGCTGGCCGGGTTGGCGGGTCTGCTGGGGCGTGCAGTGTATTTGCAGGGAATACATGATGATTTTCTGCAGCAAAAGGGCAATGCGCGCTACAGCAGGGTGATTGAAGTCGGGGCGCACCGGGGATTGATTTCGGACCGCAACGGAGAGCCGCTCGCCGTCAGTACCCCGGTTGAATCGGTGTGGGCGAGTCCGCCGGATGTGGAAGCCGACAGGAAGCAAGTCAAAAAACTGGCGCAAATTCTCGGCATGGATAGCGAGGATATAAAGAATCGTCTTTTCGACGCCACACGCGATTTTGTATATCTCAAACGCCTGCTTCCCCCGGATCAGGTCGAGAAAGTTGTCGGGCTGAATCTTCCAGGGATTTATTTGCAACGCGAATATCGCCGTTATTATCCATCAGGCGAGGAGGCGGCACAGACACTGGGTTTCACCGGACAGGATGACATCGGCCAGGAAGGGATGGAGCTCGCTCTGCAGGACCAGCTTGCCGGAAAACCCGGCAGCCAGCGCGTCATCAAGGATAACCGTGGATACATCGTCGAAGAAGCCGGCAGCCTGAACGCTTCCAAACCCGGCAGCGATATCATGCTTAGCCTGGACAGCAATTTGCAGCACATCGCCTATCGCGAGCTGGAGAATACAGTCATTCAGCATCATGCCAAGACCGGTGCCGTAGTGGTTCTCGATGCGCGCAGCGGCGAAGTGCTGGCCCTCGCCAACTATCCGGGCTATAACCCGAATAACCGCGGCAATACAAGCAGCAAGGCGATGCGCAACCGTGCCATCACCGATCTGTTCGAACCCGGCTCGACAC
>Ga0335084_10007982_pt1 | contig 10535 bp, 11 predicted proteins | sample Lox_Sample_44_FD_206721 | JGI IMG/M metagenome (GOLD analysis project Ga0335084, IMG submission 206721) | Soil microbial communities from Loxahatchee National Wildlife Refuge, Florida, United States - Lox_Sample_4.4 | ecosystem: Environmental > Terrestrial > Soil > Wetlands | place: USA... | reverse complement strand
CCGCCGCTGAACGGCAACTCGTTGGGCCGCCGGAGACCCCGTCCACTTCACTCATCGCGCGGAAAGGAACCAGGCCATCTCTACACGTCCCGGCATCTATATCGTCCCCACTGATCGGTGGTACATCGAACGCACTGTGTGGCTTGTCGCTGGTTGTGTTCTCCTCGTCGCGACTGCATTGGCGGTACTGGCTCACCCCCTATGGGTACTCGCGGTGCTGGCCACTGCTGCCTCGTCAATTGCTGTGGCGCTCACCGGGTTCTGCCTCGTTGGCAACGTGCTCGCGCGACTCGGCTTCTCACCCTCGCTAGCCAGGCCCGGCTGGAAGCCCGGAAGCCTGTATTTCATGCAGACGGATCGCTGGTATCTCGAACGGCGCATCTACCTCGCAGTCGGGATCAATCTGTTCGTCGCCTCAGGCCTCTCCCTGTTGCATAGTCCCTGGTGGCTCCTGTTTACCGGGTTCGTTGGCGGGGCCATGGTCTGGTTCGCTGCAACGGGCTTCTGCATCATGGCCAATGGCCTGTATTGGCTCGGCGCAGAGCCCCGCTTGGCCCCCTTGCGCAAGTCGCCGAATGCTGCGGACGCCTCACTCAACCCCAATGCGCCGGCATGAGCCACGTCGACAGCGACTTCCTGGGGCGGCCCAACCCTTACATCGAGCGGACCCGCCTCCGGCGGGCCACTCATCTCAAACGTTTTGGGCCGCACCGAGCCGTCGGAGGTAGTCACAACTGTATGGTCGACGGAACTGAAGGCGTCACGGTCACATCGCGCATGGAACCTCTGCCATTGAGGCTCCAGCCGAACTCAGACCTACGGCGAGTGCTGGAAGCCAGCCTCGACCTACGCCGGCACGACGCTGCCTTCGTGATGGCAGGGATTGGCAGCCTCAGTCGAGCCCGACTGAGACTGGCTGGGAAGGAACAGCCCGAGGTGTTGGATGGCAACCTGGAGATCCTTACGCTCGCTGGCTCTATCTCGAGAGACGGCGCACATCTGCACATGAGCGTAGCCGACGACAAGGGCCATGTGATAGGCGGTCACGTTGGCTACGATTGCATGGTGCGTACGACTGCCGAAGTGCTTCTGGTACTGCTTCCAGAATGGTCGTTCACTCGGGAGCAGGACCCGATGACCGGCTTCGCTGAACTGGTGATTGGAAAAGGGTTTCGAGGGCAGCAGAAGTGAGGCTGCGGCCCAACCCGCCGTTGAACCGGAGCGCCCAACGGCGTCGCCGTTGGGTTCCCGTCGCGCTGCGCGCGACGGCGCCCGGTTAATGGCATCACGTTGGGCGTCAAGACAGAATTTGTGGAACCGAGGGGTCAAATGACCCGGAAGCGCGCGCTCGTGATCGGCGGTTCGGTCGGTGGCCTGTTCGCCGCGACGCTGCTGCGCAGCGTGGGCTGGGACGCCGTGGTGTTCGAGCGCAACGCTGAGGAACTGGCTGGCCGAGGCGCCGGCATCAGCACTCATCCGGAGCTCGGCGACGTGTTGCGGCGCCTCGCCGTCCCCTTCGACGACTCGATGGCGATCCACGTCGATCGCGTCATCTTTCTCGACAACCAAGGAAAGACCTACGATCAGCGCGGGACCACGCGCACCATGAGCTCATGGGGCCGCATCCATCGCTCGCTGCGCGACCTCATGCCCCAGGACAAATATCGACTTGGGATGTCGCTCCAACGTGTCGAGCAGGATACCGAGGGCGTGACAGCAATCTTCGCCAACGGCATACGCGAGCGCGGCGACATGCTGATCGGCGCCGACGGCAGCCGCTCCAGCGTGCGCGAGCAGTTTATGCCCGATCTGGAACCGAGCTATGCCGGATACGTAGCCTGGCGGGCGATGCTGCAGGAAGCGGAGATACCGCCTGCGGTCCACGCCGAGATCTTCGAGCGGTTTACGTATTGCCTCCCGCAAGGCGAACTCTGCCTCGCCTATCCGGTGCCCGGCCTCAACAACGAGACGCACCGGGGACACCGCGCCTACAACATCGTCTGGTACCGGCCGGTGCATCCCGAGGTGCTGACCGATCTCTGCACCGACGCGTCCGGCCGCCGCCACGGCACCTCGATCCCGCTGCCCCTGATCCGTCCCGGTGTGCTCGCGGGCATGCGCCGGAGCGCGCACGAGCTGCTGGCGCCGCAGATCGCGGAAATCATGGGGCGGTGCACGCTCCCGTTCTTCCAGGCGATCTTCGATCTCGCCTCGCCACAGATCGCATTCGGCCGTGTGGGCCTGCTCGGCGATGCCGCCTTCACCTCGCGGCCGCATCCCGGCGCTGGGACGACGAAGGCGGCGATCGACGCCGCGAGCCTCGCCGACGCGATCGCAGCGATAGGGCCCGAGGCTGGACTGCAACGCTATCAGCGCGAGCAACAGCCGTTCGGCAGCGGCATCGTCGCGCTCGGCCGCCGCGAAGGCGCCTATCTCAGCGCCCAGCTCAAGCCGCGCGACGAACGCAAGCCCTGGGAGCTGGTGCCGTGGGACATCGACGATCTGATGCGCTCGCACAATTCGCGCAGCGAGGAGGTGCGGAAGGTGCTGACCGAAAGCCGCCGGACGAGCGAGCCGATCAAGCCGTAAGCCCTCGGAGCGGAGCTGCGGAGGATCCAATCGGACCATGTGTCATGAAGATTGACGCCCAACAACGCGCTGCAGCGGACCGCTTCACAGCGGGCTCCGCCCGCCTACGCGGGCCGGTCATCGTGAACGGTTAGCCGTCCCGAGGCCGCAGTGCTAGCATCCCTCCCATGATCGATTGGTCAACCTGCGGTGCAGTCGAGCGGGACCCCGACCGCGTGAGCGGCGCCTGGGTTTTTCGAGGTACTCGAGTACCGCTCGCGGCACTCTTTGAGAACCTCGAAGACGGCGCGTTGGCGTCCCAGTTCGTCGAGTGGTTTCCTGGCGTAACCCTAGAACAGGTGCGCGCCGTGTTGGAGCATGCAAAGCGGAGCGCTTTGGCTCCGGCTTAAGTGCGCATCCTGTTCGACCAGGGTACGCCTGTTCCACTGCGCGACCTCCTCCTGCAGCATGAGGTTTCCACCGCGTTCGAGCGCGGGTGGTCACAGCTAAAGAACGGCGAGCTCTGGGAACGCGGCTGGACCGAATTTCCTATCTCTCCAGTGGAGGGATTCATGTCCAGGCGACGCTTTCTCAAGACTTCAGCCCGGATCGGCGCGGGCGCTGTGGCCGCGGGGCTCGTGGCGCCGGCCGCGGTCGGCCAGCGGAAAGCGCCGACCAGCGCCACGAAAAGACCGATCCGGATCGTGATGGGGGGATACGGACCACCCACCACCGGCTTCAGTCTGGCGCTGAAGATGATCGGCGACCGCCTTGAAGCGAAGTTTGGAAAGGACGTCGAGGTCAAGTACGTCTACAACATCATCGCCCTCGGCTATCGCGGCGAAGACATCCTATGGTTGGTTGAAACCGGCGTGTTGACGCTCGGGTATCAATCGACCAGCTACCTCACCGAACGCGTCCCGGACGTTGGAATCGCCGACCTTCCGTTCCTTTTCCCGGATGAGACCAAGGCGCGCGCCGCCATGGACGGACGCTTCGGCCAGGAGATGGCCGAGAGAATCGAAGCGAAGATGAATTACCGGATTCTCGGGTACTTCGAGAACGGCTTCCGTCACGTCTCCAATCGTCTCCGGCCCATCCGCGTTCCGGCCGACATGAATGGCATGACGATCCGGGTGCTTCCGAGCAAGGTGCAGGAGCGAACGTTCGAGCTCCTCGGCGCCAATCCGAAGATCATGGACCTGTCCGAGGTGCTGCCAGCCATCCAGGCCGGCAAGCTCGATGCCCAGGAGAATCCGTTCTCCAACACTGTCACGTACGGTGTGCACAAGTACCATCATTTCCATACCGCGACGAGCCACTTCTATCTGTCGCGTCCCATCTTCGTACACCGGCCGTCATTCGAGGCGTGGCCGCGAGCGCTGCAGGAGGAGTTTCAGGCGGCCGTTCGCGACGCGGTCGCGTTCCAGCGCGGACTGCACGTGAAGGAAGAAGAAGAGGCGATGACCGCTATCCGGAAGGAAGGCGGCGAGCTCATCGAGCTCACTCCGGAACAGCAAAGGGCGTTCGTCGCCGCTGTCACTCCGATATACGGCGAAGCGCGCGGTCAGTACGACAAGGCGCTGCTTGGACTCGTGAATCTGTAGCTCGGCTTGAGGTCGAGCACCACCTTGATGATCTCTAACCCCCGGTTCGACCCACCCGTTCCGGCGGGCTTCGCCCGCCTACACGGGCGGGTCAACCTCAACATTGGGCCACGTGATGTTGGCCGCGGCAAGACCGGCGCGTGGCGCGCCACGAGCTTGCCTCGCCCCTGAGGCAGCCGGCGGGTGGTGGAGAACCGCCCACGCGGAGCGGCCCGGTCAGCTCAACTGGAGGTGCGCTACAAGCTGCTCCTCCCACTTTTGCGACGAGCAACAACTTGCGCCGCTCCAGCTCGACTCCTATGATGAAGCAAACGAGGCAAGAACGTCTTTCGGGCCTTCGGTCCCATTCCTTCGGGCGCCTCTGCGCCATCCGATAACTGGATCTGGGTTCCTTTCGGGGACGACCCCGGAACCTCGTCCTGGACGGCGACACCGCGCGCCTCGTCCGTCAGTCATGTTCGTGCGCACATTAAACAGGAGGGAGAACGATGAGTCGAGCAATCATGCTCAGCGCATTAGCGCTCAGCGTCTGCGCTGCTCTTCCGGGCGCTGCTGTAGCTCAAACAGCCAAGGATCTGGTCGGAACCTGGGTCAATGTCTCGAACGTCAATATCCGTGCGGATGGCAGCCGGGCTGACGTATTTGGCCCCAAGGGGACGGGAATGGCGATCTTTGCGAGTAACGGTCGCTTCGCGATCGTCAACATCAATCCCGAAACTCCCAAATTCGCATCCAACAATCGCGCCCAGGGAACGCCCGAGGAGAACAAGGCAGCCATGCTGGGGGGCATAGCGCTGTTCGGCACCTACTCCATAGTGAATAAGGAGATTGTCTTCAAGGTAGAGGGGAGCACATACCCGAACTGGACGGGCACCGAACAAAAGCGCACCGTCAAGACTTTCACGCCAGATGCGTTCATGTGGACCCTCCCCGCTTCAATTGGCGGAACGGCTGAGGTCTCTTGGAAACGGCTGAAGTAAAGCGAACCGATACGGCCCCCTTCGGTCGCGAGAGCCCCGCTTCGGCGGGGCTCTTTCTTGGCTAAGATGATAATGCTCGCCTGGATACGCCTCCCGCCGCTCTCGCGTTCCTCCCCGACACTATGCAAATTCCGACCGTGCAGCGACGACGCGTTCCGCACCGCCCTCAGGAACGGCTTTTTGCACAGCCTCGTTAGGCGTTTTCAGACCGTCGGTAGGTGATCTCTGGGTCTCTCTCGCACGGCGTTGGATCTCCATGGCTCTTGAGATCTTCATTAGCTATCGACGAAAGGACACCGGCGGCTACGCCGGCCGTCTCTACGACCACCTCGTACAGCGATTTGGCGCGGACGGAGTGTTGTTCGACATTTCGGCCGGGGGAACGGCAGAACTATTGCGCGAATGGGTCAACCGCGCTGTCCCGAACGCGGCAGTAACGCTGGTCCTGCTGGGCGAAGAATGGCTTACTGACCGAAACGGACGTCGACGGCTCCACGAGAGCGACGATATCGTGCGACTCGAAATTGAACTCGCGCTACAGCATGAGATCCCGATCATTCCCGTCCTAATTGATGGAGCGGTGTTTCCAGCCCCCTTGGATCTCCCCGATTCGATCAAGCCGTTGGCACAGTTCAAGGGGTACGAGCTTAACAACGCCCACTGGGAAACACGGCTCGCGCCGCTAATGGAGGCGATATCGTCTGTCACGACTACTCACGTGCACATCCTGAAACGCGGGGTGCCGGCCTGGAACGCTTGGCGAGCCAGGAATCCCACCACAAAGCCCCATCTGGCTCGCGGTGGATTTGCAGGGAAAGATTTGAGCTCCGCTGATCTTACTGACGTGGACCTGTCTGGCGCTGACCTCTCTCGCTCCGTACTCCGAAATGCAGATTTGAAGGGCGCCGACTTAAGCCGAGCAACGCTTGCGGACGCAGTCCTGGAAAACGCACGGTTGCAAGGCGCAACTCTAATAGGCGCAGACCTGTCCGGGGCGGTATTGACGCGGGCCGACCTTGAGGGCGCTGACCTCACGGATGTCAACCTCAATGAGTGCGACTTTGCTCAAGCTCGCATCACAAACTGCCAGGTATATGGTGTATCAGCATGGAATACACGCCTCGAACAAGCAATCCAAAGCAATCTCCGGCTCACTCGCTCTCGAGATGGACGACAAAGAGTCATCACTGTCGATACCGTCCAGACCGCTGTCGTGGTCAATTTGCTGCTGGAAAGCGGGGGAGTCTCTACACTCATCGACACCTTGAGTTCCAAAACAGTTCTCGTCCTGGGACGGTTCACTCGGGAGAGGAAGGCTTTCTTTGACGCACTCAAGGAAAGCTTGTTTGGCCGGAACTATGTAGCCGTGTCGTTCGATTTCGCACAGCCAACCAGTCGAAGTCTCGCTGACACTCTAACGTTGCTTGCCAGTATGTCTCGGTTCATCATCGCAGATCTCACAAATCCAAAGTCAGTACCAATGGAACTTGCCAGAATCATTCCTCAACTTCCATCGGTACCCATTGTTCCACTCATCGAACGGTCGGAGAAGCTGTTCGCGCTCTTCGACGATTTTCGACGATACCCGTGGGTACTTGAACCTACTGTTTACACGGAGCTCCAAGATGTTGAGCAACTCGTCGACCACGTCGTTGATAGAGCTGAGACCAAGATCAATGAGCATATGCAACGGGACAGACTACTTTCCACGGACGTGAAAGAGACGTCACTGCTCACGTCCAAGACCGGGGGACGAAGCAGAGCGCCTAACAAAGCGCTCACCCGGACGCGCGCAAAGAAATCGCGCGCCAGTTAGCGCGCACGTTACCCCTAGGCGTTCATGCGACGGCTCAGCGCTCTGATCGTCCTGATAGCCCTGGGCGGGGCAGCGCACGGGCAGACGTTTCCGGAACCGCGGACGCTGAACATCAACGAGCGGGTGTACGTTCTTCTCGGTCCGATCCAGCACGCGAATCGTCTCAACCAGGGCTACATGATCAATTCGACGGTCATCGTGGGCGATAAAGGCGTGATCCTTGTCGACTCCGGAGGCTCGGACGAGGTGGGCCGGCACATCGCGGCAGCGGTGCGCAGCATCACGGATAAGCCAGTCACGCATGTGGTGAACACGCACCACCACGGCGACCACTACCTGGGAAACGTGGTGTTCGAAGGAGCCACCCTCATCAGCTCCGAGATGTGCCGCAGGATGGTTCTCGAGACCGGAGCCGAGTGGCTCGGGATCATGGAGCGCGATATCGGACGCAAGCTCCCCGGAACGAAGCCGCTGGCGGCCGCAGTCACCTACCCCGAGGGCTCGAGGACCGAGACGCTGATCCACGGCGTGCGAGTCGTATTCTGGGTTCCTCGAGGATCGCACACGATCGGTGATCTGCTGGTCTATCTGCCTGACGACAAGGTTCTGGTTGCAGGCGACGTACTCGTCAGCCGAGTCGTCCCGACACTGCAGGATGGTTTCGTGAAGAACTGGCTCCAAACGCTCGACGAGATACAGGCGCTCGGCGTCGCGCATTTCGTGCCGGGACATGGGGACCTCATGACTCTCCGCGACGTCACCGCCCTGCGCGACGCCATGCTTCGCTTCTATTCGGGCGTCAAGGAGGGTTTCAGAAACGGCCAGAGCGAGGACGAGATCCGCAAGTCGCTCGATCTTTCGATCTGGGACAAGCTGGAACGCTCGTATGTGATCGGCAGAAACATCAATCGCGCGTACCTGGAGATCGAGACAGATAGCTTCAACGAATGACCATCGGGCAAGGCCCGATCGTTCGGCAGCAGCTACGGAGGAACACATGTCACGCATCCGCCCCGCCAAGTTCGTTCACGTCGTCTACCGCACCCGCCGCTTCGAGCAGATGCTGCGTTGGTACCAGACAGTGTTCGACGCCAAGGTCCAGCATCAGAATCCGGCGCTGGCCTTCCTGACCTACGACGACGAACACCATCGGTTTGCGTTCGCCAACCTGGACGTCCTGCAGCCGGGAGGCACCGAAAAGGATCGGCGCGGAGTGATCGGCGTCGACCACGTGGCCTACACCTATTCCTCCCTGAACGACCTGCTCGAGAACTATGCGCAGCTCAAGGCGCAGGGCATCAAGCCGTACTGGTGCATCCACCACGGCGTGACGGTGTCGATGTACTACGCCGATCCCGATGGCAACCAGATGGAGTTCCAGGTCGACAGCTATGGCTCGAGCGAGGAGGCGAACGCGTTCATGACCGGCCCGCACTTCGCCGCCAATCCGATCGGCGTCGAATACGACCCGGACGAGTGGCTGGCAAAGTTGCGCGCCGGGGCCCCTGCATCCGGGTTTCTGCTGCGCCGGACCGACGAACCCGTTTCACCGATCCGTGGCTACTCGTTTGCGAGTTAGCCCATCGCACCGAAAGGCGAAGCAACCATGCCCACGAACACCCTCCGGCTTCACCGCGTGCTCCGTGCGCCACCGGAGCGAATCTACCGGGCGTTCATCGACGCCGACGCAATGGCCAAGTGGCTGCCGCCGCACGGCTTCACCGGCAAGGTTCACCATCTGGATGCGAAAGCCGGCGGCACCTACCGGATGTCGTTCACGAACTTCAGCACCGGCCACAGCCATTCCTTCGGCGGCGAGTACCTCGAACTGGTGCCCTTCGAGCGCATTCGCCACACGGACAAGTTCGATGATCCGAACCTGCCCGGCGAAATGCAGGTCACGGTGTCGCTGAAGAAGGTGTCCTGCGGAACCGAGCTGAACATCGTGCAGGAAGGCATACCCAGCGTCATTCCGGTCGAGGCCTGCTATCTCGGCTGGCAGGAGTCGCTCACCCTGCTTGCGCAACTGATCGAGGCCGAGATTCCAGGGTGACAAACCGACGCCACGGCGGTCCCATGCACGCGCACGTAGCCCACCGTCTCGCGTATGCGCTCGTCGCGACGCTCGTGCTCCTTTCGGGCGCGGCGGCCCAGACCTCGGTCGCGCCCTACTTCCCCGACCGCGCCGACTGGCAGCGCCGCATGCCGCAGCAGGCGGGGTTCGACGGCGCGGCACTGAGCGAGGCCATCAGGTTTGCCGTCGCGAGCGAGAGCCAGGCCCCGAAAGACCAGGCACTCGCGCAGGCCCGGAGTTTCGGTGCTTCGGAGCCCCACAGTGCGCTGATCGGTCCGACCAAGGTACGCGCCGCGTTGAACGGCCTCATCATCCATCGCGGCTACGTCGTGGCGGAATGGGGCGACACGCGCAGCGTCGACATGACGCACAGCGTGACCAAGACGTTCCTGACCACGCTCGTCGGCCTCGCGTGGCAGAAGGGATTGATCCGCGACGTCGGCGACAAGGTGCGCGACTACATGCCGCCCGGTGTCGACCTGTTCGACGCGCCTCACAACCAGCCGATCACGTGGGATCACCTGCTGCGCCAGACGAGCGACTGGCAGGGCACGCTGTGGGGCAAGCCGGACTGGGCCGACCGGCCGGAAGGAAAGCCGGACGAGTGGTCGAATCGAAAGCTCTACGCCCCCGGCACGCGCTACAAGTACAACGACGTGCGCGTGAACGTCCTCGCGCTCGCCGCGCTGCAGGTGATCCGCCGGCCGCTGCAGGAGGTGCTGCGCGAAGAGGTGATGGACCCCATCGGCGCGTCGAGCACGTGGCGCTGGTACGGCTACGACAATTCGTGGATCGAGCTCGACGGCCGCAAGGTCCAGTCGGTCACCGGCGGCGGCCACTGGGGCGGCGGGATGTTCATCAACGCGTGGGACATGGCCCGGTTCGGCTACCTGTTCCTCCGCAACGGCAAGTGGAAGGACCGCCAGATCGTCGCGGAGAAGTGGATCGAGATGGCGCGCACTCCGGGCAGCGCGAATCCGGAGTACGGCTACGCCAACTGGTTTCTGAACACCGGGCGAAAGCCGCTGCCCGCGGCGCCGGAATCGAGCGTCACCTTCCGCGGCGCCGGCCAGAACATCGTGTACATCGACTGGCAGAACGATCTGGTCGTCGTGGTAAGGTGGATCGACTCCGGCCCGGCGCTGAACGAATTCATCGCCCGGGTGCTCGCGTCGATGAAGCCAGGCGCCACCGGATCGTCCCGAGCACCGGCAAACTACGCCCCTGGCCCGATCGAGGAGGTTCCATGGCTACCGATCCGCAACCTGCACGCCATCAGCCGATGGAGGTGCGTCACCGCGACGAGCTCGAATGGGAGACGATCCGATGGCCGGGGGAGACCGGGAAGATGATGTTTCATCCCCGGAAGGAACGCCCGACCGAACCCAACGCGGGCATCCTGCGCCTCGAGCCGGGCGCGCATCATCCGCTCCACCACCATGACTTCGCGCAGGTCTGGTACGTCCTCGAGGGAACCTTCGAGATCGGCG
>Ga0335084_10007981_pt1 | contig 10537 bp, 11 predicted proteins | sample Lox_Sample_44_FD_206721 | JGI IMG/M metagenome (GOLD analysis project Ga0335084, IMG submission 206721) | Soil microbial communities from Loxahatchee National Wildlife Refuge, Florida, United States - Lox_Sample_4.4 | ecosystem: Environmental > Terrestrial > Soil > Wetlands | place: USA... | reverse complement strand
GTCGGGGATGCGCCGCGGCATGCCGGCGAGGCCGAGGAAGTGCTGCACGAAGAAGATCATGTTGAAGAAGATCATGGTCAGCCAGAAATGGATCTTGCCGAGCGTCTCGTCGTACATCTTGCCGGTCCATTTCGGGATCCAGAAGTAGATCCCGGCGAAGGCCGCGAACAGCGCCCCTGCCACCATCACGTAGTGGAAATGCGCCACCACGTAGTAGGTGTCGTGCAGCTGGATGTCCACCGGCACCAGGGAAAGGACCAGGCCGGTGAAGCCGCCGAGCGTGAACAGGAACAGGAAGCCGATGGCGAACAGCATCGGCGTCTCGAAGGTGAGCGAGCCCTTCCACATGGTCGCCACCCAGTTGAACACCTTGACGCCGGTCGGCACCGCGATCAGCGTGGTGGCGTACATGAAGAACAGCTGGCCGGTCACCGGCATCCCCACCGTATACATATGGTGCGCCCACACGATGAAAGACAGGATGGCGATGGCGGACGTTGCATAGACCATCGACGCGTAGCCGAACAGCGGCTTCCTCGAGAACGCCGGGATCACCTGCGAGATCACGCCGAACGCCGGCAGGGCGATGATGTAGACCTCGGGATGGCCGAAGAACCAGAAGATGTGCTGGTAGAGCACCGGGTCGCCGCCGCCGGCGGCGTTGAAGAAGGTGGTTCCGAAGTGCCGGTCGGTGAGCGTCATCGTCACCGCGCCGGCGAGCACCGGCATCGCCGCCACCAGCAGGTAGGCGGTGATCAGCCAGGTCCAGACGAAGAGGGGCATCTTCATCAGCGTCATCCCCGGCGCGCGCATGTTGAGGATGGTGGTGATGATGTTGATCGAGCCGAGGATCGAGCTCATGCCGAGCAGGTGCACGGCGAAGATGGTGAAGTCCATGCCGACGCCCATCTGCACCGTGAGCGGCGCGTACATCGTCCAGCCCACGCCGGGCGCGCCGCCGGGCATGAAGAACGACAGGATCAGCAGCGAGGCGGCGAACGGCAGCAGCCAGAACGACCAGTTGTTCAGGCGCGCGAACGCCATGTCGGGCGCGCCGATCATCATCGGGATCTGCCAGTTCGCGAAGCCGACGAACGCCGGCATGATCGCGCCGAACACCATGATGAGGCCGTGCATGGTGGTCATCTGGTTGAAGAAGTCCGGGTTGACGATCTGCAGCCCGGGGGAGAACAGCTCGGCGCGGATGACCAGCGCCATCACGCCGCCGGTCATGAACATGATGAAGCTGAACCACAGGTAAAGCGTGCCGATGTCCTTGTGGTTGGTGGTCGTGATCCAGCGCATGATCCCGCCGTAGCCGCCATGGTGGTCATGGCCGTGGTCGTGGTCGTGCGCGTGTCCGTGTCCGTGGGTGTCGACGACTGAACTCATCTTGGTGTTCCTCTATTTCCCGCGAGCTGCTTTGACTTCAGAAGGCTGGACCACGTTCTCCTTCGTCTTCGTGAAGGCGTGGCGCGTGTAGGTGATCGCGGCCGCGATGTCGACGTCGGACAGCGCGTCCTGGGCCGGCATCGCCGTGTTCGGGCGGTAGACGCCTTTACGGCCATTCAGCACCAACCTGATCTGGCCGGCCTTGGCCCCCCCGACCACGTTCGAGTTGACCAGCGGCGGGAAGGTGTTCGGCACGCCCTGGCCGTTCTGCTGGTGGCAGACGGCGCAGTGCTGGTTGAACGCCTGCTCGCCGCGCTTCACCAGCTCGTCCTCGCTCCACTGCCGGTTGGTGTCCTCCACGGCGGCGAGCAGCTCCTTCTTCTTGCCCGCCACCCACGTGCTGTAGTCCTCCTGCGACTTCACCTCGACCACGATCGGCATGAAGCCGTGCTCCTTGCCGCACAGCTCCACGCACTGGCTGCGGAAGGTGCCGGTCTTCTCCGCCTTGAACCACAGGTCGCGGATGAAGCCGGGGATCGCGTCCTGCTTGGCGCCGAACGCCGGCACCCACCAGGAATGCACCACGTCGGCGGCCGTGGTGAGCACGCGGATCTTCTTGCCCACCGGCACGACCAGCGGGTTGTCCACCTCGAGCAGGTAGTGCTCGCCCTTGGGGGCGCGGCCCTCGATCTGGTCGCGCGGCGTGGCGAGCGTCGACACGAAGCCGATGCCCTCGCCCTCGCCCTTCACGTAGTCGTAGCCCCACTTCCACTGGATGCCGGTCACCTTGATGGTGAGGTCCGGGGCGGAAGTGTCCTTCTGCGCGATCACCGTCTTGGTCACCGGCCAGGCGATGATCACCAGGATGATCGCCGGGATGATGGTCCAGATCAGCTCGACCGTGGTGTTCTCGTGGAACTGCTCGGCCTTGTGGCCGACCGATTTGCGGTGCGCCCAGCAGGCGTAGAACATGAAGCCGAACACGCCGACGAAGATCACGATGACCAGCCACATCACGTACTGGTGGAGGTTATCGATGTCGCGCGCGAGCTGCGAGCCCGGCTCCTGGAAGTACCACGGGATGGCGTGCGCCGCCGCCGACACGGCGAGGCCGCACAGCAGGCCCGCCAGAGAGATGACCTGCCTGGTTCTTCCCCTCATGTTCTCCATTCCCCGATTCTGGAAAGCCTTTCTCGTCCGTCGCCGAAGCGGCGCGCATGCACCACGAACGCCGCGCCCAGCGCCAGCACTTCTAGCCCCGCGAACGGCAGCACCAGCCATGCTCCGAGGAGCGCGAAGCCGGTGCCGATCGCGAGTGTCACAGCCGCGAGCGACGCGAGCACGCCCAGAAAACCAGCGGGCGAGATCGAGCAGTTGCACGCACGCGTCACGGAGCGCCGAAAGTAACACAGATGAAGCACCTATCTCAACAAAAACCGGACCTTAGCTGGCGCTCGGCGATCGAAACTGCACGATAGCGCGCCCGTCGGCAAGCTTGCGCGGCGCGCCCTTCCACGCGTGGCCGTAAACGACCTCGAAGGTCGCCTGATTCTGCATTTTGGAAAGAATGTTCTCCAGGAAACCTTTGCCGGCCATTCCGCGCGGCCGGTCCGCGCGGGCGTTGGTCTGGCCGCTCGCGCGCAGGTCCTCGAGCAGCTGCTCGCCGCGCGCGTAGGTCAGGGCGAGGACCTCCATCTCCATCACCGGCGCGGCGAAGCCCGCCGCCACCAGCAGGTCGCCGAGGTCGTGCATGTCGACGAAGCGGTGCACGCGCTCCTCGCCGGCGGCTGCGCGCAGTTCCTTGAGCGTGTCCGGGCCGAGCGTGCTGAACATCAGCAGGCCCTCCGGCGCGAGCACGCGCGCGAACTCCTCGATGGCGGTCTTGGGGTCGGTCCAGTGCAATGCCATGTTGGACCAGACCAAGTCGACGCTGCCGGCGGCGAACGGCAGATGCGCCAGGTCGGCGCAGACGAACTTCTTCTTCTCGAACCATCGGCTTCTCCCGGCTGCCAGCATCGCCGCCGAGAAATCGAGCGCCACGATCTCCGCGCCCTTGTACCGGGACCGCAACTCGCGACTCTCGCGCGCCGGTCCGCTGCCCGCGTCGAGGATGCGCCGCGGCGCGATCTTCACGTAGTCGAGGCGCTCGAGCAGGCGCGATCCGACTTCCTGCTCGAGACGCGCGGCGTCCGGATAGGTGCGCGCCGCGCGCTCGAAGCGCCGGCGCGCGACGCGGACCTGCACCGCGCTCTGCGCGGTCCTATCCCCGGGCGAGGGCTTTTTCAATCGCCGCCGCGACCGCGAGCAGCCGCCGGTCGGTGCCGGCCGTGCCGCACACGCTGAGCCCCACCGGCGCCGCCCCCGGCTCGTGGCAGGGCAGCGATACCGCGCAGCCGTCGAGGAAATTCACCAGGCCGTTGTTGCGCAGGATGCGCGCGTTCCAGCGGAAGTAGTCCTCGTCGCTCCTGTCGGTCTCGGCGATCGTCGGCGCGATGCACGGCGCGGTCGGCATGAGAATCGCGTCAAACGGCGTCGCCAATGCCTCAACCTCGGCCTGGAACTCGCGGCGCAGGAAGCCGAGCGCCACGTAGTCCGCGCCCGAGAGGTCCTTGCCGAGCAGGATGCGCTTGCCGACGCGCGGGTCGTACTCGCCGAGACGGTCGAGCCAGCGGCGATGGATGTAATACGACTCCGCGCCGGCGAAGCCGCCGCCCTTGAAATACTCGGCCTGCCGGTCGAACGCCGGCACCGGCACCTTCACGATCAGCGCGCCCGCCTTCGACAGGCGCGCGAGCGCGCTCTCGAACGCCTTGCTCACCTGCGGGTCGAGGTCCTCGAGCGCCGAGGACAGCGGCAGCAGCAGGCGCAGCATCTGCACCGGCACCGCCGGCCCGCCGTCGGGCTCGCCGCTCAGCACCGCATCGTAGGCCGCGCAGCACGCGACGCTGTTTGCCAGCGGCCCGACGGAATCGAGCGCGTAAGAGAGCGGGAAAGCGCCGTCTCGAGGCGTTCGGCGGGCGGTCGGCTTGAAGCCGGTCACGCCGCACAGCGCCGACGGCCCGCGGATCGAGCCGCGCGTGTCGGTGCCGAGCGCCATCACGCACATCCCGTCGGCCTGCGCCACCGCCGCGCCGGAAGAAGAGCCGCCCGGCACCCGCCCGCCGAGGGACGCGCCGTCGGAGCCGGCGCGTGGGCGCCCGTACGGATTCCTCGGCGTGCCGTAGTGCGGATTGAGACCGACGCCGCCGAAAGCGAACTCCACCATGTTGGTACGGCCGATCAGCACCGCGCCCGCCGCGCGCAAGCGCGCCACCGCGCCGGCGTCGGTATTCGCCGGCGGCTGCGCGGCGAGGATCTTCGAGCCGGCGCGCGTCACTTCGCCGGCGACATCGAACAGGTCCTTGATCGAGACCGGCAGGCCCTCGACCGCCGAGCGCCGCACGCCCTTCTTGCGCAGTGCGTCGGAGTAGTCGGCCGCTGCGCGCGCGCTGTCGACGTAGACCGCCATGAAGGCGCGCCTGCCTTCGCCGTCCGGGTCATTGATCTTCGCCAAGGCCTGCTCGACCAGCTCGCGGCTGGTGGTGCGCCCCCGGTCGAGGTCGGCGGCAAGCTGAGCTACAGTCCACATAGGAGGAGTCAAAGATAGCATGCTGAAAAAGCTTTTAGACGCGCGCCGGCGCGGCAAAAAGCTTACGAGCCTCGTGTTCGGCGGCAGCTGCTTCCTGTGCCGCGGCGCCTCGAGCGAGACGCTGTGCGCGGCGTGCGAGCGCGACCTTCCTCGCCTCGCGTCGCCGCGCTGCCCGCGTTGCGCCCTCGCTTCTCCCGGCGGCGCGGTGTGCGGACGCTGCCTCGCTGCATCGCCGCGCTACGACGCCACCGTCGCCGCGCTCGCGTACCAGTTTCCCGCCGACGCGCTGATCCACGCGCTGAAATTTCGCGGCGAGCTCGCGCTCGCGCCGCTCCTGAGTCATCTTCTACTTAGGGAAATTCCTTCTTCCACGAGAGTCGACGCGGTCGTTCCCGTGCCGTTGTCGGCCCGGCGCCTGAGGGCGCGCGGCTACAACCAGGCGCTCGAGCTCGCGCGGCCGATCGCCGCGCGGCAGGGCGCGCGCCTCGACTTCGGCGTGTGCGAGCGCGCGCGCGAGACGCCGCCGCAGACCGATCTTCCCTGGGCCGAGCGCGCGAAGAACGTGCGCGGCGCGTTCCGCTGCACGCGGGCACTGGCGGGCGCGACGGTCGCGGTGGTGGACGATGTCATGACCACCGGCGCCACGCTCGACGAGATTGCGGGCACGCTGAAGAAGGCGGGCGCCGCGCGCGTCGTCAACTGGGTCGTGGCCCGAACGCTCCCCCCGGGCTGATGTTCGATATTGTCCTTTGCCAGCCCGAGATTCCTCCCAATGCGGGCAACGTCATTCGCCTGGCTGCGAATACCGGCTGCCGCCTCCATCTGGTCGAGCCGCTCGGGTTTTCGCTCGACCACAAGCAGCTCAAGCGTGCCGGTCTCGACTACCACGACCTCACTCACACAATTGTTCACGCGTCCTGGGCCGCCTGCCGCGCGACACTAGGCGAGCGCCGCATGCTCGCCTTGACGACACGCGCCGAAAGAAGCGCCTTCGACGTCGCCTACGCGAAGGACGACGTATTCGTGTTCGGCGCCGAGACGAGCGGCCTGCCCGCTGCGATCCTCGAGGAGTTCCCCGCGCACGCGCGCCTCCGGCTGCCGATGCGTCCGGGCAACCGCAGCCTCAACCTCTCCAACGCCGTCGCGGTGGTGGTGTTCGAAGCATGGCGCCAGCTCAAGTTCGCGTAGTCCCGGAGCTTCCCGCCGCGCTGCCAGGCCGCAGCAACGCGCTGGCGAAAGCCGTATGCCGCACGCTGCTGCGCGCCGGCGGCTGGCGCGTCGAGGGCGAGTTCCCGCCGCTCGCGAAGCAGGTCTGCATCGTCGCGCCGCACACCTCGAACTGGGATTTCATCGTCGGCATCCTCGCGGTATTCGCGATCGGCATCGACGTGCGCTTCCTCATCAAGCACACCGTGTTCTGGCCGCCGCTCGGCTGGTTCCTCGCCTGGTGCGGCGGCATCCCGGTCAACCGCAGCGCGCCGCAGGGCCTGGTCGCGCAGGCGGTCGACATCATCGAGCGCTCGCCGCGCATCTTCCTCGTCGTCACGCCGCAGGGCACGCGCAAGGGCGTGCAGTGGAAGAGCGGCTTCTACCGCATCGCCTACGACGCGAGGGTGCCGATCTTTCCGGTGGTGTTCGACGGCCCGGCCAAGCGCATCCGCTTCCTCGCGCCGTTCACGCCGGGCGGCGACTACGACGCCGACCTGCCGCGGCTGCTCGCCCTCTACGAGGGCGTGCAAGGCATCAAGGGCTAGGCCGATTCCCGTTTCGGGTCCCGCGACAGCAGGCGCTCGACCGCCTGCGCGGGCTTGAGGCTGCCGTCGAGCACCGCGTTCACCGCGTCGCTCACCGGCATGTCGACTTTCTTCCTCTTCGCGAGCGCGGAGACCTCCTTGGCCGAGCGCACGCCTTCGGCGACGTGGCCGAGGCTGGCGAGGATGTCCGGCAGCGACTTGCCGCGCGCGAGCTCGACGCCGACGCGCCGGTTGCGCGACAGGTCGCCGGTGGCGGTGAGGATGAGGTCGCCGGCGCCGGCGAGGCCCATCACCGTCTCGGGCTGGCCGCCCATCGCCGCCGAGAGGCGCGCGATTTCCGCCAGGCCGCGCGTGATCAGCGCGGCGCGCGCATTGTGGCCGAGGCCGAGGCCGTCGGAGATGCCGGCGGCGATCGCCATGACGTTCTTCACCGCGCCGCCGATCTCCACGCCGACCAGGTCGGCGCTGTAGTAGATCCGCATGCGCCCGCCGTGCAGCAGCGCCGCGCTTTCCTTCGCGAAGGCCGCGGCTGCGGAAGCGAGCGTGAGCGCGCACGGCAGGCCGCGCGCCACTTCCTCGGCGAAGGACGGGCCGGAGAGCGCGCCGAACTTCGCGCGTTCACCGAGCGTCTCGGCCGCGACCTGGTGCGGCAGCAGGCCGGTGCCTTCCTCGAATCCCTTGCACAGCCAGATGACGGGGAGCGGCGGATCGAGCCGCTGCAGGACATCGCGCAGCCCGGCGACCGGCGTCGCGACCAGCGCCACGCGGGCGCCCTCCAGCGCGCGCGCCAGATCGGAGCCGACCTGCAGCGCCTTCGGCAGCTCGACGCCGGGCAGGTAGCGCTCGTTGCGGCGCGTGGCGTGGATCGACTGCGCCTGCGCCGCGTTCTGCGCCCACAGCGCGACCTGCAAGCGCGGCGCGAGCACCGCGGCGATTGCGGTGCCCCAGGCGCCCGCGCCGAGCACCGCGACGCGCGTCATGTCAGCGCGCGAGCTCCTTCGGCGCGGCGCCGCCCTGCTGGCGCTCCTGCACGCGCGACAGGTACAGGTGGTCGAAGGTCATGTGCTGCAGCAGCACCGCGGGGAAGCCGCCGCGCGTGACGGTGTCGGAAACGGCCTCGCGCAGGTACGGGTACAGGATGGTCGGGCAGGTGATGCCGAGCACCGGCTCGATGTCCTGCGGCGCGATGTTGGCGAGCAGGAAGATGCCGGCCTGCGCGATCTCGACCAGGAACACCGTGCGCTCGCCCGCCTTCGCCGTCACGGTCGCCGTCACCGTCACCTCGTAGTGCTGCTCGGTCAGCTTCTGTCCCTGGGTCTGGATCTGCATCTCGAGCTGCGGCTGCAGCTGCTCGGCGAAGATCTGCGGCGCGTTCGGGATCTCGAGCGACAGGTCCTTCACGAAGACCTTTTCCACCTGCACCACCGGCTGGCTGCGCGGGTCGGCGCCCTGCATCATGGCGGGATTGAGGGAAGGAGAGGCGGCGTCGCTCATGGGTTCGCTTTCAGCAGTGCATCAAGTTGGCCCCCGTGCTCGAGGGCATACAGATCGTCGCAGCCGCCGATATGGCGGCCGCCGATCCAGATCTGCGGCACGGTGCGCCGGCCGCTTCTCTTCATCATCTCCGCGCGCAGCGCCGGCTGCAGGTCGACGCGCACCTTCTCGATGTCGGTGACGCCCTTTCTCTCGAGCAGCCGCTCGGCCGACTGGCAGAACGGGCAGGCCGCGGTGAGATACATGAGAACGTGAGCCATCAATGCAGGACCTTCGCCATTACTTCTCTATCGGCAGCCCGGCGCTCTTCCAGGCGCCGAGCCCGCCCTGCAGGCACACCGCCTTCTCGTAGCCGCGCTTTCTCAGGATCGCCGCGGCCTTGGGCGCGCGCTCGCCGCTTTCGCAGTACACGATCACCGCCTTGTCCTTGCGCTTGAGGTCCGCCTCGCCGACGCGCTCGAGCGGCGTGTTCTTCGCGCCGAGGACATGCCCGGCCTGGTACTCGCCGGGGTCGCGCACGTCCACCACCAGCGCGTCCTCGCGGTTGATGAGCTGCGTCGCCTGGGCGACGCTCACCGACGGCCCGCCGGTCGAGCGGCGTACCAGCGGCCACAGCAGCATCCCGCCCGAGGCGACGGCGGTGGCGAGCAGAAGGAAGTTGTGGTCCTTCTGGAAGAATTGAACGAGGGAGAGTTCCACGCGAGGCCGAACATTATAATTCAGCCGATGTTCAAGCTCGTCCTCCTGCGCCACGGCGAGTCGCAGTGGAACCGTGAAAACCGCTTCACCGGCTGGACCGACGTCGACCTGTCGGCGGCCGGCACCGCCGAGGCGCGCGACGCCGGGCGGCTGATGAAGAGCCTCGGCTACCGCTTCGACATCGCCTTCACCTCGGTGCTCAAGCGCGCGATCCGCACCTTGTGGCTCGGGCTGGAGGAGCTCGACCAGATGTGGCTGCCGGTCGAGAAGAGCTGGCGCCTGAACGAGCGCCACTACGGCGACCTGCAGGGCCTCAACAAGGCGGAGACGGCGGCGAAGTTCGGCGAGCAGCAGGTGCTGGTGTGGCGGCGCAGCTACGACATCCCGCCGCCCGCGCTCAAGCCCGGCGACCCGCGCGGCGAGGCGTCCGACCCGCGCTACGTCAGCGTGCCGGTGCCGCTGACCGAATGCCTCAAGGACACGGTCGAGCGCGTGGTGCCCTACTGGAACAGCGCGATCGCACCGGCGATCCGCTCCGGGCGCAACGTGCTGATCGCGGCGCACGGCAATTCGCTGCGCGCGCTGGTGAAGCACCTGGACGGAATCTCCGACGCCGAGATCGTGAGCCTCAACATCCCGACCGCGAAGCCGCTGGTTTACGAGCTGGATGGCGATTTGAGACCGCTGACCAAGTACTACCTCGGCAACGCCGAGGAGATCGCCAAGAGCATCGCCGCGGTGGCGAGCCAGGGAAAGGCGAAAGCCTGAAGCGGTTGGTTCTTGCAACAACCGTTCTGGCAGCGAGTTTTGCCGCTGTCTCCGGCCCGAAGGAAGAAGAGCTGCAGGCCCTGCAGAGCCGCATCGCAACACTGAGCGAGCAGCTGGAAAGCAAGGAAGAGATGAAGAAGGAGGCGCGCGACTCGCTGCGCGCCTCCGAGCGCGCGATCTCCGAGGCGAACCGCTCGCTGGCGCAGCTCGAGGCCGAGAGCCGGCGGCTGCGCGCCGAGACCGAGCGCCTCGCCGCGCGCCGCCAGGCGCTCGCGCGCGAGCTCGCCAGCCGCGAGGCGGCGATCGAGCGCATGCTGGTGGCGCGCTATGCGGCGGGCGCGCCCGATACGCTGCGCGTCGCGCTCTCGGGCGACGATCCGGCGGCGCTCGAGCGCCGGCTCGCCTATGCCGGCGCGGTGTCGCGCGCCGCGGCCGCGGTGCTCGCCTCGTACCGCGCGAGCCTCGCGGAGGCGCAGCGGCTCGCGCGCGAGCTGGAGGAGCGGCGCGCGCGACAGCGCGCGGTCGAGAGCGCGAGCCGCGCCGACCGCGAGCGCGTGCTCGCCGAGCGGCGCGAGAAGCGCCGCCAGTTCGACCGCGCCGCGGCCGAGATCCGCGCCGGCCGCAGGCAGATCAACACGCTGCGCGCCGACGAGACGCGGCTTGCGCGCCTGGTGAACGGCATCGGCGAGCTGGTGTACGGGCGCGTCGAGCGCACGCCGGAGCCCGGCGCGCCGGCGCAGCGCTTCACGTCATTGCGCGGCAAGCTGCGCCTGCCGGTCGCCGGGGAACTGACCGGCCGCTT
>Ga0335084_10007980_pt1 | contig 10537 bp, 11 predicted proteins | sample Lox_Sample_44_FD_206721 | JGI IMG/M metagenome (GOLD analysis project Ga0335084, IMG submission 206721) | Soil microbial communities from Loxahatchee National Wildlife Refuge, Florida, United States - Lox_Sample_4.4 | ecosystem: Environmental > Terrestrial > Soil > Wetlands | place: USA... | reverse complement strand
GCCTCGTCTTCATCGGCTCGATGAATCTCGACCCACGCTCGCTCTACGTCAACACCGAGATCGGTGTCCTCCTCCGGAACCCGGAGGTCGCGCGTCTGCTCGCGGAGGAGTTCGACCGGGCGGTCGTGGCGAACGCCTATCGGCTCGTGCTCTCGCGGCCCGACGATGAATCAGCGCCGCGAGTCGAATGGATCACCCAGGAGGACAGCGCGGAGGTGCGCTACACGAGCGAGCCCCTCACGAGCGCCTGGCAGCGTTTCAAGGTCTGGTTTCTGTCACTGCTTCCGATCGAGCCATTCCTGTGAATGTCGGCCCGCTCGCGCGCGGAGCCAGCCGTCGTGATGCTCCCGGGGCGCCGCGATCGCCTCGCCGCCAAGGCTGCACCGGCGGCTCCCGGGGCGGCCGTTTTAATGTTGCCTGCGGCACCTCGGCTCCGCCACACTCCAGCAACGAGCGAAGCAGTCCACGCATCAACGACCGGGCAGCGCCCAAAGGGAGCGGACGACCCATGCGACATCGAGTTCGAGGCGTGATGATGATCGGAGCCCTCCTGGCCTGTCTCGTGAACGGGGCTGCGATGGCGCAGGACAAACCCGCGGACGAGATGGAGACCCTTCGCGAGCGCGCGCGCGCGGACAAGAAGCTCGTGGTGGCGACCGCCCTCGGCCTCACCGAGGGCGAGGGCAAGGCCTTCTGGCCGGTCTACAACGCCTACCAGAGCGACATGATCACCCACTACGACAAGCTGCTGAGCCTTGTCGACCGCTTCGAGAAGGCGTACGACACGATGACCGACCAGACCGCCACCCAGCTGCTCAACGAGTACCTGGCCCTCGAGGCGAGTCACATCGCCCTGCTGAAGGCCTATGTGCCGCGATTCCAGCGCGTGCTGCCCGCCCTCAAGGTCGCGCGCCTGTACCAGATCGAGAACAAGATGCGTGCGCTCGTGAACTACGACCTCGCCCGGCACATTCGGTTCATCAAGTGAGCGCGACCCTCTCACCCCGCCGTTTGACCCGAGGAGAGCGGACAATGTTCAACCTGCGACTTGGAGCCGGCCTGCTCGCGGTGGCGCTTGCCATCAACGTGACCATGACCGCCCCGCCCGCCACCGCGGCATCCAAAGCGGAGATCAACCGCGATGTGGACGCGGGCCTGGAAATCCTCTACGCCAAGGACCCCGACGCGCGCACGCTCGCCAGCCAGGCCAAGGCCGTCCTCGTATTCCCGAGCATCGTCAAGGCCGGGTTCATGTTCGGGGCGCAGTACGGCGAGGGAGCGCTGCGCGAGAAAGGCAAGACGGTCGGCTACTACAACACCGCCTCGGCCTCCTACGGCCTCCAGGCGGGCGTCCAGGTCTTCGGCTACGCGCTGTTCTTCATGACCGATTCCGCCGTTCGGTATCTCTCAAACAGCGGGGGCTTCGAGCTCGGCGTCGGACCGAGCATCGTCGTCCTCGACGCCGGCGCCGCGAAGGCGCTCACGACGACGACGGCACAGAAAGATATGTACGCGATCTTCTTCAACCAGAAGGGGCTGATGGCCGGGCTGGGGCTGCAGGGCACGAAGATCAGCCGGATCGACAAGTGACGGTGGCGCTGGCGGGGCCGCGGACTACACGAATGCAAGCAACCAAGGAGTGACTCTATGGCCAAAGGCAAGGCAGGGGAAAAGCTCAAGCGGAAAGTCTACGAGAAGCATCTGGACAAGCTGCACGCGGAGCTGGTCAGCCTGCAGGAGTGGGTGAAGCTCAAGGGGCTGAAAGTGTGCATCGTGTTCGAGGGCCGGGACGGGGCAGGGAAGGGTGGGGTGATCAAGGCGATCACGGAGCGGGTGAGCCCGCGGGTCTTCCGGGTGGTGGCGCTGCCCGCGCCGACCGAGCGGGAGAAGACGCAGATGTACGCGCAGCGGTACTTCCCGCATTTCCCAGCGGCAGGGGAAGTCGTGATCTTCGACCGGAGCTGGTATAACCGGGCGGGAGTGGAGCGGGTGATGGGGTTCTGTTCCGAGCAGGAGGTCCGGGGCTTCCTGGAGGTCGTGCCGAACTTCGAGAAGCTCATGATCGCCTCGGGCATTCACCTCCTCAAGTACTGGCTGGAGGTGAGCGAGGAGGAGCAGACGCGACGGCTGGCAAGTCGGATCGACGACGGCCGGAAGATCTGGAAGCTGTCGCCGATGGACCTGAAATCCTACGGCCGGTGGTACGACTACTCGCGGGCGCGGGACGAGATGTTCGCCAAGACGGACACGTCGTGGGCGCCGTGGTACGTGATCCTGTCGGATGACAAGCGGCGGACGCGGCTGAACATCATCACGCACCTGCTCAACAGCATCGACTACAAGGCCCCGCCGAAGGTGAAGGTGAAGCTGCCGGAGCGGCAGAAGCGGGGCGGCTATCGGGAGCCCGATTACCCGTACAAGTACATCCCCGAGAAGTACTGAGCCCGAAGGCCGTCCCTGCAACTATGACCGCCGCCGACATCCTCGCCCTCGACTTCGACGGGGTGCTGTGCGACGGCATGGCCGAGTACTTCGAGACGAGCCGGCGCACCGCCGCGAAGGTGTGGCCGGGCGAGCCCGTGGCCGGCGACGGGCTCCTGCCCGCCTTCCGGCGGCTCCGGCCCGTGATCATGACGGGCTGGGAGATGCCGCTGCTCCTTCGCGCGATCGCGCGGGGACGGCCGGAGGCGGACATCGTCCGCGACTGGGAGGGCGTGCGGGACAGGGAGGTGGCGACGGAGCCGCGGGCGAGGGAGCTCAGGGGCCTGCTCACGAGCACGCTCGACGAGGTGCGGCGCGAGTGGATCGCCGCCGATCGCGCGGGCTGGATCGGGCGCAACGTCCCGTACTGCGGGCTCGACGAGCTGCGCCGGCTCGTGGACGAGCCGGAGCGCGCCGTGCTCGTCACCACCAAGGAAGGGGAATTCGCCCGTCTCATCCTCGACGACTGGCGCGTGGGGCTGGCGGACATACAGGGCAAGGAAGCGGGAACCCACAAGTGCGACAATCTGCGGGCGCAGATCGACGCCTACGCAACGTCGCATGGCCGGCGGCCGCGCGTGTGGTTCGTCGAGGACCGATTCGAGACCCTGGAGCACGTCACCACCCACCCCGACCTCGAGGATGTGGGACTCTTCCTGGCGGCCTGGGGCTACAACACGCCGCGGACGCGCGCGACGGCGCAGGCGAGCGGGCGAGTGCATCTTCTCGAGCTGGATCGGTTCAGGCGAGGCCTGGGCGCCTGGCTCTGAGCGCACCATTGCCCCGGCCGCCGGACCCTGCGGTGAGGATTTGACCACACCCGCAGGGTAGCCCTCAGTTATGAGTTCCTGCGCCGCCGGGTCGCGCGACGGCCGAGGGCCAGCTTCCGGGCGCGCGGCAGTCCCTTGATCTGGGCCTCGCGCCTGAGCGCACTCGATCGGTCGCGCTGGCGCTCCGTCCACCTGAGCCTGACGGGAAGCCGCGCCCGTGTATACTTCGACGCGACCCCGCGGGCGTGCTGTCCGAGCCGGCGGGAGAGATCGTTGGAGATTCCGGTGTAGAGCGTGCCGTCCGCGCACTCGAGGAGGTAGCAGACCCATGCCATCGGGACCCAGTATGCACGAGCTCGACGCGGGGCAGGTGCACTACGAGTGGAACAATGCCATCGCGCCCCGGCTCCAGATCGAGCCCGGCGACACCGTCGTCTTCCGGACGCGGGACGCGGCCGACGGCTACTATTCGCGGGCGTCCACGCATGCCGACGTGATCAATCGCGGCCCGTTCCGCGGTCATCCGCTGACGGGTCCGGTGCAGGTGCGGGGCGCCGAGCCGGGCGATGCTCTCGTGGTCGAGATCCTCGACGTCAAGCCCGACGCCGACTTCGGCTGGACGGCGATACGGCCGGGGCGCGGGCTTCTGCCGGAATCGGAATTCTCCAAGCCGTTTCTGCAGATCTGGGATCTCTCCGACGGGACGCACGCGCGCATGGATAGCCGTGTCGCGGTGCCCATCGAGGCCTTTCCGGGAGTCATGGGCACCGCCCTGGACGAGCCCGGATCGCACAGCACCATGCCGCCCCGGAAGAACGGCGGCAACATGGACATCAAGCAGCTCACGCGCGACTCCACGCTCTATCTGCCCGTGTGGATGCCGGGCGCGCTCTTCAGCGTGGGCGACGGGCACGGCGCGCAGGGCGACGGCGAGGTCTGCGTCACCGCGGTCGAGATGCGCGCGCAGGTGACGCTCCGCTTCGGGCTCGAGCGCGGGCGGCGCCTCCCGGAGCCGCAGCTCCGCACGACACGCCGGCTCGCCGCGGGCACGAATACGGGGCCCTGGTACGCGACCACCGCGCACGGCCCGGATCTCTTCGCCTCTGCTCAGCGCGCCACGCTGCATATGATCGACCACCTCGTCCGGGAGCGCGGGTTCTCGCGGGAGGAGGCCTATGTCATCTGCAGCGTCGCGGCCGACCTCAAGATCAGCGAGATCGTCGATGCGCCGAACTGGATCGTCTCGGCCTTCATCCCCGAGAGCATCTTCCCGTGAATTCACGCGATTGTGACAATCCGCCCCCGCCCATCGCTATGCTTCGTCTCGAAGCGCATCCAATCACGCGGAGAGGGTGACCAACGTCCATGCCGGGCCCCACGAGCCTGCCTCTCCGGATAGGTGAGCAGGGAGCCGGTCACGCGCCGCTCGCTCCCTTCCTGCGCTTCTCGACGCTCTGGGTCCAGATCACGGGCACGTGGTGCAATCTCGAGTGCACCCACTGCCTCAATGCGTCGGGCCCCGCCGAGCCATGGCTCAAGCCCATCAGGCCGGAGGTGGCGCGCGACGCCATCCGCCAGGCCGAGGAGCTGGGCGTCAAGGAGATCTATTTCACCGGCGGCGAGCCGTTCCTGCACGGCGACATTCTGCCGCTGCTGGGTTTCGCTCTCCAGGCGGCGCCAACCACCGTGCTCACCAACGGCACGCTCATCGATGCCTCCGTGGCCGGCGAGCTGGCGGCGCTCGCCGCCGCCGCACCGTACTCTCTCGAGATCCGCGTGAGCCTGGACGACACCGACCCGGAGCGCAATGACCGGGTGCGGGGCGCCGGCGTCTTCGACAAAGCCATGAGCGCCGTCCTGCTCCTGCACCAGCACGGGCTCCTGCCCATCGTGACTGCCACCGAGATTGCGCGGCGGGACCATGGCGGCGACGGGATGTACGAGCGCTTTCGTGACTTCCTCGTCTCCCGGGGTATCGAGAAGCCGCGGGTGAAGATCATGCCCGTCTTCGCCTTGGGCCGCCTCGCCCGCGCGGGCGGCCCGGTCTTGAGCGAGGAGGATCTCGTGGGATTCGATCGCGGGACGCTGCAGTGCGCGGAGTCGCGGGTGGTGGCCGACGGTGGTGTCTATGCCTGCCCCATCCTGGCGGGGCTGCCCGGGGCGAGGCTCTCCCACGGCGGGCTCGAGGCATCCTTCCGCGACGCCCCGCTCTATCACTCGTCGTGCGTCACGTGCTATCAGACCGGGATGACATGCAAGAACGGCTAGCCGAGTACCGGCGCATCGCCGTCTTCGGCGGCGTCTACAGCAATGCGCCGGCGCTCTCGTCAACGCTCGAGGACGCGCGGCGCCGTGGCGTCGAGGCCGTCTTCTGTCTCGGCGACATGGGCGGCTTTGGCCCGCATCCGGACCGCGTCTTTCCTCTCTTGAACGAGCATGGCGTCCTCGCGATCCAGGGCAACTACGACGAGTCGCTGGCTCAGGGCAAAACCGACTGCGGCTGCGGTTACACGGATCCGCGGGACAATCACTTCGCCCGGATCAGCTACGAGTACACGTTCGCGAACACCGCCGCGGAGAACAAGCAGTGGCTGGGCGCGCTCCCCCGGCACCGGCGGCTCCTCCTGGGCTCCCATCGCGTGCTCATGTGTCATGGCTCGCCCCGCGTCATCAACGAGTTCCTCTGGGAGTCGGCGACGCCGTCGGGACTGCTCAGGCGCCTCATCCGCGACGCCGACGCCGACGTGCTGCTGTGCACGCACACGGGCATCAAGTGGCACCGCGCCCTCGACACCGGCCAGCACGCCGTCAATGTGGGCGTGATCGGACGCCCCGAGAACGACGGATCGACCAATGTCTGGTACACGATCCTCACCGCGGGGCCGGACCTCTCGGTCGAGTTCGTGCCCGTGCACTATGACTTCGAGACACTGGCCCGCCAGATGGACCAGGAAGGATTGCCTCCTGAATTCTCGGAGACGGTGCGCACGGGGTGGTGGACCACCTGCCTCGAGAACCTTCCCTCGAAGGAGCGCTCCCGCGGTAAGTTCTGATGACGGTGGACGTGCTGCCCAAGGACTCCCATAACCTCGAGCTGCTGGCGAGTGTCCACCCGCCCGACTGGCGGCCACCCACGCCGGCTCCGCGGTACAACCTGGTCGTCATCGGCGGTGGCACGGCGGGGCTCGTGACGGCGGCGGGCGCGGCCGGGCTCGGCGCGCGCGTCGCGCTGGTCGAGCGGGATTTCCTCGGCGGCGATTGCCTCAACGTGGGCTGTGTGCCCTCGAAGTGCGTGATCCGCTCCTCGCGCGTCGTCGGGGAGCTGCGCGCGGCTCCGGACCTGGGCGTGCGCGTGCCGCCCGCGGTCGGGGTGGACTTCGGTGCGGTCATGGAGCGGATGCGCGCGGTTCGCGCGCGCATCAGCCACCACGACTCGGCGCAGCGCTTCAGCGGGCTCGGCGTGGATGTATTCCTTGGCGAGGGACGCTTCAGCGGACCGGACACCGTCGCCGTCGACGGCGTATCGCTTCGCTTCAAAAAGGCCGTCATCGCCACGGGCGGGCGCCCGCATCATCCGGCTATTCCCGGGCTCGCCGGGGCGGGCTTTCTCACCAATGAGAACGTCTTCGACCTGACCGAGCGGCCGCTGCGCCTCGCGGTGATCGGCGGCGGGCCGATCGGCTGCGAGCTGGCGCAGGCTTTTCGGCGCCTGGGCTCGGAGGTGACGCTCTTCCATACGGGCAGCCATATCCTGAATCGTGAGGATGCCGACGCGGCGCAGATCGTCCAGCGCGCCTTCATCGACGAGGGCGTCCACCTCGTGCTGGGAGCCAGGCTCGCGCGCGTCGACCGCGTGCCGGAAGGGAAGGTGCTGCACGCGGAGACGCCGGGCGGGCCCGTCCGCGTGACGGTGGACGAGATCCTCGTCGGCGCGGGCCGCGTGCCCAACGTGGACGGCCTCGGGCTAGAGACCGCCAAGGTGGCGTACGATCGGCGCGACGGGGTCAAGGTCAACGACCATTTGCAGACCAGCAACCCGCGAATCTATGCCGCCGGCGACGTGTGCATGGCGCGGAAGTTCACACATGCCGCCGACTTCGCCGCGCGCACGGTGATCCAGAACGCGCTCTTCCTCGGGCGCAAGAAGCTGTCCGCGCTGACCATCCCGTGGTGCACGTACACCGACCCGGAGATCGCGCACGTCGGCCTCTACGAGAGCGAAGCCGAGCAGCGCGGTCTCGCCCTCGACACCTATCTTCGGCCCTTCTCCGAGGTGGACCGGGCCATCATCGACGGCGAGGAGCAGGGATTCGTCAAGGTGCACGTGCGACGCGGCACCGACAAGGTCGCGGGCGCCACCATTGTGGCCCGCCACGCCGGGGAGATGATCGGGGAGCTGACCCTCGCCATGACCGGCGGCATCGGGCTGAGTCGCCTCGCCTCGGTGATCCACCCATATCCGACACAGGCCGAGGCCATACGGCAGGTGGGCGACATGTACAACCGCTCCCGGCTCACGCCGTCGATCAAGCGGGTCTTCGCGGCGTGGCTCAGGTGGACGCGGTGAGGGGCGGCTGGGCCCGTCCCGCCATGGTCGTCGGCCTGATCGTCGCGGGCATCATTGCCGCGCGGGTGTTCGGGCTGGGAGAGGCGATCCGCCTCGAGAATCTCGCCCGGCTCAAGCAGTGGATAGAGAGCTACGGCGTGCTGGCGCCGGCCATCTTCATCGTGGGCTATATCCTGGCCGCCGTGTTCTTCGTGCCGGGACTGCCGATCACCGTGCTGGGCGGAGTGGTCTTCGGTCCGGTATGGGGCACCGTGTACGCGTGGATCGCCGCCACCATCGGCGCCGGCCTCGCCTTCCTGGTCGCGCGCTACGCCGTGAGGAGCACCGTCGAGCGCTGGGTGCGGGCGAGCCCGCGTCTCATCCGCGTGGACGGGCAGGTTGCCGAGCACGGATGGCGCATCGTCATGCTCACGCGGCTCGTGCCGCTCTTCCCGTTCAACCTCCAGAACTACGCCTACGGCGTCACGCGGATCGGCTTCTGGCCCTATGTCATCACGTCGTCCGTCTGCATGCTGCCGGGCACTGCGGCGTTCACCTTCGCCGGGGGCGCGCTCAGCGAGGGGCGCGGCAGTGTCAAGCGGACGCTCGCCTACCTCGCCGCCGCGGGCGTGCTGCTCGTGCTGCTCTCGCTGATTCCACGCTGGCTGCAGCGCCGGAGCCGGCTTGCGGGCGAGCTGTTGAAGGCGGGGCTCGTCACCGCCCTGCTCGGCTCGGCGCTGCCCGTCGACGCGGCCGCTGACGATGCCTATGCCAGGCTGCTCAAGGCGCATGTCCGCTCCGGCGTGGTCAGCGGTATCCGGCTCAACCTCGTGGACTATCGTGCCCTGAAGGCCGATCCCGCGTTCGGCGCGGCGCTGGCTGCTCTCGCCGAGGCCAAGGGTGGGCCGCTCGCGATCGGCGCCGAGCGCCTCGCCTTCTGGGTGAATGCGTACAATCTCCTCGCCATCAAGGCCGTGCTGGATCAGTATCCGACCGCGAGCATCAGGGACGGCGGCGGTCTCTTGACGCCCGTCTGGAGGAAAAAGGTCGGCGTGGTCGGCGGCACGAGCTATTCCCTCGACGATATCGAGCACGGCATCCTGCGCAAGGCCTTCAAGGAGCCGCGCGTGCATTTCGCCATCGTCTGCGCGTCGCTGTCGTGTCCGGATCTTCGCCCCGAGCCCTTCGAGGCGAGCCGGCTCGACGCCCAGCTCGACGAGCAGACCACCGCCTTCCTGTCGAACCCGACCAAGGGACTCGAGGCCGGGCCCGATGGCAGAACAGCGCGGGTGTCTTTGATCTTCAAGTGGTTCTCGGGGGATTTCGAGGATGCGGGCGGACCGGCGGCCTTCATTCGCTCGAGGTCGGGCCCGGACGTGGCCGGCAGGATCCGCTCGCTCACCGACGCGGGGCTGTCGTACCTAGGCTACGACTGGAGCCTCAACGATAGCGCGCGGATCTCGTCCTGATCAGTCTCGTGATTCCGACGCTCAACGAGGCGGACAACCTGGAGCGTTTGCTGCCCGATCTCCAGGCGCGCTGCGGCGGCGCGGAGATGATCGTCGCCGACGGCGGCAGTGACGACGGGACGAGGCAGGTCGCCGAGCGGTTCCCGGACATCCGTGTTCTCGCCGGCCCCCGCGGACGCGCGCGCCAGATGAACGCGGGTGCCCTCCAAGCGCGCGGCGACGTCATCCTCTTCCTCCATGCTGACACGCGGCTGCCCGATCGTGCGCTCGAGGCGGTGGCGGCGGCGCTCGACGATCAGCGCGTGATCGGCGGGCGCTTCGATGTGCGCTTCGACAGCCTCCGGCCGGTTCTTCGAATGATCGCCTGGTTCATGAACCTCCGGTCGCGGCTGAGCGGCATCTCGACCGGCGATCAGGCCATCTTCGTCCGGCGCAGGGCCTTCGAGTCGATCGGAGGCTATCCGGACATACCGCTGATGGAGGACATCGAGCTCTGCCGGCGGCTCAAGCGGCACGGGCGGCTGGCGGCCTTGCGGGCGCGCGTGACGACGTCGGCACGCAAATGGGAGCGCGAAGGTGCGCTCCGGACCATGGCGCTCATGTGGGCGCTTCGCTTCTTCTATATGGTCGGCGTGCCGCCGGCGCGCCTCCACCGCTGGTACTACCATCGCGATCCGTAGCAGGCGGCTGAAGAGCCGCCTGCGAATCTCAAGAGGGACCAAAGAAACGAGGCCGCCGTTCGTCTGATGCAATGGAGGTACATGCATGCCTCATCTTCTTCGCGTGACGACGGGAGTTCTGATGGTCGCGGTGTTCGGCGCCGGTTGCACACAGAGCCCGGTGCTTTATCCGAATGCGAAGCTCGAGCAGGTGGGCAAGGCCCAGGCCGATGCCGACATTGCCACCTGCCGGCAGAAGGCCGACGAGTATGTCTCGTCCGGGGCCGCGACCGCCAAGGAAGTGGGCAAGGACACGGCGGTGGGCGGTGCGGGCGGCGCGGCCGTCGGCGCGGTGGCGGGAGCGGTGTCCGGGGGCGGAGCGGGCCGGGGGGCGGCCATCGGTGCAGCCACGGGCGCCACGGCGGGCGCCGTTCACGGGGCGGTCAAGAGCACGGGCCCGAGCCCGATCTACAAGAGCTTCGTCGACCACTGTCTGCGGGATAAGGGGTATCAGGTCATCGGCTGGCAGTAGGCGCGCCTCACGCGGGTCGAACCGCCCCCTCACCCTGCCCTCTCCCCCTCCGGGGGCGAGGGACTCCTCCGAATCCCTCT
>Ga0335084_10007977_pt1 | contig 10541 bp, 9 predicted proteins | sample Lox_Sample_44_FD_206721 | JGI IMG/M metagenome (GOLD analysis project Ga0335084, IMG submission 206721) | Soil microbial communities from Loxahatchee National Wildlife Refuge, Florida, United States - Lox_Sample_4.4 | ecosystem: Environmental > Terrestrial > Soil > Wetlands | place: USA: Florida... | reverse complement strand
ATGGCGCCCGACTCCGGCACCACGCAATACTGCGCATGCGAGGAGACCACCGAGAAGTGATGGATCTGACGCCCGCCGCGCGACAGGCGTGAGCGTCCGTCGAGCAGCATCCCCTTTGGCTGCCAGCGCGTGAAGGGCTCGCACAGGATCGGCAAATCGCGCTCGCAGTAGAAGCACTGTCCGCAGTGCGGATTCCACGAGCAGATCACGTGATCGCCGCGCTTGACCTGGGTCACGGCAGCACCTACCGCCTCGACCACGCCGGCGCCCTCGTGACCGAGGACGATTGGGAGCGGATAGGCCAGCGAGCCTTCGATCACTTCCAGATCGGTGTGGCAAAGCCCGCTCGCGTGGATGCGCACCATGACGTCCGTCGGGGCGAGCTCGCCGAGCTCGATCTCCTCGATCTCGAGCGGCTTGCCCACCTGATTCAGCACTGCGGCTTTGAACTTCACGCACTATCTTCCCTGATCAGGGCCTACCCATCTGGTCGGCGATGAAGCGGCTCCACACCTCGTCGGGTTGCCAGATCGCGTGCAGGTCCCGGCGCGCCCGTTCTTCGGGCACGCCTTCGTGCAGGACGCGGTATAGGTAAACGAAGGCAGAAACCCGCTTGTTGGCCGCGCAGTGGACGAAGGTGCTGCGCCCCTCGCACGCGCGCATGAGGCCGCAGAACAGATCGAAGTCTGCCGGTGTGGGCGAGTCGAACTGCACCGGGATCTGGAAGTAGGCCATCCCTTCGCGTGTGACCAGGTTGCTCTCGTGCGGGATGGCGCCCTCCGAAGTGACTAGCGCGAGGTTGATCACCACTTCGAACCCAGCCCGGCGGATAGCGGGGATGTGCTCCTCCCTGGGCATGCCGGAGGTGCCGAGTCTCGGCGAGATCAGACGGAAGGCGCGGATGTCTTCGATACCCGAGGTGTCCATAGCGTGTTCTAGGCGCCGGCTTCGGCAGCCATCTTCGCTTGCCCGGAGGTTTATGTCGAGCTGCCCGGCCTCGGGACGCGAGTCTGCCAACCGGGCGCCCGATCCATTGGAAAGTGTGAATAGTTCACAGCCGGGACGGGAATTCGCACGAGAATCGGGGCGTGCGGGAGGTTAGTGTACTGACTATGTTGCCGGTACTGGCTTTGAGGGCCCGATTCTGGGCGACAGCAACCGGGACTGCGCAAATCCGACCGCGCGTGGCGGACGTATATCCCGATCGGTGAAGGAGGGAACCATGAACCTCAGACTGACATTGACCCTGACGTTGGCGTTCGCGCTCATGCCCTTGCTCGCGATCCAGCATGGATTCCGGCCGGATCTGGACTCGGGCGGCGCTTGGATGAGCGGCTGGCAGGAGCAGGGCGAAGCCATGCCGCGTGGGATAGGGCTGCGCTACGACTGCATCACGACCGGAGCGGACCTGCTCCGCCGCGCGGCTCCGCCCGTCGTCGGCGAGTCCGCAAACCCGTCGTGGACCCCGCCTTCGACCGGTCTGACCTCGGGCGGAAAACTCGCCTGTTCGGACTCTTGAGGCGGCGTGCAGCTACGTCCGCGCTGCCTCGAGGGCAGCATCGATCGCCGGCAAGGCAGAGAGAAGCCCTGCGTGCTGGACCTGGGCGTGCAGGCCCCTGAGGTCGTTCAGTGTTGACGACGTAGGCGCACCTCTGCCCACGGCGGCAAGCAACCGGCCGCGCGCCGCGATCAGCCGAGCCCAGGGAAGTGATTCATGGCCCACGTAGTCCTCCAGTGAGCCAGCGTAGCGCGCGGCCGCCTGCCACTCCCGTGCTGCAAGCGTTGCCTCGATCGCCAGCCAATAGAACCACAGGTGGCAATGACCCACACAGGGTTCGCGCAACAAGGCTTCGCCTTGCTCGAGGGCCATCTTGCGTTCAGCGGACTCCTCCGCTGCACAAGCCAGACCTCCAAAAACGGCAGCCCCCAGGAAACCGAGTCCGGTCTGGCGTGCGAGCTCGAGCGCAAGCGTCAAGTCCTGCCTCGCCTCCGAGCGCTTGCCCTGCGCGAGCCGCGCCGCACCGAGAACGAATAGCACAGCTGATTCGTAGCGACGCACACCTGCGGGCCGTGCCAGCGCTAGACATCTGCTCGCCGCTTGCTCGGTTTCCTCGTAACGCCCGGCCATCGTCAGCAAGAGCGAGAGCGATTCCTCAGCGAAGATCTCGGTCTGAACCAGGCCGACCTTGTGAGCGGCATCGCAGGCAGCCTGCACCTCGGACAAGGCGCGCTCGAGCTCGTTGTTGTACAGAAGGCAGTGGCCGATCATCAACCGGTTTGGGATCTCGATCCTGAGGAACCCAGCCTGCCTGGACAGCTCGACGCAGCGGCTGAAGTACTTCAGCGCAGTGAGCATGCGGCCCTGTGCATACTGGGCATCGGCCAGACCGCCGAGTGCGTGCGCTTCGCACTCGAGATCGGCTGCTTGTTGTGCGTAGGCGAGCGCTGCTTGATGTTCGTTGTCGCACTCGCCGACCTTGCCTTGAGCGAAGTACAGATTGCCACGCATGTGGCGGATGCGCGAGCGCTCGACAAGGAGCCCCAGGCGCTCGGCGATGGGTTCCGCCTGACTGAGCGCCTGCATGGCCGCGCCGAAATCCCCGATCACCCGATTGCCGGCCGCTACGCCCATCCATGCATGGCAGCGCTGAACGTCATCATCCGCGAGCTCAACCGCTTGCTGGAATGCGCGAATCGATTCCTGTGAGCGGCCGATCTCGCGCAGCAGCTCGCCGCGCAAGGCTGTAAGCGCGTACCGCTCTCGCCGGGCGAGCGCCAGCTCCAGGCCCCGCTCTGCCAGGCGCAGCGCCGTGTCGTAGCGGAAGCGGCGCGCCTCCTCCGTGGCGGCATCCAGATAGGCTTGCGGCGCGCCGGGATCGTCCGCCCGGTCCAGGTGCTCGGCGCGCAGAATCGGATCGCGGGTCCCGAACCATCCAGCCGCTTTGCGATGCAGCTCGCGCTTGGTGCTGTTGAGCAAAGACGAGTAAACACCTTCCTGGATGAGCGCGTGCGCGAACTGATAGTCCCCCGTGTGCGGACGCACGAGATCGCAGGCGAGCAGCGCGTCGCAGCCGTATTCCGCATCGTCGATCAGAGCGCGGACGGCCGCCAGCGCGAAGCGCTTGCCCACCACCGAAGCGGTCTGCAAGGCTTGCTTGTCGCGCGGCTTCAGCCGGTCCATTCGAGCCAGCACCAGACTCTGGATGGTGGGCGGGATGTTCGCCACCTCGCTCTCCTGAGCGTTGCGCAGCAGCTGCTCGAGGAACAGGGGATTGCCTTCCGCGCGCTCGACGCACCCCTCGGCGAACCGGTTCGACACCTCGATCAAACCGCTCGCCAGCGCACGCGCTTCTTCTCGCCGCAGAGGCCCCAGATCGATGGTCATGAGCGGACTGCCATGCGTCGACGCGCGCCAGACTTTGTCCAGCGGATCGCCCTCCAGGCGCGAAGTCATGACCAGCAGCAGCGGACTTTGGCTCGCGGCGACCGCCAGGTGCGCGAAGTGCCTCAGTTGTGCGCTAGACGCCCAATGGATGTCTTCGACGATGACCAGCCGGGGCTGCCGTGCCGACGCGCGCTTGAGGAAGGCTGCGACTGCCTCGCCCGCGCGTTGCGTCCGCGTCGCGTTGTCCATGGCGTCGAACACCGCTTGCAGCTCGGGCCGCTGCGCCAGATCCAACACGTCGCTGATAAACATCTCGTGCTCGGGATCGATTAGACCGCCGGTGAGGGCGGCTTCCACCGCGGAGCGCCGGATGCTGGCTTCGTCCGCGTCCGCTACGCGGAGCAGCTCGCGCACGATGACGGCAATTGCGTCCTGTCCTTTGGCGACACCGAAGTCCAGGACGTGGCCGGCGTGGCAGGCATACCCCCGCGCCACGGCATTGGCGCGCAACTCTTCCACCAGCCGGGTCTTGCCGATTCCGGGTTCGCCGCGCACGCAGATCGCCAGTCCGGCCCGGGTCTCCAGCACTGCGTCGAGCGCTCCCACCAGCTGGCGCATCTCGTTCTGGCGCCCGACAAACGGGCCGCGCTGCGATGCAGCCGGCCGCAGGCCCAGCACTTTCCACACGCGCTGCGGTTTGTCGAAGCCTTTGACCGGGACCTCGCCCAGCGCTTCGGCGTCGACCAGGTGCGACACGGTGCCGTGCAGGGCTTCGGAGATGAGTGTCTCCCCCGCACGCGCTTGCGCATCCAGGCGCGCTGCGAGATTGACGCTGTCACCGGTCACAGCATATTTGGCCTGCGCGCCACCGCTGATAACCGCGGCGACCACCTCGCCGCTGGCGATGCCGATGTGCAGGCTGAGCGGTGCCCCGGTACCGTCGTCAAGTTTGGCGGCTGCCTGGTGCAGCTCGAGCGCCGCTCGCACCGCTCGTTCGCCGTCGTTGCCGTACGCGACCGGCGCGCCGAACACCGCAACCACCCCGTCGCCGGCGTGGTCGATGACATGACCCCCGAAGGCTTGGAGGCTCGAATCCGTGACCTGGTAAACGCGGCTGAGCAGCGCCTGGACGTGCTCGGCGTCCATGCTCGCGCACAGCGTCGTGTAGCCGGAGATGTCGGCGAACAACACCGTCGCCTGCCGCCGCTCCCCTGGTGTGCCCGACGACCGCTGCGCGTTAAGTTCGGCCTCCGCCGTAGCCGCGGGTGAGGTATTCGCTGGCTGAGCGCACTGGGGACAGAACTTGGCCGCTTCGGGCAGAGCAGCGCCGCAGTTGGTGCAGAGGCGCGCCAGCGGTGTCGCGCATTGCTCGCAGAACTTCGCGCCGGCGCGGTTGTCGTGCTGGCAGCGGGGACACTTCATGGACGCTACCAGTTGCGCGGCGGCTTTTTGGCGATGATCATCTGTTGACCCTGCGCCTGGATGTACCCGCCGGCGCGCAGGTCGGTCAGTATGCGGCTGATCATCTCGCGCGAGCATCCCACCCGGCTCGCCATCTCCTGCTGGGTGAGGCGCTCGACTACCAGCTTCCCCTCCTGCTCCGTGGCAAGCTCCAGCAGGAGCCGCGCGACGCGTCCGTAGACGTCGAGCAACGCCAGATCGCCTACTCGCTTGGTCAGCGCGCGGACGCGGTGGATGAGACTGCGTACCAGCTCCAGGCTGACTTCCGGGTTCTGCACCAGAAATCGGTTGAATTGGTCCCGGGAGACGATGGAGAACTTGCTCTGCTCCAACGTCATCACCGATGCAGAGCGCGGGCCCTCGTCGAGAATGAGTTCGCCGAAATACTCGCCCGGCCCCATGGTGTTGAGCACCACCTCCTTGCCTTCTTCGTCGGCCAGGTAGATCTTCACTTTGCCGGACAGGATCACGTAGAGCGAGTCGCTGCGGTCGCCCTCACTGACGATGATCGTGTTCTTGGGATAGGTCTTGACGGCTCCGTGCTCCGCGAGCGCCTTCAGGTGCTTCTCGGCCAGGGACCAGAGGGGTCCGTCGCCGGATGTTGCGGACGCCATGGCAGCTCCGTTCGCTTTGCGCAATCAGCCAAGTTTGCCGCTAGCGCAGCCCCCGGGCAAGCGAAACCCGGCGATCGAGGCACGCCAAAAAGACAACCCACCCAGCGCCCGGACGGCGCCAGGTGGGCGTCGAGACGTGCCGTGCGGAATGTATCAGGCGCGGCCAGGCCGGTCCGTTAGCTGGCCGACCTTGATGTCCTGTTTGGGACCTGTGGTCTGCGTCGCGTAGACGCTGTCGCGTCCATGGCGCTGCAGGGACACGCCTGTGACCACCTTGCTCGCCGGCGCATTCTGAGTGGCGTAGGTGCTGTCGCGGCCAAACCGCTCCCCAGCGAAGGAGACGGGGGACACCGCGAGGGCAAGCAACAGCACAGCGATCGATTTCACGTTCATGGCTGACTCCATTGGTTGGATCATGAGCACACCGCCCACCATTAAATGCTAGCCATCGACGTGGAAAAGGTCGCGTGAGAATTGTCGCTGCCGGGCGTGAATTTTCACGCGTAGCTTACGAAATGAAAGGGAAATCGACTCCGGGCGGGCGGTCGCTGATGATGTTGGCGATCGCACGACCGGAGCCGCACGCCAGAGTCCAACCCAGGGTGCCATGACCGGTGTTGAGAAAGAGGTTGGACAACGGTGTATGCCCGATGATCGGCACGTTGCTCGGCGTCGCCGGGCGCAGTCCTGCCCAGAATTGCGCCCGCCAGTAATCGGCAGCGTCGGGAAACAACGCCTCGGCGCGGTCCAGAATGGCGTTGCAGCGGGCAGCGTTGATCGAAGTGTCGTACGCGTCGAGCTCGGCGGTTCCAGCTACGCGCAGGCGGTCGCCGAGGCGCGAAATCGCGAGCTTTGCGCTCTCGTCCGTGAGGCATACGCGCGGCGCCGCGTCATGGTTCTTGATCGGAACGGTGACCGAATATCCTTTGACCGGATAAACCGCCAAGTGCACGCCGAGCGGCTCGACCACGAACGGTGTGTAGCTGCCCAGACACGCGAGGTACGCATCCGCCCGCAGCACCTCCTCGTGCCCTTCGACGTGCCGTACACGAGCGCCGGTTACGCGCTGCCCTTCGCGCAGCAGTCGCTGGACCGTGGTTTGGAAGGACAGGGTAACGCCGCGCCGGCGACAGGCCTCCTCCAACTGGCGAGAGAATTGATGCGCGTCGCCCGATTCGTCGGACGGCGAGTAAGTCCCGCCGGCGATGGCCGCACGGCTGTGCTTGAGCGCCGGCTCGATCTCCAGGCATTGGCGCGCCGTCTTGAGCTCCATCTCGAAGCCATGGCTGCGCATGAGCTCGACGCGCCCCCGGGCTGCCTCCAGCTCACCCGAATCGGTGTGCAGATGCAGGATCCCGAGCTCCGAATGCTCGTAGCGGATGCGCGCGCGTGCGCGCAGCGCCTGCAGCTCGTTGCGGCTGAACAACGCGAGCTTGAGGATCTCCAGGGTGTTGCGACGAGTGCGCCCTGGCAGGCATTCGTACAGGAACTTCAGCCCCCATGCCCACTGACGCGGGCTCAAGCGCAGACGAAACAGCAGCGGGGCGTCCTCGCGTCCCAGCCACCGCAGGATTTGAACGGGCGCGCCCGGATTCGCCCAGGGCTCAGCGTGGCTTACCGAGACCTGGCCGCCGTTGGCGAAACTGGTTTCGTAGCCGGCGATGGGCTGGCGGTCGACCACCGTCACCTCGTGCCCGGCCTCTGCCAGATACCAGGCACTGGTCACTCCAACCACGCCCGCGCCCAACACCAGAACCTTCACCATCGCCCCCGCCGATGCCGCAGCCGCGCAGGTGTATCTTCCGGCGCACAGCCGCGGGAGGCCGTAGTATCGAGGTCGTCTGCGTGAAATGCAACTTGCCTGAAGACCCGATTCGCTTGGGACCGGTGTGAAGTCGAGCAGGCCTTGTTCACCCGGTCGACCCGACTATGACGCTATACTAGACCGGCGCGACGAGCGTGCAGCGCGGCCCGCGGGGCGGCGCTATGCACGCGCTCGCACAGTGTGTTGTCCACGGCACCACGGGAGGAAACGATGAACACAGAGCTCACGTATTTGGTTTGGGTGGCGACGCTCACAGCGCTGATGTGGGTTCCCTACATCTTGGACCGCGTTCAGGTGTGGGGATTGATGGATACCGTCGGCTATCCAGATGACCCGAAGCCGCAGACGCCTTGGGCCAGACGCATGAAAGCGGCGCATGCAAATGCGGTCGAGAATCTGGTGATCTTCGCCGTGCTGGTGCTGGCCGCCCACGCGGCCTCGGTGAGCAATGCCGCGACGGTCATGGCATGCGCGGTGTACTTCTGGGCGCGGGTGGTCCACTTCCTGGCGTATACGTTCAGGCTGCCGTGGGTGCGGACGCTCGCTTTCGTAGCCGGCTTTTTAGCCCAGATGACGCTCGCATGGCAGATCCTGGCGGCATGAAGTGGCGCCGCCACCGTCCGCGAGAGGCTATCTGCAGACCATCCGCTTGATGGCGAACCCGCCGCCTGGGTAGGACGTGGTGCGGTCGTAGACTACTTCGCAGGTGCGCACACCTGGCGGCAGCGCGGTTGCGATCTGCGCGGTGGTGCGCTCGTAGTTGCACTGCAGGTAGAAGCTGCGCGGGTTGCTGCCGAGGTCCCACGTCAGGGTGAGCTCCTTGTCGCTTTGACGGCGACGTGTGTATTTGATACTCGCGTGGTTAGCGGGCTGCCCGTCGAAAATGGTCACGCCAGACAGCCGCGGCGCCTGCTCTCCATAGATCACGCTCCAGCCGCTGGGCGGGTCGGCGCGCTGGTTCACGCCCAGGGTATCGGGGCAGGCTATCTCGGCGCGCCCCGCCATCGGCAGCCCGAGCAGCGCAGCGGCAACCATGCACTTCAAATGTATGCGCATTGTCTTCCCTCGGAAACGGCCGCAGTAGACGGATTGAGGCGGCTCAGGCCTTGATTGCCGTTGCGCGCAGCAGCAGGTCGCGCCACATTGTCTTAGGGTCTCCCTTGACCACCGTGTCCAGGTCGGCGGGCAGCACATACCAGCCCCCCTGTGCAATCTCGAGCTCGAGCTGGTCCGGTGCCCAGCCCGAGTAGCCGAGGAAGTAGCGCTGCACCTGCGGGTCGGGGCGCGACAGCATCTCGTCCAGCAGCCCGCCGTCGCCGCTCAAATACAAATCGCCCAGGACCGGAAAAGCATTCTGCGGCGCTGTGGGGCGTCGACACAGGAACATGAGACCGTTGATGCGCACCGGGCCGCCGAAATAGAGCCGGTCACCGCGGTCTTTGAGGTGTGGCTCCTCGGGGAAGACCTCCTTGAGCGTGAGAGGCACCGGGCGGTTCAGGATCACGCCTACCGGTCCCGCATCCTTCGGGAATACCACCAGAACTACCGAGTGCGCGAAGTTCGGGTCCAGCAGGTCCTCTTTGGCCACCAGGAAGACGGCGGGCGCAACGGTTTCCACAGAGTGCACCGGCATAGAGCCCAGCCAGAAAGCCAGGGCCACGAGCCAGCGGACCAGAAGACGCGGAGGGCGCAGAGCGAATGCGTGCATGGCGGCTAGACCACTATTCCACCACTTCGCGGGTTCCCTGTCACCCCGCATTCATGCGAGGGTGCCGTGCGGTGTTGTTTGTCGCACCAGGGACACGGTCCGGATAGACCATTCCTTTGCCGTACGGCATTCATCGTGGGTTCATCAGCGCATGACACCATGCGCGGGGCGCCGGCTGCGCCCGCAGCGGCCAGCGCGAGCCGCGTCGACTCGCGCCAACCCCAAGCAACTCAACCTGGAGGAAGCATGTTCAGCACTTCTCGCATCTTGGCCATAGCCATTGCGCTGCCACTGGCAAGCGGGACCGTTATGTCCTTTGCAGCCGGTCTAACGCCGGTGCCAGCCGCAAATACGAAGACCACCGGCTTTGCCGCGCCCAACGTTCTATCGCCCGAGCTCGCGGAGAAAATCGTCGCGGAGGGCTCGAACCCGCTGGAGAATCCAAGCGCGGATTTCGCGTTCTATGGGTACAGCAGCGACGGTCCCATGCTGCCTGCTTTGGGAAGCAACGTCGAAGCCACCAAGACCGAGCCTGACAAGAACACCTACTTGGTCCTTCCCAAGTTAAGCGGTCCTGACCCCAACTACAACTACGGCCATCACTTCTTATTCCAGGGGCACGAGAACGGGAAGAAGGACAGCAGCGGCACCGCCAACGGCTACCTCAGCCGCATCAATCTGGACGCCGATGCAGCCCACCGCGTCACGTTACTCGCGACGAAGGACAGCGACGGCAAGGCCTTGCCGACTATCGACGGCTCCACATGGTATCCGTGGGCACAGCGCCTGCTATTCAGCGCCGAAGGCTCGCATGGCGGCGGAGTGTGGCAGGCTACCCTTGATTTTCCACCGACGGTCGACAGCTTGACCGGCATCATCGGGCAAGGCGGTTATGAGGGAATGCAGGCTGATCCGCGCGGCGAGATCTGGATCGTTGAGGACAGCGGCGGTGTGAACGGGACCGGGGCGAACTCCCGCGCAAAACAGCCTAACAGCTTCATCTATCGGTTCATACCCAAGGATTCGGGCGACTTAAAAAAGGGTGGCAAGCTACAGGCGCTGCAGGTGGTGTCAAAGAAAACCGGCCAGCCGATCGTATTTCATGAGGGGCAGGCCGATGCCGACATCACTGCACCGGAGCAGCAGGAGCTGCATACGTACGGAAACAACCTCATCACGCATTGGATCACGATCCACGATACCAGCGTGGATGGAACCGCACCTTTCAGTGCTAACGCATTGGCTAAAGCGAAACTGGCAACGCCGTTCAAACGCCCCGAGAACGGTCAGTTCCGGCCCGGCACCGGATTCCGCGAGTTCTACTTTGATACCACCGGTGACACCGACAACCGTACCTCAGCTGGGGCCTTCGGCGGTTTCGGCGCAATCTTCAAGCTGACGCAGGCCAGCCCTGATGCCAACGACGGGGTCCTGAGCCTCTTCTACTTGTCGGACGTAACGCATTCAAGTTTCGACAACGTCGCGTTCTGGTCGGTGAATCAGATCGTGTTCGTGCAGGACATGGGAGACACGCTGCACACCCAGATC
>Ga0335084_10007976_pt1 | contig 10542 bp, 4 predicted proteins | sample Lox_Sample_44_FD_206721 | JGI IMG/M metagenome (GOLD analysis project Ga0335084, IMG submission 206721) | Soil microbial communities from Loxahatchee National Wildlife Refuge, Florida, United States - Lox_Sample_4.4 | ecosystem: Environmental > Terrestrial > Soil > Wetlands | place: USA: Florida... | reverse complement strand
TTCCGTTGATGGCACGAGATCGCATTATCGGAACGCTGGCGCTCCTTCGCATGACCGACCAGGTCTGGACTCCGGACGATGTGGAGTTCCTGGTGCAGGTCGCGAACCAGATTGCCATGACGGTGTCGAACTCCCTCACCTTTCGGGAGCTGGCAGAAATGAAAGAGCGGCTCGCTACCGAGAAGCTCTATCTGGAAGACGAGATCTGCCTCGATCAGAATATCGGCAATATGGTGGGCCAAGGGCCGGCTTTTCAATCCGTCCTGAAGGCGATTCAGACCGTGGCGCCGACGGACGCCACCGTTCTCATCACGGGCGAAACCGGAACGGGAAAAGAACTCGTCGCCCGGGCCGTTCACGAATTGAGCGGCCGTAGCAAGGGCAGCTTCATCAAGGTGAACTGCGCGGCGATCCCCGCCAGTCTGCTCGAAAGCGAACTGTTCGGGCACGAGAAGGGCTCATTTACCGGCGCGGTGGCGCAAAAGATCGGCCGCTTCGAACTGGCGCATGGAGGGACGCTCTTTCTCGACGAGATCGGCGAAATGCCGCTGGAACTCCAGCCGAAGCTGTTGCGCGCGATTCAGGACCAGGAATTCGAGCGCGTGGGCGGCAATCGCACCATCCGGACCAACGTCCGTTTCGTGGCCGCCACGAACCGGGACTTGAAGGCCATGGTGGAGGACAACAAGTTTCGCGCCGACCTCTACTACCGGCTGCATGTCTTTCCCTTGCATGTCCCGCCCTTGCGGGAGCGCCGGGAGGACATACCCCTGCTCACGCGCTACTTCGTCCAGAAGCATGCGCAGCGGATGAGCCGTGACATCGATACGATCCCCACGTCTGTTCAGGACGCACTCACCGGCTACGATTGGCCGGGCAACATCCGCGAACTGCAGAACGTGCTTGAGCGGTCCGTCATCCTGACCAACGGGAGCGCGCTGCAAGTGCCAACGCAGGAGTTCATCGGCAAAGCGGATCCGGTTCCGTTGAACGGAACATCGTCGGCCGGATCACACAACCCGGAACGGGACAGGATTCTGAAGGTGCTGGAGGAAGCAAAGGGCCAGGTCGGAGGCCCGGACGGCGCAGCGGCTCGCCTGGGATTAAAGCGAACGACGCTTCAATCTCGCATACGGAAATACAACATCTCTCGCCAGTTTAACTGAGAGCGCAGCCTCAATCGTCAGTGGCGCGCCCTTATGAAGCTCCGGAACCCTTTCCAGCGAGCGGGCTAAGTCCCGTAGACCGTCTTCGATCGAATCCCGGAACCCTATTGTGCTCATTCTTCTGGCCCCCCTCAACTCTTTGCGGCCATCGTCGCGCGCAGAACAGCAGGTCTCCCGTGGTCGCTGTGGCATTCAGGATCTCGTCGCTCAGGGCCATGTCCGGCGCGCGATCGGGTGGAGATTCAAACTTCGCAACCGTGGCAGCGATCTGTTTCCTGATTCCGCAACCTCGTCATTCCCGGTGACCGAGCATTAAAGCCGGAGGGCATCGCCTGCACGCGCCCCAGGTTGGCAGCATTCGCTCCGCCGAACTTCGGCAGGCGACGTGGGCATCTGCTGAAGCTGTAGGCAAGGACCTGGCTTTGCCGCGTTTCGATGGTAGCGCAAGCCCTCATCTATTCAACAGGTTGCCCGCCCTGCTGTCATCGACTGGCGAATGGCCAATCGGATGCAAATTCCCGGGTGATGCTCAAATGCAAGCCAGTATTGGCATTCACGATTGGATCGCTATGAAGGGACGAAGACGCCTGACACGACAAGAGAGCAAAGAGCTTACCCGTATGCGCCTCATCGAAGCGGCGGAGAGAGTATTCATCCGAAAAGGCTTCGACGATGCCTCGGTGGAGGAGATCAGCGAAACGGCGGGGTATTCCCGAGGCGCCTTCTACTCCAATTTCAAAGATAAGGACGAGGTCTTCCTTGAAGTTATCGACACGCGCCGGCCCAAGGCCCTCGACGACATCTGCCAACAAGTATCCGAGCACGACGAGCGCATCGCCGCGGTTCGGGAGTGGTTCGCGAATCAATGGCGCACCAAGGACTTCATCGCCCTACGGATCGAATTCGCCCGAAGGGCGATGAGGGATCGTTCTGTTCGGAAGCACCTCGCCGAACTCAGGCGAAAGGAACTCAAAACATACGCCTCATCCGTGGGCAGGTATCTCGGCGCGATGGACGGAGTGCCGGCTGATCGGCCGGAAGTCGTCGCGCTTGTACTGTTGGCCGTTGCACACGGGCTGGGGAGTCTCGCGCTCGATACTGAGCCTGAATGGGAACACATGTACACGGAGGCCGCCAAGCTGGCATTTGACCGCATGAGCGCGCCCCAAATCTCTCAGTTAGGAGAATTGCAGTGCTGAAGAAACATCTTTTTGCTCTCGTCACGGTTACGTGTCTTGCGGTGCTCACATCGTGCAGCCACGAAACCCAAGCGGCTTCCGAGCAGGCGGCTGTACCGGTTCAAGTCAGAACTCCAGCCGTTGTGGAACGGGCCGAGTCCGTGAGCGCCAGCGGCTCGGTCGAAGGGTCGGAGACGGCCGAAGTGGCCTTCCAGGTAGGTGGCAGAGTAGCCAGGGTGCTAATCGAGGAGGGCCAGCACGTAAGCAAAGGACAGTTGCTGGCGGAAATCGAACCCACCGACTACCGGAATGCATTCAACGCGGCAGCGGCCCAAAAAGAGGCGGCAATCGCCGTCGCACAGAAGGCCGAGGCCGGTCTCCGCAAACAGGAACTGGAGCAGGCTCGCATCGACTTCGAGCGCTGGGAGGACGAGTACAAGCGTATGAAGATCCTGGTGGAACGAAAGAGTCTGCCCCCGAACGACTTTCAGAAGATCGAAGCGGCCTACAACGCCGCGCGAGAGCGCTACCAGATGGCTCAGGAGGGGACCCGGAAGGAAGATCGCGCCACCGCCGCCGCGCAGGTACACTCCGCGGAAGCGCAGGCGAGCGAGGAGCGAAAGCGGTTGGATGACACGCGGCTCCTGGCACCGATTTCCGGCAACATCGGCATGCGAAAAGTCGAACCGGGACAGACGGTGGCCGCTGGAACGCCGGTCTTTTCCATCGTCGAACTGAACCCGGTCAAGGTCCGCGTGGGCGTTCCGGAAGCCGAAATCGGCAAAATCCACCAAGGCGCGCTCGCGGAGATTAGTGTGCCTTCGCTTGACGGACGCCGCTTCACAGGAAAGGTGGCCATTATCGGCGTCGCCAGCGAACCGGCGACGCGCACCTACACGATAAAAGTCCTCGTTCCTAATCCTGGACCGGTGTTGCTGGCCGGCATGGTCGCCGAAGCCCGGATCTTCGGGCCCAACAAGGTTCGCTCAGTGACCATTCCCGCCGAGGCGGTCGTGCCCGACGCGCAGGGTGCGCCCACGGTGTACGTCTACTTCCCGGATCGAAAACGCGTCTTTGCGCGGCGCGTCGAGTTTGGCATGCCAATCGGTTCGGAAGTCGAAATCCACTCCGGCGTGCGTGGCGACGAGCAGATTGTCGTCATAGGGCAGCAGAAGGTCCGTGAGGGTAGCCTCGTTGAGATCGCGGGAGGCGCCCGATGAATCCGGTTCGCGCCTCGTTGCGCTATCCGCAAGTCACGATTGCCCTCACCATCATGCTGGTCGCGGGCGGCGTTTATGCTTTGCTGCGGATGCCGCGGCGGGAAGATCCGAAGATCCACGTCCGCACCGGCATTGTAGCTGCTTTCTATCCGGGCGCGTCGGCCGCTGAGGTCGAGAATCAGGTCACGCAGAAAGTCGAGCAGCGCTTATTCAAACTCGAGGGCGTGCGCCGGGAAAAGACCTACTCGACAAGCATGAACGGAGTCATGTTCATCAATCTCAACCTGGAAGACAACCTTCAGGACACCGAGAAGTTCTGGTCCAAGCTGCGTCTCGACATGGCGGAGTTGAAGAAGACGGATCTTCCGCACGGCGTGCAAGGCCCCATCGTTGACTACGATTTCGGAGACACGGTCGCGGTACTGCTGGCGATTCATAGCGACAACTACGGCTACCGCGAGCTGAAAGACTATGCCGAGCGGATCGAGTCGGCAATCCGCCGCATTCGGGCTGTCTCCAAGGTCAAGCGCATCGGTGAGCAGAAGGAGGAGATTGACGTATCGAGTTCCCTCAGCCGTCTGGCACAGTACTCCGTAACCCCGGAGCAGGTAATGAAGGCGCTGGAAGGCCGCAATATGGTGCACTATGCCGGCGCAGTACCGACCGAGCATGGAAAACCGCCCATCCAGACGACGGGCGCATTTGAGGGTGAGGAGCAGATCCGGCGCGTGATGATCGATGTCTCGCGCACGGGACAGCCCGTGTACATCGGCGACCTTGCCAATGTGGATCGCGTCTACAAAGACCCGACGCAATATGCGCGGTCAAGAGGCGAGCGCGCCATTCTGCTCTCGGTGGAGATGCAGGAAGGCAACAACATTGTGGACTTCGGCAAGGAGCTTCACGCCTCCCTCGATCGCCTGCGTCCGTTGTTGCCGCCCGACCTGAAGATCGATTTCGTTGCGGACCAGCCCACGGTTGTCGCCGACCGCGTGAAGCACTTTGTCCGGGAGTTCGGCATAGCGATCGCCTCGGTGATTCTGGTGACGATGGTGCTGCTGCCGTTTCGCGTGGCGCTGGTTTCGGCCGTCGCCATACCCGTGACCATCGCGGCGACGTTCGGGCTGCTCAACGCTTTCGGGATCGAACTCCACCAGGTATCCATTGCCGCGCTCATTGTGGTCCTCGGGATGGTGGTGGACGACGCCATCGTGATCGCGGACAACTACATTGAGTTGCTCGACCACGGCGTGCCCCGGCCGGAAGCGGCATGGCGCAGCGCGACTGAGCTTGCGGTTCCCGTGCTTACCGCCACCTTGACCATCATCTGTTCCTTCCTGCCGTTTCTGATCCTTTCGGGGGCCACCGGTGAGTTCATACGCGCGCTGCCCTTGACGGTGGCGATCGCGCTCTCGACATCTTACATCGTGGGCATGCTGCTGACGCCCATGTTAAGTCAGTTCTTCATCCGGCAAGGGCTGCATAATTCCGAAGCAGCTACGGGCAGGAAGCGACGCCGCTCGCCGCTGGAAATCATGCAGGTGATCTACAACCGGGCGATTGTAGTGGCCATGAGATGGAAGACCGCCGCAGTCGCATTCGGCGTGTTTGCCGTCGCGGCGGGCGCGTTCGTCCTCAACCACGTTCCGGAGCGGTTCTTCCCCTTCGCTGAGCGCGACCAGTTTGTGGTCGACGTCTGGCTGCCGGAAGGCTGGAAGGTGGAAGCGACGGAGGCGGTGGTGAAGCGCATCGAGGACGTGCTGAGTCATGAGAAGGAGGTGGTTAACTACACCTCGTTCATTGGGTCGAGCTTTCCTCGGTTCTACTACAATGTCAATCCGCAGTTGCCGGACAAGAACTACGCACAGTTACTGGTCTCGACCGAGTCGGCGGAAGTCACGCCGAAGCTGGTCAGAGAGCTGCGCCTGCGCCTGGCGCAGGCGGCTCCGGAAGCCCGTGTTTTCATAAGTGAATTACAGCAAGGCCCGGTCCAGGAGGCCGCCATCGAGGTGCGGCTTACCGGCGACGACCAGGACGTGTTGCGGTATTGGGGCGATCACGTCGCCCACCTGCTCGAGCGCACTCCAGGATCGCTGGACGTGCACAGCGACTGGCGCGAGGATGCGTATCGGCTCAAGGTGAATCTCCGCCAGGAGGTTGCCAACCGTCTGGGGTTCACCAACGCCACCATCGGGCAGGTGCTTGCGGGCGGGTTCGAAGGGGAGCCGGTGTCAACGTACTGGGAAGGCGAGCGCGATATCGCCGTCACCTTGCGGCTGGAACCGGCGCGGCGGCAAACCTTCAACGATGTCGCCAATACCTACGTGATGTCGCCCGTTACCGGCGCGCGGGTGCCTTTGGACAGTATCGCCACGGTTTCTCCGGTCTGGGATTCCGGCCGCATTGTTCGACGGAACGGAGTACGCACCCTGACGATCCGCTCCTGGTCGCAGGGAGGCATACTGCCGAGCCAGGTCTTGGAGCGCGTGAGACCGGTGACGGATAAACTCCCGCTGCCGCCCGGCTACCGCGTGTGGTACGGCGGCGAAGTTGAAAATCAGAATGACACTTTCCCCGAGATGGTCCATGCGCTGCTCATCAGCTCAATCGCGATCTATCTCATCCTGATGTTCCAGTTTCGTTCGGTCGTCGATCCACTGGTCGTCATGGCCGCGATCCCGCTCGGTCTGTTAGGGGCGTCGATCGGATTAATGGTGACCCACAATCCTTTCGGGTTCACCGGATTCCTGGGAATCGTCAGCCTGGGCGGCGTCGTGGTACGCAATTCCATCATTCTGGTGGACTACACTCGCGAGCGCATGAAGGAAGGCGTCCCCATCGAGGAGGCCGCCATCGAAGCAGGTGAACGCAGGCTGCGGCCCATTTTCCTTACCACCATGGCGGCAGCGGTCGGTGTCACGCCCATGATCCTCTCGGGATCGAGCATGTGGTCACCACTGGGGAGCACGATTGCGTTCGGGCTGATAGGTTCTATGTTCTTCACTCTTGTCGTGATTCCCGTGCTATACGTTTTGATTCACCAGCGCGCTTCGCTGCCCAAACCGGTTGCGCCGGTTGCCGCAGCAGTGCTGATGCTGCTCGCGTGCGGCGGCCTCGCACATGCGCAACCCCGCAAGCTGACGCTCAACGAAGCCGTCTCGCTGGCGACGCAGCAAAACTCCATGGTCAAGATCGCCGGCGACAAGGTCAAGGAAATGGACGCGCGCGTCCACGGGGCCCGGGCAGGCTTCTTCCCCGCTCTGAACAACGATTCAAGCGCCGTGCATCTTGCCCAACAGCAGCGCGTCGACATCCCGCAAGGCGCTCTTGGTGTGTACCCAGGCATCGGGCCCCTACCGGGCGTCGGAGTTTCGCTGATTCAAGGCCAGCCCAATTTCGCCCTGAGCACGACGACGGTCACGCAGCCGATCACGCAATACTTCAAGACCCGGGCGGGCGTGGATGTGACTCGTGCGGATGCTGCCGGCGCCCGCTCCGACTTGCGCCGCTCGGAAAACGAGGTTGCCTTCAAAGTCAAGGAGGTGTTCTACGGCATTCTGACCACGGAGCGTCGCCGCGACGCGGTCGATGCCCAGATTCGCGCAGCCGAACTGCGCATCACCGAAACTCGGAGCGCCGTCGAGACGGGCGTCGCACTGGAGGTGAAGGCGGCCGAAGTGCGCGCGCAGATCGCACAGGCCAAGCACGTGCGCGGCCAGTTGGAGGATGCCGTAGTCGATATGAAGCTGGAACTGGCGGATCTCTGCGGGTTCCCGGTCGACACGGAGATGGAACTTGCGCAACCTGACAGCTCAGGATCAGCCTCATCGCCGGAAGACAAAGCGGCCCTGGAGACGGCCCTCACGCAAAATCCCGAAATCGAGGCCGCGGGTCATCAACTCGAAAAGGCGCGCGCTGCTTTGCGGGCGGCTCGCGCCGAATACATACCCGAGATCGGCGCGTTTGCGCAGTACATCTATCAGAACGGGGCGCCCTTCCTGTCGCACAACAACGGCGCGTTCGGCGTACACATGACGTGGACTGTATTCGAGTTCGGGAAGCGGCGTGGGCAGGTGATGGAACGTACGGCGGCGGTGGCCCAGGCCGAGGAGAATCTCGCACGTCTCCGGAATCGCGTCCGGATCGATGTGGAAAAGGCAGTTCGGAAACTGAATCGCACCGAAACCGGCGTCGATTCGGCGAGGCAGTTGGTCGCCGCAACGACCGAGGCGCGGAGGGTGGCCAGCGATCAGGCAGAGACGGGGACGGCAAATCGCTCCCTGTTCCTGGAATCGGAAGCCTCGATGCTGAGCGCGCAGGCCGACCTACTGCGGGCCGAATACGACCGCGGCGTGGCGGCGGCGGATTTGGCCAGGCTGGTAGGAAGACAGTGATGGCAAATAACGCTCTGTCAAGGATGTACGACAAGGGGGGGCGCTCATGGCCGATTCATCACAACTGACCTATGCCGGGGTCCTGGTCGCGGTTCTCGCAAATCAAGCCTGCCTGCCTATCCCGGCGGTTGTGGTTCTGATGGCCGCCGGCGCTCTTTCGGCCCACGGGGATATGAGCGCCGGCATCATCATCTCCCTGAGCGTTCTCGGTTGCCTATTGGCGGATGGGATTTGGTTCTGGTTCGGCCGCCGGTGGGGCACTGCAGCCATGCGGCTGCTTTGCCGGTTCGCTGACGACCCGCGAAAGTGCTCCAAGAATGCGCAGGAGAAGTTTCGCCGCTACGGTCTTCCTGTATTGTGCGTTTCCAAGTTTGTTCCCGGACTGGACGGCTTCATCCCGCCGCTAAGCGGTGCGCAAGGAGTGTCGCTCGCCCGCTTCCTCGCCGTCGACGCGGTAGGCAGCTTCCTCTGGTCGGGGTTCAATGTAGGCCTGGGCTATCTTTTCTCGAAGCAACTCGACATCGCAACCCGTTGGGCCGGACGTTTCGGGACCGCCCTCTGTATCGTAGTCGGGATTCCACTCTTGCTTTATGCCGCTTGGCGGGGACTCGAGCTGGTGCGAATGGTCCGCCGGCTACAGTTGCGCCGCATCAGTCCGCGGATGCTTCATCGCAAACTGAAGTCCAAAAGAAAGGTCGCAGTGCTCGACCTTGTGCATTTCGAGGAAGAAACCGAAACAGAGAGCCTGGAGGCTATCCCCGGTGCTTTCAGACTAGAGCCCTCTCGCCTGCGAAAGTCTCCACACATCACGGTTCCGAATGACGTCGAGATCGTCCTCTATTGCTCCTCGAGGGGCGATATCGTCAGCGCGCGAGCGGCGGTGGGATTGAAGCGGGTAGGCATCGACAAGGTATGGGTCTTGGAAGGTGGGCTCAATGCGTGGCGTGAACAGGGGTTCCCTGTGTCTCAACCTGGGGAAGCCGAACTCGTTGCGGCGCGCTTTGGAGTCAAGCTGCCACAGCCGTGACCGGGCTCGACCGGAGATCAGCCATGACATCTGCCACGCAGAACGAATCTACAGACGTTATGGCCGCCCCAGAGCCTACCGGAGGGATTCTCCGGTGTGCCCCACAACAGTCTGCGGTGGACCGCTCGCAGACGGACGCGCGGATTGCCGTTCACGTTGCGCAGGCAGCAGCGCGGCGCATTGGCACGATGGCAATCCTTACGGCCGTAACGGTTGTGGGGGCGGCGATTGTTCAGCAGGCACTGCAACCGGAGATGGCCGCGGCGCAACAGACTCCGATCTTTCGTCTGAGCGCCTTCTTCTTGGTTTTGGCAGGCGCCGGACTAGCGGTGCTCCAGCGCGCCGAACTGGTAACGCCCCAGGACTTGTTGGACCTAGGCCTGGCCTTCGAAGTCATCGGATCGTGCTCAGTCGCGCTAATGGAAAATGCGCTGCCGTGGGCTGACTCCGCCATCCGCGGATCGACGATCGTCGCAGCCTGGATCGCGATCTGCGCTGTGGTAATCCCGAACCGGCCCTGGAAGAGCATCGCTGCGGCGCTTGCCTCGGCGGCTGTCGTTCCCTGCACGCACCTGGTCGCGGCACAAATCCTTGGCTATCCGCCTCTGCCATGGAACCGCGTGGCAAGCTATGCTCTGGCCCCGGTTTTCGTTGCTGGTTGGACGCCTTTTATCAGTACGCGCATTCATCGGCTGCACGAGGATTTGAGCCGCACGCAGAATTTCGGCAGCTACCATCTCGAAAAACTGCTGGGACGCGGCGGGATGGGCGAAGTCTGGCTCGCGCGGCACCGATTCTTGCGCCGCGATGCTGCGGTGAAGTTGGTGCTGGCCGGCCATCTGGAGAGGTCAGGCTTTCCCGAACGGAGGCAAATCCAAAAGCGTTTCGAGTCGGAAGCCCAAGCGATCGCCTCCCTGCGGTCGCCGCATACCGTAGCGATTTACGACTATGGTCTTGCGGAAAACGGATCGCTCTACTACACGATGGAGTATCTGCCAGGGCTCGATGCGGGGAGGCTTGTAGATCAATTTGGCCCCCAACCGGCGGGCCGGGTTATTTCGTTCCTGCGACAAACGTGCGAATCGCTCGAAGAGGCCCACGACGCCGGGTTGGTCCACCGCGATATCAAACCCACCAATCTCTTTGTCTGCCGGCTCGGCAAACGAACCGATTTCGTGAAGGTCGTGGATTTCGGCCTGGTCAAAGACTTGACCGATCCAGAGCGGAACCGACTGACGTACGCCGGGACTGGCGGAACGCCGGCCTTCATGGCGCCTGAACAGGTGGACGTCGGACAAGTTGATGCACGCACCGACATCTACGGGCTTGGCTGTGTCGCTTACTTCTTGCTTACCGGTACCCTCGTGTTCGAGAAACCGAACGCATTGGCGATGGCCTTGGCTCATCTCACGGACCGTCCCGAGCCGCCCTCCACACGCTCGGAGTTGCCGATTTCCCCATCCCTCGAGCGCCTGGTAATGTCATGTCTCGAAAAGCAACGCGAAAACCGGCCGCAGTCTGTGGCCGAGCTGCGAGCGATGTTGGACAGCTGCACGG
>Ga0335084_10007972_pt1 | contig 10543 bp, 5 predicted proteins | sample Lox_Sample_44_FD_206721 | JGI IMG/M metagenome (GOLD analysis project Ga0335084, IMG submission 206721) | Soil microbial communities from Loxahatchee National Wildlife Refuge, Florida, United States - Lox_Sample_4.4 | ecosystem: Environmental > Terrestrial > Soil > Wetlands | place: USA: Florida... | reverse complement strand
GTCGAGCGGTTCGCCGCGAGCGCGGAGGCGCGTGGGCGGCTCCAGCTCGTGCCCGGGGCGGAGCTGCCAACAGGATGGTTCGGCAAGCCGTGGGCGCTGGTCCAAGGGTTCCGCGAAGCGCGCGGCGAGCTGATCCTGTTCGCGGACGCGGACACGCGTCACACCCCCGACCTGCTCCCGCGCGCGATCGCGGCACTCGAGACCGAAGACGTGGACCTGGTGAGCGTCATCCCGCGACAGGGAATGGAGACGTTCTGGGAGCGCCTCGTGCAGCCGCATGTGTTCCTCGCGCTGGCCTCGCGCGTCGGGGGCCTCGAGCGCATCAACCGGACCCGCATCGAGTGGGATGCGATCGCCAACGGCCAGTTCATTCTCGTCGCCCGCCAGTCCTACGTGGCCGTCGGGACACACCACGCGGTGAAGGACAAGGTGGCCGAGGACATGGCGCTCGCGCAGGCGTACGTCCGCCACGGCCTGGACATCTTCCTCGTCCACGCGCCGGAGTACATGACGACGCGCATGTATCGCTCGCTGAGCGGCATCATCGAGGGGTGGTCCAAAAACCTGGCGCGGGGCGTCCCGCTCACGTTGCCCCCGATTCGGTGGCTGCGGCGCGCGGCGCCCTACCTGATGTGGCTCCCTTCCCTCGTGTGGGTCGCGCCGCCGGTGCTGTGGGCGCTCACGGGCGGGACCTGGGCGGCGATGACGGTGACGATCTCGCTCGCGGTCTGGGTGGCGGTCTATCGTGCCGAGCGGGCGCCGCTGCGGTATGCGCTGCTCTATCCCCTCGGCGCCGCGATGGTGGCGTACATCATGTTGCGGTCAACGTGGCGAGGGGGCCGGAAAATCGAGTGGCGCGGACGACTCTACTCCGAGCCGCGCGCCTAGCGGGTTAGAGGTCTCCCGCCATCCGGCGAGCGAGCACGATACCGACCACGATGCTCGTCGCCGCCGCACCGAGATGCAAAGCCGTCGCTACGCGAGCGCCGCGCCCCGAGGCCAGCCGCACGATCCCGGCGAGCGAGAACGACACGACGAGCATTCCCACAATGGTGCCGAGAGCAAAGGCGAAGAAGTAGGCGAGCTGCGCGGTTCGCGTAGGCGCCGCGGCGACGAGCAACACCAGAATCGCGGCGCTGCCGGCGAGCCCGTGCAGCAGCCCGAATCCCAGCGAGCGACGCAGATCGCCGGTGGCGTGGGTGTGCTGGTGAGCCGCACCGCTCGCGTGACTGTGCAAGTGCAGATGCGCGTTCCCGCCGTGGGCGTGGAGATGCATGTGCCACCGGCCGCGCGCATAGCGCCACAAGACCGAGCCCCCCAGCACGACGAGCAGGAGCCCGACCAGGAAATCCGCGGCCGGCCACAAGCGCGCGGGGAGATGCAGCCCGCCCGCGATGATCGCGAAAACCACGATGCCGACACTCGCGCTGTGGCCCACCGCCCAGGCAAGGCCCAGCCGGCAGGCGGCAAACAAGCTCCCCTGCCTCGTCGCGAGTGTCGAAACCGCCGCGAGGTGGTCGGGCTCGAAGGCATGGCGGAAGCCAAGCAGCAAGCCGATACCTGAAAGCGCGAGGATGCCGGGGGTCATGTCGCCGGGAATCTTGCCAAGCTGCCAGGCCTCGTGCAACCCTTCGGGTGGGTGACCTATCCAAGCCAGCGCATGATCGAATCGGCCCCGGGGGTGGGCGTGGCGACCGAGCGGGGAGACCGAGCGGCGGCGGACGCGGAAACGGCCGACGTGGCCCTGGCAGCGAGCGGCGACGGCCGGGCGTTCGAACGGCTGTACCGGGTCCACGTCGGCAGGATTCATTCGCTTGCGCGGCGCATGGCCGGCCCCGAGGTCGCGGACGATCTGACGCAGGATGTGTTCGTCCGCGCCTGGCACAAACTCGGCACCTTCCGCGGTGAGGCTGCGTTCGGGAGCTGGTTGTACCGGCTCGCCGTGAACCTCATCCTGGCTCAACGCCAGACGCGTAACGCCGAGCCCGTTCGCTACGACGCGGGTGCGGCGCTCGAGACGGCGCAGGCGGGCGCGGTCGAGCCCGAGCTCGCGCTCGACTTCGAAGAAGCGATCGGCCGCCTGCCCGACGGGGCACGGCAGGTATTCGTGCTGCACGATCTGGCTGGCTACAAGCACGAGGAGATCGCAGCGCTGTTGGGGATCGTGCCGGGAACATCGAAATCGCAGCTGCACCATGCGCGGATGGCGCTGCGCGGGTATCTCGACCGCTAGAAGGGAGGCGGTACGATGCGTGACCAGTGGACTGACCAGCTCTCGGACTACGTCGACGAGGAGCTCGCGGACGCCGAGCGCCGGGCACTCGACGCACACCTTACCGGGTGCGTGTCCTGCCGCGTCCTCTTGGAAGAGTTGCGGCGGGTGCGCGCGAACGCGCGCGTGCTGCCCGACCAGGCACCGGACCGCGACCTTTGGCCGGGCATCGCGCGGGCGATCGCACCGGGGCGCTCGGCACGCCGAGCGTTGGCCTTCTCGGTCCCCCAACTGCTTGCCGCCGGCGTGGCGCTGATACTCGTCTCGGGCGGCGCGGCATGGATCGCCGCCCGGCGCCCGATCCAGGCACGGGCAACCGCGGGCCCGGCAGGCGCGCCCACCTGGGGCTCGTCGCCCGTGTGGAGGAGCGAGGCGCCGTATGCGGCGGCCATCGCTCAGCTCGAGGCGGCCCTGGACGAGGGGCGGAAGAGCGGCACGCTCGACAGCGCCACAGTACTGGCGCTCGTGCACAGCCTCGCCACGATCGACACTGCAATCCTCGACGCGCGGCACGCGCTTGCCGCGGACCCTGCGTCCGCGTACTTGAACCACCACCTGGCCGATACGATGCGACGGAAGCTCGACCTGCTGCGGCAAGCCACCGCGATCGCGACCCCCAGGACCTAGGGAAGGACAGCCTGATGCTCGCCGCCGTAGTACTCATCGCTCTCGGACAGCAAACCGACACCACCGTGACAGTACCTCCAGGAGCGCGGCTCGACGTGAGTAACCCGAGCGGGAGTATCGTCGTGAAGGCCTGGAGTCAGAAGAGCGTGCGCGTGCATGCGGACCACGAGAATGCGGACCTCGTCCAAGTAACCCTTGAGGGATCGGTGCTGCGCGTGAAGACCGCTTCGCGACGCTCGACCCCTCGCGAGGTCAGCTACATCATCTCGGTGCCCGCCGTGATGCCGCTCGCCCTGTCGGGCGTAAAGACCGACATCGACGTCGACGGCGCCCAGGCGCCGGTGACAGTCGAGACCGTCAATGGCCAGGTCAATTGCCGCGGCGGCAGCGGTTTGGTGTCGCTCAAGTCGGTGGACGGGCGGATCGCCGTCCAGCAGGCCAAGGGTCGGATCGAGATCAACACGGTCAACGACGACATCTCGGCGAGCGACGTTGCCGGGGAGATTTCGGCTTCGACCGTGAGCGGCGACATCGAGCTACGCAACGTAGAGTCGTCGAGCGTCGAGGCGGCAACGGTGAGCGGGGAGGTGCTGTACGCCGGCAGCATCACGGACGGAGGGCGCTACCACTTCGCGACTCACAATGGCGACGTCACGTTCGCGGTCCCCGAAAAGGCGAACGCGACGATCTCCGTGTCCACGTTCAACGGCGACCTCGACGCGAGCTTCCCGGTGAACCTGGCGGGCGCGAACAAGCACCGCTTCAGCTTCTCCATCGGTGTAGCCAGCGGGCGAGCGGCCCGAATCGAGATCGAGACCTTCAACGGCGATATCAAGCTGCGCCGTCCCGCCGAGATGGACGAGCAGAGCGAGCACAACGAGTAAATCCGTACCGTCGTGCAGCACCCCGATACGTAGATCCTCCGCTGAGCCCCGCACCTTCGGTCGTTCACCACCGGAGGGGACGGGCCCGTCGTGCTGGAAGAGCTTCTTGCCCGCACCGAGCGCATCGAGGACATCGGGGCCCTGTTCCACGCACTCGGGTTCCAGCTGGCGTGGGAAACCATTCCTCCCGCCTCATGGTTGGGCGACGAGACGGCCGGGGTGCGCCGCGCTGCCCTCGTGGCTCGCCACGAAGCGTTCCGGGTTTTCGGGCTCGACGCCTTGGACCCGGAGCGAGCGGCCCGGCTCGGCGCGCAACGCCTAGCCGCTGGAGGTGAGCGCGGCCTGGTCTGCGCGGTCGCGCCCGGGCCCCGGCGCCTGGTGTGCGCCACGTGGCGCCTGGGACGCGGGGGCGCGCGCCTCGCCGTGCGCTCGACGGCTCTCCCGCTCGAGCGGGTGTCCGGCACGGCGCTCGCCATCCTCGAGCGCTGCGCACCCCGTCCTGGCGAGACCGCACTCTCCCTGTGGATCCGCGTCGGCGACGCGTTAGCGAGTGAAGCGGTCACCGCGCGCTTCTTCAAAGCGTTCCGATCCACTCTCGAGCGCCTCACCGACCGGCTCCCGGCGCCACACAGTCGCACGGAGCGGCACGCGCTCGCGCTTACGGCTCTCACGCGTGTGCTGTTCCTGTACTTCATCCAGGCGCGAGGGTGGTTGGACGAAGACCGTCACTACCTCATTCATCGTTTCGAGCACGCGCTCGCCGAGCGGCGCGGATTTCAGCGCCACGTATTCGACCCGCTTTGCTTCGGGGCGTTGAACCATGCGCCCGATCAGCGCTCGCGCGCAGCGCGTGTCTTGGGGCGCGTCCCTTTTCTCAACGGCGGGCTGTTCGAGCCCACTGCGCTCGAACGCCGCCACGGACCGGCCCGGTGGAGCAACAGCGACTGGCGCGATGCGTTCGACGAGTTGTTCGAGCGATTCCACTTTTCAGCTCGCGAGGAGGAGGGGGCGGAGCGGGTCGCGCCCGACATGCTGGGGCGCGTGTTCGAGGGTGTGATGGACCCCGACGAGCGCAAGCGCAGCGGCAGTTATTACACGCCGTCGGCCCTGGTACGCGAGGTGGTGCGCGCGGGGCTCGAAGCCGTTCTGGAGAGCCGTTACGGACTATCGCAGACGGCGGTGGAGCGGTGGGTTAGACACGGGGAGCCACCTGCCAGCGTCCCTGATCTGCGCGACATCGCGGTTCTCGATCCCGCGGTCGGATCGGGGGCCTTTCTGCTGGGCGCGCTCGAGGAGCTAGCGGCGTTGCGCGCCACGACGGGCGAGCGGCCGCAGGGGGCGATTCGCCGCGACGTGCTGGCGCATTCACTGTACGGGGTGGACGTCAAACTGACGGCGGTTCGCCTCACCGAGTTGAGGCTCTGGCTCGCGCTTGTCGTCGACGATGAGCCGACCGATCTCGCCGCGCTCGCCCCTCTGCCGAATCTTGACGGGCACGTCCGCCAGGGTGATGCGTTGCTCGATCCTCTTGCGATCGCCGTCGCGCTCGCCGCCGAGCCCTCGCCCCTCTTTGGCCCTCCCGCCCTCGTCGAGCGGCTCGGAGCATCGCGGCGCGCACTCTTCAACGAGACCGGCCCGGCGAAGCGTGCCGGGCTCGTCGAGCTGGATCGGGCGGCCGCGGTGCTTGCACGCGACCTGCTCGAGCGTGCCGCCGCGCGTCTCGATGCGCGGATCGGGCGGCTCATTGCCCAGGCTCGAGATTCCGACCTCTTTGGCCGTCGGCGCAGGCTCGACCGGCATGGGCGCGCCTTGCTTGCGCGATTGCGGACCGCACGGCGTGACCTGCGCGGGGAACGGCGCAGGCTCGAGCGCGACGGCGAGACGCCGTCCTTTGCATTCGAGACCCAGTTCGGGGACATCATGGCTCGCGGCGGCTTTGATCTCGTCGCCGGCAACCCGCCGTGGGTACGAGGCGAGCGCGTCCCCGCCCGGGTGCGCGAGGCGCTCGCGACGCGGTACCCGTCGTGGCACGCGACGAGTGTCCGGGGGTTCGCGCACCTGCCTGATCTCGCGGTGGCATTCGTCGATCGCGCACTCGAGCTCGCGGCGCCGCGGGGCGCGGTTGCGCTGCTCGTGCCGGCCAAGCTCGCCTCGAGCGGCTATGCGAGCCCGCTCCGGGAGCGCCTGGCGCGGACCACCCGTTTGGATCGCGTGGTGCCGCTCGACTCCGCCAGCGGCGCCTTCGGCGGCGCCGTGTATCCCATGGCTCTGGTCACGGTGCGCGCCGTTGCGGAGGACCCCGGTGACGTGGCGCTCGCATTGGGACCGCGCTCGGCGGCCACGCGCGTGGCGCAGCGCGAGCTCGGGGGCGGCCCCTGGATCCTCGCGCCCGATGGCGAAAGGGTCGCCCGCCATCTGGCGAGCGTACTACCAACACTCGGTGAGCGGTGGCGCCCGCAACTCGGCGTGAAGACGGGCGCCGACGACGTATTTCTCCGGCGCACGCCCGCTCCGTGGACCCGGCCGGCGCTGCGCGGACGCGATCTTGCTCCGTGGCGAGCAACGTCCGCCGTCCACCTTGCGTGGACCCACGGCGCGGAGGGGCGCGTGCTGCCGCGACTGCCCCCGGACCTCGATCTGCTGCTCGCACCGCACGCCGCACGATTGAGGCGACGCAGCGACTACCGCGATGGGCCGTTCTGGCAGGTGTTTCGCGTGGCGCTCGCCTGCGCGCCCCATCGTGTGATCTGGCCGGACCTCGCGCGCGGACTCCATGCCTCCGTTCCGCCGCGCGCGGCCGTCCCCCTGAACACCGTGTACGGTATTGCGACCCGCACCCTCGATGACGCGTACGCTCTCGCGGCCCTCCTCAATTCCCGTTGGCTCCGCACCCTGGCGTGGTGGCGCGCCGACCCCGCCCGCGGCGGCTTCCGACGCTTCAACGCTCGCGTGGTTGGGCAGCTGCCCGTCCCGCCGCCCGCATCCCCAGCGTGGGATGCCCTCGCAGCGTGCGGGCGACGCGAGATCGTCGAAGACGAAGCCGTGGCGGATTTTCTCAAGCTCGATGGATCTGACCGCCGTGCGCTCGCGCGCCTGGCCCCACATCCTCTCTGAGGATCTCCAGGCCGTCCCGGAGCCGCTCGTGCTCTTGGTGCGCCCGGGGCCGGTCGCCGTACCGGACGCGGTGGCGAGGCTCGCGGCCAGGGCGCTGGTACACAGCGCCGGGGATGATGACAGGTCCCCACCCGGGCTACCAGCGTGGCTCGCGGCGCATCAGATCCCCGCCGCCCGTCGGATCCTGTCGACGCTCGAGCGTTACGGCGGCGCGCTGCTCGCGGACGCGGTGGGACTCGGGAAGTCCTACGTTGCGCTCGCCGTCGCCCTGGCGCGGCGCGAGCCCTTCGCGCTCGTGGTGCCGGCCGTGCTCGAAGATCAGTGGCGCGCCCTTCTCGCGCTCAAGCACGCCGATGCCCCGCTGATCACCCACGAGGCCCTGAGCGCCCACACCATTCCGCCGGGCGCCCTACCGCAAGTCCGCCTGTTCATCGTCGACGAAGCCCATCGGTTTCGCAACCGCGAAACCCGCCGCTATCGCGAGCTGGCGAAACTCGTGACTCGCGCCCGCGTTCTCCTCGTCACCGCGACCCCGGTGCACAACCGGATGGCGGACCTGTTTCGACTGTTTCATCTCTTCCTGCGTGACGATGCGCTGACGGGCCTGGGCGTGCGCTCGCTTCACTGCGCCGCACGAGGGCTGGCGCCGCTCGACGGTCTACCCGCGGCAGCAGCGCGGCTCGCCGTTGCCCGCACCCGGAGATGGGTGCAGGCACACTACGCGAGGGAGGAACGAACAGCGGGGCCGGCGCTCGTCTTCCCCGCGCGGGGCCCCGGTTCCACGCTGCGAGCCGGCCCGCTGCCCGACGCACAGCTTGGCCGTCTGTGCGCGCGCGTTGGCCGGCTGCATGGCCCGGGATCCGCTGGAGCCCTGTTTCGCCTGCTCCTCCTCACGCGGCTGGGCTCGAGCGTCCCGGCCTTCCGGGAGAGCCTATCTCGCTACGAAGCGTTCCTCGAGCTCGCGGGAGCAGCGGCGCGAGATGGGCGCGCGCTCGGGGCGAGAGAATTCGGGCGCCTGTTTCCCGACCGGGACGCAGCCGTGGAGCAACTCCCGCTCTTCCCAATGCTGCTCGAGCCGGGAGCGATCGACGTTCATGCCGGCGACCTGGCAATTATCGCCGAGCTGCGGGACGGGCTGGCCGACTTCGCCGACCCCAAGGCCGTGCTGCTCGAGCGGCTGCTCAGCGAGGGGTGTGGCAAGACCATCGTGTTCACGACAGCCCGGGCCACAGCGCGGTATCTCGCGCGGCGATTGTCCAGCGTACGCGTGGCCACGGTGCTCGGCGATCGCGGCCTGCTCGGATGGGCACGCGTTGCCCGCGCCGAGGTGTTGCGGGCGTTCGCGCCCCGGGCACAACAGGCGCCGTCACCACCCCCCGCGCTCGAGACGGACGTGCTGATCGCGACGGACCTGCTGAGCGAGGGCGTGAATCTTCAGGACGCGGCGCGCGTCATCCACTACGATCTGCCGTGGAGTCCCGCCCGCCTGGCGCAGCGCGTAGGACGTATAGATCGCCTGGGGTCGTTGCACGGAAGCGTTGAGACCGTCAGTTTCCTGCCGCCCCGCGCGATCGCCGACGCTCTGCACCTCGAGGAGCGCCTCGCGCGCAAGGGTCGTGAGCAAGCCGTGGCGGCAGCGGAGCTCGAGTCGGTGCGGGGGCGCGAGGCCGCTGACGGCCTCGACTGGTGTGACCGGCTCGACGTGATCGGCTGTGCTCGGGGGCCGAGTGCCGCAGCCGGCGCATGGGCAACGATTCCCGCAGAGGCGCGCGAGTCCGCGGTGCTGCTCGTCGTCCGACTCGGTGCGCTCGTCGAAGCGATCGTAGTCGACGAGAAAGGCGCCCGCCCGGATCCGATCGCGGCGACCAGGTGGCTCGAGCGCGCCACGACAGCGAGCCTTCTGCCCGCGAATGCTTCGATGCTCGAACGGGCAATCGAGCGCGCGGCGCCGCTCGTGCGGGGCAGGCTCGCGGCAATCGCCGACGCGCGTTGGCGGGCGGCCGACCGCGACCGCCTGGGCCGCCGGTTGATTCCGTGGGTACTCGCTGCGGCGCGAAAGGCGGCGCGGCGCGGCGACTCCACCGGGCTCGCACGGTTGGACGCGCTCGTTTCCCGCCTCGCCGCCGGCATGACCGCGGGGGAAGAGTTCCTGCTTGACGAACTGGTGGAGCGCCGCGCGCCGCTCACCGTCGAGGATCTGCTGGCCTGGGACGCGCGGCTCTCGCCCGTGGGCCATGGGGTGGAACGTCCGGAGGCGGAACTCGTCGCAGCGCTAGTCGTCGTTGAGCAGTAGCTCTTCCAGGTCGAGCTCTCGCTGCACCCGACGCATCACCGCATCGCTGATCGCGCCTTCGTCGCGCGTGCGCATGAGCTCCGTGCGCTGAACGGCGATGAGATCGCGGAGCAGCCGCCGGTCAGCGGCCGAAATAGTCTCTTCGCTACCGTCGACCGAGCCGTCCGACCGGCCGCGCACCCGGCGGGCGACGTGATCGTAGCGATCACGCGTGTGCGCGAGTGTCTCGGGATGCATCCACTCGGCGCCCGCCAGCTCCTCGAGGCGGGCCAGGGCGGCCTGCGATACGCGCAGGCGCGCGGCGACTTCCTCTCGCCGCTCCTCCTCGCCGGTCTCGCGGTTGCCGAGCAGTGTGAGGAGCGGCCCTAGCGTGAAGCCCTGACCGAGGAGGGTTACCAGAATCACAGCGTATGTGATCGCGATGATCGCCTCACGGCCGGGGAACGGAGTCCCCGCGTCCGTCATGGCGGGCACGGCCAGTGCGAGCACGAGCGAGTCGCCACCGCGCAGACCGGCCCATGACGAGAGCGCGAGCGACCGCCACCGAGGCACGGGCTCGCGCGCGCGCACCCACCCGGCGATCCAGCGGAGGTAGCCCGCAGGGTACACCCACGCGATGCGCGCGAGGATGACCGCGAGGCTGACCCACGCAGCGCCGCGCGCCAGCACCAATGCCTCGGTGCCGGTCAGGCCTTCGAGAATGGGTCGCAGCTCGAGCCCGGTAATGATGAAGATCAAGCCCTCGAGTGCGAACACTACCACGTCCCACATACCGAAGCCCTGCACGCGCGTGTCGGCAGCGAGGAACCGCGGCCCCACACGCCCCAGGTAGAGGCCGGTGGCGACGACGGCCAGAATCCCCGACACACCCAGGTGCTCGGCCGGGAGATAGGCCGCGTATCCCGTGAGCACCGAAATCGTGTTCTCGATCTCCGGCGCGTGTATGCGGCGACGTACTAGGCCGAGTAACCAGCCCACCGCGAGCCCGACCGCCACCCCACCGGTCGCGACCACCACGAAGCGCGCGCTCGCCCCGGCGAGTGAGAACGTGCCGGTGACGGCCGCCGCCACGGCGACGCGGTACGCGACGATCGCCGCTGCGTCGTTCAGCATGCTCTCCCCCTCGAGGATCGTTGCCACCCGACGGGGGAACGGGAGACGGCGGATGAACGCGATCGCCGCGGCGACGTCTGGCGGCGAGACGACGGCTCCGAGCGCAAACGCGGCAGCCCAGGGCATGCCGGGCACCACCCGGTGAGCGACCCAGCCCACCACGATGGTGACGAACAACACGTGACCGATGCCGAGCGACAGAATGGGTCGCAGGTTGGCGCGAAAGTCGCGATACGACGC
>Ga0335084_10007971_pt1 | contig 10544 bp, 8 predicted proteins | sample Lox_Sample_44_FD_206721 | JGI IMG/M metagenome (GOLD analysis project Ga0335084, IMG submission 206721) | Soil microbial communities from Loxahatchee National Wildlife Refuge, Florida, United States - Lox_Sample_4.4 | ecosystem: Environmental > Terrestrial > Soil > Wetlands | place: USA: Florida... | reverse complement strand
CCGCGGTCCGGGACCCGGCCACCGGTGACTACGTCCTCAACGGCGAGAAGTGGTTCGTCACCGGCGTCCCGGATGAGACCGACTTCATGATCTTCCACGGCCTCGTCACCGGCGACGGCGACGCGCCCCGCCCGACCCTCTTCCTCGTCGACTACGACACGCCCGGCCTGCGTCTCAAGCACGACCCGGACTACACCCACACGTTCGCCGACCGGCATCCGCAGTTCGTCCTCGAGGACGTCCGAGTCCCGGCGACGGCGATCCTCGGCGGGATCGGCCGGGCCGACGAGCTCACGAACGCCTGGTTCGTCGAGGAGCGGATCCACATCGGCGCCCGCTGCGCCGGGGCGATGGAGCGGCTCCTCGAGCTGGCCGTCGCCTGGGCGACCGAGCGGGTCCAGTTCGGAGCGCGGATCTACGACTTCCAGGGCGTCAGCTTCCCGCTCGCCGATTCGGCCGCCGACGCGAGCGCGGCCCGCCTTCTGACCCGGGAGGCGGCCTCGCTCGCCGACAACGGGGCCGATCCCAAGGTCGTCCATGCGAAGGCGTCGATCGCCAAGCTCTTCGCCTCCGAGGCCGCCTATCGCTGCGCCGACCGCGTCGTCCAGGTCTTCGGCGGTCGGGGCTACATGCGCGAGTACCCGGCCGAGCGCTACCTCCGCGAGCTCCGGGTCGACCGGATCTGGGAGGGGACCTCCGAGATCCAGCGGCTCATCGTCGCCCGGGCCCTCGAGAAGCGCGGTGTCGGGCGGGTCGTGGGCTGATGGCGACCGACGCGCCGACCCGCTCGATCGACCTCCGGCCACTCTTCGCGCCCCGGAGCATCGCCATCGTCGGCGCCTCGATCCGGGGCGGGATCGCCGAGACCGTCCGGGCCAACCTCCGCGTCCTCGGCTCCGACGTCCGATGCCACTTCGTGAATCCGAAGTACGACACGCTCCTGGAGCAGCCCTGCTATCCATCGCTGGCCGCGCTGCCCGAGGTGCCGGACACGGTCGTCGTGGCCCTCAATCCGCTCCGGGCGGCGACGGTGACCGCGGAGGCTGCCGCGCTCGGCGTGCCGAGCGTCATCATCCCCGGCGGTGGCGTGGTCGAGGGCGGCGACGCCGCGCGGGAGATGCAGGCCGAGGTCCGCCGGATCGCCCTCGAACACGGCACCGCCCTCCTCGGTCCGAACTGCATGGGCGTCGTCGACTACACGACGAATGTCGCGACGTACATCGGCGACGTCAACCCCTGGCTGCCGCGCGGCCACGTCGCCGCGATCGCCCAATCGGGTTCGGTCTCGGACGCGTTCATCCACTCCGGGACGCGGATCGGCTTCAGCCGGATCGTGAGCTGCGGGTCGGAGGTCGTCCTCGACCTGTGCGACTACCTGGCCCACTCGATCGACGACCCCGAGACCCACGCGGTCATCCTGTTCGTCGAGGGCTTCAAGCGGCCCGAGCGCTTCCTCGCCCTCGCGGACACCGCCCTGGCCGTCGGCAAGCCGATCGCCGTGGTGAAGGTCGGCCGGTCGGCACAGGCCCAGGTCGCGGCGCTCGCCCATTCCGGGTCGCTGGCCGGCGAGGACCGGGTAACCGATGCGGCGCTCGCGGCCGCCGGCGTCATCCGCTGTGCCGACCTCGACGAGCTCCTCGAGACGGCCGAGCTCCTGGCTGCCTGCGACCGGATGCGCCGGTCGGTCGGGGCCGGCCGTGCCGGGGTCGTGACCGTCTCGACCGGTGAGGCGTCGCTCATCGCCGATCTCGCGCCCGTGACGGGGATCGATCTGCCATCGGTGCCCGAGGCGACCCGCGAGCGGATCCTCGACGACCTGCCGACGATGGGCTACATCGGCAACCCGCTCGACCCGTGGGGAGCCGCGGATGCCGACACGGCCTACCGCGTCGCCTTCGAGGCGTTCGCCGCCTCCGGGGCGTACGACGTCCTGGCCCTCGTCCACGACTTCCCGTACCGGTCGCTGCCGGCCGAGATCGATGTCGCCGCGTCGGTCGGCCGGGCCCTCATCGAGGCGACGGCCGATCGACCGGAGCTCCTGCCGGTCTTCGTGTCGCTGACCTCGGGTGAGCCACCGGAGGCCGTGGTGGCCGCGATGCGGGCGGGTGGGGGCATCCCCGTCCTGCGCGGTCTCCAGGAGGCGTTCCGGGCGATCGCCCTCGCGGCTCGCTGGGAGGCTCGTCGGGCGGACCGCCTCGTCGACGGTCCGCTCCGCTCGGCCTGGATGGCGCTCGCCGAGGACCGGACGCCCTATGGCTACGACCCCGACCACGGTGGCGTCGCGGCCGAGGTCGAGACGACGGAGCCGGCCCGGCCGGTCGTCCCCGCCCGGCGCGCGCTCTCGGAGCGCGAGAGCCTCGAGCTCCTCGGCGCGGCCGGCCTGCCCGTGACGGCGGCCATCCCGGCGGCCGACCCGGATGCCGCCGTCGCCGCGGCGCGACGGCTCAGCGGGCCGGTGGCCGTGAAGCTCGATGCGAGCGGCCTGACCCACAAGAGCGACATCGGCGCCGTCCGGACCGGCCTCGCCGGGGATGCGGCGATCGGTGCGGCGACGGCCGAGCTCCTGGCCCTCGGGCGGCACCACCGGCTCGACGTCCAGGGGGTCCTCGTCGAGCCGATGGCCGAACCAGGGGTCGAGCTGATCGCCGGCCTCCGGCGTGACCCGCTCTTCGGTCCGGTCGTCCTCGTCGGGATCGGCGGCGTCCTCGCCGAGGTCCTCGACGACGTCGCGATCCGGCTCGCGCCGCTCCGCCGGGACGAGGCCGAGTCGATGCTCGACGACCTCCGTGGGTCGGCGATCCTGCATGGCGCACGCGGCGGTCCGCGGGTCCGCCGGGCAGCGCTCGTCGACCTCCTCGTGGGCCTCGGCCGGCTCGGCCTCGAGCGCCCCGACGTCGTCGAGGTCGACCTCAACCCGGTCGTCGCCGGACCGGATGGCGCGGTCGCGGTCGACGCCCTCGTCGTCCTCGAGCCGCGATGAGCGGACCCGCCGGGACGGCGGAGGGCCCGTCGGCCGGCGTCCTGCGCCGCGAGCGGACCCGCTGGGGCGTCCGGCTCGTCCTCGACCGACCCGCGAAGCTCAACGCCCTGTCGCACGAGCTCGTCCTGGCCCTCGAGGAGGCGATCGAGGACGCCGCGTCCGATCCGGACGTCCGGGTCGTCGTCATCGCCGGGGCCGGTCGGGCCTTCTCGGCCGGCTACGACCTCTCCGAGGAGGCCACCGAGGATCCCGTCGGCCCGGTCCGCTGGCGGGAGCTGCTGGCCCGCGACGTCGAGGTGACGCTCAAGGTCTGGCGCTGCCCGAAGCCGGTCATCGCCGAGGTCCACGGCTACTGCCTCGCGGGCGGCCTCGAGCTGGCGATGGCCTGCGACCTCATCGTGAGCGCCGACGACGGCCGCTTCGGCGAGCCCGAGATCCGGTACGGCTCGGCGCCGGTCACCCTGCTCCTGCCCTACCTCGTCGGCCAGAAAGCGGCCCGCGAGCTGCTCCTGACCGGCGACACGATCGATGCTCGGGAAGCTCACCGGCTCGGGCTCGTCAATCGGGTCGTCCCCGGCGATGCCCTGGGGGCCGAGGTGGACCGCCTGGCCGACAGCCTCGCCCGGACGCCGCCGGAGGTGATGGCGCCGACGAAGCGGCTCCTCAACCGGGCGATGGAGGCGTCGGGGTTCCTCCTCGCCGTCGAGGCCGGCATCGACCTCGGGGCGATCGTCAACGCCGCCGACACGCCGGAGCAGCGGGCGTGGGACGCGATCGTCCGGTCGGAGGGCCTGAAGGCCGCCCTCGCCTGGCGTGACCGGCGGTACGAGGCGTCCCGGGCCGGCCCGGACGAGCCCTCGGACCCGGGTTGAGTCGGACCACCGCCGGACAGCCCGGCGCGCCGGCGCACCACCGCAGCTAGGACGGACCGCACCGGACCTCGATCCGACCCCACCGGACCGCACCGACCCGCGGGTACCCGAGTACCCGCCCCCGATGACCCACGTACCCCATGGCGGGCGGCCATGCCCGTCGGCCAGAGTGGGCCAAGGGTCATCGTCCGATCGGCCCTCGGGTCTCGACCGGGACCGACCACCGTCCGGCCAGGGGGTCGGAGGCATCGACACAGGGGTACGTCCGATGGATCCTCAGGAGACGACCACCACCCGGCGCCGCCGGCGCGGCGTGCTCGGGCTGCTGCTCGCGATGAGCGCGACGGCGACCCTCGGGGCCGGCGCCCTCTCGCTGGCGACGTTCACGAGCACCGACGCGGCCGGCGGCAACGTGTTCTCGGCGGGGACCATCGTCCTCGGTGCCTCGCCGTCCTCGGCCGTCCTGTCAGCGGGGGCCCTCATGCCCGGCGACACCGTCTCGGGCTCGCTCGTCGTCAGCGACACGGGGACGGCCCAGCTGCGCTACGCGATGACGAGCGCCTCGACGGACGCCGACGGGCTCGGCCTGCGCGACCAGCTGATCCTGACCGTCCGGACGCTCGGCACGAGCTGTGCCGCGTTCGACGGGACGGTCCTGTCCACCGGTCCGATCGGCTCGGCCGCCTTCGGCGACCCGGCGACCGGGGCCCAGGCCGGTGACCGGACCCTGGACGCCGCCTCGAGCGAGACGCTCTGCTTCCGGGCCGCGCTCCCGTTCGGGACGGGCGATGCCTACCAGGGCGCGACGACGACGACGACGTTCACGTTCGACGCCGAGCAGACCGCCAACAACCCCTAGGCGGCCGCGGCGCGACGAGCGCGATGCGGCCGGACCGATGACGCACCGACCGACCATCCTCGGTGGCATCCGATGGGGCATCGACGCCCTCGTCGTCGTGATCCTCGCAGCGGTCCTCGTCGCCGTGGTGGTGGCCCGCGGGCTCCCGGCCCTCGGCCATGACAGCCTCGTCATCCGCGGCGGCTCGATGGCGCCGGCGATCCCGGTCGGTTCGGTCATCGTCCTCGGGTCGATCGGGGCCGACGGGCCGATGGTCGGCGACGTCGTCAGCATCCGGGCCCCGACGACCGGGACCGTCTACACCCATCGCGTCGCCGAGGTCCTCGACCGGAGCGACGGGCGCTGGCTCCGGACGCGTGGCGATGCGAACGCCGCGCCCGATCCGGCGCTCGTCCCCGCCGGGTGGGCGGTCGGCCGGGTCGTCCTGGCGATCCCGGCGCTCGGCTACCTCATCTGGCTCCTGTCGACGATCTCCGGTCTCGCCTTCGTCGTCGGCCTCGGCCTGACGCTCGCCCTCTGGGCTCGGCTCGTCGAGGAGATCGACCTCGACCGCCGATCGGCCCGGCGGGCCGCCGTCGCCCGGAGCCTCCGCGACGGCGGTCGGACGATCCAGGCGGGCGGTGCCTGATGCGCCGGCTCGTCGGCTGGGTCGCCGTGGGCGTGGCGATCGCCTCGTTCGCCGCCGGTCCGACCGCCTCATCGCTCGCGCGCTTCACCGATCGGGCCTCGGCCTCGTCCGACCTCGGCGCCGGCATCCTCCATCCCCCGACCGGCCTCGCCGCCTCGGTCGTCGGGTCGACCGTGACGCTCACCTGGACCGCCTCGGTCGATGCCGCCTCGGCGACCGGCTACGACATCCTCCGCTCGACGACATCGGGCGGTCCGTACGCCCGCGTCGCGACCGTGACCCCGGCGTCCGCGACGACGGCGACCGACACGCTCCCGTCTCCCGGTCGCTACGCCTACGTCCTCCGGACGGTCGCCGGGGGCGCTCCATGGACGAGCGCGGACAGCGGCGAGGCGATCGTCGCCGTGCCGACGGACACCGGCTTCCGGTCGTGCGGCGGGCAGGCGGCCGTCGCCGTCGCGGGCGATGGCGATGGCTACGATCGGAACGCGGCCGAGGCCTGCGACACCGACGGCCGGTTCGCCGTCGATCGGAACAGCGGCACGACCCGGGTCGACGCCTGCGACGACCCCGGCAAGGACCGGCACGACTTCCGGTCGTTCGGGCTCGGCGTGCCGGCGGCGGCGTCGATCGATGGCATCGAGGTCAGCGGGACGTGGCGGGCCGATGCCAACGGCGGCAGCCCGAGCGTCTGCGTCCGCCTGTCATCGGATGGCGGGGCATCGTGGACCGGCTGGCGCCAGCAGGCGATCACGAACAAGGCGGCCGCGTACGTCCTCGGATCGTCGGCCGACGCCTGGGGCCGGCCGTGGGCCGGGGGCGAGCTCGCCGACGCGACGTTCCGGGTCGAGGTCGTCGACGTCTCGACCAACCCGAACCGTGACTTCCGGCTCGACGCGCTCCAGGTCCGGGTGACGTACACGCCATAGCGCGGCCAGGGCAGGCACGCCCGAGACCCGGCCGGCCCTGCCCGGGTCCCGGCTAGACTCGGCGGATGCCGGACGACCCGACGCGGACGGCCGCCGACCTCCTCATCGCCTGCCTCGAGGTCGAGGGCTGTCCGTTCGTCTTCTCCGTCCCCGGCGAAGAGACGCTCGACCTGCTCCAGGCGCTGGCGCGTCGGATCGAGACCGGAGCCCCGGGCGTCCCGCGCCTCGTCACGACCCGCCACGAGCAGGGCGCCGCCTTCATGGCCGACGTCCACGGCCGCCTCACCGGCCGCCCGGCGGTCGCGCTCGCGACCCTCGGCCCGGGGGCGACGAACCTCGTCACCGGGATCGGCGATGCCTTCCTCGACCGGGCGCCGATGGTCGCGATCACGGGCCAGGCGGCGTCGGACAAGCTCCACAAGGAGGCCCACCAGGTCGTCGACATCGTCGAGATGCTCCGGCCGGTGACGAAGTGGAACCTCCGGGTCGAGCGGGCGTCGACGCTCCCGGAGGTCGTCCGCCGGGCCTTTCGCGTGGCGGCCCTCGAGAAGCCCGGACCGACCCACATCGAGCTGCCCGAGGACATCGCCGCCGCGGCCCTCGCCGATGACGCCGACGGCCTCCGACCGCTGGAGCGGACCCGGACCTACTTCCCGGAGCCGACCGACGAGGCGATCGGCCACGCCGCCCGTCTCCTCGCGGGCTCGAGCCGGCCGCTCGTCCTGGCCGGCAACGGCGTCCTCCGGCGGCGGGCGTCGGATGCCCTGCGAGCCTTCGCCCGCGGGCTGCATGTCCCGGTCGCGGTGACGTTCATGGGCAAGGGCGCGATCGACGATCGAAGCCACCTCTCGCTCATGGCCGTCGGGCTCCAGGCCCGCGACCACGTCCTGACCGGCTTCGACCGGGCGGACCTCGTCGTCTCGGTCGGCTACGACCCGGTCGAGTACGCCGCGTCGCGATGGAATCCCGATGGCCGGAAGCCGATCCTCCACATCGACACGACCCCGGCCGAGGTCGACGCCGCCTATCGTCCGGCGGTCGAGCTGATCGGCGACATCGAGGGCTCGCTGCGGCGGCTCCTCGCCGCCGTCGAGCCGCAGGGGATCGGCGGTCGGGATGCCGAGGCCCGGCACGCCTCGCAGGAGACCCTCGTGGATGCCGACCTCCGGCAGCGGCTCCTCGCCGACCTCGAGGCCTACGCGGTCGACGACGGCTGGCCCATCACGCCCGGCCGGGCGATCGTCGATCTCCGGGCGGCGCTGGCCCCGGCCGACATCGTCGTCAGCGACGTCGGGGCGCACAAGGTCTGGGTCGCGAGGCTGTACCAGGCCTATGAGCCCGACACCGTCATCATCAGCAACGGCTTCGCGGCGATGGGGATCGCCCTCCCCGGCGCGATCGCCGCGGCCCTCGTCCACCCGGATCGGAAGGTCGTCGCCCTGTGCGGCGACGGCGGCTTCCTCATGAACAGCCAGGAGCTCGAGACGGCCGTCCGCCTGGGTGTCGACGTCACGGTCGTCGTCTGGCGCGACGACGGCTACGGGCTCATCGACTGGAAGCAGCGGAACGCGTTCGGCCGGCCGTTCGGGGTCACGTTCGGCAACCCCGACTTCGTCGCGTTCGCCGCGTCGTTCGGCGTCCCCGGGTTCCGGCCGACGTCCGCGGCGGAGCTCGGACCGCTCATCCGGCAGGCGGTCGACGTCCCTGGCCCGGCGCTCGTCGAGGTCCCCATCGACTACGCCGAGAACCTCCGCCTGACCGAGCGCCTCGGCGCCCTCGACGGCATCGCCTGATCAGGCTTCCGCGTCCGTCGTGGGGAGGAGGGGTGGAGGCGACGAGTGGATTCGAACCACTGATCAAAGGCCTTGCGAGCCTTCCCCTTCGACCGCTCGGGCACGTCGCCCTCCAGGCTCCGATCATCGCCGACCCGGCGCGGCGGCGCCACCCTGGTCGCTGACATCCGGTGTCGCGCTGCACCGCGGGCGGCGCGACCGCGGGCGGCGCGACCGCGGCGCCCGGGGGTGACGCTGCACGCGTGGTTTGCACCCGATGCACATAACCGGCAAGGCGGCTCGCCACTCGATCGGCTCTTCTGGTCCGGCAGCGGGGCCAGGTGTCGGGTCCTTGCATCCCATGCACGTAACGAGCACGTCACGGCCCGGCTCGCTAGACGGAGGACCCTGGACGGGTGTCCTCCGGGCGCCCGGGTGCTCGATACGTGCACCAGGTGCAAATCGCTCGTCGGGGTCGGCTGTTGCGGCGCCTCGGGACGATCGTCCGGGTCCCCGTTCGACGACCCCATGTCGGTCATGTGCACCACATGCAAACCGGCGACTGGGCGGCGGTCCGGCGAGCCCCGCCGCCGTCGGCCGTGGCGTGGCGCCGACCCGCGGGCGTGGCACCGGTCCGCGGGTGTGGCACCGGCCCGCGGGTGTGGCACCGGCCCGCGGGTGTGGCACCGGGCTGCGTCGGCGCCGCCGGTTGTCAGCCGGAGCGCGGCTCGCCCGGCGACTCGCCGGCCTCGAACGCCAGGACCGTCCGGCGGTAGGCGTCCGGGACGGGAGTCGGGCGACGCGTCGCGACATCCACGAGGACGAGCGTCAGGCCGGCCCTGCACATGAGCCGGTCGTCAGCGACGCGGTACGCGGCGCATTCCGCCGTCACGCTCGTCCGGCCGACGGCTGCGGTCCGGACGAAGACCTCGAGCAGGTCGTCGAAGCGAGCCGGGGCCTCGTACGCGACCTGGAGGGCCCGCATCACGAACTCGCGCTCGCCCTGCCACAGGCCGAGCAGCCCGAGGTGGCGGTGGTACTCGAGGCGGGCGTGGTCGAAGTACGGCAGGTATCGACCGTAGTAGACGACGCCCTGGGCATCGGTGTCGCTGAACCAGACCCGGGCGAGGGCGCTGTACCGGAATGGCGGCCGACGATCGGTGACCCGCCCCGTCTCGAGCTCCACGGGTCAAGCGTAGCGTCGTAGGCTGGCCCGGTGGACGAGTGCACGATCGCCGGGCGGACGATGGCCCTCCGCGTCGGCGACATCGCCCGCGTCCCCGCCGACGCGATCGTCAACGCCGCGAACGAGGGGCTCGTGGGCGGCGGTGGGGTCGACGGGGCGATCCACCGGGCCGGCGGCCCGGCCATCATGGCCGACCTCGTCGCCCGCTACGGGCCCGCTCGCCGGTGCCCGACCGGCAGCGCCGTCGTCTCGGTCGCCGGGGACCTGCCGGCTCGATGGGTCGTCCACGCCGTCGGCCCCATCTGGCGCGGCGGCGGGTCCGGCGAGCCCGAAGCGCTGGCGTCGGCCTACCGGACGGCCGTCGGGCTCGCCGACGGGCTCGGCGCGCGGTCGGTCACCCTGCCGGCGATCAGCTGCGGGATCTATGGCTACCCGGTCGACGCCGCGGCCGCCATCGCGGTCGCATCGGTCGCGGCGTCGCTCGCGGACGCCTCCGCGCTCGAGCGAGCGATCTTCGTCCTGACCGCCGGGACGTTCGGGGCGTTCGGAGCCGCGCTCGAGGCGCTGGCCCGCCGCCACGGATGACCGGTCAGCCGACCGGTCGACGCTCCGTCACGGCGCCCGGCGGCTCGCGAGCTCGAGCAGCTCGCGAAGGCCGGCCTCGAGCCCGACCGCGGGACGCCAGCCGAGCGATCGGAGCCGGGCCGCGGAGATCGCCGAATCGCGGACATCGCCGGGTCGGCGCGGCGCGGCCTGACGGACGAGCGTCCGACCGAGAAGCCGCTCGATCCGATCGGCGAGCCCGTTCACCGATGTCCGCCGCCCGGAGGCGATGTTCCAGGTCCCATCGTCGTCGACCTCGCCGAGCCGTCGAAGGGCGGCGACCACGTCGGAGACGTGCACGAGGTCCCGGGTCTGCTCGCCGTCGCCGTGGATCTCGAGGCTTCCGAGCCGCGTCGCCTGGTCGACGAAGGCGGCGACGACGGCGCCCTCGAGCCCCGCCCGCTGGCCCGGCCCGTAGACGTTCGACGGCCGGGCGATCGCGTGGCCGATCCCCGACAGCGCGACGTGCCCCTCGGCCGCGAGCTTGTGGATCCCGTAGTGCGACGCCGGCGCCGGGCAGGTCGCCTCCGTCGCAGCCCGCCGTCGCTCGCCGTACACGGCGCCGCCGGACGACGCGAAGATGACCCGACGGACGCCGGCGAGGCGAGCCGCCTCGAGCACCCGGGCCGTGCCGTCGACGTTGACGGCGAGGTCGCGGCGCGGGTCCTTCGCGCTCCTGGGGACGCTCGACTGGGCCGCGAGGTGGTAGACGATC
>Ga0335084_10007970_pt1 | contig 10544 bp, 8 predicted proteins | sample Lox_Sample_44_FD_206721 | JGI IMG/M metagenome (GOLD analysis project Ga0335084, IMG submission 206721) | Soil microbial communities from Loxahatchee National Wildlife Refuge, Florida, United States - Lox_Sample_4.4 | ecosystem: Environmental > Terrestrial > Soil > Wetlands | place: USA: Florida... | reverse complement strand
CGCCGACCACCACTCGATGAGTTCGTAAAGGGCACTGATCGCGAGCGCAATGCACACGCACAGGAACGCGGTCATCCTTGGCCCTTGCGTGTGACGGCCCCGCAGGAGGATCTCGCGGGCGAGCATCGCCGGCACGAAGCCCTGCATGAAGTGGCCGAGCTTGTCATAGGGGTTGCGCGCGAGGTTGAAGGCGTCCTGCACCCAGTGCCCGCGCGGAACCCTGGCGTAGGTGTACGCGCCGCCCGCGACCAGCACCAGTGCATGGGCAAAGATGAGCACGTAGAGCAGTGTCGTCAGCGGGTAGCGCGCATGCGTGACTGCGAGCAGGGGGAGAGCGATCAGCACTGGCGCGACTTCCATCAGCCAGGTCAGCCGATCGTAGGGCCGCCACCCGGAGACCAGCAATGCGATGATCATGCTGATGAGCAGCGCGATGAGGAACGGCATGCGGCGGTCGGTTTCGGCCATTCGGTTTCTGCTGTTCGGTCTGGGACTGGAGGCGGCACTCGCGACGATGGTAGCGGCCGCCGCGGCGGCCGACCGACTGCCTGCGCTCGCGGCCGATGGCAACCACATCACGGTGTCCGGCCTGTCCTCCGGCGCCTATATGGCAGTCCAATTCGCGGTCGCGCACTCGGCGCAGGTGACCGGAGTCGGCGTCTTCGCCGGCGGCCCCTATTACTGCGTCGGCATCAATCCTGCGCGCGCCGAATCGGTTTGCATGCAGGGCAGCCCGGGCGCAGCGGGATCGATCCGCGACGCCGAGCGACTTGCCGGCTTGCGTCTGATCGACTCCACCGACCATCTGCGCGGGATGCGGGCGTGGCTGCTGGCCGGTGAAAGCGATCACACGGTGGCCGAGGCGGTCGTGCGCGCCAACGCCGAGTTCTTCGCGCACTACAACAAGTCGGGCACGCAATTCCGGCTGCAACCCGGCCTCGGTCACGGCCTGCCGACGGCGACGCAGGGTGTTGCATGCGACACGAGCGCGCCGCCTTACATCAACAAGTGCGGCACGGACGCGGTCGCAACGATGCTGGACGCCCTGCAGGCAGGTTCAACGTCCGCGGCGGCCGGCACGGGACGCCTGCTCACATTCAACCAGACCGAATTTGTCGCCGCCTGGCGTCGCTGGGGTTCGATGTCGTCGCTGAGTGCGCGCGGCTACGCGTACATCCCGGCGGCCTGCGAGAAGGCCGGCGCACATTGCCGCATCCACATCGCGTTGCACGGCTGCCATCAGGGCGATGCGGAGATCGGCGAAGTCTTCGTGCGCGAGTCGGGCTATATCGAGTGGGCTGTGGCGCACGGCACGATCATGCTCTTTCCCCAGGCCCAGCCGAGTTCGCCGACACTTCTCTCGTGGTGGCAGCCTTACAACCCGAACGGCTGCTGGGACTGGTGGGGCTACACGGGAACCGATTACTCGGTGAAGACAGGGGTGCAGGTCAAGGCGATCATGGCGATGGTCGACCGGTTGGCCGGCGCACGTTGAACTTCAGGCGCGCGCTGAAGTAGAGGCCGGGGCATCGATTGCGGCAAGTTGCGCGTCCAGTTCGGAGACGAGGGATCGCAACTGGCGGCGCAGCGCAGCGCCATCGCTGACGAAGCCGTGGCGCGTGATCAGCGCCCGCGCGGCATCGGGAAGTTCGCGGTCGACGTAGCGCCAGCCGAAGTCGAACCGCTCGGGCCGGTGGCGCATCCCCAGCAGCTCGATCAGGAAGCGCAGCAGTGCCTGGTAGAAACCCATCGCTTCCAGTGTGTGGCCGCGCGCGAGTTCCTTTTCGACCAGCATCGAATGCACGGGGATCGCTCCGCGCAGCTGGGCCAGGCGCTGCCTGCGCCGCTGGGCCAGCGCCGTTCGATCCGCCCGCCGCGGCGTGAACAGCTTCGCCGGGTCCGACCAGGCTACGAATGTGCCGTGGCGTTCGCGCTCCAGAAACGGGGAGAGGCCCGACTCGCTGACGACGCAGCAATCGACCGCGAAGAAGCGTGGAGCGTCCTTGACGACATAGAAGCGCTGGGCGAGATCGGGAAATCCAGGCGGGTCGACGGACCAGGTGTGCGTGATCGTCGTCACTGTTGCGATCGCGGCTTCCACTTTCGCGAAGACGTCTTTCGCGTCCTCGAGCGGCGCCACGATGAACAGATCGAGGTCCGAATAGGCGTCGGCACGACCGCGCGCGGCTGCGCCGCCCTCGCCGATCGCGCGCACTCGCGGATGCCGCTGCAGCGCCGCCGCGATGATCGCCGCGAGCCGTTCGCGGTACTCCGCAGCCGTCGCTTCGCTATAGGCGGCGGGCTTAGTCGACCTTGGCATTCGAAAACTTGACGACCCGGGACCACTTGTCTGTTTCCGCCTTGATGAAGGCGGCGAACTGCTCCGGGGAGTTGCCGCCGGGGTCGGCGCCCTGACCGGTGAAGCGCTCGCGTACCTCCGGATTCGACAAGGCCCTGGCGACATCGGTCTGCACCTTGTCGACGATCGATCGCGGCGTGCCCGCCGGCGCGAACAGACCGAACCACGACGAAGCCTCGAAACCCTTCAGCCCGGCGGCTTCCTCGACGGTCGGCACATTGGGCAGCGCCGGCGAGCGCGCGCGCGAGGTCACTGCCAGCGCCTTCAGCTTTCCGCTCCTGATGTGCGGCAGCGCCGATGGCAGGTTGTCGAACATCACCGTCATGTTGCCGGCGAGCAGATCCGTCAGTGCCGGCGCCGAGCCGCGATAGGGGAAATGCACCATGTACACGCCGGTCACCGTCTTGAAGAGCTCGCCCGAAAGGTGGATCGAGGTGCCGTTGCCGCTCGATGCCATGTTGAGCTGTCCCGGCCGCTCCTTCGCGTAGACGATGAATTCCGCCGCTGTGTTCACCGGCAGTTTGGCGTTGACGACCATCACGTTCGGCACGCCGGCGACCAGCGTGATCGGAACGAAGTCGCGCACCGGATCGAAGGGCATCTTGCCGCCGCTCTGCGTGTACAGCGCCTGGTTGATCGCATGCGTGCCCACCGTGCCCATCAGCAGCGTGTAGCCGTCGGGCGCACTCTTGGCGACCACGTCGGCGCCGATATTGCCGCCGGCACCGGGGCGGTTCTCGATCACGACCGGTTGCTGCCACATCTTCTGCAGTTCCACCCCGATGACGCGCGCCACGATGTCGGTCGTTCCGCCCGGCGGGAACGGCACGATGATTCGCACCGGCTTGCTGGGCCAGGTCTGCGCATGGGCCGGCGTGAACGCGGCCGCGGCCAGGGCCACTGCGGCCAGCACACGACGCAACATGCTGCCTCCTTTGATCTGGGTTCTGTTCCGAGTGTGCCGGGTGCACGGTCGTTCGTCTATGCTGGCTGCGGGGAGAACCGCGGGCAATCGCGCATCGAAACGATGGATCACGTGCTGGCCCTCGACCAGGGCACGACCAGCTCACGCGCGATTCTCTTCGACCGGTCAGGGCGCATCGTCGCCTCGACGCAGAAAGAGTTCCACCAGCACTACCCGCAGCCGGGCTGGGTCGAGCACGATGCAGCGGAGATCTGGGCGACGCAGCTGGGCTGTGCGCAGGCGACACTGCGCAACGCTGGCATCGGCGCAAGTCGTGTTGCAGCGATCGGCATCACGAACCAGCGCGAGACGACGCTGCTCTGGGATCGCGCAACAGGCGCGCCGATTGCGCCCGCGATCGTCTGGCAGGATCGGCGCACCGCCGATCAATGCGCTGCGTTGCGTGCGTCGGGCCACGAAGCGCGGGTGACCGCAAAGACGGGCCTGGTGCTCGATCCTTACTTTTCGGCGACCAAGATTGCCTGGCTGCTTGACCACGTGCCTGGCGCCAGGGCGCGCGCCGACCGCGGCGAACTCGCGTTCGGGACGATCGACAGCTGGCTGATCTGGAACCTGACCGGCGGCGCACATGTCACCGACGTCAGCAACGCCTCGCGCACGCTGCTGGTCGACCTGGCGACCCTCGATTGGGACGAGGAGCTGCTGTCGCTGTTCCAGGTACCGCGCAGCGTGCTGCCGCGGATCACGGCGTCCAGCGAGGTGATCGGCCAGGCGCGCAGCGAGTGGTTCGGCGCCGCGATCCCGATCGCCGGCAACGCCGGCGACCAGCAGGCCGCCACCTTCGGGCAGGCCTGCTTTGCGCCGGGCATGGCGAAGAACACCTATGGCACCGGCGCCTTCATGCTGATGAACGTCGGTGCCGCGGCGCTGCATTCGGACAACCGGCTGCTGGCCACTGCCGGCTGGCGCATCGGTGGTGAAGCGGCCTACATGCTCGAAGGCAGTGTCTTTGTCGCCGGTGCCGTCGTGCAGTGGCTGCGCGATGGTCTTGGCATCATCGAGCGCTCCGAACATGTGGAGGCGCTGGCGCGCCAGGCGACGGACAGCGGCGGCGTCTTCCTGGTGCCGGCCTTCGTCGGCCTCGGCGCGCCGCACTGGGATCCCGATGCGCGCGGCCTGATGATCGGCGTCACGCGCGGCACGACGCGCGCGCACCTGGCCCGTGCCGCACTCGAATCGATTGCATTCCAGTCCACCGACGTACTGCACGCAATGCAGCTCGACGCGCGCCAGCCGATCAGCGAACTGCGGGTTGACGGCGGCGCGGCGCGGAACGACCTGCTGATGCAGTTCCAGGCGGACATCATGGGCGTCCCGGTCGTGCGGCCGGAGATCACCGAGACCACGGCGCTCGGGGCCGCCTATCTTGCGGGACTTGCGCGGGGCATGTGGGCCGGCACCGACGAACTCGGCAGCCTGTGGCGTGCCGACCGCCGCTTCGAGCCGTTGATGGGGGAGGGCGAGCGCGCCGAACTGCTGGCGCAATGGCGTCGTGCCGTCGAAAGGTCGAGGCTGTGGATCGAATGAACGCCGCGGCATCGGTGCGGCGGATCGAACGTGCAGCACTCCTTGCCGCCCTGCGCGAGCCGCGGCCGTGGGATGTCCTCGTGCTCGGCGGCGGCGCCACGGGCCTCGGGATCGCCGTCGACGCGGCGGCGCGCGGGCTGCGCACCGCCTTGATCGAAGCGCGCGACTTCGCCAGCGGAACGTCGAGTCGGAGCACGAAGCTGATTCACGGCGGCGTCCGCTATCTCGCCCAGGGCAACGTCAAGCTGGTGCGCGAGGCGCTGGCTGAACGCGCACTGCTGATCGCCAACGCGCCGGGGCTGGTGCATCCGATGGAGTTCATCGTGCCGTGCTACCGCCCGCTCGAGCGCGAAGTCATGCGCGTCGGGCTCGGCATCTACGACGCACTCGCCGGCTCGCGCGGCATCGGGCCGACGCGCTGGCTCACGCGCGCAGAAACCATCCGGCGCTTGCCAACGGTGCGGACCGCCGGGTTGCACGGCGGCGTGTCGTACTGGGATGCGCAGTTCGACGACGCGCGGCTGGCGATCGCGCTGATGCGCACGGCGTGCCGTCTTGGCGCGACAGCGATCAACTACGTCGGCGTCGAGACCATCGAAGTCGCCGAGGGCCGCGTCGCGGCCGTCGCTGCCACCGATGCCGAAACCGGCGAGCGCTTCCGGCTGCGCGCGCGGGTGATCTTCAACGCCACCGGCGTCTGGGTCGACCGCCTGCGCACGCTCGCGGACGCCTCGGCGCGGCCGATCGTCGCGGTCAGTCGCGGCTCGCACATCGTCGTGGGATCGAAGTTCCTGCCGGGCGAACGCGCGCTGATGATCCCCAAGACGTCCGACGGGCGAGTGCTGTTCGCGATTCCGTGGATGGGCAGCCTCGTTGTCGGCACCACCGACGTGCCGATCTGCGAGGTTGAATGGGAACCTCAGCCGTCAGCCGCGGAAGTCGACTTCATCATCGAGACGGCGCGCGGGTATCTGCGCGATCCGATCCGCATCGATGACATCACGGGTACCTTCGCCGGGCTGCGCCCGCTGCTCGCCAAAGGCGTGCGAGGTGCAACCAAGACGCTGTCGCGTGAACACTCGATTGTCGTCGAGCACGGCAACTTCATCACCGTCACCGGCGGCAAGTGGACGACGTATCGCCGAATGGCGGTCGATGCGCTGGCTCAGGCGACACGGCGTGGCCTGATACCGGACGGCCAATCAACCACCGACTCGCTTCGGATCGACCTCGACCCCGTGCTCGAGGCAGCGCGCAAGTCGGCGCAGGAAGGCGCCCTCCCGACGGCGCTGCGCTACTACGCCGACCTCGCACGCGACTGCGAGCAGGCTCGCAGCGTCAGCGACCTGCTCGACCGGCGGCTGCGCATCGGCCTCACGAACCGCGCGCGCGCAGCTCAGGCGGCGGGCGCTCTCGGCTGAGCCGCCCCGCTGCTGTCCACGAAGGCAAAAAAAGGCCGCTGCAAGCAGCGGCCCTGATACTGCGCGTGTCGCCTGGTCTAGAACAGGTGACGGAGACCGATCGCGAACTGGTTGCGATCGAAGGCTTGCGAGGCCTGTGGCAGAACGACGCCCCCAGTGGCGGACGTCGAGCGGATGTCTCCATCCCACGAACGCTGGCCGTAGCCGACGTACATGTTCGTGCGGCGCGAGAACGGATAGGTGTAGCCGATCCCCCAGACGTTGAAGTCGGGCTCGAACTGCGCGCCAAATGACGCCGGGTTGTTGCTGATGATGTTCTTCGCATCCGACCACTGGTACGAGCCGAGGATGTTGCCGCCGAACAGCGGAACCGTCACGCCGATCATGTAGGCGTTGTTGTTGTAGTTGCCGATGCCGGTGGGAATGAAGGTGGCGTTCGGGGCAAACCCGTTGTTCACATTGGGAACCGTGCCGATGACGCTGACGTTGTCCTGGTTCGCCCATGCCGCGTGCAGCTTCAGGAACTTGAAGTCGAACGTGCCGCCCAACTGCAGCATCTTCTGGTCCGGGCAGCCGGCCGTCGACACTCCGATGCAGGTGGTCGCAAGCGGTGCGTTCGCGTTCGGGAAATTGAGGACGTCATACGTCGCGGCGACCGTCAACGGACCCCAGCTGTAGCGGGCGCTCAGGTTGTAGGCCTGGGTGTTGGTCCCGCTCGGCGCGCTTTCTCCGCCGAGCACGTTGGCCGAGTACGAAGCCGCCAGTTGCAGGCCGCCCCAGTTCGGCGACGCCCAGATCACCGAGTTGTCTTCACGCAGCGAGTTCGACGGAATGAAGGTCGCCTGCAGGCCGATCAGGCTGAAGCCGGTGTCGAACGGGTCGATGCCGCCCCACAGGTTGAAGTCACCAGTACCCGACGACGCGGTCGCGATGCGGCCGAAGGCGACCGTACCGAACTGCGTGTGGCGCAGGCCCGCATAGGCCTGGCGGCCGAACAGCTGGCCGTTCTGGCCGGACGTGCCGGTGTCGATGTTGAAGCCCATTTCGAGGTCGAACACTGCGCTCCAGTTGCCGCCGAGCGCTTCGGAACCACGCACGCCGAGGCGGTTGCCCGACTGGTAGCCGCCGTTGATGCCCCAGATACTCTGCTTCTGCCAATTCGGCGCTGCGGTCGTGCCGCCATTGACACCGTACGAGTTGTACTGGACGCCGACGTCCACGATGCCGTACATCGTCACGCTCGACTGCGCAGAGGCGGCACCGGAGATGGCGCCGAGCACTGCCAGTGCGATCAGACTCTTCTTCATCAAGCTCTCCTAGCTAGTGATTGGAATTTTTTGGCGCGCCGGCCTTGGACAGCCTCACGAACCTTGAATCACTTCCCCGCAGGAAGTTGATGGCATTGTTTCAGAGGGGCCGGACCGGGCAAAGCGTCGGGAGCAAAAACGGTATGGAAATGCCTGCTTTTGTTGCTTCACAGCAACATGAAAAAGGGGCGCCGCGGCGCCCCTTTGCTTTCATAATCCGAAACGGTCAGAAAGTGTGGCGCATCCCGAACTGATACGCCGCCGAGTCCGCACCGGCGCCCGTCGCAAAACCGGTCGTATACCCGGCAGAACTCGGCGTCATGCGCGCCTGGTCGCTGTTCGCCATGAAGGCCACGGTCCCGAACAGCGCGGTGCGCGGTGACACCTGGTACTGGTACGAGAGGCCGTAGTGGCTGATGCTGGCATCCTGCGTCGCCCAGGCCGACCGCGCCGTGTCCTTGGCGTAGTTGTAGACCGCATAGAGCGTGCTCCTCGGCATGAACTGCCACGACGCGCCGAGGTGGTAGGCCTTTGAATCCGTCGGCCCGGCGAGGCCACGCATCGTATCCATGTCGTAGGAGCTGAACTGCAGCGAGCCGAGCGTCGCAGTAATCGCCGCCAGGTTGCCGCCGGTCGCGACGATCAGGTTCTGGATGTCCAGCGGCGTCAGCATCGGATTGTCGTTCTTGCGCTGCAGGTACTGGCCGTAGATCTTGAAGTTGCTGATGGCAACCCACGCGCCCAGGTTGAACATCTGCAAGCCGTTCTTCTTCTCCGGCGTGCCGGCAGCCTGCGTCGCGTACGGCACGACGTAATTCTGGTTCCAGCCGGTGCCGACGCCCCAGTTCGTCGTGTTGTACTGCAGGTTGATGCCGTACATGTCGTCGCCGGTGCTGGGCGGCGTGGTGCGCTCGTTGCGCGCCGAAGCCGGCGACTCGGAACCGCCGAAGCTGTACATCGCATTCAGCGTGAAGCCCTTCAGCTCGGCGCGATAGACCAGCGCATTGTTCATGCGGATCGCCGGGTTGGTGTAGCCCTGCCCGAACGACAGCGCAGTCATGTCCTGCATCACGTTGTACTTGAACAGGATCTCGTAGCCCGGCGTGTACTGGCGGCCGAACAGCAGGGCGCCATAGGGCGTCACCAGTCCGGCAAAGGCCTGGCGGTCGAAGATTGCCCCCGCGCTGTTGACTGTGGTGATCGCCTGCAACAGCGAGTTGTTGATCGTGTTCAGGCCGCCGAGGACCGCCTGGTAGGTCGGGCTCGTCGGCGGCAGGAACGAAATCACCGTACCCGGGACGACCCGGACTTCAGGGCACACCGGAGCGGCTGTCGAACTTGTCAGCCGGCACCAGTACACGGACTCGTTGTAAGTCACCGAACCGGTGTCGAGCGAGAAGCGGCCTTCGAGCGTGAAGATCGCGCTGTAGCCGTTGCCGAGCACTTCACTGCCGCGGATACCGAAGCGGTTGCCGGCCGTCATGCCGGAGCCCTGGATGCGCGTGAGCGTCGTGTCGCCGGCGTCCAGCACCTCTACGCCCGCGTCGACAATGCCGTAAAGGACGATGCTGCCACTGCCGATCTCTTGAAACTGGGCGAGGCTTCGCGCGCTTTGCGCAAAGGCGAGCGCTGGAAAGGCGCAGGCAATCGCGAGGGCGACAGCGGTCTTACGCATGGTGGGTCTCCTGCCTTTTCTGTTTGTGTTTTCTTTAAGCAGCCGCGGCATTGTCGGACCGCGGAATCCGCCTCCGACGGAGTGAGAGAATAGACCCGGGTATCCGGTGCGCAGGCCACGTTTCCGCAAGGCTCATGCACGAGCGTTACATTTGCGCAACATATGGAAACACGGCCGCTGATCGACCGCCTGACCGCCGCTGCCGACCGGGCGCTACGGACGCTGGCGGCACCCGCAGCGCCGTTGCGCCCGACGCCTTCCCCCAAAGCTTCACCGGCCGAGTTGTCGGCGACCGAGCGGCGCGAAGCGGGCGCGCTGATGAGGGTCAACCACGTCGGCGAGATCTGCGCACAGGCGCTGTACGACGCCCAGGCATTAGCTGCGCGCGATCCGGAACTGCGTGCGCTGTTCGAGAAGGCCGCCCGCGAGGAGGGCGATCACCTCGCCTGGACGCAGCAGCGCATCGAGGAACTCGGCGGGCGCACGAGTCTGCTGAACCCGCTGTGGTATGCGGGCAGCTTCGCGATCGGCTTGCTGGCTGCGCGCGCGGGTGACCGGGTCAGCCTCGGATTCATGGAAGAAACGGAGCGCCAGGTCGAGCAGCATCTCGACGGTCACCTCGACCGACTGCCCGCGGGCGATGTGGCGTCACGCGCTGTCATCGAGCAGATGAAGGCCGATGAGGTCGGTCATGCGGACGCCGCGCGGGAACACGGCGGCGCTGCCCTTCCGCTGCCCATGCGCTGGGCGATGCGGATCGCTGCGAAAGTCATGACGACGACCGCGCACCGCATCTGAATCCTGCGAGACGGGCGCCGTACGCGCTCAGTCCAGCTCGACGACGATCTCGTGGTGAATGGTCGCTGTCTTGCTTAGCATCGCCGTCGCCGAGCAATACTTCTCGTGCGAAAGCGCCACCGCGCGATCGACCGCGGCCGGATCGAGGGCCCTTCCCCGGATGCGGTAACGCAGGCGGATCTCGGTGAAGACCTTCGGGTCGCTCGCCGCGCGTTCTGCATGGACCTCGACGTCGCAGGCACGGATCTCGTGGCGGCCTCGCTTGAGGATGAGGACCACGTCGTAGGCGGTGCAGCCGGCGGCACCGATCAATACCAATTCCATCGGACGCGCTGCCAGGTTGCGTCCGCCGCCATCGGGCGACCCGTCCATCGCAACCAGGTGGCCGCTTCCCGACTCGGCCAGAAAGCTCATCCCGTCACCGGTCCAGCGCACTTTGCAGTCCATGGTCATTCCCCAACGCGGCCCTCTC
>Ga0335084_10007968_pt1 | contig 10545 bp, 6 predicted proteins | sample Lox_Sample_44_FD_206721 | JGI IMG/M metagenome (GOLD analysis project Ga0335084, IMG submission 206721) | Soil microbial communities from Loxahatchee National Wildlife Refuge, Florida, United States - Lox_Sample_4.4 | ecosystem: Environmental > Terrestrial > Soil > Wetlands | place: USA: Florida... | reverse complement strand
GTCGCGACGGCTTGCCCAGCTGATTGAAGACATCTCGATTACCGCGCAGGCACAGGCGCAGGCCGCCGGGACGGTCGCTACCAACATGCAGGACATCCTGAACATCACGAAGCAGACCACCGAGGGCACCAAGCAGACCGCGGTGTCGATCGGCCAGCTCGCGCGACTCGCGCAGGAACTCAAGGGTTCGGTGGCGAACTTCAAGATCTGATCAACGCTCGACGGGCTGCGCGCCTGCCCCGGGTGGAGCGCGCTGAAACGACAACATCATCATGAGCCGCGCCAGCGACTTCGACATCGGCCCACTTACCTGGGTCAAAGGGGAAATCGACCAGGCCCTCGAGCGGTCTGCGGCGAGCCTGCGCGCGTACGCGGCAAACGCCGGCGACGCCACGCAGATCCGATTCTCCCAAACCCATTTCCACCAGGCGCACGGCGCACTGCAGATCGTCGGGCTCGACGGCGTGACGCGACTCTCCGAGGAGCTCGAAGGGCTGCTCGGCGACGTCGAGAAATCCGGCGTCGCGCCGGCGCCGGCGGCGCTCGCGGCGGCGGATGCGGCATTCGCGGCGATCACCTCCTATCTTGGCGGCCTGCTCGGCGGGGAGCCGAACCAGCCGCTGCGCCTGTTCGGCGTGTACAAGGACCTCGTCGCGGCGCGAGGCAAGGAAACGCCCGACCCCGTCGATCTCTACTTCCCCGATCTCGCGCAGCGCCCGCCGCGCCGCGAGAAGCCACCGGTTGCGGTCTCGGGCGCCGCCGCCGCGGCCTACTACAAGGAGCAGCGCGGGCGCTATCAGCGCGGCCTCCTCAGGTGGATCAAGAAGGATGCGAGCGGCGCCGAGGACATGCGCGCCGCGGTCGCTGCAATCGAGGCTTCGCAGACGGCGCCGCAGAGCCGCGCATTCTGGTGGGCGGCGCTCGGCTTCTTCGATGCGCTCGTGGCGCGCGCCCTGCCCGAGGACCCGCGCGTCGGGCGGCTTGCCAATCGCATCGAGCAGCAGATCAAACGCCTCATGGAGGGCTCCGCGACGGTTTCCGAGCGCCTGATGCGCGAGACGCTGTTCCAGGTTGCCCGCGCACGTCCGGCGACCGAGCACCTGCGCATGGTTCACGAGGTATACGGGCTCGCCGGGTCGGTCCCCTCGGCCTTCGAGCTGAAGCCGCAAGGCGAACGGGAGCAGCCTGCGCTCGTCGCGCTGCGCGAACTCGTCGGTCAGGCGAAGAACGCCTGGAACAAGTATTCGTCCGGGCACGCACCGAGCCTCGCGACTTTTGTGGAGCAGGCTGGCGCCATCACGTCGCGCGCTGCCGAGCTCGGCAATCCCGACCTCGCGTCGCTGACCGGCGGCATCGCCTCGGTTGCGCAGGCGCTTGCCGTGCATCCGGAGCGCGCCGGGGACGCGGCGGCGATGGAAGTCGCGACCACGCTGCTGCTCGTCGAGAACGCGGTCGAGAAGTTCGGCTCGCTCTCGCCGGAGTTCGCGCACCAGGCGCAGACGATGCGCGCGCGGCTCGAGGCCTGCGCGCGCGGCGAGCCGCCGACGAGCGCGCCGCAGGTCGAGCTTCTCGACGAGATGTCGCGCCGTGCGCAGGAGCGCCTGCTCATGGCCCAGGTCGTCGGCGAGATCCAGACGAACTTGCGCATGATCGAGCAGGCGCTGGATGCGTTCTTCCGCGACCCGGCGAAACGCGGTGAGCTGCCCGCACTCGATAAACCGGTGAAGCAGGTACTCGGCGCGCTGACGATGCTGAACGAGGATCGCGCAGCGGGCGTCCTCGCGGACGCGGCGCAGCATATCCGCCGCTTCGGCGCACCGGACTACGCGCCGTTGCAGGCCGATTTCGAGTCGATCGCGGGCGCCTTGTCCGGTCTCGGGTTCTACGTCGACGCCCTTCAGCATGGGCGCGCCGATTTCGACTCGATGATGAAGCCGCTCGCGCCGGCGAAGCTCGCGCCCGTCGAGGAAGGCGAGTTCGCCGCGCCGCAGGCGACGGTCGAGGAAGAACTCGCGCAGGCGAAGAAACAGGCGCGGACGCTGTTCGACGCATGGCGCGAGGCGCCCGGGGATGCGGGTCTCCGTGCCGAGCTCCAACGCAACCTCGCCGCGATTCAAAAAGACTCCGCGCTCGTGGCGGATACTGCGCTGGAGAAGCACGCCGCAGCCGCGCTCAGGCTGCTCGGCGCGGAATCCGCCGCGCCGCTCGACGTCGACCTGCAGAAGGCGATGTCGGCAATCACCGGCGCCCCGATCGTGGAGGCCGCGCCTTCGGCCGAGGCCGCCAAGCTCGCCGAGGCGAGCACGGAAGCCATCGACGCGGAGCTTCTCGCCATCTTTCTCGAGGAGGCGACCGAGGTCCTCGAGACCATCCGCACCCATCTCGCGGAAGCGCGGACGCAGCCGCAGTCGATCGAAACGCTGCGGACCATCCGCCGCGGCTTCCACACGCTGAAAGGCTCCGGCCGCATGGTCGGTCTCACTCGCGTCGGCGAGGCGGCGTGGGCCGTCGAGCAAGTGATGAACCGGTGGCTCGAGGAAGAACGCGCGGCGACCCCGGACCTCTTTCGCCTGATCGGCTTTGCGCACGCGTACTTCGACGGCGGCATCGCGCAGCTCAAGGCCGGCGGCACCACCCCGGACGAGCACGAAGTGGTCGCGGCGGCCGAGAAGTTGAAGCGCGGCGAGTCGCTCGCGGATCTGCCGGACATCACGACCGGAGTCGCGCCGGCACCGGTCATGGCACCGCCGACTCCCGAGCCCGCAGCGCTCGCGCCCGAGATGCCGGCGATCGAACCGATCGTCGAGCCCGCCGTCGAGGCGCAGGCGCTTGATCTCACCGTGCCCGAGGCATTGGCTCCTGTCGAGCCGGCCGCCCCGGCGTCGGTCGTATCCGAGCCCCCCGCTCCGTCGCTCGACTTCGGCCTTGCTGCCGAGGTGTCGCCCGCCGAGCCCGCGCAGGAGCCCGCTCCGGCCGCCGCACTTGACTTCGACTTCTCGTTGGCCGAGGCACCCGCCGCGCCGGCCGAGGCCGCACCCGCACCGGCCGAAGCGCTTGACTTCTCCGCGATCCCCGCTGCGGCGCCCGCGCCGGCCGCCGCAGCAGAGCCAGCGGAAGAGGCGGTTCGCATCGGCGAGGTCGAGCTGTCGCGCGCACTGTATGGAATCTTCGTCGCCGAGGCGCAATCACATCTCGCGACGCTACGCGCCGGCACTTCGGGGCTCGTGGCGGGCGAGGAGGTGTCGGAGCCCCTCCTGCGTGCCGCACACACGCTCGCGGGGATCGCGGGCACGGTGCGGTTCGACGCGTTGCACTATCTCAGCCATGCGCTCGAGAACGCGTTCGTGCGCTTCAAGGATCGGGCCCTGCCCGAGTCCGATCGCGCGGCCGTCGGCGAAACCGTCGACGCGATCGAGGTGATGGTCGCCGCGGCCGAGCGCCGCGAGCTGCCCGTCGCCGCCCAGGGGCTGATCGCACGTCTCGATGCACTCGGCGCCACGGCCGAGCCTGTGGCGGAGAAGGCCCTCTCGCTCGACGCAGTCAACCTGGACATGACGACCGCGCTCGCAGAGACGCCTGCTGCGCTCGCGGCGACGCAAGATGAAGCGGCGACAGCCGACGCGCTCGATTTTTCCGTGGCGCAGTCGCCACTCGAGGTAGTCGACGCAATCGTCGTGCCGTTGCCCGCGCCGGAGCTCTCCGCGCAGGTCGCACCATCGCAGCCCCTGCCGGACAACGTCGTCGTGTTCCCGCATGCCCCGGAAGAGCCGCCGTCGGTCGCGGCCGTCCAGGTGGAGGAGATCCCGGTCGAGCGCCGCCAGCGCCGGATCGACGACGACATCGACCCGCAACTCCTGCCGATCTTTCTCGAGGAGGCGACCGAGCTCGTGCCGTCGGTTGGCCAGACGCTGCGCGACTGGCGCGCCAACCCCGACAACCCGTCCATCGGGCACGGATTGCAACGTCTTCTCCACACGCTGAAGGGCAGCGCGCGGATGTGCGGCGCGATGGCGCTCGGCGAGCTCACGCACGCGATGGAGACCAAGGTCGAGAACGCGATGGGGCTGAAGTCGATGCCGCCGACGCTGTTCGACGAACTCGAGACGTCCTTCGACCGGATGGGTGTCCTCTACGACCTGCTTCAGCATCCGGAACGCGCGGGCCGCGAGGCGGCGCCGGCGCCGGTCGCCGAGCCTGCGCCCGCTGCCGTCGCCGCGCCGACGCCGGCGCCCGAAATCGCGAAACCCGAGCCGGCGGCCGCCGCAGCCGCCGCGGCCGCTCCGACGCCCGCCGAGGTCGAGCAGGCCGCCGCGCGCGCAATGCTGCGTGTCCGCGCCGACATGATCGATCGGCTGGTGAACGAGGCCGGCGAGGTCGCGATCGCACGAAGCCGGATCGAAGGAGAAATGCGCGCGCTCAAAGGCGCGCTCGCCGATCTGACGGAGAACGTCGGCCGGCTGCGCGGGCAACTGCGCGAGATCGAGATCCAGGCGGAATCGCAGATGCAGTCGCGCTTCTCGCAGGCTCAGGATGCGGAAACGTCGTTCGATCCGCTCGAGTTCGACCGTTTCACCCGCTTCCAGGAAATCACGCGGATGATGGCCGAGAGCGTCAACGACGTTCAGACGGTGCATCAGAGCATCATCAAGACGCTCGACGAGACGGACGCCGCGCTGTCAGCGCAGGGTCGCCTGAACCGCGAGCTGCAGCAGAACCTGATGCGCATCCGCATGGTGCCCTTCCAGAGCGTCGCGGAGCGGCTCTACCGGATCGTGCGCCTCGCCGCAAAGGATCTCGACAAGCGAGCGGTCCTCGATATTCGCGGCGGACAGGTGGAACTCGACCGCTCGGTGCTCGAGCGCATCACGGCTCCGTTCGAGCACCTCCTGCGTAACTCCGTTGCGCACGGCATCGAGCGCCCCGACGAGCGCATCGCCAAAGGCAAACACGAGCTCGGCGAGATCAGGATCGAGCTGCGCCAGGAGGGCAACGAGGTCATGCTCGCCGTGAGCGACGACGGCGCGGGCATCGACATCGATCGAGTGCGCGAGAAGGCGATCGCCATCGGCCTGATGGCGCCGGATGCCGCGCTCTCCGACCACGACATCGCAGAGTTCATCTTCCATCCCGGCTTCTCCACCGCGACCGAAATCAGCCAGATCGCCGGGCGCGGCGTCGGTATGGACGTGGTGAGGAGCGAGGTCCAGGCGCTCGGCGGCCGCGTCGAAACCGCAACCGAGCGCGGCAAGGGATCGCGCTTCACGATTTACCTGCCGCTCACGCTCGCCGTCACGCAGGCGGTACTGGTGCGCGCCGGCGGCGGCACCTACGCGATTCCCGCGGCGGTCATCGAGCAGGTGCGGCACTTCAAGGACGCCGAGCTTGCCGAGGCGCGCGCGAGCGGGACGGCGAGCTGGCAGGATCGCCGCTATCCGTTCCGGTATCTGCCGCGCGTGCTCGGCGATGCCGAGTTCGTGCCCGAACTGCGCCGGTTCACGCCGGTGCTATTTGCGAAGAGCGGCGCAAACGGCATCGCGATGCAGGTCGACGAAGTGCTCGGCAACCAGGAAATCGTTGTCAAGAACGCGGGACCGCTGCTCTCGCGCATCGCCGGCATCACGGGGGCGACCGTGCTCGGCTCCGGCGAAATCCTGCTCATCATCAACCCGGTCATTCTCGGACAACGAGAAGCCGCTGCGGAAAGAGCGCCGGCGGTCCGGCCGGTGGTCGAGCCCGAGGCGGGTCCGCCCACCGTGATGATCGTCGACGATTCGCTCACGGTGCGGAAGATCACCGGGCGGCTGCTCGCGCGCGAAGGCTACAACGTGCTCGCTGCGAAAGACGGCGTCGACGCGATGGAGCAGCTCGAGGAGCATGTTCCCGACGTGATGCTCGTCGACATCGAGATGCCGCGCATGGACGGCTTCGATCTCGCGCGAAACATCCGCGGGGACCGCCGGCTGCGCAAGATCCCGATCATCATGATCACCTCGCGCACGGCCGAGAAGCATCGGACGATCGCCAAGGAGATCGGCGTCGAGGTGTTTCTCGGCAAGCCCTACCAGGAAGAGGAGCTGCTCGGCCACATCGCCGCGTTCGTGAAGGCGAAGCAGGCCGCGCTCGCGTAAGTGCAGGATCGAGGATCCGGGATCCAGGATTCAGGATCCAGGATCCACAGGATCTAGGATCTAGGATTGAGGATCTACGATTGAGTCCTCAGTCCTCAATCCTCAGTCCTCGGCGTGCCGCCCCGCAGCGCGCCTGTAGCGCTCCAGCGTCACTTGCCGCGCCCAGTCGTGATCGACGATGGGCGCCGGATAGTCGCGACCGACCGTCACCCCGCAAGCTTGCTGCACTGCGGGCGGCATCATCCACGGCGCGTGGACATGCGTCGGCGGCACGTTCGCAAGCTCCGGAACGTACTTGCGGATGAACCCCCCCTCCGGATCGAACTTCCGCGACTGCGTCACCGGGTTGAAGATCCGGAAATAGGGCTGCGCGTCGCAGCCCGTCGAGGCGGCCCACTGCCAGCCGCCGTTGTTCGCGGCGAGATCGAAGTCGAGCAGATGGTCGGCGAAGTACTTCTCGCCCCACCTCCAATCGACGTGCAGGTCCTTTACGAGGAACGAGGCCGCAATCATGCGCAGTCGATTGTGCATGTACCCGGTCTGATTGATCTGCCGCATCGCGGCGTCGACGATCGGATATCCGGTGCGACCTGTGCACCAGGCGCGCCACTTGGTCTCGTCGTTGTCGAACTCGACGTGTTCGTATTCGCGTCGGAACGCGTGCCCCACGACATGCGGATGGTGGTGCAGGATCTGGAAGTAGAAGTCGCGCCAGACGAGCTCGGAGAGCCATGTTTGCGCGCCGTCGCTCGCAAGTGCGTGCGCCGTTGCAGCGAGCCGTCGGATCGAAATCGTGCCGAAGCGGAGGTGCGGCGAGAGGTACGAGGGCCCCTTTATCGCAGGAAAATCGCGCCGCTCGCGATATGCGTTGATGCGCGACAGAAAGTCGTCGAAGAGGCGCTCGGCGCCGGTCATGCCGCTCGGAACGCCGAGGCCGCGCAGGTTCGTTTCTTCGAATCCCAGATCGGCGAGCGCGGGCAGGCGTGCCGCAGGCGGTGGAGCGAGCGCGCCGCTGTGGGCCGCGATGGGATAGCTCTTCAGATAGAAGGACGTGAGCTTCTTCAGCCACGCGTTCTTGTACGGCGTGAACACCAAGAACGGCGTGCCCGCTTGTGTGACGACTTCGTCGGTGTCGAAGACCGCCTGATCCTTGAACATGTGGAACGCGATGCCGGACGCGGCAAGTGTGCCCGCCACTGCGGCGTCCCGTTCTTTCGCCGCAGGCTCGTAATCGCGGTTCGCGAAGACTGCGCGGGCGCCGAGCGCGATGGCAAGCCGGGGAACCTCGGCTCGCGCGCGACCATGGAGCACGGCGAGACCTCCGCCGAGGTGACGAAGCGCCGCATCGAGCTCGACAACGGCGTTCCAGATGAACTCGACCCGGCGATCCGCCCGGGACGGCAGTGCGTCGAGGATCTCCGTGTCGAAGCAGAAAACGCAGAAGACGCGCTGCGCGTTCCGCAGAGCGTGGTAGAGCGCGGCGTGGTCGTCCGCACGCAAGTCTCGGCGGAACCAGACAAGCGTGATGTCATATCGACCCTCGTGCAAATGACTACGAGTCATTTCGCACCTCTAACGTTCTCTTTGCTGCAGGGCGGGAGAGGGGCGAGGCTACAGTCACGGCATTCATTCCGACGATGCTCGTTGTTGCATTGGCGTGAACGCTCGGGATCCGGGCGCGGCGGCCGGGGAGCCCGACCGCGAGGCCCGAGTGTAGAATGGAGTGCATGTCGAGCGTCAACCTGACGAATCATTTTCTGATCGCCATGCCGAACATGGTCGATCCGAATTTCGCCAAGACGCTCACCTTCATCTGCGAGCACAACGAGCAGGGCGCCCTCGGGGTGGTGGTGAACCGGCCGATCGACATGACGCTCGGCTCGCTGTTCGAGCGCCTCGATCTGCAACTCGAAATTCCCGGGCTTGCCGAAGCGCCCGTGTACTTCGGCGGGCCGGTGCAGACCGATCGCGGCTTCGTCTTGCACATGCCCGTCGGCGGCTGGAGCTCGACGTTGCCGGTCCGGGACGGCGTCGGGCTGACGACCTCCAAGGACATTCTGGAAGCCGCGGCCGCGGGAACAGGTCCCAAGAAGATGATGCTCGCGCTCGGTTATGCCGGGTGGGCGGCCGGACAGCTGGAGCAGGAGCTCGCCCAGAACGCCTGGCTTACCGTCGAGGCGAAGTCGGCGATCCTCTTCGACCTGGCCCCGGACGAGCGCCTGCCGGCCGCGATGGAGCTGCTCGGCATCAATTTCGCGACGCTATCGGACGAGGCGGGGCATGCTTGATGCCGCGAATCGCGAACCGCACGTCGCGAACCGCGCCGCCCCTGCTGCCTCGAACCGCGATTCGCGATTGACGATTCACGGCACCATTCTCGCCTTCGACTTCGGCGAACGATATCTCGGCGTCGCGGTCGGCGACACGGTGACGCGCATCGCGCATCCGCTCGAAACCATCGACGCCGAGGCGCGAGCGGCCCGGTTCGCGGCGATCGCGAAGCTCGTTACCGAATGGCAACCGGTGCGCCTCGTGGTCGGCTTGCCGCTCTCTCTCGACGGCGAGGAGCACGAGCTGACCCGGCGCGCGCGGCGATTTGCGCGGCAGCTCGAAGGGCGTTTTTCCTTGCCGGTGGCGCTCGCCGACGAGCGGCTGTCGTCCGCCGACGCCGCTGCGCGCCTGCGCGAGGCCGGGCGCGGCGGCCGTCGCGACAAAGATCTCGTCCATCCTGTCGCGGCCCAGATCATCCTGCAGGCGCATCTCGATGAATCTCCCTCTGCCTGACGCCGAAGCCCTGGTCGGCGCGCTCGTGCGTCAGCTATCGCCGCGGGTGACGCCGGAGACGGGCATCATCGGCATATTCACGGGCGGCGTCTGGCTGGCAGAGCGGCTGCATCGTGAGCTCGGGCTCGTGCTGCCGATGGGCTCGATCGACATCTCGTTCTACCGCGACGACTACGCCAAGTCGGGCTTGCATGCGAGTGTGAAGCCGTCGCAGATCCCGTTCGATGTCGCGGGACGCCACATCCTGCTCGTGGACGACGTCCTCTACACGGGACGCACCGTTCGCGGCGCTCTGAACGAGATCTTCGATTACGGCCGCCCCGCGTCGGTAAGCCTCGTCGTGCTCGTCGACCGCGGCGGCCGCGAGCTGCCGATCGCCCCCCAGTACTTTGGCGCGACGGTGGCGGTCCCCGAACGCAGCATGCTCGTGCTGTCGCGTACTGAGGACGGCATCCTCACACTTCAACTCGAGCGCGATGCGTAACCCGCAACTGAACGCAAAGGGCGAGCTCCAGCACCTGCTCACCATTGAGGGTCTGCCACGCGAGATCCTCATCCGGATCCTCGACACCGCCAAGTCGTTCCTCGGCGTCACCGAGCGCGAGGTGAAGAAGGTCCCGCTGCTGCGGGGCAAGAGCGTCTTCAATCTCTTCTTCGAGCCGTCGACGCGCACCCGCACGACGTTCGAAATCGCCGCGAAGCGGCTCTCGGCCGACGTGGTGAATCTCGCGATCTCGACCTCTTCGCAAACCAAGGGCGAGACGCTGCTCGACACCGTCGACAATCTGTCGGCGATGCACGCCGACATGTTCGTGGTACGCCACGCCTCGAGCGGCGCGCCGTTTCTCATCGCCGGCCACGTGAAGCCGCATGTCCACGTGGTCAATGCCGGCGACGGCCGGCACGCGCATCCGACCCAGGGGCTGCTCGATGCGTACACGATCCGGCATTACAAACAGGACTTCACCCAGCTCTCGGTTGCTATCGTCGGCGACATCCTGCACTCGCGGGTCGCGCGCTCGCTCATCCATGCGCTCACGACGCTTGGAACGCCGGATGTGCGCGTGATCGGACCGCAGACGCTACTCCCGACCGGCGTCGATCGTCTGGGGGTGAGCGTGCATCACGATATGGCGACGGGGCTCCGCGACGCGGACGTGATCGTGATGCTCAGGCTGCAGAACGAGCGCATGCGCGGACCGCTGCTGCCGTCGGCCGGCGAATTCTTCAAGGCCTATGGCCTCACGCCGGAGAAGCTCGCGCTCGCGAAACCCGATGCGATCGTGATGCACCCGGGCCCGATGAACCGCGGCGTCGAGATCGACTCCGCCGTGGCCGATGGTACTCAGGCGGTGATCCTGCCGCAGGTCACGTTCGGGATCGCGGTGCGAATGGCGGTGATGTCGATCCTTGCGGGAACGACGGCGTGAAAGGCTTCAACGGAGAGGACGCAAAGGGCGCAGAAGGCCGCAAAGGAGGATGTGCAGTATGCGCATGCAAGCGTTCACCGCAAAGTTCGACCGAATCCCGGACACCGGGCACGGGAATTGAAGGCATTCCTCCGAGTTCCGCTGCGGTCTCCGCGTCGTCTGCGTTGAGTCTCGTCGCATGAAGATCCACATCAAAGGCGGCC
>Ga0335084_10007967_pt1 | contig 10545 bp, 13 predicted proteins | sample Lox_Sample_44_FD_206721 | JGI IMG/M metagenome (GOLD analysis project Ga0335084, IMG submission 206721) | Soil microbial communities from Loxahatchee National Wildlife Refuge, Florida, United States - Lox_Sample_4.4 | ecosystem: Environmental > Terrestrial > Soil > Wetlands | place: USA... | reverse complement strand
GAAATGCTCGCCCGACACCATCAGCTCGCCGCGCGCCACCAGCCTGCCGTCGAGCAGCACGTCGACCGGCTCCGAGGTCGCCTTGTCGAGCTCGAGCGTCGCGCCGTCCTTCAGCGCGAACAGCTCCGCGATCGACATCTGCGCGCCGCCGAGCGACATCGTCAGGCGCACCTTGACGTCCTGCACGAGCTGCATGCCGCCTTCGAGCAGCGGCTGCGCCGATTCGCCGCCGGCGGCGAGCTCCTCGAGCCGCGCCGGCCGCACCGTGGTCTTTTCTTCCATTCCCTGCCGTTCCTCCTATGAATGCAACGAAGAGAGCGCCGCGGCGCGGCGACCGCCGCGGCTGCCGAGCTGCGCCTGGCAAAGCGGCGTGCCCGAGGCCGTCGTCACGCCGAGCGGCCGGTCGATGCGCGCCTCGAGCGCGATGACGTCGCCCGCGGCGAGGCCGCGCAGCGCGCGCACGTCCATCTCGATGCTTCCGGCGATCACCTGCAGCGCGACGCGCTGCGCGGCGAGCGCGGCGCGCCGCTCGGCGAGCCGCGGCGGCGCGGCCGGCCGGCCGAGGCGCGCGCGCAGCAGGCGCAGCGTCCAGTCGGCGCTCGTCACCAGCCGCGCCGCGCCCGCAGTCCCGCCGATGTCGAGCGCGACGCTGTAGCAGGCCGAGCCGTTCGCGAAGCACTCCGGCGCCGGGGCGGCCGCCTCGCCGAGAGCGTGCTTCGGCTCGCGCGCGCCGAGGAGCGTCGCCGCGAGGTCCTCGAGCGCCGCGCGCGCCGCCTCGGCGCCGAGCGCAGACTCGCCGGTGAGCGGCGCGCGCAGGCGCGGGTCGGCCCCGCCGCAGAGCGCCCGCGCGAGCGCCTGGCGCTCTTCTTCGGTCGAAGCGACGGCGATCCAGTCCTGCGCCGCGCCGGAAAGGCGCGTCCATTCGGCGCCGGGACGCGGCGGCGCCTCGCACGCCGGCGCGCATTGCGCGCGCGCCGCCGCGGGCGCCGGCAGCCAGGCGGCGCACCAGCCGGCGAGCGCGTCCTCGAACGCCGCCGCCAGCGCCGCGCGCTCGTGCGAGCCGAAGAGCTTCCAGGGCCGCGCGCTCACCGCTTGCCGCCCGTCGCCTGGAAGAGCTGGTCGATCATGTCGTTGGTGGTGGTGATCACCTGCGACGAGGCCTGGTAGCCGCGCTGGGTGACGATCAGCTCGCTGAACTGCTGCGCGAGGTCGATGTTCGCGGACTCGACCGAGCCGCCGGTGAGCGTGCCGAAGACGCCGCTCTTCGCGGCGCCGATCTGCACCGGCACGTCGTTCGGGTTGCTGAAGAGCGCGCCGCCCGCCTGCTCGAGCTCCTGCGGCGACTGGAAGAAGGCGAGCGCCACTTTCTGCCCGCGCGCGCTCTGGCCGTTCGAGTAGCTGACGACCACCGTGCCGTCGGGATCGAACGCCGTCGAGACGATCTGCCCGGCGGCGAAGCCGTCCTGCGAGCCGAGGCGCAGGGTCGAGTCGGCGCCGGCGGAGAAGTTGGTCACGCCGGAGAAGCCGCCGGCAGCGCCGAAGTCGAGCGTGATCTGGCTCGGCGCCACGCCGCCGGGCGGCGCGAGGTTGAAGCTGAACGTGTTGAAGCCGCTCGCCGGCGAGCCGTCGCCGTTGAAACGCACTTCACCGCTCGCCAGCGTCCCGCTGGTGTCCTTCACGTCGAACAGCCAGCTCCCCGGCGTCGTCGCGCTGTTGTTGTTGAAGGTGATCGTCAGGGCGTGGCTCGCGCCCGCGGCGTCGAACACCGTCACGCTGACGTCCTGCGTGCTGTCGCCGGTGGACAGGTTGTCGAGCAGGGTAACCTTGCCCGTCGCGTGCGGCGGGCTCGCGCGCAGGCTCGTCGTGCTGACGTCCTGCAGGCCGCCGCCGGCGAGCCCCGCGACGCGCATGCCGCTCCCGCGCGACACGAGGAAGCCGTCGGCGTTGAACTCGAACTCGCCGTCGCGCGTATAGAAGGTCCTGTCGCCGTCGCGCAGGATGAAGAAGCCGTTGCCCTGCACCGCGAGGTCGCCCGGGTTGCCGGTCTGCGTCAGCTGGCCCTGCGTGAAGAGCACCCGCGTGCTGTCGATGCCGACGCCGCTGCCGAACTGCGTCATGCCGCCCTGGCCGCCCGCGTTCGTGCCGGCGAAGACGTTGCGGTAGACGAGGTCGGAGAACGAGAGCTCGGTGTTCTTGAAGCCCGCCGAGTTCATGTTGGAGGTGTTGTTGCCGATCACCGTGAGGTTGCGCGAGAACGCCGACAGCCCGGTGAGGCCGATGTAGATCGATTCGAACATGGCCTAGCGCACCAGCGTCACGCTGGAGGGGTTGACGTCGGTGAGGAAGCTGCCGTCGGCGAGCTGCAGCGAAAGCAGCGGCTGGCCGTTGCTGAAGCGCACGGTGGTGACCGTGCCGGTCGCCGTGCTGCCGTCGGTCGCGGTGATGTCGACCGTCTTGCCCAGCAGGCCCACCGACTGCGTCGAGGCCTGCACGCCGAGCAGCGCCTGGACGCTGTCGGTGAGCTGGCGCGTCTGCTCGAGCGTCGTGAACTGCGCGAGCTGCGCGATGAACTCCTGGTTGTCGATCGGCTTGAGCGGATCCTGGAACGAGAGCTGCGTCGCCAGGATGCGCAGGAAGTCGAGCTGGCTCACGCCCAGGTTCTGCGGCGTGCTGCCCGTGTCGGTGACCGAACCGCCGATTGCCGCTACCGCCATGATGCACCTCCTTCGATGGTGGGAATTTCCTCGCCGTTCAAATAGAGCCGCCCGAGCCGCAGCCCGGCCGCGCGTAGCCTCGCCGCCACCTCGGCTGCGAGTCGATGCCGGTCTTCCCGAGCAATGGACGCGTCGCGCACCCAGACCTGCGCTTCGCCCTCCTGCAGCGTGGCGTGCACGTTGACGCGCGGCCAGGTCACGCGCAGCGGCCGCAGCGCGCGCTCCACGGGAGCGGGCAGCCGCGCGCCGCCGTCGTCGCGCGGCTGCACCGGCTCGATCGCGTAGCCGGCGATCTTCGCTTCGCCGCGCGCAGGGGGGGATTGAATTTCACTTGATGGGTTTTTCGAAAGCTCGACCGCGAATTGCGCGCTCGAAGCGCGCGCGCCCTTCACCTCGGGAAACTCCGATTGGCCGGCAACGGGTCGTGCGGTCGTCTGCGTCGTTTCGGCTTGCGGCGCCGCGCGCGCGGACGGCACCGCCGCCCCGGTCGGACCGCCGCTGCGCAGCTGCCATTGCGCGCGCTCGAGCTCGTAGCGCCAGCGCGCCGCCGCGTCGAGCGGGCCGTGCGGGCGGCCGTCGGCGTCGGGCAGAGGCGGAGCGACCGGATCGATGGTCGCCATCTAGTCTTCCCGCTTCCTGCGCAGCCACAGCTCGTCGGCCGCGCGGTGCGCGAGGCGCGCCTGCGCCTGGTCGAAGTCGCGGCGCTGGCGCTCGCGGTGCTTCTCGAGCGTCTTCGCCTCGCGCTGCTTGGCGAGCAGCTGCTCGAGCACGCGGTGCAGCGCCTGCGAGGCCTCGTCGAGCTCGCGCCGCTTCGCCTCGCGCCGCTTGCGGCAGCTGTCGAGATAGCCCTGCAGGCGCAGCTGCTCGTCGACCGCGATGCTCGCGCCGTCGGCGAGCAGGCCGCGCAGCCTGCCCTCGGCGGCGACGATCTCGCGCGAGAGCTGCTCCAGCTCGCCGCCGCGCTTCTCCACATCGGCCGCGGCGCGGCGCATGTCGCCCTGCAGCGCGTCGCGCTCGGCCGAGCGCAACCCGATCAGCGGCTGCAGGCGATAGCGGAACGGTTTGTCGCTCATTTGCGGCCTCCGGCGGCGAGGATCGACTTCAGCTGCGCCAGCGCCTCGCCGCGCCCGTGCGCGGCGTCCATGCCCTGGCAGAGGAAGCGGTTCAGGTCGGGCAGGATGCGCAGCGCCGCGTCGAGCTCGGGGTTGGAGCCGCTGCGGTAGGCGCCGACCTCGATCAGGTCGCGGCTCTTGGCGTGCGTGCTGAGCGCGGCGATCGCGCGCGCGGCGAGCGCGCGCTCCTCGGTCGAGGCGAGATCCGGCAGCAGGCGGCTCACGCTGCCGAGCAGGTCGATCGCCGGGTAGTGGCCGTGGTTGGCGAGCTCGCGCGAGAGCACGATGTGGCCGTCGAGGATGGCGCGCATGCTGTCGGCCACCGGGTCGTTGATGTCGTCGCCCTCGACGAGCACGGTGTAGAGCGCGGTGGTCGCGCCCTTGCCTTCGCTCGTGCCGGCGCGCTCGAGGAGGCGCGGCAGCGCGGCGAACACCGAGGGCGTATAGCCGCGCGAGGTGGCCGGCTCGCCGACCGCGAGGCCGATCTCGCGCTGCGCCATGGCGAAGCGCGTGATGGAATCCATGATGAGCAGCACGTCGCGGCCGCGGTCGCGAAAATGCTCCGCGATCGCAGTCGCGGTATAGGCGGCGCGGCAGCGCGTGAGCGCGGGCTGGTCGGAGGTCGCCACCACCACCACCGAGCGGCGCAGGCCATCGGGGCCGAGGCTGCGCTCGATGAACTCCAGCACCTCGCGGCCGCGCTCGCCGATCAGCGCGATGACGTTCACGTCGGAGCGCACGTTGCGCGCGATCATGCCGAGCAGCGTGCTCTTGCCGACGCCGCTGCCGGAGAAGATGCCCATGCGCTGGCCGCGGCCGAGCGTGAGGAAGCAGTCGATCGAGCGCACGCCGGTCTCCATCACCTCGCGGATGCGCGAGCGGCCGAGCGGGTTGTGCGGCTCCATGCGCAGGTAGGACTGCGCCGTCGGCCCGTCGAGCGGCTTGCCGTCGAGCGGGCGGCCGAAGGCGTCGACCACGCGCCCGAGCAGCCCCTCGCCGATCGCCACGCCGAGCGGCCGGCCGGTGGCGATCACCTCGCTGCCGGCGGCGATGCCGCGCAGGTCGCCGAAGGGCATCAGCAGCACCTTGCCGTCCTTCAGGCCGACCACTTCCGCGCTCACCGGCTGGCGCTGCGAGCGCGAGTAGATCTCGCACACCTCGCCGAGGAAGGCGTCCGGGCCGGCCGCCTCGGCGACCAGGCCGAAGAAATGCGTGACGCGGCCGGAGCGGCGCACGAGCTCGGCCGCCTTCACGGCCGAGGCGTAGCGCTTGAGCGACGTGCTCATTCGGCCGCCGCCTCGCCCGCGCGCGTCAGCGTGTCGACGAGCTGCCGCAGCTGCACCTCGAGGCGCGCGTCGAGCGTGCCGCCGGCGGTCTCGATCAGGCAGCCGCCGAGCGCCACGCGCTCGTCGGCCACCAGCTCGAGGCGCCCGCTTTCGCCGTTCGAAAGCCTAGCGAGGCGCTCGTAGTCCGCCGGCGCCACGCGCAGCACCATGTTTTCCTTCGCGCGCACCTCGCGCATCGCCTGCTGCACCATCGCGCGCACGCCCTCTTCGCTCGCGGCGGCCTCGCCCAGCACCTTGCACACGGCGGCGAAGGCGATCTCCACCATCGCGTCCTCGGCGCCGCCGATCGCGCGGCCGAGCGCCTCGCCGAGCGAGCCGGCGAGGGCGCGCAGGCGCTCGGTCTCCTTGGCGAGCAATGCCTTCTCTTCGGCGAGCGCCGCCCTCGCCTCGCGCTCGCCGCGCTCGAGACCTTCGCGGTAACCCGCCTCCGCCCCCTGGCGGCGCAGCTCTTCGAGCGCCTCGCGCGGGTCCTCGACGGGCGCGGCCGGCTCGATGAACACCTGTGCGGGCGCCGCCGGCGCCGGCACGGGCGTCTCGAGCGGGAGCGGCTCCGCGCGCCGGCAGCGGATGAGCACCGGCTCCTCGTCGATCTGCGCGGAGCGGATTACCTGCGCCATGGCAACCCTCCATTAAGAAGAAGACGTTCGCGCCAGCGGGCGGCGAGCGGCCGCCAGCCGCGGGCCGGCGGCTCGACGCGCGGCCCGGCGGGTTCGGCTTCGGCGGCCTCGAGCCGTTCGTCGAGCCGCCTTTCCAGCGCCGCGAGCAAGGCCTGCAGCGCCTTTGCGCGCAGCTCCACGCCCGAAGGCAGCGCCTGCTGCAGGCGCTGGCGGCGCTCCGCCCCGGCGAGGCGCAGGAACGATTCGCGCCACGCCCAGGCGCGCGAGCGCAGCAGCGCGGCGACCAGCCAGTCGGGCTCGCCCGAGAGAAGCTCGTGGATCGCCTGCGCCGCCGCGGCGTCGAGCGGCCGCGGCGCGACGGCCGGTTCCGCCGCGCGCGACGACGGCGCCGGATCGGCGGCGCGCGGCGCGGCGGCGCGCGCTTCGCCTGGCGGGAGCGCGGCCTGCAGCAGGTCGGCCTCGAAGCCGAGACCCTCGAGCTCCTTCAGGAGCGGCGCCAGCTTCGCGCGCTCGGGCTCGCCGAGCTGCTCGAGCATCCACGCGCGGTCCCGCGGTGGCAGGCCGGCGAGGGTGAGCGCCGCTTTGCGGTAGCCGCTCATCCGTTCTGCGCCGTCCAGGTGCGGATCTGCGACAGCGTCTCTTCGCGCTGCTTCGCCGACAGGCCGCGCGCGCGGCGGCGGCGCAGCACCGCGACGAGCGCGGCGAGCAGGCCAAGCACGGCGAGCGCCGCGACGCCCCACCAGAGCAGCGGGTCAGCGTGCTCGATGATGGAGGAGCCGCGCGGCGACATGCTGCGCGCCGCCTGCAGCTTCACCTCGGGCTGCGGCGCCGCGGCGCGCGCGGGCTGCGGCGCGACCCAGGAGAAGGCGATGGCGTCGCCGCGCGCCGGGTTGAGGCCCGCGGCCATCGCGATTACCTGCTTCAGGCTCTCCGCGTCGGCGGCCTGGATGTCTCGCGGCAGCAGCACGCCGACGCTGATGCGCCGCACCGCGCCGGGCGCCGACACCGTCTGCTCGACGCGGCGGCCGAGCTGGTATTCGACCTCGGAGGTGGTCGAAGCCGGGCGCCGGTAGGGCTCGCGCATCGTATCGACCGCGGGCAGCGCCGCGCTGTACGTGGGCGGGCTCTGCGTCGACTCGCGCCGGCGCACGATCGCGCCGCCGCCGTCGCGCCCGGCCGGCAGCAGGTCCTCGCGCGTCACCTTGACCTGGTCGTAATCGAGCGCGACGTCGATGCTGACGATGCCGCGTCCGGGCCCGAACGCCTGGTCGAGCACCGTGCCGACCTTGCGCGCGAGGTAGGCCTCGTATTCCCGCTTCGCGTCGAGGCGCGGCCCGGCGGCCTCGTCCTCGGGCTCGGCGCGTCGCGAGAGCGCGACGCCCTGCTGGTCGAGCACGGTCACCGCCGAAGGCTCCATCTCGGCCACCGACGCGGCGACCAGGCGCTGGATGCCCTGGATCTGCTCCGGCGAGAGCCGCTCGGCGCCGCGCATCACCAGCGTGACCGAGGCCTTCGGCTTCGCCGCCGCCCTGCGCAGCAGCCCCGACTCGGGCAGCACCAGGTGCACGCGCGCGCTCTTCACCTCGGCGAGCGCGCCGACGGTGCGCGCGAGCTCGCCCTGCAGCGCGCGCTGGTAGTTGATCTTCTGCGCGAACTCGGTCATGCCGAAGTCGGTGTTGTTGAAGATCTCGAAGCCCACCGTGCCCTTCAAGTCGACGCCCTTGCCCATGATCTTCAGGCGCGTGGCGTGCACGTTCGCCTTGTCGACCAGGATCGTGGTGCCGTCGTCGGACACCGCGTAGGGCACCTTCATGCGCTCGAGCTCGGTGGCGATCGCCGCGGCGTCGCGCGGGTCGAGGTCGGTGAACAGCGGCTGGCGCTCGTCGCGCAGCGCCCACAGCGCAAGAGCCACGGCGACCGCGACGATCGCCGCGGCGGCGGCGCCGAAGGCGATGCGCGCGCCGGTGGAGGCGGAATTCCAGTTGTCGATCAGGCTGGCCATGGCTCGTCACACCTGCATGCGCATGATTTCCTGGTACGCGTCGAGGAGGCGGTTCCTCACCTGCGCCAGGAGCTGGATGCCGATGCGCGCCTGCTCGAGCGAGATCCTCACCTGATGCAGGTTCTGCGCCTCGCCGGCGGCGAGGCTCTGCACGCCGTGGTCGGCCTGCACGAGCTGCTGGTTGACGCCGTCGAGCGAGCGCGTGAGCCAGCTCGCGAAGTCGGCCGGCGCGGCCTGCGCGCCGGGCAGCGCCGCGGGCTGCAGCTCGACCGGCCGCGCCGCGGGAAGGAAGGAGACGGGATCGGTCGTCATGAATTGCCTATGTCGAGGGTTTTCAGCGCCATCGCCTTCGCCGCGTTCAGCGCGGCGACGTTCGCCTCGTAGGCGCGCACCGCGGCGATCATGATCATCATCTCGGCGAGCGGCTGGATGCCGGGGTAGGCGACGAAGCCCTTGTCGTCGGCGTCGGGATGGCCCGGCTCGTAGGCGAGGCGCGGCGGCGCGTCGACCGTGCGCACGCCGATCACTTCCGCGCCGCGCAGCGCGCCGGCGAGCTGCCCGGCGACATCGGGCGCCGCGGCGCCGGTGATCAGGCGCAGCGGCTGGTAGAGCACGCCGCTCGCCGAGCGCGTCGAGCTCGCGTTCGCCAGGTTCGCCGCGGTGAGGTCGACGCGCGCCTTCTCCACCGCCATGCCCGAGCCGCTGATCGCGTAAGCCTGCAGGTAGTCCATCAGCGCCCTCCCTGGCCGATCGCCGCGCTCAGGATCGAGAGGCTGCGGCTCAGCGCGCGCACCAGCGCCTCGTAGTGGACCGTGTTCTGCGACAGCTCGACCATCATGCGGTCGACGTCGTGCGGCCGCGGGCCGACGCCGCGCCAGGTCTCCTCGACCAGCTGCGGGCGCGGCGCCTGCGCTCGGCGCTCCTTGAGGAGCTGCGCGTCGAAGCTCACGCCGAGCGGCACGTAGCTGTCGGACTGCAGGTTGGCGAGGTTCTGCGCGATCGCCTGGTGCCGCAGCGACGCCGCGTCGAGCGCGAGCTTCGCCATGTCGACGCCCGCGCCCTGGATGGAATCGATCATCTTGCCTCCCTCCTCCCCTTCACTGGATCACCAGCTCGGCGTGCAAGGCGCCCGCCGCCTTGATCGCCTGCAGGATCGAAATGGTGTCGCGCGTGCTGGTCTTGACGCGCGCGAGCGCGGCGACCAGGTCGGCGACGGTGTTGTTGCCCGGCAGGCTCAGCGTGCGCGCACCGCCCTCAGCCACCTCGACGCGCGTGCTGGGCACGACGGTGGTGCGCACGTCGGGCGCGAGACCGCGCACGAAGAGCGGCTGCGAGGTGAGGTAGTCGGTGGTGATGGACACCTTCAGCTCGCCGTGCGAGATGGTCACCATCGAGACGCGCACGTCGCCGCCGGCGACCACCGTGCCGGTGCGCTCGTTGATCACCACGCGCGCGCGCTGCACCGGCACCACGCTGATCGCCTCGATGCGCGTCAGCAGCGCCGGCAGGTTGGCGTCGCGCGGCACCGCGACCTCCACGGTGGAGGCGTCGTTCGCGCGCGCCGTGCCGGCGCCCTCGCGGTTGATCGCGCCGGCGATGCGATCGGCCATCGTGTAGTCGGGGTCGGCGAGGACGAAGCGCAGCGTACCGTTCTCCGACAGCACGCGCGTCTCCACCGCCCGCTCGACCGTCGCGCCGAGCGGGATGGCGCCGACCGTCGGGTGGTTCTTCTGCTGCAGGTTGCCGTACAGCTCGTACTGGTAGCCGCCGACGGCGACCGCGCCCTGCGCGAGCGCGTGCACCTGGTTGTCCGGGCCGCGCAGCGGCGCGAGCAGGAGCGAGCCGCCGAGCAGGCTCTTCGCGTCGCCGATCGAGGTCACCGTGACGTCGAGACGGTCGCCGGCGCGCGCGAAGGGCGGCAGCGTCGCGGTCACCATCACCGCCGCGGCGTTGCGGCTCTGCACCTGGTCGGCCGGCACGTACATGCCGAACTGCGCCAGCATGTTGGAGATCGACTGGCGCGTGGCGCGGTTGCGCGGCGAGTCGCCGGTGCCGGCGAGGCCGGTCACCAGGCCGTAGCCCACCAGCGCGTTGCCGCGCCAGCCCTCGATGCGGCCGAGGTCCTTGATCGGGATGCCGGCCGAGCGGTCCTCGGCGGCGCCCGACGCCGGCCCCGCCAGCGCGAGGAGCAGGAGCGCCGTGAACGATACCAGGCGCGGGCTCACAGGATGTGCAGCCAGGAGAGGAAGCGCGTGAGGATGCCCGGCCGCTGCTTCTCGCCGAGGATGCCGTCGCCGACGTAGGAGATGCGCGCGTCGGCGATGCGCGGCGAGAGCACGGTGTTGTTGTCGGTGATGTCGGCCGGCCGCACGCGGCCGTCGAGCTGGATCTGCTGCTTCTCGCCGTTCAGCTCGATCACCTGGCTGCCGGCGACCAGCAGGTCGCCGTTCTCGGTGTGGCCGACGACGTTCACCGTCATCGTCGCGAGCAGCTTGCCGCTGCGGTTGATGCTGCCCTTGCCGGTGAAGTCCTCGTTCAGCGCGAGGTTGCCCTTGCGATCGGAGTTGCCGGGCGTGAGCGTGGTGCCGAAGCCGGCGGAGCCTTGCTTCGTGGTGGTGGTATTGGCGCTGTTGCTCGCGCTGGAGTTCTCGACCACCAGCACCGTCAGCGCGTCGCCGATGCGGTAGGCGCGCTGGTCGGAGGTGAGCGGCCGGAAGGTTTCCGGCTGGTAGAGGCTGTCGCACCACGCGCTCG
>Ga0335084_10007966_pt1 | contig 10546 bp, 11 predicted proteins | sample Lox_Sample_44_FD_206721 | JGI IMG/M metagenome (GOLD analysis project Ga0335084, IMG submission 206721) | Soil microbial communities from Loxahatchee National Wildlife Refuge, Florida, United States - Lox_Sample_4.4 | ecosystem: Environmental > Terrestrial > Soil > Wetlands | place: USA... | reverse complement strand
CCGAGGGTCTTGTGCGTGCCGAGCGCGCCGACTTTCAGCGTCGGGATCGGCTTCTGCAGATAGTCGACCGGACTGGGCAGGGACGCGAGGTGGAAGATGGCGTCCACCGGCCCGTCGACGAAGATGTAGTCGGTCACGTCATACTTGATGAAGTGAAACTTCGCGTGACCGAGGAGGTGGGCGATGTTGCGGGCATGGCCGGTCGACAGGTTGTCGAGGGCGATGACGTCATGTCCCTCGGCCAGCAGTCGATCCGCCAAGTGGGATCCGATGAAGCCGGCGCCGCCGGTGACGACGATGCGTCCCATGGCTCAGTCGCTGCGGACCGGGGGCCGCCCGACCGCATAATAGACGAAGCCGTGGCTGCGCATGGCGTTGAGCTCGTACATGTTGCGCCCGTCGAAGATCACCGGCTGGCGCATCAGCGCCTTCATGCGCGGGAAGTCCGGCTGCTTGAACTCCGGCCACTCGGTGACGATGAGGGCCGCGTCGGCGTCGCGCAGCGCGTCGTAGGACACGTCGTGGTAGCCGATGCGATCCCCGAACAGGCGCCGCGCCGCGTCGAGCGCGACCGGATCGTGTGCCTGGACGCGCGCCCCGGCGTCGAGCAGCGCCTGGATGAGCGTGACCGCCGGCGCCTCGCGCATGTCATCGGTGCGCGGCTTGAACGACAGCCCCCACACGGCCAGACAGCGCCCCTGCAGATCGCCGCCAAAGTGCTCGCCGACCTTCTCGAACAGGCGCCGCTTCTGTGCCACGTTCACCTGGTCGACGGCGCGCAGGATGCGCGGCGGGATCTCGCGCGATTCCGCCATCGTGATCAGCGCCTTGACGTCCTTGGGAAAGCACGAGCCCCCGTAGCCGACGCCGGGAAACAAGAACGCCGGTCCGATGCGCCGGTCGAGCCCGACGCCGTGGCGGACGTCCTCCACGTCGCTGCCGAGCGCCTCGCAGAGGTTGGCGATCTCGTTGATGAGCGAAATGCGCGCCGCCAACATCGCGTTGGCCGCGTACTTGGTCATCTCGGCGCTCTCCGGGCTCATGAACAGGATGGGATTGCCGGTGCGCACGAACGGCTTGTAGAGCTCGTCCATCATCGCGCGGGCGCGCTCGCCGCGATGCCCGATGACGACGCGATCGGGCTTCTGGAAGTCCTCGATCGCGGCGCCCTCCTTGAGAAACTCGGGGTTGGAGACGACGTCGAACTCGTGCGCGGTGCGGGCGCGAATGACCTCGCCGAGACGCGCCGCGGTGCCGACCGGCACGGTGCTCTTCTCGACCACGACGCGATAGCCGTCCATGGCGTCGGCAATCCCGGCGGCGACCGCCATGACCGCCGACAGATCGGCCTCGCCGTTGGCGCCCTCGGGCGTTCCCACCGCGATGAAGCAGATCACCGAGCGGCGCACGGCGTCCGCTAGGTCGGTCTGAAACACGAGCCGCTTCTGGGCGACGTTCCGCTTGATCAGCTCCTCCAGCCCCGGCTCGTAGATCGGCACCTCGCCGCGCCGCAGGGCCGCGATCTTGTCCGCGTCGATGTCGACGCAGATGACGTCGTTTCCGCTCTCGGCAAAGCAGGTACCGGTCACCAGACCGACGTACCCGGTGCCGACCACGCACAGCTTCACAGGCGTTCCTCCACTCGGTTCAGGCGCTCCGCGAACTCTTGCTGTTCAACCACGCGGCTTTCCTGCGACCACCGCCCCTCCGAGCCATATCGGCGGGGTCCGGGGATGTCAATTCATCAGGGGCGCACACAGCGGGTCGGCATCCGTCGTGCCTCCCCCCCGGGGGTGCCGCATCGCCGGGTTATGCCGGAGGCTCCAGGGCGCTTGTGCCCGCCGCCGTTGGCGCCGGCGGCTCAGCGTCCAGCACGCGGTCGATCCGGTACACCGGCTTGTTCTGCGACTCGTGGTAGGTGCGCACGAGGAGCTCGCCGAGCAGGCCCATGGTGACGAACTGCATGCCCATGACGGTGAGCAGGATGCCGAGCAGAACGATCGGCCGCCCCGCCAGCGGCATGCCGAGGAACATCCGTTCGAACCCCAGCCAACCGGTGATCAGCAACCCGACGAGGGTCGAGAGCAGGCCGGCGACGCCGAAGATGTGGATCGGCCGGGTCGAGTACAGCGACAGGAACTTGACCGTCACCAGATCGAGCAGCACGCGCACGGTGCGCGAGATGCCGTATTTCGATTGTCCGGCCGTGCGCGGGCGATGGTGTACCGGCACCTCGACGATGTGGCCACCCAAGTCGTCGACCAGCGCGGGGATGAAACGGTGCATCTCGCCGTACAGGCGCAGGCTGCGGGCGAGGTCGCCGCGCAGGAGCTTCAGCGTGCACCCGTAGTCGTGCAGTCGCACGCCGGTGATGATCCCGATCAACCAGTTGGCGAGCTGCGACGGCAGGCGCCGGGTGAGCCACGGATCCTGCCGCTCGATCCGCCATCCCGCCACCAGGTCGTATCCCTGGCGGCGGGTCTCGAGCAGGCGCGGGATGTCGGCCGGATCGTTCTGCCGGTCGCCGTCCATCAGCACCACGTCCTCACCGCGCGAGTGGGCGAGGCCCGCCGCCAAGGCCGCCGTCTGGCCGAAGTTGCGGCTCAAGGTAATGACCGCGACGTGCGGATCGCGCGCGTGCAGCGCCTGGAGACGCGCCGCGCTGCCGTCGCGACTGCCGTCGTCGACGAAGATCAGCTCGTACGTCCAGCCGCGCGGGCGCAGCGCCGCCTCGAGCTCGGCATGCAGCCCGTCGAGGTTCTCGACCTCGTTGTAGACCGGGACGACGACCGACAGGTCCATGGCACGACGCGCGTCGTCGCCCGTTGTCCGTTGTCCGTTCCCTTCGCGAGCAGTCGATCCGACCATAACGGATAACGGATAACGCGAAACGGACACCGTCCCTCACCCCCCGTCGAGGTCGGTCAGGCTGACGAACTGGCGGTAGCGCCGGTCGATCGCCTCGCGCGTGAGCTGCAGCAGCCGGCGGGGACCGAAATCCTCGACCACGAACGATCCCATGACGCTGCCGTAGACGATGGCGCGGCGCAGTCCGGCGGGCGAGGTGTCGCCCGAACGGGCCAGCTCACCCATCACACCGCCGGCGAAGCAGTCGCCCGCACCGGTGGGATCGGTCACCTCTTCGAGGGGAAACGCCGGGACCGCGAACACCGACTGCCCGGCGAATTGGATGATGCCGTACTCGCCGCGCTTGATCAGCACGCTGTGCGGCCCCATCGAGAGAATGCGCGCCGCGGCTCTGACGATGTTGCGCTCGCCGCTCAGCAGGCGGGCCTCCTCGTCGTTGATGACCAGCATCCCGACCCGCCCGAGCAGTCGTTCGAGCGCCGGGCGCGACTCGGCGATCCAATGGTTCATCGTATCGCACCCGATCAGGCCCGGCGCGTGCAATTGGTCGAGCACCGAGGCTTGCAGGACCGGGTCGATGTTGGCGAGGAAGACGTAGCGCGAGTCGCGGTATCCGGCGGGCAGCGTCGGCCGAAAATCGCCGAACACGCCGAGGTCGAGGTGCAGCGTGTCGCGCACGTTGACGTCCTCGTGATAGCGGCCCGACCACCGGAAGGTGCGGCCCGGCCGCTCCTCGAGCCCGGCGAGATCGACGCCGCGCCGCGCCAGGTCGGCGAGCACGGAGCGCGGGAAGTCCGCGCCCACCACGCCGACCATGCGCACCGGAGTGAAGAAGCTCGCCGCCAGCGAAAAGTAGAGCGCGGCGCCACCGACGACATCCTCCGCCCGGCCGCCGGGCGCCTCGACCGTATCGATCGCCACCGATCCAACCACCAACAGGCTCATGGTGTCTCTCCCAGGTATTTGCCGATCAGCGGCGCCAGCGCCGTGCGCAGCGCCGCGGGAATGCGCGCCCGCTCGGTGATGATGGCGCTGGCCATCGCCGTCGCGCAGGCGCAGCTCCGCTCGCGCGGCAGCTGCCGTGCCGCGGCGGCCACCGTGCGCCGCGCCAGGTCGGCGTTGGCCGCCAGGATGCGCAGCACCTCCGCGATCACCACGTGATCGGCGGCGGGATTCCAGCTGTCGTAGTCGGTGACCAGCGCCAAGCTGGCGAAGCAGATCTCTGCCTCGCGCGCCAACTTCGCTTCCTGCCAGTTGGTCATGCCGATGACGTCGGCACCCCACTGCCGATAGAGATGGGACTCGGCGCGGGTGGAGAACTGTGGCCCCTCCATGCAGAGGTACGCGCCGCCGCGGTGCACCGTGCCACCGGCGCCGCGCGCCGCGCCGTCGACGATGCCCGACAGGATCGGGCAGACCGGATCGGCGAGGCTGACGTGGGCGACGATCCCGCCCCCGAAGAAGGTGCTCGGCCGCCCCACGGTGCGGTCGATGAACTGATCCGGCACGACCACGTGGCCCGGGGCGAGGGGCTCGCGCAGGCTGCCCACCGCGCCGACGCTGATCAGCCATTCGGCGCCGAGCTGTTTGAGCGCGAAGAGGTTGGCCCGGTAGTTGATCTCGCTCGGCAGGAGGCGATGTCCGCGACCGTGGCGGGGCAGGAACACGACCGTGACGTCGCCGAGCCGGCCGCGCATGAGCTCGTCGGAGGGCTCGCCGAACGGCGTCGACAGACGCAGCGCTTCCACCGCTGCGATGCCGGGCAGCTCGTACAGCCCGCTGCCGCCGATCACCCCGAGGATCGTCTCCCGCACCCTACCTCCGGATCACGCGCACCAGTGGCCCCGGTTCGACCGTCAGCCGCGTGGTGGAGCCGATGATGTCGCCGTCGATCATGTAGAAGGTCGGCTGCCGAAACTCAACGCGAACCGTGCGCGCCAGGCCGTCGTGGACCTGCGCCGAGCCCGTCGCCCGCCCCCGCTTGATCGCCGGCAAGCGGCGCACGAACTCGACCGCACCGATCGGGCCGGCAAAGACGTGGACGTGTCCGGGCCGCTCGCGCGCGCGATAGGTCGGACGGAACCCGAGGCCGATGTCCTCGATCGTGCTGGCGTAGATCACCGTGTAGGCGTCGAACGGCACGCGCACGCCGTCGCAGTGCACGGCCGCGCGCATCGGCGCGAACAGGCGCCGCACCATCGCGCCGCGGACCACCGCCGACCCCGCCAGGCGGGCCAACAAGCGCGCGGCCGCCGCCCCGCCGGGGCGCGGCTGGTCGTAGTACAGGCGCAGGAACTCGACCGGCGCGCCGGCGCCGATCATGAATCCGTAGTCGCCCCCGTTGACCCGCACCAGCTGATGCTCGGTTGCGTCGAGCGCGCCGCCGCGGCGATAGGTGGCGGCGATCTCCGCCAGCATGCGTTCCGGCTCCCAGCGCGGGCAGCCCATGGCGCGGGCCACCGTGTTCATCGTCCCTGCGCGCAGCGGAACGATGGCGGGCAAGGCGTCCGCCCCATAGACGCGCACGAGGGCCGACAGCGTCCGCGCCAGGGTCCCGTCGCCGCCACAGACCCCGAGCAGCTCGACCCCGCGGTTCCGGCATTCGGCCGCCACATCGCAGAGCTGCTCCAGGGTGGCCGGCGTGCGCACCCACCCGTGTCCGCCGAGCACGTCTCCGAGGCGATCCGCCCGATCGCCGGCGCGCAGGTTGCGCCCAGCGCGCGGGTTGACGACGACGCCGATGCCCGACATCCGCCCTCACCCGCCGCGCCGCAGGCGGCCGGTCATCCGTCCGCCCTCCCCGCGCCATGCGTCGCGGCGAGCTGCCCGCAGGCGGCCTGGATATCGCGGCCGCGTGCCGCCCGCACCGACGCGTTCATGCCCGCGGCGAGGAGGCGCTGCTGGAACTGCTGCACCACCGCCGGCGGCGGCGGGGCGAAGCCGGAGTCGGGGAACGGGTTGAAGGGAATGAGGTTGACCTTGGCGCGGATCCCGTGCAGCAGCTTAACGAGGCGCGCGGCGTCGGCCGCGGTGTCGTTGACCCCGGCGAGCAGCACGTATTCGAACGTGATGCGGCGGCGCTGGGCGATCGGCAACGCGCGGCAGGTGGCCATCAGCTCGGCGAGCGGATAGCGGCGGTTGACGGGCATGAGGCGGTTGCGCAGCGCGTCGGTGGTGGCGGTGAGCGACACCGCTACGTTGACCGACGTCTCGCGCACCAGACGTTCGAGCTGCGGCAGCAGGCCGACGGTGGAGACGGTCACGCGGCGACTGGAGAACCCGAGCCCCCAGTCGGCGGTCAGGATCTCGATCGCCTCGAGCAGCGCGTCGTAGTTGTGCAGCGGCTCACCCATGCCCATGAACACGACGTTGGTGAGCCGCTCCTCGGGAGCCAGCACCCGCCGCGCCGCCACCAGCTGGGCGGCGATCTCGACCGCCGACAGGTTGCGCTGTAAGCCGAGCCGCGCGGTCGCGCAGAACTGGCAACCCATCGCGCAGCCGGCCTGCGAGGAGACGCAGGCGGTGAGGCGCGGCGGGTCGGGGATGACCACGCTCTCGACCGCCTGCCCGGCGCCGAGCGCGAAGAGCAGCTTGCGGGTGCCATCGGCCGCCTGGGCGATTGCGGCCGGCCGCAGCACCGGCAGCGCGAAGTCGCGCGCCAGCGCCGCGCGCAGCGGCCGCCCGAGGTCGGTCATGGCATCGAAGGTCTCGACGCCGTCCCGATACGCCCAGCGCAGGATCTGCGCGACGCGGAAGGCGGGCAGCGCGTGCGCGCGCAGCCAGCCGCGCAGGGCCGCCGGCGTCAGCGGCGCGCGCGCGTCAGGCGTCGCGCAGCTCGAGCTCGCCGAAGAAGAAAGCGATCTCCCAGCGGGCCGTGTCCGAGGCATCTGAGCCATGCGTGGCGTTGCGCTCCACGTTGGTGCCGAAGTCGCGCCGCACCGACCCGGGCGCCGCCTTGGCCGGGTCGGTCGCCCCCATGATCTCGCGCCATTTTGCGATCGCGTTCTCGCCCTCGAGCACGCCGACGAACACCGGGCCCGACGACATGAACGCACAGAGGTCACGGTAGAACGGCCGCTCCTTGTGGACGATGTAGAAGCGCGCCGCGTCGCCGGCGCCGAGGTGCAGCAACCGGCCCGCGACCAGGCGCAGGCCCTCGCGCTCGGCGCGCGCCAGGATCTCGCCGATTTTGTGCTTCGCCACCGCGTCCGGCTTGACGATCGAGAGGGTGCGTTCCTTCATGATGCCTTTCGCTCCGCCAGCAGCGCGACCATCGTCGCGCCCATTTCGGCCGGGTTGCGCGCCACGCGCACACCGGCGGTCTCGAACGCGGCGATCTTGTCCGCCGCCGTCCCGCGCCCGCCGGCGATGATGGCGCCCGCGTGGCCCATGCGGCGCCCTTTTGGCGCCGTCTGCCCGGCCACGAATGAGACCACCGGCTTGTTCATGTGGGCGCGGATGAACTCCGCGGCCTGCTCTTCGGCTGTGCCCCCGATCTCGCCGATCAGGATCACTGCCTCGGTGCCGGGATCGTCCTGAAAGAGGCGTAGGGCGTCGACGAAGCTCGTGCCGTTGATCGGGTCGCCGCCGATCCCGATGCAGGTCGACTGGCCATGACCCAGCTGACTGAGCTGGAACACCGCCTCATAGGTCAGCGTGCCGCTGCGCGACACCACGCCGACGCGGCCGGGCTTGTGAATGTACCCCGGCATGATGCCGATCTTGCATTCACCCGGGGTGATGATGCCCGGGCAGTTGGGACCGATGAGGCGCACCGGCCGGCTCTCGAGGAACCGCTTCACCCGCATCATGTCGAGCACGGGAATGCCTTCCGTGATGCAGACGATCAGCGGCACGCCCGCGTCGGCCGCCTCCATGATCGCGTCGGCGGCGAAGGGCGGCGGCACGTAGATCACCGAGGCGTCCGCCCCCGTCTGCGCGACGGCCTGCGCAACCGTGTCGAAGATCGGGATGCCCTCGAAGCTGGTGCCGCCCTTGCCCGGCGTCACCCCAGCGACCATCTGCGTGCCGTACTCCTGGCAGGCCTTGGTGTGCAGTTGACCGGTCGCGCCGGTGATGCCCTGGGTGACGACGCGCGTGTGCTTGTTGACCAAGACGCTCACGATGGACGATCCTCGCCGAACGGTGTCGAGTCTCGCTACCTAACGGCAAAGCTCCGCCGAGTCAATTCACACGCGCCGCGTGTGGGCGCGGCCGATCCGGGTCTGCGTCGGAGCGCCGGCGCCGCGCCAGAAGCGGGTTAGCGCGCCGCGGCGGTCGACCGGAACCAGTCCCAGGTACGCCGCAGTCCGTCGTCGAAGCCGACCGAAGGATTGAAGCCGAGCCGCTCGGTGATCCGCGCGATGGACGCCTGCGTGTGGCGCACGTCGCCGCGGCGCGGCGCCACGTGGTTGCGGGCGAGCGGATGGCCGAGCAGGCGTTCCAGGCCGGCGGCGATGTCGAGCAGCGAGTGGCGCTCGTTGCAGGCCACGTTGAAGACCTCTCCGCCCACCCCCGGCGTGGTCAGCGACAGGCGATTGGCCGCGACGACGTTGTCGATGTACGTGAAGTCGCGCGACTGCTCGCCGTCGCCGTGTATCTCCAGCGGCTCGCCGCCCAGCGCCGCGCGCATGAACAGCGGGATGACGGCGGCGTAGCGCGACTCCGGGCTCTGCTTCGGGCCGAACACGTTGAAGTAGCGCAGGCTCACCGTCTCGACGCCGTAGAGCTTGCTGAACACGCGGCAGTAGTGCTCGGCGGCCAGCTTCGACACCGCGTAGGGCGACACGGGCGCCGGGATCTGGTCCTCGACCTTGGGCAAGGTCGGGTTCTCGCCGTAGACCGAGGAGGACGAGGCGTAGACGACCCGCTGCACGCCCGGCGTATCGCGCGCCGCCATCAGCACGTGCAACGTGCCGTGCACGTTCACCGCGTCGCTGCTCAGCGGATCGTCCACCGAACGCTCCACCGAGCGCAGCGCGCCCTGGTGCGAGACGTAGGCCACGCCCTGCATGGCGCGCTGCACCGCCGCATAGTCGCGCAGGTCGCCTTCGACGATCTCGATGCGATCGCGGATGGCGGCCAGATTGTCGAGCGAGCCGCTGGAGAAGTTGTCGAAGATGCGGACCCGCTCGCCGTCGCGTACGAGCGCCTCCGCCAGGTTCGAGCCGATGAAGCCCGCGCCACCAGTGATCAGATACATCGCTCCCCCTTGCCTCATGCGGCCTACCGTTCCGAGCTCCCGGTGGCGCGCGGCCGCGCCCCCGCCCGCTCCCGCGGCGCGCGCCGCGGGCGCCCGTCGCGCGCGACGTGCTCCTCGAGGGCGCGCACGCGCGCTTCCAGCTCGTAGGGATCGTGCCGATCGCCGCGGCTCAGCGCGCGCCGCCCCCCTTCGAGGAACAGGTTGCGCAGCTTGTAGGCGGTCGTGTGCGAGACCCGGTAATGCTCGCGGATCTCGTCCAGCGACCGCTCCCGTTTGATCAGCGCCAGCGCGATCGCCACTTTTTCCTCCACGGTCAGCTTCTCTCGCAGTCTCATGGTGTCCTCCCGCCGCCCCCCGCGGCCGCCGCGACATGCGGCGCCGGCGCCGGGATGTCCCCGTCCCGGCGATCCAACCGCGGTGGCGCCGTTTCCGGCGCCCGCCATCGGTCGGCGAAGGTGGCCAATCCATTCAGAAATCCGGTTCCCCACGCGAAGTGGATGCTGACGAACGCCAGCGCCGTCGCCAGCCAGGCGCGCAGGCCGTGGCGCAGGCGCAACCGGCCCGCCTCGACCAGCACGGCGACCGCATAGACGCCGAGCACGGCACGCGCGGCACTCCCGGCCACGGGGACGACGCTGCCCAACACGATCAATCCCGCCAGCCCGGCCACGAAGGCCGGGGGCACGAAGTGGCGCCAGCTCATCTGGCGCGGATGCTTCTGCAGCACCCGCACCTTCCACTGTCCGTACTGGTAGTACTGGCGTAGCAGGCCGGTGAGACTCTGGCGATTCTGGTACCACGAGCGCATGGTGGGGGTCAGCACCACGCGGCCCCCGGCCTTGCGCAAGCGGTAGTTGAACTCGTCGTCCTGATTGCGCACCAGCTCCTCGTCGAACAGCCCGACGCGTTCGAACGCGGCGCGCGGCCACATGCCGAGGTACACGGTATCGACCTCGCGCTCTTCGGTGCCGTAGTGAAAGTACGACCCGATGCCGAGCCGCGACCCGGTGGCCGCGGCGACCGCGTCGCCGAACCAGCCGCCGCCGACCGCGCACATCGGCCCGCCGACGTTGTCGGCGCCGGTCCGGCGGAGGGCCTCGACCCCCATGCGCAGGTAGTCCGGGGCGACGCGCGTGTGGCCGTCGATGCGGCAGATGACGTCGCCGCGCGCCGCGCGGATGGCGATGTTGAGCGCGGTCGGCACGATCCGGGGCGGATTGCGCAGCAAGCGCACGCGCGCGTCCCGTGCGCCGTGCGCCTCGACCACCGCCGCCGAGTCGTCGCTCGACTCGCCGTCGACGACCAGCACCTCGTACCGGTCCGCCGGATAGTCCTGCGCCAGCACGCCGTCGAGCAGCGCGCCGATCGTTCCCGCCTCGTTGCGCATCGGGATGATCACCGACACGAACGGCGACTCGCTCATGCCGCGCTCTCCGCCAGCACGCGCTCGTAGACCGCTCGCGTCGCCTGGACCAT
>Ga0335084_10007962_pt1 | contig 10548 bp, 8 predicted proteins | sample Lox_Sample_44_FD_206721 | JGI IMG/M metagenome (GOLD analysis project Ga0335084, IMG submission 206721) | Soil microbial communities from Loxahatchee National Wildlife Refuge, Florida, United States - Lox_Sample_4.4 | ecosystem: Environmental > Terrestrial > Soil > Wetlands | place: USA: Florida... | reverse complement strand
TAACATAAAAACAATATACCTAAACAAATCAAATACGATAAATCCCGCAAAAATTATATGCTTGGATGGACGCCGACCCTGACCAACGAACAGATGCTGCTTCGCGCCTACCAGTATTACGCCGAGAACCGGCACGACATCGAATCGCGCCAGAATGTCTCGGCCCATCGCCGCAATGCCAAGATGGGCGTGATTCGCCTGCTGAAATGGGTGTCCTAGCTGCACCATCGCGGCAAAGCCAGGATAGGAAGATCCCTCTGTTGCTGCCGGCAATCGGCGCCGGCACCCTGTACGCTCTGATCGTCGCGCTCGCTGCCTGGCATCACGAACCGTGGGCCGACGAAGCGCAGAGCTGGCTTCTTGCGCGTGACGCAACCCTGCTCGATCTGTGGACCAGGCTCCTCCACTACGAAGGCACGCCGGGATTGTGGCAATCGCTGCTTCATCTGGCGATCCTACTCGGCGCTCCCTACCGGGCCCTGAACCTGATTTCCGCCGCGTGCGGACTTGGGGCCTGCTGGCTGATTCTGCGGCACGGTCCGTTTCCCATGGCGCTGCGCCTCGCTCTGCCTTTCACCTTTTTTCTCTGCTACCAGTACGCGGTGATCGCCCGCAGCTACAGCCTGGTCCCGGTGCTACTCTTCGCGGCCGCGATCCTCTACCGGCAGGGCCCATCGAAGATCGCGGCGTTGACCGTGGTCCTGGCGCTGCTTGCTGCCGTCAGTGTGCACGGGATGGCGTTGTCGGCATCGATCTGGCTGGCGTTCTATGTGGATCTGGCGCGCGAACGGCAGAAGCTTCCGGCCGTGGTCTGGCGAACCGCCTTTATCGTGGCGGCGGGTTACTGGGCTTCGATCCTGCTGCTGGTTCTGGCGGCGTGGCCGGCTTCGGACAACATGTTTGTGCGCCGTCCCTATTGGTCCTTCGAGCACCTGGTGACGGTCGCGGGCAAGGCGGTCCGCGGCGGTTTTGCCGGCGAGCTTCTCTTATCGCTCGTCGCGATCGCACTCTCCCTGCCTCTCTTGCGGCGCGGCCGGACGCTGGTCTTGTTCCTCTTCTCCCTGGTTTCGCTCTTCCTTCTGAATGGAATCGTCTACTCGCAGGTTTGGCACTATGGCCTGGTCTTTTTGTGCTGGCTGTTTGCTCTCTGGGTGGCCGCGTCCCGAAGCACGATGGGTTGGCCTGCGATCGCGTCATTGGCGATCGTTATCGCGGTCCAATGCTATTGGACCGCCGAAGCTGTCTCCTACGACTGGGATTCGACCTACTCCGCCAGTAAAGATGCCGCCGGCTATCTGCGGCAGTCCGGCATCGCCCGCCAGCGTCTCTTCGCGATCGGGTACTCCTGCACAGGCATCCAGCCCTACTTTCCCGCCAATATCTTTGCCAACGTCAACGGCGGCCACAATCCGTCCTACTGGGACTGGTCGCTGCGCAATCAGGTGAACGAAAACAGCGCGAAACTCGCCAGTCTCCAGCCCGAATATGTGATCGTTGGCTACAAAGGCGCTTACGAGAAAGATCTGTGGACCAGGCAGGTCCGGGACAGCGGATACCGGCTGCTGCGCCACTTCGAAGGCAATACCTTCTGGGAGAGCGATATCCTGGAACCCGAGTCCTTCGACCTCTATCAGCGGCCGGCGCCATGACCTTCTCCGAGACGATTCGTTTCCTGATCGACCAGGCGACTCGCTTTATCTCGCCCGAAGCGGTCGCTGCCGAATGGGCGATTTTGCTTGCCGCGGTGTTGGTCGTCCTCTTCCTTCCCGTCTGCCGGGGAAAGTGGTTCCGCGCCTTGCCCGGGCGCTTCCGCCGCATCGCCCGCAGGAAGCGGTTGGCGCTGCTATTCTGCGCCGTCCTGCCCGTCGTCATACGCCTCTCGCTCCTCGGCATCACACCGGTTCCCGACCCCAGCATCCACGACGAGTTCAGCCACCTGCTGCTGGGCGACACGCTCGCGCACGGACGGCTTACGAATCCGACCCATCCAATGTGGCGGCACTTCGAATCCATCCACATCATTCAAAAGCCCACCTACACCTCGATGTACCCGCCCGGACAAGGTGCGTTCCTCGCGCTGGGCCAGGTCCTATTCGGCAGTCCGTGGGCAGGGGTACTGATCAGCGTGGCCCTCATGTTCGCCGCCGTCTGCTGGATGATGCAGGGATGGCTGCCCGCGGAATGGGCGCTCTTCGGAACGCTGCTTGCCATGCTCAAGTTCGGCTTGTCCGGACTCTGGATCGATAGCTACATGGGCGGCTCGGTGGGCGCCATCGGAGGCGCACTGCTGATCGGGTCGCTTCCCCGATTGCGGCGCGGCGAAGCCCTCCCGCGAAACGCGTTTCTTTTCGGGTTGGGCATCGTCACGCTTCTGAACACGCGTCCGTTCGAAGGCGGCGTTCTCTCCGCGGCGGCGGCGCTTTATCTTCTCCCCGCACTCCTCCGTCGTTTTCGCAAGCATGGATTCCCGGCATTACGTCCCATCGTCATCCCCGCCGCAGCGGTGGTGTGCTGCGGCATCGCTTTCACCGGATATTATTCGTGGCGGGTCACCGGAAGTCCTCTGCGCATGCCCTACCAGGTGAACCGCGACACCTATGGCTGGCCCGAGAACCTGGCGTTCCTCCCGCCCAAACGGCTTCACCTGGACGATAAGGTGCTCGCGAAGATGTACCGCAACGAGGTCGAGCACCACCAGCGGTACAATTCCTGGGACCGGATCCTGGATAGCCTGGGCGTGAGGTGGTTCGATGTCTGGAGCTTCTTCCTCGGTCCGCTGCTCACGTTTCCTGTCCTGCTCGTTCCCTGGTTCTATCGTCACGAGCGCAGCCGTCCGCTGCTGTTGTTCCTGGCCCTCATCGCCGGGCTTAACCTGGCGCAGATGGTCCTCTATCCCTACCACCTTGCGCCGGTCGTGCCCGTGATTTTCGCGCTGATCGCGTCCGCGATGCGCTACGCCTACGTGGTGCTCTCTCGTTCGGCCGCCGGGCGGGGAGTCCGTCTGGCGCTGATCCTTCCGTTGAGCGTCGTCCTGGTGCAGGCGATGAAAAATCCGGCCGCGCACCTCAATCTACCGCTCGCTTATTGGGAGCGTGCGTCCGAGGGGCACCGCGACGATCGTGCCGCGATCGAAGCCTGGCTGGAAGCGCATCCCCGCAAGCAACTCGTGATCGTCCGGTACAACGACACCCATTCGCCCGATGAGGAGTGGGTGTACAACCACGCCGATATCGACGGCAGCAAAATCGTGTGGGCCCGCGAACGGGACCGAGCCTCGGATCAGCGCCTGCTGCAATACTTCTCCGACCGGCAGGCGTGGCTGCTCGAGGCCGACGTCTTTCCGCGAAGAGTGGTGCCGTACAAACTGCCGCCGGAAGGCGAGTGGATGGCGGCATCCAGTCCGCTCACGACGCCCTGGACTGCCTCGGTCACGCCGGATCATGCGCTCCCCGAGTATCCGCGCCCGCAGCTCGTCCGTACCAAGTGGATCAACCTGAACGGGCTCTGGGACTACGCGATCTCCCGGCGGAGCGAAGCAGTTCCTCCGCGGTTCGATGGGAAATTGCTGGTGCCCTTCGCCATCGAAAGCGCACTTTCCGGAGTGAAACATGCTCTCACTCCGGAAGACCGGCTCTGGTATCACCGCAGCTTCGATTACACACCGGGCAAGGATACGCGCCTCCTCCTGCATTTCGGCGCAGTGGACTGGCAGGCCGAGGTATGGGTCAACGGCAGGCGCATCGGCATACACGAAGGCGGTTACGACCCCTTCACCTTCGATGTTACCGACGCGCTGAAACCCGGCACGGCGCAGGAAGTGGTGGTGGCGGTATGGGACCCCACCGATACCGCGCTGAATCCCCGCGGCAAACAGGTATTGCGCCCCAACGGCATCTGGTACACGGCGGTGAGCGGCATCTGGCAGGCGGTGTGGGCCGAAGCCGTGCCCGCGGCGCACGTGGAGGAACTGCTGATGGTTCCCGATCCCGATGCGCAGCGCCTTCGCCTCACGGTGCGCAGCGGCGCGCGCGTGCCGTTCACGGCCACCGCGCGATACCACGGCGTCGCGGCCGGCACCGCGTCGGGCAGCACCAACGAGGAGATCTCGATCCCGATTGCCGGTCCGCATCTTTGGGATCCCGAGCATCCGGATCTCTACGACCTCGAAGTGGCGCTCGCCGGTGGAGATCGCGTGCAAAGCTACTTCGCGATGCGCACGGTTGAGTCGCGGGCGGATGCGGCCGGACACCGGCGCATTTTCCTCAATCACCGGCCGCTGTTTCTGATCGGGCCGCTGGACCAGGGCTGGTGGCCGGACGGCCTGTATACGGCACCGACGGACGATGCCTTGCGCAGCGATATCGACGCCATGAAGCGGATGGGCTTCAACATGGTCCGCAAGCACGTGAAGGTGGAACCCGCGCGCTGGTATTACTGGTGCGACCGTCTCGGCCTGCTGGTGTGGCAGGACATGCCCAGTGCGATGACCGGTCCGCGCAGTTTCGTGCAGGGCGGCGCGGCCGCGGATGCCAACTTCCCGCCGGATCGGGCGGCGGGGTGGGAGCGCGAGTGGAAAGCGATCGTGACCAGCCTGATCAATCATCCGAGCATCATCGCGTGGGCGCCGTTCAACGAAGGCTGGGGCCAGCACGCCACCAACGACGTCCTGAAGTTGACGAAGTCGCTGGATCCATACCGGCTGGTGGACGGCCCCAGCGGCTGGCAGGATCGAGGCCAGGGCGATTTGAAGGACATGCACGCCTATCCCGGTCCGGACATGTTCCCGCTCATGGCGGATCGGGTGAGCGTACTCGGAGAGTTCGGAGGTCTCGGTGTGGCCGTGCCCGGTCACCTGTGGTCGGATCGCGAAGCGTCCAGGACAATGCCGCGCTGGAGTCGGCGTACGAACAACTGATAGCCAGGCTGCCGCCTCTGGTGGAGAAAGGACTGGCGGCGGCGGTGTACACCCAACTCACCGACGTCGAGGGCGAACTCAACGGCCTCCTCACCTACGACCGGAAAGTGACCAAGGTGAACGCCGATCGAGTGGCGCGAATTCACCGCCAGTTGATCGAGGTGAAATAAGAGGGCAAAAGCGCCCACCCGATCTAAAGACGATCGAGCGCGGTCCGCGCGAGACGTTCGGCCACCTGCTCCGATCCTGGGACTCCCAGCACACTGACCATCAGGTACGCATTGCCGCGCACGATGTGAAGCTGCGTTCCCGCCCCGGCAATCTCCAAAAAGAATGCCTGGGGACCGAACGAAGCAGCGGCCCGCGCGGAGGAGCCCTCGATCTCACTCTGTAACGCAGAAACCTCACCGCAAAGGTCCAGCTTGCCCTCGCAGCGCTGGATCGCGACGCGGATCTGGCCGCGGCCGCTCTGATAGTCGCAGACGGACGCAGCCCCCGATTCGCTCCGCGACGGCTCGCCGAATCGCTGCCCCGCCGCAAACTGCAGATCGCCGCGCGTCACCAGATTGCATGCGGAGAGCAACCGGGGTACCGCTTGGGGGACCGGTCGTGTAGAGATCACACCAGCCAGCAGGAGAAGCGCGAGCATGCCTCCATTTCACGGCGACACGAGACGGGTGGCGATAGGGCGCGGTACCAACACCAAGGCCCCTCGGTCCTGGAACCTGCCGGTCCGCTGGGGCGCCTACTGCGCCGGCAGACGCAGCCGTGCCACACAGCCCGGACCGTCATTGCGGTTCTCCAGCGTAAGCGCTCCGCCGTGCCCTTCCGCGATCTGGCGGCTCAGCACCAGACCGATGCCGCTTCCGCCTGGCTTGGTGGTGAAGAAGGGGACGAACAGATTGGCCGTGCTGGAGAGGCCCTGCCCGTTGTCCTTGACCCAGATCTCCAGCATCGTCCCGTCGCGCTGCCATCCGATGGCCACGCCGCCGCCGGTCGTCAAGGATGCATCCACGGCGTTCCGCAGAAGGTTGATCAGGACCTGTTCGAGTTGGTCCGGGTCGCCTTGCACCGTGATCGGAGGGCCTGAGTGGACCGCCACCGGAATGCGCGTCTCCAGGCTGGCGGCGCGCTCCACGCAATCCGGCACACTGAGCGGCTGTAGTTGCGGACGCGGCAGCTTCGCCAGACGTGCGTATGCCCCGATGAAGCGGCCCAGGCTTTCGCTACGCGCGGTGATCACACGCAGGCCGCGCCGCATATCGTCGCGCCAGTCCTCGGGCAGCTCCTCGCGCGCCACGATGGTCTCCAGGCTTCCGGCGATCGACTTGATCGGCGTCAGCGAGTTGTTCAGCTCGTGCCCGAGTACCCGCACCAGACGCTGCCAGGCTTGCAGTTCCTGCTCGCTGAGGGCCTGGGTCATGTCACTGATGACCACCAGTTCCAGCGGCATGCCGTGCTCTCGCACGCGCGTGCGGCGGACGCCCCACCTTCCGGCGCCGCCCGGAAACACTGTCTGCAGTGTCGTGACCGGAGGCCCATCCAGACTCGGCTCCATGCCGAGTTCGGCCGCCGTTTGTCCCAGCAGCCGCTCCGCGGGCGCGGCCAGCAGGCGTTCGCCGGCGCGATTCACCAGGCGTAGCCGCTGATTCTCGTCGAAAGCGAAGATGGCCACCGCGATCTCGCGCATCACGCTGCGCAGCAGGGTGGTAGCCTCCATGGCATCCAGGCGTTGTTCGCGGAGCGTGCTGCCCAGCGTGTTGACCTCGCGCATCACCTCGCCCAGCGCGTCGTCCGCACGCGGGGAACGACCGCGCACCGAAAAATCGCCTTCCCGCAGCGCGCCCAGAAGATTGGAGATGGTCTGCAAGGGGAATACCACGCGCTCGCGCACCGCGAAGGCGAACCCGAGCCATCCGCCGAGAACTGCTACCGAGACGGTCCATTGCACTTTCGCCGGGATGTCGCCCGACCAGAGCAGCCACAGCGCGGCGATCGCCCCCGGCAGTCCTGCCAGGAAGGCAAGCAGGACGACGTGGCCCTCGTGACTGAGGCGAGCAGGCTTCTCGTTGGCGCTCACGGCGAAAGTCGGCCTCTAGAGACCGTACCTCTGTAGACGTCGGTAGAGGGCGCTTCGGCTCAATCCCAGCGCGTTGGCGGCATGGCTGACATTGCCGCTGAACCGCGCCAGAGCCTTCTTGATGAGCAGCGCCTCTACTTCCTCCAGGCTCATATCCTCCATGCGGGGAGGCCCTTCGCGTCCGGCGCGAAGCCCCAGATCGCCGGCACGCACCATATCGCCCTGTGCCATGAGCACGGCCCGCTCCACCGCGTGGTCGAGTTCCCGGACGTTGCCGGGCCAGGAGTGCGCCAGCAGGGCCTTGATTGCGCCCTCGTCGAAGCCGTTGATCGCTTTCCGGTAGTGCTCGGAGTGCGCACGGAGGAAGTGCGCGCCAAGGATCGGAATGTCTTCCCGCCGGTCGCGCAGCGGAGGCAGGCGGATTTCGATCGTGTTCAGCCGGAACAGCAGGTCCTGCCGGAACCGGCCTTCGGCCACTTCGGTGAGCAGGTCGGCGTTCGTCGCCGAGAAAACACGCACATCCACGCGGCGTGTCTTGGAGGAGCCGACCCGTTCGAACTCGCCGGTCTCCAGCGTCCGCAGCAGCTTGGCCTGCAGCGCCTGGGAGATGTTGGCGATCTCGTCCAGAAACAGGGTGCCGCCGTCGGCCATCTCGAATCTGCCGACGCGATCGCTCTTCGCATCCGTGAACGCACCCTTCACATGTCCGAAAAGTTCGCTCTCGAAGACGCCCTCGGCCAGTCCGCCGGTGTTGACCGTGACCAGCGGCCGCGTGGACCGCAGCGAAACCGAATGCAGCGTCTGTGCCACCAGTCCCTTGCCCGTGCCGTTCTCGCCCGTGATCATCACGTTGGCGTCCGACGGGCCGACCCGCGAGATCACGTCCAACACCGGGCGCATCGAGGCCGATTGCGCGATCAACTGCGGAAAGCGCTCCGCGCGCAGGGCCCGGTTCTCCGCCTCCAGCCGTTGCCCCTTGCGCAGCGCGCGGCCGAGTTCGATCTGGGTCTTCAGGATGGCGGACAGCCGCGCGTTATCCCAGGGCTTCTGGATAAAATCGCGGGCGCCGCGCCGCATCGCTTCCACCGCCAGTTCCACCGACCCCCACGCCGTCATTACGATCACGGGCAAAGTGGAATCCAGCGTCTGGATGCGATTGAGCAGGTCGAGCCCCTCCTGACCGCTGGTGGTGTCGCGCGTATAGTTGAGGTCCATCAGGACCGCGTCGAAGTCGCGTGTTTCGACTTCATTGATCACCGCGGCGGGCGAAGTAACGGGAACGGCCTGGTAGCCCTCCCCTTTGATCAGGAAGCGGAGCGCTTCAAGGACGTCTGCCTGATCGTCGGCGATCAGTATGCAAGGCGTGCGGGAATCGGATTTCATTGCGAGCTCATCGTGCCGCGGCGGATAGTTGCGGCACTTGCCTTGCCACAACGTAAGTCTCTGTTCCGTCAATGGTTACTACTACGGTAGCACCGTCGCGAGTGTCCGGAAATGGGACGGAGTCTCAGCGGATCCGGAACGGCACTCGAAGTCTCTCGGCCATCAGCCGCGGCGTGATCGGGTCGAACGTGTCGACATCGAACGCCCGCAGGATATGGTTGCCTGCCAGGTCCTCGAGCGCCGTGCGGACGATCAGTGCGTGCTCTCCGGCGGACCAGGAGCCTCCGGGCGTGAAGAGCCACTCGGTCTCGCCGCGCGCCACCGCAACCGACCCCGCTATCCCTTCCACCGTGATCTCCCGTTGCAGGAGCGCGAAGTCCATCGGCTTGGGGAAGGTGACGATCAGCGGGTCGCGTGTGTTCGCGGCCGGCGCTTGAATGCGCCACGTCGCCGGATCGGGCGGAGTGCGATCGGCCGGCGCGACCCGGAACGTCTTTCGAAATTCCGCCGCCAGCGGCGCGGCGCGCTCATCCCGCCACTCGCGGCCGACGACGAGCGTATAGCTGCGGCCGGCCTCCAGCGCCGGACCAGCCTCGGCGAGCGATGCCAGGCCGCGCTTGATGCGGCCGGGATCGAACAGGACAGTGAAGCGCCGCTGTCCCGGATCCCAGAGTTCCTGGTCCAGTTCCAGGAACGGCGCATCCACTCGGGAGCCGTCCTCGTGCAGCAGCGCGATGTGCCGGTACGAGCCGCCGCGCTGCATCGCCGCGGAGAAGTAGATGTAGAACTTGAGCGCGTTCTCCGGCAGAATGCCGCTCGAAGGGTAGATCGCCTCCACACGGGTCGTCGCCGCCGGAGGCGCCGCGGCGGGGACCTCGAATGTCGTCTCTTCGCCACGAAAAACCGCGCGCAGGTGCATCCCTGGGTTCAGGGGAAATCGTGGGCGGAACACCAACTGCCCGTCTTCGACAGCATAGGTGCCCAGCATCGGCGGGACTTCGCCCGATCCGGCATAGACGGCGAACACGGAGGCCCACCCGCCCGCCGGCTCCGCGGACGGAGTCCACCCGCTGACGCGGAAAACGCCGCCGTCCAGGTGAACGGCGGCGTTCTGTGCCGCGGCGGTGGCGGCCAGGAGAAGTACCGGCAACCAGCGCACTACGGCAGGGGTATGGTGCGCAGGTCGAGCGACGACCCCTCGCCCATCAGTACGAGCGCCCGCGAATCGTCGAACTTATCCAGGTGCTGTACACCCTTCAGGTCGGCGATCGTCTCGTAGGGCACGCCGGTGATCTCGGTCTGCTTGGTGATCGGTGCGTAGCCCTCCAGGTGTTCGCCGGTCAGCTTCATCACGCCGCGCCGCGAGTTGGCCAGCAGGATGTAGTGATGCCCGTCCTTGGCGTAAACGATCATGTCCAGTGGTTTGTTGCCCGCGCCCAGCTCCGCGATTGTGGTGCCTTTGACCTTATTGCCCGGCGTCAGTTCGGAGACCGGGATGCGGACCAGCGGCGTACACGTGTACGCGGCCAGGATCGCCTTCTGCCCGTTGATCTCATACGGAACGAATGTGCGTACCGGAGCGTTGGTCTCGAAGCGGCCATGCGACCCGTGCCAGATCTCGATCCCGGAGCCTTTAGCCGCAGCCTGGAACGGGAACGGGATGGCGCGCAGGCTGCTCGAGAACTCTTCGTTCGAGAGGCCTGCCACCATCACCTTGCCGTCCACGTACTTGAGTTGGGTGATGGTTTCCAGGCGTTGGCGGTCCGCCGATGGCTGGTCGACCAGGCTCACCTGTTGGTTCTTGATGTTGTTCAAGGAGACCTCGGTGAGTTTGCCGCCCGGGTCCGCGCGCAGCAGGACCGGAACGGCGTCGGCGCCCCGTCCCCGCGACACCGCAATGTACACATTCTTCGAAATCGGATTGACCACCACGTCCTGAATCAGGATCTGGTCGGCAGTGGTGCCCAGCATCGCGGCGATCTTCTCGTTGACGCCCTTGATTTCAAGGCTGGCAGACGCCGTGGCCGGTTTGCGGTCTTCCACATCCAGCGCGACAATCTTCGCGCCCAATGTGTCTCCTACGAAAATGACTCCATCCGGCCCCATGGCAAGCGCACCGGCGGACTTGAGATCGACCTTGCCGGCCTGCATGTTCACACCGGCGGCGAAG
>Ga0335084_10007961_pt1 | contig 10548 bp, 12 predicted proteins | sample Lox_Sample_44_FD_206721 | JGI IMG/M metagenome (GOLD analysis project Ga0335084, IMG submission 206721) | Soil microbial communities from Loxahatchee National Wildlife Refuge, Florida, United States - Lox_Sample_4.4 | ecosystem: Environmental > Terrestrial > Soil > Wetlands | place: USA... | reverse complement strand
ACCCCCGGGGCGACCAAGTGGTACCGCTCGAGCGGGGCAGCCGCGGGCAGTGCGACCCGGCTGACGCTCGGCGATGGGGCGGTACTGGAGTTCCTGCCACGCGAGGCGATCGTCTTCGATGGAGCGCACGCGAGCGCTCTGCTCGAGATGGACCTGGGTACGGGCGCGCGCCTGATCGGCTGGGACCTCTGGTGCCTTGGGCGCACGGCATCCGGCGAGGCATTCCGCTCCGGCAGACTGCACCTGGTGACCCGACTGCGCCTTGCAGGGCGCCTCTGCTGGGAAGAGCGCGGCTCGCTGGCCGGCGGTTCGGCGCTGCTGTGCGCCGCAGCCGGCTTGGCCGGGCAGCCGGTCTTCGGGACGCTGTGGGCCGCGGGGCCCGAGGCGCCGCGCGCGGTGGTCGACGCCTGCCGGGCGCTGCCGTTCGCAGGACCGGGCCGGGGCGCGGTCACCCAGTTGCCGGGCGTGCTGCTCGCCCGCTACCTTGGCCCGTCGACCGAGCCGGCACTCGCGTGGTTGACCGCCGTCTGGTCGCTGCTGCGCCCGGTGTATGCCGGGCGCGAGGCGGTGCGGCCGCGGATCTGGTCCGTGTAGCGAGGGGGCGACGATGGAGCTGACGCCGCGCGAAAGGGACAAGCTGCTGATCTTCACGGCAGCACTGGTCGCCGAGCGGCGCCGCGCCCGCGGCCTCAAGCTCAACTATCCGGAGGCCGTGGCGCTCATCAGCGCCGCGATCCTCGAGGGCGCGCGCGACGGCCGCACGGTGGCCGAGCTGATGAGCTTCGGCAAGACGGTACTTGGTCGCGCCGACGTCATGGACGGTGTCGCAGACATGATTCCGCAGATCCAGGTCGAGGCGACCTTCCCGGACGGCACGAAACTGGTGACCGTGCACGCACCGATCGTCTAGGAGCCACTCATGCGCCCAGGGGAATTCGACGTCAGGCCCGGCTCGATCGAGCTCAACGCCGGCCGCCCGACCCTGACCGTGCGGGTCGAGAATACCGGTGACCGTCCGATCCAGGTCGGCTCCCACTACCACTTCTTCGAGACCAACGAGGCGCTGCGCTTCGACCGCGCCGCGACGCGCGGCTACCGGCTCGATATCGCCGCCGGGACCGCTGTTCGCTTCGAGCCGGGACAGAGCCGGACCGTGCAGCTGGTCGCCTATGGCGGGGCGCGGCGGGTGCACGGCTTTCGCGGCCGGGTTCAGGGGCCGCTCTGATGGCGCTGCGCATCGATCGGCGCGCGTACGCCGAAATGTACGGCCCGACCACGGGCGACCGCGTCCGTCTCGCCGACACCGAGCTGTGGATCGAGATCGAACGCGACCTCACGCGTTACGGCGAGGAGGTCAAGTTCGGCGGCGGCAAGGTGATCCGTGACGGCATGGGGCAGAGCCAGCTGCCGAGCGCCTCGGTTGCCGACACCGTCATTACCAACGCGGTCATCCTCGACCACTGGGGCATCATCAAGGCGGACATCGGCCTCAAGGGCGGGCGCATCTGGAAGATCGGCAAGGCCGGCAATCCGGACGTGCAGCCGGACGTCGACATTCCGATCGGCGCCGGGACCGAGATCATCGCCGCCGAGGGCCGGATCGTCACCGCCGGCGGAATCGACTCGCACGTCCACTTCATCTGCCCGCAGCAGATCGACGACGCCCTTGCCTCGGGCGTCACGACGCTGCTCGGCGGGGGCACCGGGCCGGCTGCCGGCACCGCCGCGACCACCTGCACGCCCGGGCCGTGGCACCTGCACCGCATGCTCGAGGCGGCCGAGGCGTTTCCGGTCAACCTGGGCTTCTTCGGCAAGGGCAACGCCAGCGATCCGCTGCCGCTGCGCGAACAGGTGATCGCGGGCGCCATCGGCCTGAAGCTGCACGAGGACTGGGGCACGACGCCGCAGGCGATCGATACCTGTCTGCGGGTCGCCGACGAGTTCGATGTGCAGGTCGCGATCCACACCGATACGCTGAATGAATCGGGCTTCGTCGAGACAACGCTGGCCGCGATCGGCGACCGCACGATCCATACCTTCCACACCGAGGGTGCCGGCGGCGGCCATGCACCCGACATCATCCGCGCCGCGGGCCAGCCCAACGTGTTGCCGAGCTCCACCAATCCGACGCGCCCGTACACGATCAATACCGTCGACGAGCATCTCGACATGCTGATGGTGTGCCATCACCTCGATCCCGCCATCGCCGAGGATGTCGCCTTCGCCGAGTCGCGAATCCGGCGCGAGACGATCGCGGCCGAGGACATCCTGCACGACCTCGGCGTGTTCTCGATGATGTCGTCGGACTCGCAGGCCATGGGCCGCGTCGGCGAGGTCGTGATTCGCACCTGGCAGACTGCCCACAAGATGCGCACCCAGCGTGGCGCGCTCGCCGGCGACGGCGTGCGTCACGACAACGAACGGGTCAAGCGCTACGTCGCCAAGTACACGATCAACCCGGCGATTACCCACGGCATCGCGCACCTCGTCGGCTCCGTTGAGCCCGGCAAGCTCGCCGACCTCGTCATCTGGTCGCCGGCCTTCTTCGCCGCCAAGCCGAGTCTCGTCATCAAGGGTGGCGTGATCGCGCTGGCGCCGATGGGCGATCCGAATGCGTCGATTCCGACGCCGCAGCCCGTTCACTACCGGCCGATGTTCGGCAGCTTTGGCCGCGCGCTCGCGAGCTCCGTGACGTTCGTGTCGCAGGCCGCGCTCGCCGGGCCGTCGCTGCAGGCGCTGGGCCTCGGCAAGCCGCTCGTCGCCGTGCGCGGCACGCGCGGACTCGGCAAGCGGCACATGATCCGCAACGACGCGACGCCGCGGCTCGAGGTGGACCCGGAGAGCTACGAGGTCCGGGCCGACGGCGAGCTGCTGATCTGCGAACCGGCGGCGGAGCTGCCGCTGACGCAACGCTACTTCCTGTTCTGAGCAAACCCGGCATGTCGACCATGGCCCCCTCGCCGCTGCGCATCGAAGCCCGCGCGGATCCCGCGGCGCCCGCGTCCGACCGGGTCCGGATGACCTTTGCGGAACGGACGCGTGCGCGGCTGCTCGTGCGCCTCGACAGCGGTGTCGAGGCCGCACTCGCATTGCCGCGTGGCGCGGCGCTGCGCACCGGCGATCGACTGCTCGCCAGCGATGGCCGCATCGTCGAGGTCGTGGCGGCGTCCGAGCCGCTGCTGCAGGTCGCGGTGACGGACGCCGCATCGCTGGCACGCGCGGCGTACCACCTCGGAAATCGGCACGTCGCGGTCGAGCTGGGTGACAGCACGCTGCGCCTCGCGCGCGATGCCGTTCTCGAGCGGCTGCTGCGCGGCCTCGGCCTCGCGCCGGTGCCCGTCGACGCGCCGTTCGAGCCGGAAGGCGGTGCCTACGGGCAGGCGCACAGCCATCTCGGCGACACCAGCCGGCTCACGCCCGTGATTCACGAGTACCGGCGAACATGACGCGCGCACCGCTCGCCCGGCTGCTGCAGCTCGTGAGCACGACGCTGCCGGTCGGCGCGTACAGCTACTCGCAGGGCCTGGAATGGGCGGCCAGCTGCGGTGTGGTCCGGGACGAGGCGACCGCCGGCGAATGGATCGCGGCGGTGCTGGAGCATGGCATCGCCGCGTGGGACGCGCCGTGGGTCGCGGCGCTGATGTGCGCCTTGGAGCGCCGGCGCTACTCTGAGGTGGCCGAGCTCAATGCGCGCTTCCTCGCCGGCCGGGAAACCCGCGAATTGCGGGCCGAGACCCTGCAGACCGGGGGGTCGCTGCTGGATCTGCTGCGTGACGCCGACGAGCTGCCCGTCGCCGCGCTGCGCGCGCTCGAGGCCCTCGCGGCCGCCGACGGTGTCGCGTTTCCGACGGCGTGGGCGGCGGTCGCGGTTGCGCGTGGCATCGCCACCGAGGAGGCGCTCGTCGGCTACCTCTGGAGCTGGCTTGAGAATTCCGTGCTGGCAGCGCTCAAGTCGATTCCGCTCGGCCAGCGGGCTGGGCAGCGCCTGCTGACCCGGCTCGGCGGCCGGCTCGACGCGCTGGCCGCCACCGCCGCAGCCTGTCCCCTTGAACAGTGCTGCAACCTGCTGCCTGGATTCGCGCTCGCCTCGATGCACCATGAAAGCCAGTACACCCGACTCTTCCGGTCGTGAGCCGCGGCCGCTCGGGCCACTTCGCGTCGGCATCGGTGGGCCGGTCGGCTCGGGCAAGACGGCGCTGACGCTATCGCTCTGCCGTGCATTGCGGGCCGACTGGCAGCTCGCGGTCGTCACCAATGACATCTACACCGAGGAGGACGCGCAGTTCCTCGTCCGCCACCAGGCGCTCGCCCCCGAGCGCATCCTCGGCGTCGAGACCGGCGGCTGCCCGCACACCGCCATCCGTGAGGACGCGTCGATCAACCTCGAGGCCGTCGACCGGCTGGTGCGCCGCTTTCCGGATCTCGATCTCGTCTTCGTCGAGAGCGGCGGCGACAACCTCGCGGCAACGTTCAGCCCGGAGCTCTCGGACTTCACGATCTACGTCATCGACGTTGCGGCGGGCGACAAGATCCCGCGCAAGGGAGGTCCCGGCATCACGAAGTCCGATCTGCTCGTGATCAACAAGATCGACCTGGCACCGTACGTCGGCGCCTCACTCGAGGTCATGGCGCGCGACGCGCTCATGATGCGGCGGGACCGGCCCTTCCTGTTCACCAATCTTAAGACCGGCGAGGGGCTTGGCGAGCTGGTGCGATGCATCACCGAGCGCGTGCGACTGTTCGTGCGCTGAGGCGGCACGGGTGCGGCGGCGGCGGTAGACTGTCGCGGCGGCGCCGAGCCACGGCAGGAGGACCCGATGCGTCGGATGGTCGCTGCCATGATGCTGTCGGTGCTCGCCATTGCCGCAGCGATCGCGGCTGCCGACGCCCCGCAGTCGCCGGACCTCGGTCTCGTCACGCACGCGCGCACTGCGCTCGGCGAGCTGCGTGCCTTCGAGCACCTCAACGACGAGATCGTCAAACGCTGCCACGAACCGGTCACCGGTGCGTACGGCGACTGGCGCGAGGAATTCCACGCCGACCTCGAGCGAGCGAACGCACTCGAGCGGGCGCTGCAGCGCCGTGTGGCGGCCGCGCCGCGGGAAACGCGCGACGACGAGCGCCTCAAGTCCTTCACCGAGGTCGAAGGCCAGGCGCTGAATTCGCGGTGCCTGCGCTGGAGCACGCTGCTGATCCAGCGGGAGTCCCCGCTGCGCGCCGGCATTGCGGTGCAGCTCGATTTCCTTCGGGACAACGAGGCGCGCCTGCGCACGATCCTCGGTAACGACGCCCAATGGCAGGAGTGGCGCGCGGCCGGACTGCTCCCCTGACCGCGCCGGCGCGCGACCCCGCTGTCGCTGCGCCCCCGCGGGCGCCGTGGCGGGCGAGCGCGGTGGCGCCGCGCGACAACGCGCCGAGGTCGGCGAAGGCCGCAGGCACGCACGCGCGTGCCCGTGTACCGAGGTCCCGGGATCAGCGGCGGATCGCCCGGCCGCCGGCGGGTCGACGATCTGGCGCGAGTACCGCACTCTGGCCGCCAAACATCGTCGCAGTCACAATAAGAGCGACCCCGACGATGATCAGCGTGCCGATGACATTGATCTGCGGATTGACGCCGACCCGGACCGTCGAGTAGACGAGCATCGGCAGTGTCGTGTTCGCGGGCCCGGCCAGGAAGCTTGAGGTGATCACGTCGTCGAAGGAGAGTGTGAACGCGAGCAGCCACCCGGAAGCCAGTGCGGGGAGTGCAAGCGGCAGCGTCACGGTCCGAAACACGCGCAGCGGCCTGGCGCCGAGGTCGAGCGCGGCCTCCTCGAACGAGCGATCGAGGCCGGCGAGCCGGGCGAACACGACCGAGGCGACCACCGGCATGCCCAGGGTCGCGTGCCCGGCGACCAGTGGCAGCATGCCCTTGCTGACGCGAAGCCCGGTCAGCGTCTCCAGGCCGACGAAGAGCATCAGCAACGCGAAGCCGATCAGGACTTCCGGCACGAGCAGCGGGATCGCGAGCAGGCCCGTCAGAGCGGACCGGCCGCGGAATCGAGGCAGGCGCGCCAGCGCGTAGCCCGCCACAGTGCCCAGCAGCGTCGCGGCCGTCGCCGCCGACGCCGCGAGCAGCAGCGAGCGGCCGGCCGCGAGCTGCAGCCCCTCGTTCTCGAGCAGCGCCTGGTACCAGCGCAGCGAGAAGCCCGTCCAGACCCCGGCCACGGTCGAGGCGCTGAACGAATAGACGACGATCCAGGCGATCGGCACGTACAGGAAGCCGAGTCCGGACCAGAGCGCCAGCGTCCTCCAGACGGGCTGTGGACTGCCGCTCACGTCAGCTGCCCGCCGCGGAATGACGGCAGGTACCTGCGCAACAGCAGGCACGGCACGACGAGCACGGCCATCGTCAGGAAGGCGATCGAGGCGGCCGTCGGCCAATCCCGGTTCTGGAAGAACTCGGTCCACAGGATGCCGCCGATCATGATCGTGTCGGTGTTGCCGACGAGGTCGGGAATGATGTATTCGCCGACGGCCGGCACGAACACGAGTACCGAGCCTGCCAGCAGCCCGGGCATCGACAATGGCAGCGTCACGGTACGGAATGCGTACCAGGGCCGTGCACCGAGATCCGACGCGGCCTCGAGCAGGTCGCGCGGCAGCCGCTCGAGCACCGCGTACATCGGCAGGATGAAGAAGGGCAGGTACGAATACACCATCACGAGCAGCACCGCGCCCGGCGAGTACAGCAGCGGCAGCGGCCGGTCGACCACACCGAGCGCCAGCAGCAGGTGGTTAAGCGGCCCGGAATCGCGTATCAGGCCCATCCATGCATACGTGCGCATCAGGAACGAGGTCCAGAACGGCAGTACGGCGAGGAGCACGTAGCGGCGCCGGTGGCGCTCCGGGGCCAGCGCTATCGCGTATGCGACCGGATAGCCGATGAGCACGCACAGTACGGTCGTCTCGAAGGCGTTGCGCAGCGCGTTGCCCAGCGCCGAGGCATACAGGGGATCCGTCGCGGCAGCTGCGAGATTGCGCAGCGTCAGATGCGCCTCGAGCCCGCCGCGCGCGACCGTGAGCAGTGGCTGGATCGGCGGGATTCGGTCCGCGATCTCGCCGAAGGCGAGGCCGAGCACGAGCAGCATCGGCAGGGCGACAGAGATGACCAGCCAGCCGAGCGGGAGCGCGACGGCGAGTTTCTGGCGGCCGGGCAGTTTCGCCGCCTTCATGAGGTCAGCAGTACCGGTGCTGCGTCGTCGAAGCCGACATGAACGGCGCCACCGGCCTCGAGCGCGTCGCCCGACGCGCGCTCCCGGTTCACGACGGTCACCTCGACCCGGCGCCCGCCGGCCAGACGGATCTGCGCCCGTGTCATGTCGCCGAAGTAGGCGAGATCCTCGACGGTGCCCGGGTACTCGTTTGCCAGTCCGGCGCGGGCGCGCGTGACCACCAGTCTTTCCGGTCGCACCGCCGCGCACGCCGCTCCGGAGGCACTGCCATCCACCGTGCGGACGCGAACGCTGAGGCCGTCCTCGGTCTCGATGTCGACCGTGCCGGCGTGGCGGCGGGCGATGCGTCCCTCGAACAGATTGACGCGACCGACAAAGCGGGCGACGAAGCGGCTCACCGGACGGTCGTAAATCTGCCGCGGCGGACCGCACTGCACGATTCTGCCGGCATCCATCACCGCGATCCGGTCAGCCATGGACATTGCCTCGTCCTGATCGTGGGTCACGAGGACAAAGGTCGTGCCGACATCGCGCTGGATGCGCACGAGTTCGCGCTGCATCTCGTCGCGCAGCCCGCGATCGAGCGCCGCCATCGGCTCGTCGAGCAGCAGGACGGCCGGCCTCTTCACCAGGCAGCGCGCCAGCGCGACGCGCTGGCGCTGCCCCCCCGAGAGCTGTCCCGGCCGGCGCGCGCCAAGTCCGTCGAGGCGCACGAGGCGCAATGCCCAGTCAACTCCCTCGAGGCGCTGTGCGCGCGCGACGCCGGCGGCGCGCAGGCCGTACTCGATATTCTCGGCTACCGACAGGTGCGGGAAGAGCGCATAGCTCTGGAACATCATGTTGGCCGGTCGATCGTATGGCGGAACGCCGCTGACGTCGGCACCGCCGATCAGCACCTTGCCGGCGTCCGCAGTCTCGAGTCCCGCGATGATCCGCAGCAGCGTCGTCTTGCCGCAGCCCGAACCTCCCAGCAGCGCAACGAACTCGCCGCGATCGATGTTCAGCGACACCTCTCGCAGTACCGGCGCGCCGTCGAAGGCCTTCGACACGCCCGCGACGGTGACGCCTGCGGCGACCGGCTCCGGGCGGCCAGCCGCCTGATGTCCGTCCGGATGCGTTGCTGGCATGCGCCTCCCCGTTCAGTGCCCGGTCTTCATGCGCAGCCAGGCTCGAGCGAACGCCCGTTCCTCGTCGGCGGTGTACGGACGTCCCATCGAGAAGCGCTCGCGTACCGCCGACGGCGGATAGATGGCCGGATTCTCGCGCATGCTCGGCTCGAGCAGGGGAATGGCCGCAGCGTTGCCGCTCGCAAAGCCGATGTAGGCGGCCGCCTCGGCGGCGATCTCCGGTCGCAGCGCGAAGTCGATGAACAGGTGCGCGGCATCCGGATGCGGCGCGTCCGCCGGAATCGCAAAGCTGTCGACGAAGATGAACACCGTGCCCTCCGGGTACGCGTACTCGACCTTCACGTCGCTGCCGGCCTCAGCAACGAGCCGTCGCGCGATCATCGCGTCCCCGGAATAGCCGATGGCGACGCAGCTTTCGCCCTGCGCCAGCTGTTGGTAGTAGCCGGACGTCGTGACGCGGCGGATCGACGGGCGAATCTGCCGGTACGCTCCCGCAAGCGCGTCCAGCGAAGCCGGGTCCGCCGACAGCTCCGGCTGGCCGAGCCACGACGACAGCATCGGCAATACGTCGACCCACGAGTCGAGAACGGTGACACCACAATCCTTGAAGCGCGCGACGATCTCGGGCTTGAACACCATGTCGATCACCCGGATGGGGCCCGGCCGCAGCCGGGCGCGCACCATGTCGGAGTTGAACATCACCCCGAGCGTGCCCCACATCCAGGGGATTGCGAAGGCGTTCTGCGGGTCGACGCGCCGCAGCACCTTCATTATCGAGGGATCGGCATTCGCAAGGTTGCGCAGCCGCGCCTTGTCCAGCCGCTGCCACAGTCCCTTCGGGATTTCGCGCCCGAGGTGCGGCGAGGCGTTGACCGTTACGAGGTCGAAGCCCGAATGCCCCGCCGACAGGGTGGTCTCCATGACATCGTTGGAGTCCATGACGGCGTAGTTGACCTTGATCCCGGTCTCGGCCTCGAACTTGCGCAGGATGGGTGCAGGAAAGTACTCGGCCCAGGAATAGACGTTGACCACGCGCGCGGGTTCTGCCGCCGCTACCGTTGCGAACAGATTGCCGACCAGCGCGAGCAGCCGGAGCAGCGCCCGGATCCGCGCAGTCGCCGGCGGCCGCACGCCAATCAGGCCGACGGCGTCGCGGACCGGCCGGAGCGCGGCTGGCCGTCGAGCGACAGCAGCGGCGCATACAGGTCCGGCCGCCGGTCCCGGAACGTTCCCCAGTTCGTGCGCTCCGAACGGCAGCGGTCGAGGTCGAACGTCGCGGTCAGGATTGCCTCGCTGTCGCGGTCGGCTTCCGCCGCGAGCGCGCCGGTCGGCCCGGCGATGAAGGACGACCCGTAGAACGTCACGGCGACGCCGTCCGTCGTCTCCCGGCCGATCCGGTTGGAGGCGACGACCGGCACCATGTTCGCCGCGGCGTGGCCGCGCATCACCATGCGCCAGTGCTCCATCGAGTCGAGCGACGGATCGCTCGGCTCGCTGCCGATCGCGGTCGGGTACAGCAGGAACTCCGCGCCGCCGAGCACCAGCACCCGGGCGGCCTCCGGAAACCACTGGTCCCAGCAGATGGCAAGCCCCAGTGCGCCGAAGGCGGTCGGGATGCAGTGAAAACCGGTATCGCCCGGGGAGAAGTAGTACTTCTCCTCGTAGCCCGGGAATTGCGGGATGTGGCTCTTGCGGTAGTGGCCGGCGATGCCGCCATCGGCGTCCACGACCACAACCGAGTTGAACATGGCCTCGCCGGCGCGCTCGTAGATCGACACCGGCACGACGACATTGAGCGCCGCGGCCAGCCGCCGGAAGTGCTCGACCGTCGGATGATTGGCAAGCGGCAACGCCAGGTCGTAGAAGGCGCGCTTCTGGACGGCGCAGAAGTACGGTGTCTCGAACAGTTCCTGCAGCAGCACGACATTGGCGCCCTGCCCGGCCGCCCGCCGAACGAGCCGTTCGGCGGTCGCCACGTTCTGGGCACGGTCCCAGGTGCAGGCGAACTGCGCGGCTGCAAAGGTCACATTGCGCATGAGGCTGCGTCTCCGATCGTCAGGGCGGCGGTAGCATCGCCGCGGCGGGCTCCTGCTGGGTCACGCAGTGGAAGCCGCCGCCGCCCATCGCGATCCTGCCGATCGGCAGCATAACGACTTTCCGGTCCGGGAAGGCAGCGCGCAGCACCTCAGCTACCGCGCCGTCGGCCG
>Ga0335084_10007960_pt1 | contig 10548 bp, 7 predicted proteins | sample Lox_Sample_44_FD_206721 | JGI IMG/M metagenome (GOLD analysis project Ga0335084, IMG submission 206721) | Soil microbial communities from Loxahatchee National Wildlife Refuge, Florida, United States - Lox_Sample_4.4 | ecosystem: Environmental > Terrestrial > Soil > Wetlands | place: USA: Florida... | reverse complement strand
CGATCGCCCTGCAGCGCGAGTAGCAATGCGATTCGTCCGCGCCGCTCCAATGCGATCGACAGCCGGAGCAAGACAAGCACGTCGCGAAGCGTCATGCCGCTCGTCGGAGGCCCTAGCTCCGCTCGCTCAAGAAATCGTGAGAACCCCTCACCCGAGCGCTCCGATAGACGACGTTTCGGCCGCGCGTCTGCTTGCGCTTTCCCGGAGGTGAGCTCAGCCGTGCGCGCGCTTGTCGAGCGCTTCTTCGATCGCTTGCGCCCATGCAATGTTCTCCCCGCGCGACGAGCGGGCGTTCCGGATCAGCGCGAGGTTTCGCGCGGTCGTTTCCGGCTCCCAGTTCTCGCGAACGGCTGCGAGCGCATTGGCCGCAGAATCCATCGCGGCCTGTTCATCTTTCTGCAAGACCGCCAGCTCGACCAGCGTAGCGTGATCCCAGTAATCGGGCGTGCCTTTCGCGACGCGACGCTTGACCGCGTAAGTCACGACCGGCAGCAATTCGAGGCGGCGCGGGTCGGGCGGGTTCTTGAGCTCCATCAGGGTCACGGCGTTGATGCCCGGATAGGCGTCGCGCCAATCCGCTTCGAAGCCTTGGAGATAGGTCTCGATGGCTTTGGTGAGCCAGCCGGCGGCGTTGAGCAGGTCATTGGCACTGCGCGCTTCGTCCCAACGATCCTTGTAGACGCGCCCGAGCAAGCCGTTGGTCTCACTGCTCGGCCCCCGCTCTTGAATCAAACCGCGCAGCACCTGCTCGGCTTCATCGCGGCGCTTGAGACGGTTGAGCGCAAACCCGAGTTGTTCGCGCACCATCACGCTGCGTGCCAGCGGCGCGGGCATCTGCGCGACGAGATCCACCATCGCCTGCCAGTCGCCGACGGCGCGGTAGGACAGGAACAGATCGATCACGACGCCCGACTCGAGATTCTTCACATCGCCCAGCGCGCTCGCCGCCTGCTTCAGCGCCTCCTTGCCGGCGCGGCGCGCGGCGGCTAGCTGGTTGCGGGCCTCCACGGCATAGTGCGCCCGATCGCGAAAGACATCGGTCTTGAGTCGGGCGATGTCCGGCGCGGAGTAGCCCTCCACGAGCTGGAATACCGGGCTGTCCGTGCTCGGCTCGCCCTGCTGGGCTTTTGCGGCATCCAGCAGTTTGCGCAACCCCTCGCGCGCCGACTCCAAGCCGGAGGGCTTGCCATCCGCATCGAGCTGGTACGGCATGGCGCGCAGCGGCGCCACATCGAACGGCATGGGTCCGGCGCCCGCATACAGCAAGACCGTCGTGGCCGGGCGGACCCCGTGCCGCAGTCCCAGCTCGTAGAACACGTTGGCGTTGGCGCCGGTCAGGTCCGCGACGGCGAAATCGCACAGGATCAGCCGCTCGAACATCGGTTTGTGGATGACGCCGCCGGTGACTTCCTCGTCCGCACGCAGCGGCTCCATGCCCGCGGCATCGATGGCCGGGGCGATCAAGTCATGGAAGACCGCGTCGAAGTCCACCGTGGCGCCGGAGGGGATGACCTTCTTGCCGAACGGCATGAGCACGAAGCAAAGCGGCAGCATCACACTTCTCCCGGCCGGAAGATGCGCGTCAGCTCCAGGCGCATCGGGTCGTCGCCGATCAACCGGCTGGCGTAGATCGCCTGCTGGTACATAGACTCCAGCTCGCGCGGAGCTGCGCCGAGCGCCGGATCTGCGGCCTTCCGGTAACTGGCATAGGCCTCTTCCGCCTTGCCCAACACGAGCAAGGCCTCGCCCTGCGTGGCGAAGCGCCATTTCTTGTCAGGGGTCAGCTCGTTCTCTTCGGCTTGCGTGCAGTAAGTCAGCGCCTCTTGCGCGCGAGTCTTCGCTGCCTGAACATCCTTCCGGAATGCCAAATCGAAGAACGTGAGGTTGATCGCGTGGTAGTAGCACTGCGCGGGCTTGTTGGCCGCGCGCGCCTGCTCGAGCGCACCGGCGTATAGCGCCTGCGCGCGTTCCGCGTCCTCCTGCGTTTGCGTGAGCAGCCAGCGTCGCTTGAGCCGGCCCGCTAGAACACCCATGGCATCGGTCCCGAGCTGAGCGCGTGTGGTGAGCAATTGGATGGCATCCCCATGTCTGCCCACGCCTTCCAGGGCCAGTGCAAGTCGCACCAGTCCGTCTTCGTCGAGCTTAGTCGCTTCTGGCTGGAGCAGGTCTACGGCGCGTTGAAAGTCTCGCGACTCTACCGCAACGCGCGCGGCGTTCCATGGTCCTGCCGGCGCGGCCGCCCCTACGAGTCCGTTGACGACCAACCGCACGCTCGGGCTATCGGCCGTCTCGGGCTTGACGATCTGCAGGTGATTGCCCGGCACCACGTATCGGCATTCGGGATAGGCGTCTTGCGGGAAAGGACCCAGCGACGACTCGAATGGCACGAACTCGTCGCGCTCTCCGCCGGTCGCGAAGAAGCGGAAGGCGAGTTGCTTGTCGTTGGTCCGGCTGAACTGCGCGTCCCATTCGCTGCGCAACCTACGGATGAAGTCGCCATCCTGCGCCATGTCCCGCAGCTGCGGCTTGAGAACACGCAACAGCGAGGCTTTGACGAGTCCCCCGCTCGGTGTGCCGAAGAGAAAGATGTGGCTGGCCCTGCTGCGCAGGGGGTTGTCATCCAGCAGGGCGCGCTGGAGCGCCAGGCCGCCCATGCTGTGCGCGATGAGACACAGGCTCTTGTAACTGGACAGGGCGCCCGTCTTAGCGTCGGTTGCGATCTTGAATCCGACCTCGGTGAGATCGGGGTCGGCGCTCCAGATTTTCGGGATGTCGACGCGCAGGTGTGTGTCATAGCCGAGCGTGAAGATGTCCCAGCCCGCGAGCTTGGTGTCGTCTTTCAGGAAACCGGGAAAATCCTGCCAGGTTGCCCGGGCATCCCCGCTGAAGCCATGGATGAACACGATGGCGGCCTCGGCTTTGGGAGATTCGTTCCTGCGAACGGGGAACAGCTGCGAATCCATGTGACCTCCTCTCTGGCAAGCTCGGTGAGGACGGTTCTGCGCGCGAGCGGACTCTCGAATCGCGCTAGTATTTCACGAATGGCCCCCGTACACGAGACATTCGGTCACCTCCCTCGACGCCGAGCGGCCTGGCGGCGAGCTCGAAGCACGATGCACGCGGTACGCGCCGGAGCGTGGTTCTTGCGCTGCGGCCAATATACAATTATGCAGGCCTGACCCCATGAAAGGTAAAGTTCGATTGGCGGTCGACATCGGGGGCACCTTCACCGATGTCGCGCTCGATTCGCGCCGAGCACGCGTGACGGCCAAAGTCTTGACCACGCCAGAAGCGCCCGAGCGCGGCGTCATGGACGCTGTCGGGACTGCGGTCGCCCGGGCCGGCTGCACGCTCGGCGAGGTCGACCTCGTCATCCACGGGACTACGCTCGCCACCAACGCGCTGATCGAGCGCAAGGGCGCGGTCACCGCCTTGATCACGACCGAAGGTTTCCGCGACTCGGTCGAGATCGCCTACGAGCACCGCTTCGAGCAGTACGACGTCTACCTCGAAAAGCCTCAGCCGCTCGTGCCGCGCCAGCGGCGCCACACCGTACCCGAGCGGATGAGCGCGCGCGGCGAGGTGCTGCGCGCGCTCGACGAGCGCGCCGTGCACGCGCTGATTCCCGCGCTCGAGCAGCAACATGTCCGCAGCGTCGCGGTGGGGCTGCTGCATAGCTACGCCAACCCCACGCACGAGCAGCGCATCCGCGAAATCCTGGTCGAGCATCTGCCCGGACTTTGGGTCACCCTGTCCTCGGAGGTCTCCCCGGAGCTGCGCGAGTACGAGCGGCTGTCGACCGCGTGCGCCAACGCCTACGTGCAACCGTTGATGGCCAGCTATCTCGAGCAGCTCGATCTGGCGCTGCGCGGCGGAGGCTTTGCTGGACAGCTCCTGCTCATGACCTCCGGCGGCGGCGTCATCGGCCTCGAGGCCGCCCGCCGGTTCCCGGTTCGGCTGGTGGAGTCGGGTCCTGCCGGCGGTGCGATCCTGGCGAGCCGCATCGCGCTCGAGTGCGCGCTCGAGCGCGTGCTTTCGTTCGACATGGGCGGCACCACGGCGAAGATCTGCCTGATCGACCGGGGCGAGCCCGAGCGATCGCGCGCGTTCGAAGTTGCGCGTGCCTACCGCTTCCTCAAAGGAAGCGGGCTGCCGCTGCGCATTCCCGTGATCGAGATGGTGGAGATCGGAGCGGGCGGCGGTTCCATCGCCAGGGTCGATGCTCTCAAGCGCGTCGCGGTCGGCCCGGACAGCGCCGGCGCCGTGCCCGGCCCTGCGTGTTACAGCCGAGGCGGGCTCGCGCCGACCGTCACCGACGCGGATCTGGTGCTCGGCCGCATCGATCCCGCGGTGTTCGCCGGTGGCAGTGTCAGGTTGGACGCGAGCGCTGCGGATGCGGCGGTGGATCGCTCGGTGGGCAGGCCGCTTGCGCTCACCACTCCACTCGCGGCGCTCGCCATCGGCGAAATCGTCGATGAGAACATGGCGAGCGCCGCACGCGTCCACGCGGTCGAGCGGGGCAAGAGTCTAGAGGAGCGCACGCTGGTCGCCTTCGGCGGAGCAGCACCGTTGCACGCTGCGCGCGTCGCCGACAAGCTCGGCATCAAACGCATCGTCGTGCCTACTGGCGCTGGAGTAGGCTCCGCCGTCGGCATGTTGACGGCGCCGGTCGCCTACGAGGTCGCCCGCAGCCTCTACCAGCGCGTGCGCGAACTGGACCCGGCGCTCGTGAATGCACAATTTCAGGCCATGCGCGACGAGGCCTACTCCGTGGTTGGGAAACACGCCGGCGCCACCCCGCTCCTGGAATCACGCACTGCATATATGCGCTACATCGGGCAAGGACACGAGATCGCCGTGCCGATCCAGGCGCGCCCGCTCGCGCTCGAGGACCGGCAGGATCTGCAGCAGGCGTTCGAGCGCGAATACCGCGTGCAGTTCGGGCGCGTCATCCCGGATCTCGAGGCCGAGGTGCTGAGCTGGGCGCTCAATGTGAGCACCGCACCCGAGCTACCAGCACCGGTCGCCGCGCCGTCAAGACAAACGCGGCCGGCACCGAATGGGTGGCGGCGCGTGTTCGATCCGGGCTCCGGCTCACTCCTGGAAGCGCGCATCTATCGTCGAGCGGACCTTGCTCCTGGCGCGCGGATCGAAGGCCCTGCGCTGATCGTGGAAGACGAAACCACCACCGTGGTTTCTCCGAGCTTCGAGGCGACCCTGAACACGCTTGGTTACCTCATTCTGGAGCGCGTGCAATCGCGCCGGCAGGAGGAGTCGACATGAGAAGCGACGCTGCACTGGAGCGCATTCGCGCGCAAGTGATGTGGAACCGGCTGATCGGGGTGGTCGAGGAGCAGGCGCAGACGCTCGTGCGCACCGCGTTCAGTGCGAGCGTGCGGGAAGCGGGGGATCTGTCCGCCGGTGTCTTCGACCTCAACGGCCGCATGCTGGCGCAGGCCGTGACGGGCACGCCAGGGCACGTCAACTCGATGGCGGTGGCGGTCGGCCATTTTCTCGCACGCTATCCGGCGGCGACGATGCGCGAGGGCGATCACTACCTCACCAACGACCCGTGGCTCGGCACCGGGCACCTGCACGACTTCACGCTCGTATCGCCGACTTTCCACAGGCACCGGCCGGTGGCGCTGTTCGCCTCGACCGTGCATGTCGTGGATATCGGCGGCCGAGGCTTCGGGCCCGATGGCCGCCAGGTGTACGAGGAGGGATTGTGCGTGCCCATCATGCCGCTTGCGCGCGGAGGAAGGCCGAACGAGGACCTGCTCGCGATCGTGCGCGCGAATGTGCGCGAACCGGTGCAGGTCGAAGGCGATCTGTTCTCGCTGATGGCTTGTAACGACAAGGGTTCCGAGCGCCTGGGCGAGATGATGAGCGAGTTTCACATCGACAGCATCGATACTCTGGCCGATCACATCTTCGAGCATTCGCAAGCCGCCACGCTGGAGCAGATCCGCAAGCTGCGGTTCGGGACCTACCGCAACCGTTTGGTGATCGACGGCTACGACCATCCGATCGAGCTCAACGCGGCGCTTACCATCTCCCAGGACGGCATTCACGTCGATTTCGCCGGCAGCTCACCGGTCAGCAGCTTCGGCATCAATGTGCCCATGCTCTACACCACCGCGTATACGTCCTTCGGCGTGAAGTGTCTGGTTGCGCCAAGCATTCCGAACAATTCCGGCTCGCTCGCGCCGATCACGGTCAGCGCGCCGGAGGGCTCGATTCTGAATGCGCCACGCCCTTGCGCGGTGGCGATCCGCCACGTGATCGGGCATCTGTTGCCCGATGTCGTCTTCGGCTGCCTGCATCAGGCGCTGCCGGAGGGCGCCCCGGCGGAGGGTGCCTCTGCGCTGTGGGTGCCACAACTGCGCGGCGGGCACGGCGTAAGCGACACGGTGGCCGGCGGCACACCGTTTAACGTGCTCTCGTTCCATTCCGGCGGGACCGGCGCACGCCCGACCAAAGATGGGCTCTCCGCGACCGCGTTTCCGAGCGGCGTGCGCAGTGTGCCGGTAGAGATCGTCGAATCCATCGCACCAGTGATCGTCTGGCGCAAAGAGTATCTGCCCGACTCCGGCGGTCCTGGCCGCATGCGCGGTGGGCTCGGTCAGGTGATGGAGATCGGCAGCGCGGAAGACGCGCCGTTCTCCGTGTATGCCATGTTCGAGCGCATCGACCATCCGGCGCGCGGGCGCAATGGCGGCCATGACGGTGCCCCGGGACGCGTGTCGCTCGCATCGGGCCAGGCGCTTCGCGGCAAAGGGCAACAGACGATTCCTCCGGGCAACCGGCTACGTTTGGAGCTGCCCGGCGGCGGCGGCTTCGGCGATCCGCGCGAGCGTGAGCCCGAGAAAGTCCGCGCCGACGTCAGAGACGGGCTGGTGTCGGCGGAAGCGGCGGAGCAGGCCTACGGGGTGAAAGTCGACGCTGCCACCTAAGTGGAACCCCCGAAGCATGACGAGCGCAGTTCATGGAATGGCTCGCGCTGGCAGCGCGGCTGATGCGTCTGAGCTGGCCTGCGACTTGCAGCGAGCGTCGCATCACCCGCGCTCGGATATGCCATCGTGAATCCCCTACGCCTGCTGCTATTCGCTCTGTTGATCGCACCGCTGCCCGCTGGCGCCGAGATCTACAAGTGGACCGACGCCCAGGGCCGGCTCCACTACTCCGACAACCCGCCGCGCGAGGCGAAGGCGAAGCCCGTTCAGATCAAGATCAACTCCATCCAGGGTCCGGCGGTGGTTTCCACGATTCACGATGCGCCGCCAGTCAAGGCGAAAGACAAGGTGCGGATCTACACCGCGGCTTGGTGCGGCTACTGCAAGAAAGCGAAGGCGCACCTCGCGGCCAAAGGCGTGCCCTTTGATGAGGTGGACGTCGAAGCTTCGGAGCGAGGCCGCAGCGAGTTCGCCCAGCTCGGCGGGCACGGCGTGCCGGTCATCCTCGTGGGCAACCAGCGCATGGACGGCTTCAATGCAGCCAGGCTGGACGCGATGCTGGCAACAGCCGGTTGGTAGCGTCGTAACGCGTCAGCGCATCACCTGCACCGGCCGGCATATCGCTGAGGGGGCTGTCCGGGTCCGGTCGAGCACGGGCTCCTCGGGAACCCGATCGGCGCCCCTCTGCTGCGGCCGCGCTTCGGCAGGCGCGAACGCAAGGCCTAGAGGTCACCTCACCCCAAGACCCCAAACTGCCTTTCGCACGATCATGGATCTGGTTAGAGTGGGTGGCCTGCACATACGGTGATCTGTCGCCTGCGCCGCTCGGCCGCGACTCGCGGCGCGCCCGTACGGGGGATTTCGCGTGAGACTGGGAACGCTGCTGCGCACGCGTCTCGATCATCTACGTAACGAGCGGCTCTCGCGCCCGCAGCTCGAAGCGCGGCAGCTCGCCAAGTTCCGGCGGCTGGCGCGTTTCGCTCAAGCGCGCTCTCCCTACTACGCGCGTGTCATCGCCGAGCGCGGGATCGACTTGGAGCGCTGCACGCCGCAGGATTTTCCGGTTCTGACCAAGCGCGATGTGGCGCAACACTTCGATGAGCTCGTTACCGATCGGCGCGTCACGCGCGAGGGGCTGCTGCGATTCCTGGAACGCTCTCGCGATCCGGGCGACCTGTTTCTGGACTACTTCAACGTCGTTCACACCTCGGGTTCGTCGGGCGAGCCGGGATGCTTCGTCTATTCGCCGCACGACTGGACCCGTGGTCTCGCGCATGGGCTGCGGATGCATCCCTTTCGCCCGCGCCCGCAGCGCATCGCGTTCTTCGGCGCCACCGGCGGTCACTTCGCCGGCGTCAGCATGGTGACAACCGGCGAGCGCTCCATCAACAAGCTGTTCTTCCGGATTCGCGCGTTCGAGATCAACAGCCCTCTCGCGGCGGTGGTCGAGGGCCTGAACGCGTTCCGGCCCGACGTGCTGCTGGGCTATGCGATGGCGCTACGCATCCTGGCCGAGGAGCGCGCCCGCGGTACACTGACCATCTCCCCCAGACTGCTGGAGAGCAGCGGCGAGCCGCTCGGCTCCGACGATCGCGCCTCGCTCGAGCGCGCATTCGGCGCGCCGCTGCTCAACGTGTACTCCTGCACCGAACACCTGATCATGGGCCTGAGCCGGCCGGGTGACGGGGGCATGTACCTGCTGGAAGACGACCTGATCTTCGAGCTGGAGCCGGACCACACGCGTGTGACCAACCTGTTCAATCGTACGCTGCCGCTCATCCGCTACCGCATGGAAGACGTCCTCCTGCCGCTGGAGAGCGCGCCCGGGCCGTGGCCGTTTCGCAAAGTGCGCGAGATCGTAGGCCGGAACGAGTACGTGCCGTTCTTTCGCAACGCGCGCGGCGCCGAGGACTTCATCAGCCCGCACATCATCAACGAGTTCTTCGTGCCGGGCGTGCGCCGCTTCCAGATGCGGGTGCTGGACGCGACATCGTTTGCTTTCTGCGTCTGCCTCGAGCGCGGGATGGCACCGGAGCGCCGGGTCACGACACTTGCAGCGATCGAGCGTCGCTGGCGCGAAATCCTCGCGCAGAAGCAGCTCGAGAACGTCCGCTTCCGCCTGCAGGAAGAAGACGATCTTCCGGTCGACCCCAAGACCGGGAAGTTTCGGTTGGTCGTGCGGCCGGCCCAGGTTTGACCGCACACGCCCCCTCAGCTAAACCCCGCTATTCAGAGATCGGCGCGAGCTCCGCGTGGGCTGGATCGAGTCGTCGCACAGCGTGTGACGGTGAAACCTGCAGCGCCGAGCGTCACTGCAGGTAATATGATTCCGTGTTGTCGAGATAGCACGTGGAGAATCTTTCCATGAGCACGAAAAAGCGGTCTTTGCCGTCGCCTGCGGACTTCTTCCCCGCGATCAAAATCGAGAACCGGCCGGTCGAGGTCGCGTCCCCTGTGAGCGCCTCGATCGTCTCCGGCACTTGATCGAGACTGTCGATCTGCGTCATGGTCGCGCCGAACGACTGGGGCCTGTGGCTGCGGCGCGCCTCCAGCTTGGAAGCATCGCCTTCCATGATGTGCACGTGCAGCCAGTCCTGGCTGCGCGAGTACTTGCTGTTCACGACCAGGAAGATGTCCTTGTCGTCGGGTACAAGCTTTCTTGCGACCTTCCAGGCGAAGCTCCAGATGCCCGGGACGTCCGAGATCCGCTCCACGCCGGTGATGTCGGCCCGCGGCATGACCAGCGCGTGGACGTTGCTTTCGAGCGCGCTGTCCTGCGAGCACATCTTTCTGTCTCGTATGACGACGAACTCGGCAGCCGCCTCGAGCAGCGCGGTCTCGTCCTTGCACCGGTGGGCACGTGCCTGGTAGGACGTGTCCCAAATCGAGGGGATCGTGTAGATCGCGTTGTCTCGCAGGCATGCCGCCTCGCTGTCGCAGCGGTTCACGCTGCCCACGATGCGGCGGAGATCCTGCCGTTGCGGGCAGCCTGAGTCGCCGGAGCAAACGGTTGGGAGGCAGGCAAGACAACCGAGTGCGCAGACGATCGCTAGTCTGAGTCGGGGGTTCATGCGTCTCTGTTCACGATTGCTGATGGATTGCCGTATCGGGCACTCAAAACGTATCACGGCGCCCACGAGGGCCCAAGACTGCGTCTGGAAGGCTCGCCGCCAGGAAATGAAGGAACTGTGGCGCAAGCGTTACACACAGAGTGGCAACGCAGCGCTAACCCGCGCGCGCTGGGAGCCCCGACCACGCGTGGGAACTCTGTGCCTAGGATCCAGTCGACCAGCGTGACGTCACGCGTCCTGTCGCAATATGCAATTAGCCTGGGCTGACCCTGATCGGTTATACAGTTATACAGGCCTGACCCGGCTGTCGCGGCTGTCGAGATACAGTTATGCAGGCCTGACCCCGAAACGTTAGGCGCAGCGCTTGTTGCCGGTCTCCTTCGGCGGCACGGACAGGTCGTGCATGGAGATGCGCGTAGGCTTGCCGGTGTAGGGGAACTCGTTGCCGAAGTAGCGCACGTCAGCCGGGATCTTGTCGGGCTCGAGGATCTCCGACACGCAGCCCGACGTCTGCATCTGAT
>Ga0335084_10007958_pt1 | contig 10549 bp, 7 predicted proteins | sample Lox_Sample_44_FD_206721 | JGI IMG/M metagenome (GOLD analysis project Ga0335084, IMG submission 206721) | Soil microbial communities from Loxahatchee National Wildlife Refuge, Florida, United States - Lox_Sample_4.4 | ecosystem: Environmental > Terrestrial > Soil > Wetlands | place: USA: Florida... | reverse complement strand
GGTCCGCGTGGTGTCGGCCGACGTCGAGGCACTCCCCTTCGCGGCCGGCGCCTTCGACGCGGTGGTCGGGAACGCGGTCCTGCACCACCTGCGTCTGGCGCGCGCGCTCCCCGAGCTGCTCCGCGTCCTCCGGCCCGGCGGCGCCTTCTGTTTCACCGAGCCGAACATGCTCAACCCGCAGGTGTTCCTCGAGCGCAACGTCCGCTGGATCGGGGAGCGTCTCGACAACTCGCCCGGCGAAACCGCCTTCGTGCGGTGGCGCCTCGCACGCCTGCTGCGTCAGGCCGGCATCGTCGACGTTCGGACCCGCCCCTTCGACTTCCTCTACCCCCTCACGCCGAAGCCGCTGATTCGTGTCGTCGAGCGATTGGGCCGCCTGCTCGAGCACACGCCGCTGGTCGCCGAGATCGCCGGCTCCCTCCTGGTGACCGGACGGAAGCCCGAGGCGGGCCGCCCTTGACGGGGCAGGACGGCGTCGCGAGGCGGCGCTCGATCGTCGTCGGCGCCGCGCTCGGGGGCATCCTCGTCGTCGCCGCCACCCTCCGCTTCTGGGCCCTCGACATGGGACTGCCGAACCCGGCAGCCCGCCCCGACGAGCGCGAGATGCTCTCACACACGATCGCCTTCGCCGCCGGCGACCTGAACCCCCGCTGGTTCGTCTACCCGAACCTGTTCATGTACGCCGCCTGGCTCTGGATCGAGCTCGGCCTCACGCTGCGGCGACTGTGGGTGCCGACGGCGCCGTACGCGCAGCTCATGCGCGGCGACCTGCCGCTCGTCCTCCTCTACGGACGCACCATGTCGGCGGTGGTCGGCACGGCCACGGTCGCGATCGTCTACCAGATCGGGCGCGCCGTCGACGGGCGCCGGCTCGGGCTGGTGGCGGCCGCGCTCCTGGCGACGAACTTCCTCCACGTCCGCGACAGCCACGCGCTCAAGACCGAGACGCTCCTCGCGGCCGGCACGCTGGTGAGCCTGTGGCTGCTGGCACGCCGGCAGGAGCACCCCGGCCTCGGGCGCGCCGCGCTCGCGGGGGTCGCGATCGGCATCACGGCGGGCTTCAAGTACCCGGGCCTCTTCCTCCTCGCGACCGCGTGGATCGTGGAGATCCTGGCGTCACCGCGGCGCGGCCTCCGGCGGGCTCTGCCGGGTTTCCCGCTGCTCGTGCTCGGCGCAACGGCGGTCGTGACCTTCCTCGCAACGTCCCCCTTTCTGGTGCTCGACTTCGGCCGCGCGAAGGACACCGCCGCCTTTCTCTCGCTTGCGCTCTACGCGACCAGGTCCGAGGACCCGCGGCCGGCGGGGGGGCTCCTCACCACGATCCTCTGGTGGCTGCGCTCGCGCGCGTTCTGGTACCACCTCGCGGCCTCGCTCCGGCACGGCAGCGGCATCGTGCTCGCACTCGCCACCCCGGTAGCGCTCGTGCGGGCGGTCCGCGACCGCGCCCACCCGTTCTTCGTCCTCGCCGCCGTGCACTGCATCGTGCACTACCTGATCGCCGGCGCGTCGCCGGTCCATCTGGCACGCTACCTGACGCCGTTGATGCCCGTCCTGATGCTGCTGGTGGCTGCGCTGGTGACGTCGCTGACGGCGCGGATCGCCGGCCCGGCGCGGCGCGATGCCGCGACCGCGATTCTCACGCTCCTGCTCGTCGCCGAGCCGGCGGCGAGCAGCATCGCCGCCAACGTCATCTCCGCACGGACGGATACCCGCGTCCTCGCCACCCGCTGGATGACCGACCACCTGCCTGCGGGCACGGTCGTGGCCCAGCTCGGGGACGCGGTGGTACCGATCGCCAATCCCGAGCTGCCGCCCGGCGTGCGCCGCGCCGTGCTCCCGGCGGGAGCCACCGACCTGGCGGCGGCCGGCGTGACCTTCGTGACCACGCACGAGCACCAGCTCCCGTTCTCGCAGCTCGACCCTCGGCAGCTCCAGGCGCTCGGCCCCCATCTCGCGCTGCTCGCCGAGTTCTCGCCGTACGTCGGTCCCCCTGCCGGGGTCTTCGAGCGGGAGGACGCCTACTACGTGCCGTTCTGGAGTTTCTCCGGCGTGGTGCGCCCCGGTCCACTCGTCCGGATCTACGCCTATCGCCCCTGACGAGGGGCGGCGGTCCTACGCCGCTTCCGGTCTGGGGAGCGCGGGGCGGGGGAGCTGCCGCGCCGGACGCTGCCCGCGCAGCGCCTTCCACGCCATCCGCAGCGTGACCTTGATCCCCTCCATCCCGAGGAACGGGAAGGTGAGCGGGATCAGGCAGACGTACAGGAAGAGCGCGGTGCGCTTCATGTGTCGCCGGATCATCCAGCGCAGCGCGGGCTTCAGCGGCTCGGGCGTGCGCGCGTAGATCGGGGTGACCTTGGCGAGCGTTTCCGCCAGCTCCTTGTGCGGATGCTTGAGGATCGACTCGTGGTGGTAGCCGGAGATGCCGAGGCGGACCTTCTCTTCGCCTTCCGCGTCGAGGTAGCCCAGCTTCACCGACGCCTCGTACATCTTGGTGCGCGGGAACGGGTAGAACACGTACGCCGAGCTCTGCGTCGGCTTGATGCGGTCGATCATCTCGAGCGTCTTGTACATCTGCTCCGGGGTCTCGCCCGGGTTGCCGTAGATGCACGACGCCTGGATGCCGATGCCGTGGTCCTTGATGAGCTGCGCGGCGCGGATGATGAGGTCGTCGCTCATCGGCCGCTCCATCAGATTGCGACGGATGTCGGCGTCGCCGGAGTCGACGCCCATGAAGATGGTGGCGCAGTTCGCGGCCTTCATGGCCTTCAGCAGCTTGGGCTTGATGGTGGTCGGGTAGCCGAAGCAGTACCAGGGGAGGTTCACTTCCTTCCGGTACGCCTCGCAGAATTCCTCGACCCAGTGCGGGTTGGTCGTGAAGTTGTCGTCGTGGATCGAGACGAACTTGACGTCGTACTTGGCCAGGTTCTGCTTGAACTCCGCGATCACGTTGGGGATGGACCGCTTGCGGAGGAAGTCGCCTTTGTCTTTGAAGATCTCGCGCTGGTAGTGGATGTTGCAGAAGGTGCACTTGAAGGGGCAGCCGCGCCCCGTGAAGATCTCGAGGTTGTCCTTGAAGCAGCCGTACTCCCACCAGAGCTGCTTCTCCGGGAACGGGAAGTTGTCGAGCTCGTTCTCCAGCTCGCCCATCGGGTTGCGGTGGACGACGCCCCCCTGCTTCACCCAGATGCCGGGGATGGTGGTGATGTCCTCCCGCCGCTCCATGCGGTTCGCGAGCTCGAGGAGCGCGATCTCCCCTTCCCCGATGCAGGCCATGTCGAAGTTCGGGTTCTCGAGGATGTAGTCCGGAAGCGCCTGCGCGTGGTGCCCGCCGATGATGATCGGCACGCCGAGGCGCTTCTTCAGCATCTCGGCCATCTTCGACGTGAACGGGTACAGGTTGGTCAGGCTCCCCATGGCGATCAGGTCGGGCTTGAACGCGGCGGCGCGCTCGAGCAACGCCTCGTGCCGGTTGAGCCACGCCAGGTGGGGGGCCTTGATGAACAGGTTGTCGTCGAGCCCGGGGTCGAAGATCAGGTCGATCTCGTGCCCGTGGTGCTTCAGCATCGACATCAGGTACCCGACGCCCAGATTCTCGATGCCGCGGTAGTAGAACAGGACCCGCACGGGGTCAGAATCCCCTGCAACTCGCTCGGTTGTCAAGGAAGTCTCGAGCGGATACACGACGAACGCCTCGTGCTTCTCCCGCTGACGCTCGCGCTGATCGCCTACGGCCTCTGGCGCGGCGGCTCGCCGGCCGGCGTGGGGCTGATGTCGCTGGGCTTCCTGGTGCAGCTGTGGCTGACGCTGCGGCTCACGCGCGCCACCGTGGAACCTGCCGGGGGCCATGCGGAGTGGGTGCGGGAAGGCTCCACGCGTCCACGGCTCGTGGCGAGCCCGGCCTGGGGCGTCGGCCTGGCCCTGGTCCTGGTCGGCCTGGTGTTGGTCCTGCGATCGTAGCGCCTTGACTGCCGCACCGCTCTCTTCCATCTAGGCGACGGTGAGCGGCGCACGGGGGACCATGGCAGGGCTGCTCGCCGCCGTCCTGCTGTTCCTCGTGTTCGGCGAGGGGCTGGCGCGCCTCACGCACCTCGTCGACCGGCTGAACGGCTACGGGCGCGACCTCTACACGGCCGGCCCGAGCCGCGAGCTGCCGTACCGGCTCCGCCCCGGCGTCTCGACGCTCTACCTCGGCACACCGGTGCGCGTGAACGGGCTCGGCTTCCGCGGCCCGGACGTGGCGCCCGCGCCCGCCTCCGGCGTCCGTCGCATCCTGCTCGTCGGTGACTCGGTGGTGTTCGGCCAGGGCGTGCGCGAGGAGGACACCGTCGCCGCGGTGCTCGAACGGACGCTGAACGCCGACGGCACACGCCGCGTGGAGGTGATCAACGGCGGGGTACCGGGCTACGACACGCTCGCGGAGTTGCGGCTGGTGGAGACCGCGGGGCTCCCCCTCCATCCCGACACCCTCGTCGTCGGCTTCAGCCTGAACGACTTCGACCCGCCGCCCGCGTACAGCCCGATCGGCGTCCTGTCGCACGACGGCGGCGCGACGGGCATCTCGATCGTCGACCGCTCCGAGTTCATCACGCTGCTGCGCTGGCTCTGGTCGTACGCGCACGGGACCCTCGGCTATCAGATCCTCGAGCGAGCGAACGAGAACCAGCAGCCGGGCGCCGGGCCCGCCCTCGACCTCGGCGCGCTCGACCGCGCGATCCAGGCGCAACACCTGCGCGTCTACCACGACCTCGCCTCCGGCGGAGGCGCGCGCATCACGCCGGCCTGTGCCGCCCTGGCCGCCTTCGGCCGCGCGCATGCGCTGCCGATCCTGGTCGCGATCTTCCCGGAGCAGTATCAGGTCGGGGTCGCGCAGCCGGACGTGACGCCGCAGCAGCGGCTGCTGGAAGTCTGCCGCCAGACCGGGCTCCGGTGCCTCGACCTCCAGCCCGCGTTCGCGGCGGCCGGCGGGGCCCTGTTCTCCGATCTCCAGCATCCGAACGCCGCCGGGCACGCCGTCGCGGCCGCCGCCATCGCCGACGCGTTGCGGGCGCCGTGAGTCCTGCACCGATCCGCTCGCACGGAGCCCGTTTTCCACCCGCGTCGCCACCGTCGCGCCACGGGAGAGCGAAGCGTCACGGGCTTCGCACGCTCACCCTACGATCCACGCGGCGGCGTTCTTGACCCTCCCTGGACGGCTGCGTTACAGACTCGCGCGTGACCGCGCCTCACCACTCGACGGCGGCGATCGATGGGGGCTGAAGGCGCTCGCCGCCTGCGTCGCTCTCTCGTCTCCTCAGTGGCATTGTCCGGGCTCGCGGCCGCGTGGATCCTGACGCGGGCGTCGCCGCTCACCCTGAACGGCGATGCCGAGATGCTGCAGCACCCGCTGCTCGTCGACGCCGCCCGCCAGCTGTTCGCGGGACGGCTCCCGCTCTGGACGACCGGGCGGTGGGGCGGCTCCCCGTTGATTGGCGACCCGGTCGTCGGCGCGCTGTATCCCCCGTACTACCTGAGCTACCTGCTGGTCCCGTTTCCGCACTGGCGCGCGCTCGACGTCTCCACCTGCCTCCACCTGGCGCTGCTGGCGACGGGCATGGCGTGCCTGCTCCACCGGCTGGGCGCGGGTCCCGCGGCGGCGGTGGCGACCGCCGGCATGGCGGTGCTCAGCCCCACCTTCGTCTACGCCGCGCGCGGATGGCAGCAGTACTGGGCCGCCCTCTCGTACTGGCCCTGGCTGTTCTGGGCGGCGGCGGGTCTCGTCGCGGTCCCGAGCGTCCGGCTCGCGCTGGTGGCCGCGGTCGCGCTCGCCGCGCAGGTGTACGCCGGCTACCCGGAGTTCGCCCTCTACTCGGGACTGCCCGCGCTGACGTGGATCGTCCTCGCCCGGGGCGGCCTGCGTCGCATCCCGCTGACGCTCGTCATCGGCCTCGGGTCGATCGCGCTCGCCCTGCCGCAGGTCCTTCCCGGGCTCGAGATGGCCCGCGAGTCCATTCGCTTCACCCCCGGCGCGGTCGAACGCATGGCGGCGCTCGACGAGTACTTCGCGCTCTCGGGACGGAGCTGGCTCGACGCCGTGCGCACGACCCCGCTCTCGGCGCTCGCGATCGCCAAGCTCGCGCCGGGGGCCGTCGTCCTGGCCGCCGTCGGCGCGCTGCGCCGCGACTTCCCGTCGCGGTTCCTGGCGGTCGTCGCGCTCGGGGCCGGCTGCCTCGCGACCGGCCCGAACGTGCTCTACCGGACCGTGCGGGTGATTCCCCCGTTCAGCTTCTTCGGCGCGCCGGTGAAGCTCTTCTTCCCGGCGAACTTCCTGGTGGTGGTGCTCGCCGGTCTCGGTCTCGCTCGGCTCGCCGGGGCGGCCGTGCGCTGGCAGCGCCTGTTCGTCGCCGTCGTCGGTGTCGGGCTCGCCGCCACGCTCGCGACGACCCCGACCGGCATCGCGCTCCTCGCGGCGCCCGCGCTCCTCGCGGCCACTGCGCCTCCGCCGGCGCTGCCGTGGGCCGCCGCGGGGATCGCGTTCGCCGGCAGCCTGGGATTCCTCGTCGCGTCGCACGCACTCGACGCGCGGCTGCCGTTCGTGCCGCCGGTGTTCATTCAGCTCCTGCGCACGCCGCCCGCCGTCGGCCCCCGCGACGGCGCCCGCCTCCTGGCACTCGATCAGGACCGGACGCTCCACCAGGTCGGCCTCAACGTCGGCGCGCTGTGGGGCGCCGAAGCCTGGAACGGCATGGCCGACCTCGCGCAGTGGCGCCAGGCCGGGGTGATGGAGAACGCCGTGCCCGGCACCGCCGCCGCCCTCGTGCGACAGGTGGGAGCGGATCCCGTCGTCGTCGCCGAGCGGAACGCGCTCGCCGGCGAGCTCGCGGCGGCCGGGTTCACCACGGTCGGCCGGGCGGACGGGATGCTCTTCCTGGCACCGCCGGGGCCGCCCGTGCCGCGCGTGCAGCTGGTCCCGCACGCCGACGCCGTCTCCGCCGACGCCGCCGTCGCCGCGGCGCGCGTCGGGCAGGCGCTCGACGAGCGGCACGTGCTGATCGAGGCCGAGACCCTGCCCGGCGGCGCGGACGGCGACCCCGACGGCCGGCTCGATGTCCTCGAGCACGAGCCGGGGACGGTCCACGTCCGGGTCGCGCTCGCGCGGCCGACGTGGCTCGTGATGCGCGAGCCGTACTACCGGAACTGGCACGCGACCGTCGACGCTCGCCCCGTCCAGACCTTCCCCGCCGGCGGGTTCCTCCTCGCGGCGCTGATCGACGGCGGCCAGCACGACGTGCGACTCGTCTATCGCGAGCCCCGGCTCCTGGTCGGCGTCGTGGGCATGGTGCTCGCCGCCCTCCTGCTCCCCGTGGCGCTCCGTCGGGCGATCGGGCGGCCCGGTCCCACGTCATGAAGCTGCTCGTCGCCATCCCCGCGCTGAACGAGGAGGAGTCGATCGCGACCATCATCGAGCGCTGCCTCGCGGCGCGCGCGGTCATCCTGCGGGACTCCCCGGTCACCGCGGTCGAGATCACGGTCGTGAGCGACGGCTCCACCGACCGGACCGTCGAGATCGCCCGGCGCTATGCCGATCGCGTCCGGCTGGTCGAGTTCCCGGAGAACCGCGGGCACGGCGCGGCGATCAAGGCCGCCTGGCAGGATTCCGACGCGGACCTCCTGGGATTCCTCGACGCCGACGGGACCTGCGATCCCGAGGCGTTCGCGCCGCTCTGCGCCACGCTGCTCGCGACCGACGCCGACGTCGTCGTCGGCTGTCGTCTGAACGCCGGCAGCCACATGCCGCTCGTGCGCCGCCTCGGCAACGTGGTCTTCGCGGTCATGCTGAGCGCCGTCGCGGCCGAGCGGGTCCGCGACGTCTCGAGCGGGATGCGGGTCGTGCGCCGCACCAGCCTGCCGCGGCTGATGCCGCTGCCCGACCGGATGGCCTTCACGCCGGCGATGAGCGCGCGCGCGATCCTCAGCACCGATCTCGCGCTGGTCGAGGTCGAGATCCCGTACCACGAGCGCGCCGGGCACTCGAAGCTGCACGTCGTGCGCGACGGGCTCCGCTTCCTGAAGGTCATCCTGGAGGCCGCCTTCCTGTACCGGCCGTTCCGGCCGCTGCTCGTGCTCGGAATCGCGTGCGGCCTGGTCGCCGCCGGCCTCATCGCGATGCCCACGATGTACTACCTGCACCACCGATCGGTCGCCGAGTGGATGATCTATCGCTTCGTCGTGAGCAGCCTCATGGCGTCGAGCGCGTGCCTGCTGCTCGCGACCGCCTACCTGACCCGGAGGATCGTCGCGATCGTGCTCGACGGCTCCGAACGACGATCACCCGGCGTCGCGAAGCGCGGCGGCGGCCTCCGCTTCTGGCTGCTGCCGGGGTCGATGCTGGTGGTCGGCGGGTGGCTCGTCATGCCGAGCTTCCTCGAGCTCGTGCGCACGGGGTCCACCTACGAGCACTGGTCCCGCTTCATCGCGATGTCGTGTCTCTCGTCCTGCGCGCTGATCCTGATCGTGGCGAGGATCTTCGACTACTGCCTGGACCTGCTCGCGGCCCGGGTCGCGTACCTCAAGGGCTCGACGGACGAGGCATGACGTCGGACGGGGAGCCGCTCTTCGAGCGCGCGAGCGAGTACGAGGCGCTCCTGCAGCAGGGCATCCGGCTCTCGGGAGAGAATCGGGTGTTCTTCGCGCGCGGTCGGGTCGCCGACCTCGTCGGCCACCTTCCCGCGGGCGTCGTGCCCCGGCGGATCCTCGACTTCGGCTGCGGGCTGGGTGACACGTGTCGCCATCTCGCCGAGGTCTTCCCGGAGGCGGAGGTGGTCGGGGTCGACAACGCGGCCGCCGCCCTCGCCTGGGCGCGCGCGCACCACGGCAGCGCCCGGATCTCGTTCGCGGACATCGACCAGCTGTCCGGGCTCGGGAGCTTCGACCTGTGCTACGTGAACGGCGTCCTGCACCACGTCGCCCCCGCCCGCCGGCCGACCGTGGTGAGCGGGATCCGCGCGGCGCTCCGGCCCGGGGGCTTTCTGGCGCTGTTCGAGAACAATCCGTGGAACCCGGGGGCCCGCATGGTCATGCGCCGGATCCCGTTCGACCGCGACGCGATCCCGCTCTCGCCGCGGGAAGCGCGCCGGCTCCTGGAGCGCTGCGCGCTCCGGTGCCTGTCGCTACGGTCGCTGTTCTACTTCCCGAAGCCGCTGGCCTTCCTCCGACCGCTCGAGCCGCTGCTGGCCGGGATGCCGCTCGGGGCGCAGTACTGGCTGCTGGCGACGAATCCCGCGCCGGTCGGGTGACCGCAGCCCAGTGGCGGGCCGAGTGACACCGGGGACCGTCGCGCGAGCGTTCGCGGTCCTGCTGGCCTACGTCGCCGCGGTCGTCTGGCTCACGTGGCCCCTGGGAGCACACCTGGCGACGCACTTTCCCAGCGTGAGCCCCGTGGCCGAGATGGACACCCTCCACAGTCTCTGGGTGCTGTCCTGGGAGACGCACGCGCTCACGTCGACGCCCGCGCACTTTCTCGACGCCAACATCTACCATCCGGCCCCCCACGCGCTGCTGTACGGTACGATGGGGCTCGCCACGCTCCCGTACTTCGCCCCGACGTTTCTCGCGACCGGCAATCCCGTGCTCGCCGCCAACCTGGCGCTCATCGCGTGCGTGGCGCTCGCGGCGTGGGGGCTCCACCGCATCGTGGTGGGGTGGACGGGCTCCTCGCCGGCCGCCGTGGTCGCCGCGAGCACGTTCCTCATGACGCCGTGGATCCTCTGGACCTGGACGCCCGCACGCCCGGTCCATTTCGCCCTCCAGTACTTCCCCTGGATCATTGCGCTGGTCGCGCTGCCGGGCTGGAGCTCCCGGCGCGGCGTCGTCCTGGGCGCGCTGGTGGCGCTCCAGTGCCTGATGGACCCGCTGTACGTAGCGCCCGCGGTCGTCGCGCCGATCGTCACGATCGCCCTCGCGCGCACGTGGCGCCCGGACACACGCGCGGCGGCGTTCCGGCTCGCGCGCACGGTCGCGCTCGCCCTGCTGGTGCTCGCCCCCATCTATGCGTGCTACGCGGCGGTCCGGATCGAGAATCCGTCGCTGCTGCGGCAGAGCGCGTGGGCGAGCCCGGACGCGGCCGCCGCCGCTCCGCCGATGGACGGTCTCATACTCGCCCGGGGCCTCTATGCCGCCCTCCGCCCGACGGGCGTGCCATCGATCGCGCTCCTGCTGCTCGCCCTCGGCTTGCTCTCACGTGCGATCGGCCCGCACGACGAGCGTCGGCTGCGGCGGGCGTGGCTTCATGCCGGGCTCTGGGTCGTCGTCGGGCTCCTGATCGCCACGCCGGCGGTGATCTGGCTCGGCAATCCGCCAGTCGTGGTCCGCTCGCCGATCTTCATGCTCGGCGAACGGCTCTTCCCGGCGGCGCTCCGATCGCTGCGCGGGACGATCCGCCTGAGCGTCGGGGCGCTCATGGGGCTCGCGGCGCTCGCGGGACTCGCGTTCGCGGAGTGCGAGCGGCGGCTGCCGCGGCGCTCGCGGGCCGCGGCATGCGCATCGGCCCTGCTCCTCGTCGCCGTGATGTACG
>Ga0335084_10007957_pt1 | contig 10550 bp, 8 predicted proteins | sample Lox_Sample_44_FD_206721 | JGI IMG/M metagenome (GOLD analysis project Ga0335084, IMG submission 206721) | Soil microbial communities from Loxahatchee National Wildlife Refuge, Florida, United States - Lox_Sample_4.4 | ecosystem: Environmental > Terrestrial > Soil > Wetlands | place: USA: Florida... | reverse complement strand
ATCCGCAGCCCGCCGATGGGCCGGGCTCGGAGCAGCACGCCCGAGTGGCTCACGTCGCGCTCGCTCAGCACGCAGATGTCCATCGGGTCACCGTCGCCATCGACCTGCGCCCGGCCGGTGCGCTCGGCGCAGCGCGCTCCCACCGACACCCCGCAGAAGGTCTGGGGGATGAACCCGTACAGCGTGGGGGAGAAGCTGGAGTAGAGCTGCGGACGGTCGATGCGGAGGTGCCCGGTGGCCTTGTCCAGCTCGTACTTGATGGCGTCGGTGGGGACGATCTCCACGTAGACCGTCACCTCCTCCGGAGCCTTCGCCCCGATGGAGACTCCGTGCCAGGGGTGCGCGGCGAAGCGCATCGCCAGCAGCCGCTCGAGGGTCTCCCGGTCCTTGCCGGCGCTCATGATCGCAGCATCTCCTCCACCCGCCGGTTCCCTTCCTCGAGGAGGGCGGCCACCGCATCGTGCGCCTGCTGGGTCAGGGTGTCACGGTCGTCGCGGGTCAGCCCGGTGGTGGGAATCGGCTTCCCGACACGGAGGACCAGTGGCCGGCCCGAGTGCACCCACAGGCCGCCCTTGGGGGTGATCTCGTGCGCGCCGGCCACCGCCAGCGGGACCATGGGCACCTGGGCGTCGATGGCGAGGATGGCCGCTCCCTTCTTGAAGGGCCGGAGCTGGCCATCGATGCTGCGAGTTCCCTCGGCGAAGAAGAGGATGCTGGTCCGGGTCTGGACCTGGCGGACCGCCGACTCGATGGCCTGGTGATCGGCCTCGCTCCCGCCGGTGCGTTCGACCCGGATGTTGCCCATGGCCTTCACCGCCGCGCCGAAGATCGGGATCCGGTACAGCTCCTTCTTGGCGACGAACCGGATGTGCTTCGGCAGCCGGGCGAAGACGAACGGGGCATCGAAGTTCGACTGGTGGTTGCAGACGAACACACAGGTTCCAGCCGGCAGGTTCTCCAGGCCCCCGACGTCCTCCCGCACCGACGCGGCGCCGAGCACGGCATTGCACCAGGCACGGATGACCGGGTCGGCACGCTCCGGGTGTCCGGGCGAGAGCGCGACGACGACCGGGCCCACGACGGCGCTGCTCCCCACCGCCGCGTACGTCGCCAGCGTGTGCAGGATCTCGCCCCCTCTCATACGAAGGCCTGCGCCGGAAACAGCAGGACGTCCTCGATGCGCTCCGCCCCGAGGAGGAGCATCAGCACCCGGTCCAGCCCGATCGCCACCCCGCCCGAGGGCGGCATCCGGCCCACCGCCTCGAGGAACGGCTCGTCGAGTGGGTAGGCGGGCCGGCCCCGGGCGATGCGGAAGGCGCGCTCCTCTTCCAGGCGGCGCCGCTGCTCCACCGCGTCGGTCAGCTCGGAGAACCCGTTCGCCAGCTCGAGCCCGCGGGCATAGAGCTCGAACCGCTCGGCCACCGAGGGGTCCTGCGGGCTGAGCCGGGCGAGGGCGGCCATGGACGCCGGATAGTCGATCAGGAACACCGGTCGGTCACGTCCCAGTCGCGGCTCCACCCGTTCCAGGAAGAGCCGAAAGAAGACGTCGTCGAACCCGTCCCCCGCCTCGGTCCGCACCCCTACCCGGCGTGCGGCTTCGGCCAGCGCCGGGGCGTCGGAGGCCTGGTGGAGATCCAAGCCGGTCTCGCGGCGCAGCGCCTCCCGCACGGTGACCCGCTCGTACGGGCGCACCCCGAAGGGCTCGGGCCGACCGAGCGCTGCAGCCGCCGCGGCGAGGGTCGACTCGAGGTCGTCCATGATCGCCCGGTAGTCGGCGTGCGGCCGGTAGAGCTCGAGCATCGTGAACTCGGGGTTGTGCGTCGGGCTGACCTCTCCGTTCCGGAAGACCTTGCAGATCTGAAAGATGGGGCCCGATCCGTCGGCGAGGAGCCGCTTCATCGCGTACTCGGGGCTGGTGTGCAGATAGAGCGTGCGCGGCCTGCCGAGCTCCGTCTCGGGAACGAAGGGCGCCTCGAAGGCGCGGATGTGGGGCTCCATCCCCGGCGCGGGCACCAGCAGGGGCGTCTCGACCTCGTGGTACCCGAGCGACTCGAGCTGCTGGCGGATCGCGCGCTGGAGGACCTGGCGGGCGCGTGCCGCCGCCCACTGCGAAGGATTGGGCATCCCGGGAGGCGACGGTACAGTTCGCCCCTTCATGCGTCCACGGCTCTCGCACCTCCTCCTCGCGCTCGTCCTCGTCGCCTGTGCCGGCCAACCCGTCGCCCCCACCACGCCGGCTGGCCCTCCGGCCGGGACGTCGGAGCGCGATGCCCTGGCGCCGGCGGTGGCCGACCTCTCCTCGAAGGCCGAGGCGCTCCTCCGGGCGCAGGACGAGCTGGTGTGGAAGCACTGGACGGAGGGCGTCCCCGCGGACCTGGCGAAGACCTACCTGGGGACCGAGGGCTGGCTGACCCCCGAGGCGGTGGCGAAGGTGGCGCGCCTGCGCGCGTTGACCACCGACGGCCGCGAGCGCCGAGCGCTCGACCACCTCCACGCCTACCTCGCCGGAGAGTGGATGGCGCAGCAGCTCGCCGACGTCTCCGACGCCATCGCCTCCCTGGAGCAGTCCCTGACCTTCAAGGTCGCGGGGACCGACCGGCCTTACCGGAATCTCGAGTCCATCCTCGGCGCGGAGAAGAGCGCGCTGCGGCGGCGGCAGCTCTACGAGGCCGCCACGCCGGCGGTGGAGAAGGTGTCAGCCCTGCTCGAGCGCCGCGGGGGTAGAGCCGCCGAGCTGTTGCCCACGCTGAACCTCGAGCCCACCGCCTGGACCACCGAGCTGCGCGAGGCGACCCCGGACCAGCTGGCCTCACTGGCCGATGCGGTGCTGACCCGGACGCAGGACGCCTGGACCGCCACGCTGACCCGGCTCGCCCAGCGCGAGCTCCAGCTGCCGCTGGAGCGCATCGGGCGTCAGGACCTCCCGCGGCTGGTGCGGCTGCCGCCGACCGAGGGCTTCAAGCGCGCCGAGGTGGTGTCGCGCATCCGGTCCACGCTCGGGCCGCTGGAGCTCGACCCGGCGGCGCTGAAGTCGGTCACCCTCGACGCGGGCGACGCCCCAAGAAAGAACCCGCGCGGGCTGGTGCTGGGGGTGGTGGTGCCCACCGACGTGCGCATCTCGCTCAGGCCGGTGGGCGGCGCACGGGATCAGCGCAGCGCGCTGCACGAGTTCGGCCACGCGGTGCACGACGCTTTCACCGAGGAGCGACGCTTCGAGCTGGCGAAGCTCGGCAACCGCACCAATGCCGAGGCCTTCGCCGCCCTGCTCGAGTCGCTGACCACCGAGCCGGCCTGGCTGGAGCAGGCCGGCCTTTCGCCGGACGCGGGCCGCGCCTGGGTCCAGGGCGTGGCAGTGCAGGAGCTCTTCCTCGTCCGGCGCGCCGCGGGGAAGGTGCTGTTCAACCTCGCCGCCGCGCGCCCCGGAGCCGACGCCCACGCCGCCTACCGGACGACGATGGACCGGGCTTACGGGCTCCCCGGCACCGCCCAGGACGAGGCCCGCATGGCCCTGGACCAGGAGGCGACGCTGGGGGCGGCGGACTACCTCCGCGGGTGGCTGCTGGCGGCGCAGCTCCGGGCGGCGCTGGTGCGGAAGCTCGGCGCGACCTGGTGGCAGAACCCGGGCGCCGGCGCCTTCCTGAAGCCGCTGCTCGCGCCGGGCAACGGGCTCGATGCAGACGGGCTCGCCCGGGCCCTCGGCGACCCGCAACTGTCGCCGGATGCGTTCGTGACCGCGGCGGTTCTCCGTCTGTCCGGGACCGAGGCACCTGGCCCGGCTCCGGTGGAGAAGCCACGGGCGACCGAGCCGCCCGGGACGCCGGCCAACCCGCCAGCAGACGTCTACTGACCCTGCAGCCCTCGCCGCGTGGGGGTTGCGGCCGCCCTGACCTAGGCGGTGACGGGCTTGCCGCAGTTCCCGCAGAACTTCGCGGCGGGGGCCAGGTCCGAGCCGCACTCGGTGCACTTCCGCGCCACCGGGGCCAGCGGCTGGCCGCAGCTGCCGCAGAACTTGCCCGTCCCGGGAGTGCCGCAGTTCGGGCACGGTGTCCCGGCCGCGGCCATCGGCGCCGGAGCGGCGGGCGCCGCCGGGGGACGCTGCTGCCCCTGCTGGAACGCCTGCGCCATCCCGAACCCGATTCCCAGCCCCGCACCCTGGAGCGCGCTGCCACCGCCCTCCCCGCCCTTGGCCATCCCCTCGGCCGCGCCGAGCATCGCCTGCCCCTGCGCGTACTGCTGGAAGCCTCCGGCGAGCTTGCTGTAGGCCGTGTCCTTGGTCAGCCGCTTCAGCGTGGCCTCGTCCTCGTCCTTGATGGACACGGTGAAGTTGCCCATCCGGACGATGGTGAGGCCGTATCCGTCGACGTGCGGCTTGAAGCCAGCGATCACGTCCTGCTCGATCTCCTCGGTGTACGCACCGGAGGTCACGTCGAGCAACGGCCACTTCTTCTTCACCAGCAGCTCGGCGATGCGGTCGCGCACCACCTTGAGGACCTGGCTCTTGAACCAGGCCAGGAACTCCTCGTTGCTCGTCCGCCGCAGGCCCACCAGGCCGAGGATGAGCTTCTCCGGCTCGGTCACCTTCACCGAGAAGTCGCCGTAGACCATGGTCCCGATGCCCAGGCCGGTCTCCGGATCGCGCACGTCGCCGATCGGACCGCCGAACTTCACCCCCGGGAACTCCCGCAGGCCGACGAAGTAGATCTCGGCGACGAAGAGGTTCCCCCCGGTGAACGCCTCGATGAAGCGCCCCAGGAAGGGAATGTTCTGGGTGTCCAGCGTGTGGCGGCCGGGCCCGAGCTTCCCCTGCACCTGGCCGTCCTTCACGAAGACGGCGACCTCGTCCGCGCCGACCGTGAGCTGGGTCATCATCCGGACGTTCCGCTCCGGATAGGCGTAGAGGATGTCGTTCTTCGCCGCGTCGGAGCGGGCGATGAAGTTGCGCTGCGCTTCACCCTTCAGACCGTCGAACAGACCCAAGGCGAACCTCCCGGGAGGGGGCTTTCGTCGCTGATCACGGGGCCCGGCGGCAGGGATTGCTCCCTGCGCCTTCCGTGCCACGAGGATCGCACAGGAGCACGCGGCGTTGCGAGTCCCCGGGTGCGCGCCACCCCCGGCGCGAATTTCAGACCCAGCGGCTGACGAGGCGCTCCCGGTCGAACAGCCGGACGCTCGCCCGCACCAGCAACACGTCGAGCACCAGCACCACCGCGCCCTGCACGGCGTAGTAGCCCGTCCCGGCGCGGATCCACCCCGCGAGCTGCCCGCCGACCAGCCCCATCAGGGGAAGGACCACCAGGGCCGAGAGCTGCTGCGCGAGCCGCGCCTCGCCGACACGCGCCGACACCAGCACCGCGAGCCCGTTCCCCAGGAAGGCGAACAGCGGCGCCACCACCCCGACGCCGAAGAGCCACATCCCGTTGGGGAGCACCGGGCCGTGAACCAGCGGCCAGGCCACCACGTCCACCGCGACCACGAAGACCACGAACGACAGCCAGGTGATGGCCACCGCCGGCACCACCGAGGCCAGGCTCTTGCCCAGCACCAGCTCGGCGGCGCTCACCGGGGCGGCCAGGAGGGGCTCGAGCGTGCGCCGCTCCTTCTCCCCGGCCACGCTCTGCGAGGAGATGAGGATCGGCACGAACACCGGCATCAGCAGGAAGATGCCGAACCAGTCGACCACCAGCTTGTCGACCATGAAGCGGACCGGGTTCGCGTTCAGCGGCAGCGTCGGGTCGTAGTACAGCGCCATCGCCCGGAACGAGACGTCGTCCGGATGGCTCAGCCACGCCCACACCACTCCGGTGGGGACCAGCACCAGCACCGCCGGCAGCGCGAGCATGCTCGCCAGGAGCCCCGGATTCTTACGGAGGTCGAGCGCCTCCTTCCAGGTGACGGCCAGCGCGCGGTGGAGGCGGAAGCTCACCTGGCCTCCGTCTCGGTGCCGCGGGTGAGCTCGAGGTAGACGTCCTCGAGGGCGCGCTGGGCCGGGAGCACCGCGTGGATGCGGACCCGGGCCTGCGCCAGCAGAGCCACCACCTCGGGGATGCCCACCCCGCCGGCGAGGTTGACCCGCAGCGCATGACCCTCGGCGACCCAGACGCACGGGGGGACGATGGGCCCCAGCGCCTCGCCCGCCGCCCCGGCGCTCCCCTCGACGTGGATCTCCACCACCCCGGTCTGCCGGCGGAGCTCGGGCACCGTGCCCACCGCCAGGAGCCGGCCCTTCACCACCGCCACCCGGGCGCAGAGCCGCTCCACCTCGGACATGTTGTGCGAGCAGAGCACCACCGTACGGCCCTCGGCGGCCAGCTCGCCGACTGCCTCGCGCACCGCCCGCGCCGACTCGGGGTCGAGCCCGCTGGTGGGCTCGTCGAGGAACAAGGCCAGCGGGTCGTGGAGCAGCGCCCGGATGAGGGCCAGCTTCTGGCGCATCCCCTTGCTGAAGGTGCCGCACTTGTCGTCCTCGCGCCCGGCGAGCCCGAAGCGCTGCATCCAGCGGCGCGCCGCGGCCCAGGCCTCGGGGGTGTCGCGGTGGTGCAGCTTGAGGAAGAAGCGCAGGTTCTCGTGAGCGGTGAGCCGGTCGTAGAGCCCGGGCTGCTCGGTCAGCAGCCCCACCCGCGAGCGGAGCGCCTCTCCGTCGCCGTCCAGCGGAACGCCGCAGACCATCGCCCGGCCGGAAGAGGGCCGGAGCAGCCCGGTCAGCATGCGCACGGTGGTGGTCTTCCCCGCTCCGTTGGGGCCGAGGAGCCCGAAGACCTCACCCGCGGCGATGTCGAAGTCGAGCCCCTCCACCGCGGTGCGCGGACCGAACTGCTTGCAGAGCGAGCGGACCTCGATGCGGCTCAATCGATGGTGACCAGCACGAACTTCACGTTGAGGTCCCGGTCCACCTGCTCGATTCGATGCTCCGGGCCCACCGCCTGGCGAAGAAGCCCCAGGCGGGGGTGCTCGACCAGAGCCCACTTGCGGCCCGGCAGGGCCCCGTAGGCGGCCATGCGGGCGGGGCTGTCCTTGATCTGCTTGACGGTGTTCCTGCTGTAGAAGGTCTCTCCCTTCCAGTCCATCATGTACGCCACGATGGGCTCGCCGGGGGCACGCCGGTCGTAGTAGCGCCAGAACAGATCGCGCTGCGTCCAGTGGTGGCTCAGGTCCACCCAGTGCCCCCAGCTGAACCAGAGGGCGAACCCCAGCGCGAGCCCCCCGAGGCTCCCCACCAGGCCGGTCCGCGAGCCCCGCAACGCCCCGAGCGCCGCGGCCACCCCGCCGATGGTGAAGGCCCAGATCATCCCGGTCTTCACGTTGACCGGGGTGCGGAGGTTCAGCGCCAGCGCGCTCGCCCGGGGAGCGACCACCGGAACCGCGATGAGCAGCCCGGCGATGATGGCTCCCACCGCCGCGACCTCGATCGCCGAGCGGCGGTGCGGGCTCGGAGCGCTCAGCGCTCCCCAGAGCACCAGCGCAGCGGCGCCGAGGGCCAGGAAGCCCAGGAAGGTGAGCGGGCTGGTCAACGACGGGATGCTGGTGGTGCCCAGCGAGGCGAGTCCCACCGCCGCCACCAGGAGTCCGGGCAGCCGGGCCCGGAGCCGGTCGGCACGGTCCTCTCCGCCCGCCCCCACCGTCATCCAGGCTCCGACCGCGAGCAGCACCGCCGCGACCAGGTCACCGGTCATCAGCGGCCGGCGCGACCAGCCGAAGACCACCGGGCGGGTGTCCAGCTCATGGGGGTAGGCCCGCTCGTAGTTGTAGACGAAGAGATCGGTGAAGTCCTTGGGGGTGGTGGCGAGGTCCTTGGCCACCAGGAAGAACAGCACCGCGCCGAGCAGCAGGGGCACCGCGTGCGGGGCCGGTCCGTCCTCCCAGAGCTGGTCGAGGAACAGGGCGACCAGGATCGCCACCCCGGGCAGGACGGGGAGGACGTAGTGGTGGAACTTGGTCGCCGAGGCGTCCATCAGCAGGAAGCTGAAGAGCGTCCAGACGAGGGCGATGAACGCCACCTTGCCCCGGACGTCCAGCTGGCGCAGCCGCAGCCGTGACACCACCGCCAGCGCCCCCGGCAGGAGCGCCACCCAGGGGAAGATGGCGTACCCGCCCTGCTCGATGAAGTAGATGAACGTGCCACCCGGCGTGGTGGTGTGAACGCCCTCGAAGAGCCGGTTCAGGTGGTCGTGGATGAAGAAGCGGTAGAAGAACGTCTTCCCCTCGTTGTCCACCGCCGGGAAGGCGCACATCACCGCGTACCAGGGCCCGGCGATGGCCAGGAACACCCCGATGCCGGTGAGGAGCCGCATCCGTGCCATCTCGGCGAAGAGCACCGGCATCGGCTCCTTCCCCGCGGCGACCTCCTTCCGGTACCCGGAGCTGGTCAGCCAGCGCCAGTGGGCGGTGAGCCCCGCTCCGTCCCAGGGCAGGACGCAGGCCAGGGCATAGGTGAGCAGGATGACCGCGGGCAGTCCCACGCCAAGGACCCCCTTGGCCAGGGTGGACAGGGCGCAGAAGACGTAGAAGCCCATCCACCAAGCGGTGCGGTGCGTCGTCTTCTCGTCGAAGAGCCCGATGATCGCACAGGCCATGGCCGCGATCAGGGTGGCGACGAACGGCGTGTCGGTGACCACCTGCCGGGCGACGAGGAAGAAGAGAGGCATGGTGGTGAGCACCACGGTGCTGGCCAGGCCCACCCGGCGATTGACCGTCCGGCCCAGCGCCACCGCGAGCAGCACCAGCGAGGCGAGCACCAGCAGGACGAACGGCATCCGCATGGCCCACTCGGTGTAGAGGGGCAGCTTGCCGGGCGTCCGGTTGATGCCGACCAGAGCCATGCCCGGCACGTCCATCCACATCGTGAGGGGCGGCTTGGAGAAGAACCAGCTGCTCTCCCAGTAGGGATGCACGTAGTCGTTCCGGGCGATCATCTCCCGGGCGACCTCGCCATAGTGGGATTCCCAGGGGTCCCAGAGTCCGACGGCGCCGACGTAGGGAACGAACACCAGTGCTCCGACCAGCAACGACATCGCGACCAGTCGGAGCTCGGCGTCGAGCGCGAGCAGCCGGTGGACCAGCGGATGGCGGACGACGCGGTCTCCGAGGAGTGCCTCGGCAATGCCCGGCCGGAGCGCCTCACCTTCCCTCACGTTCATGCGGCCGCGCCTTGTAGCATGGGCCCGGCGCCGGGGAGGGGCCTGGTGGACCCGATGAAGCTGGTGATCGAAGACGACGAGGGGCACCGGCGGGAGGTCCCCCTCGACCGCGACGAGATCACCATCGGCCGGAAGGAGGACAACCTCGTCCATCTCCCCGAGAGGAACGTCTCTCGCCGGCACGCCCGGTTGCTTCGCCGGGAGGGGGCGGTTCTCCTCGAGGACCTCCGGAGCGCCAACGGCACCCGGGTGAACGGGGTTCGCATCAGCGAGCCGGTCCCCCTGGGTGACGGGGACCTGGTCCGGATCGGCGACTACGGCGTGGCCCTCCGTCCGGACGAGGTGCCGCTCGACGCCCCCCTGCCCGGGACCACGCTGGCCGAGCCTCCCTCCATCCTCACCGGAGACGTCCTGGCCGACACGGCCCCGCATCCGCTGGTCCTGGGCGCGGTCGAGCAGGCCAGGGGCCCGGTGTCCGAGCTCGAGGCCTCTGCGCGCCGTTCCCGGCGGGCGCTGGGGGTGGTGGTGCTGGGGCTGGTGCTGGGGCTCGGCGGCGCGCTCCTCCTCCGCGTGCGCGATGGGGACGTCTCCCGGGTCCGGACCGCGGTTCCGCCTCCGCCGACGCCGGAGGTGGTGGCCGAGGTTCCCCCGTCATCGCCCACCGAGCCGCCGCCGCTCGAGCTGACCCCACCGACGGTGCCGGCGACTCGACCGAGCACGGCCACCGAGTGGATGGCCGCGGCGCGCGCCGCCGCCGAGGCCCGCGACTTCGACCGGGCGCTCCGGCTGCTCGCCTCGGTCCGGGACCGTGCCTTCCAGGGGGAGGCGCAAACCTTGCGCCGGACCTGGCGGGCGGAGGCGGTGGCGGGTCGGGCGGTGAAGTCCGCGCGGCGCGAGCTCGAGCAGGGACGCCCATCGGCGGCGCAGAGGAAGCTGGAGCCGGCGCGCAGCAGCCGGGCGTGGGCTCCGGAGGTGGCCGAGCTCCGGGTGGCGATCGCCGCTGCCCTCAAGAACCCGCGCAAGGCTCAGCCCAAGACCGCCAGCGCCGCCGACGTGGAGCGGCTCTACCGGGAGGGCAAGACGCTCTACGACGGTGGGAACGTGGGCGAGGCCGCGGGGCGATTCGAGCGCTGCCTCGCGCTGGACCGCAACCACCCGAGGTGTCATCTGATGTTGGCGACCTCGTACGCCCGGGCCGGGGACACCGCCAGAGCCGAGATGCACTACCGCCGCTTCCTCGAGCTGGCCTCCGCCGACGACCCAGCCGTGCCCAGGGTGAAGAAATTCCTTGAGGATTCGGACGCCCAGAAGAAGGCTAGGGCCTCCAGCGCGATGCCGCAGCGCTAGGAGGGGCGATGCAGATCCGCATCCTGGTGGTCGACGACGAGAAGGAGACCGGCGACTACCTGCAGCTCT
>Ga0335084_10007955_pt1 | contig 10551 bp, 10 predicted proteins | sample Lox_Sample_44_FD_206721 | JGI IMG/M metagenome (GOLD analysis project Ga0335084, IMG submission 206721) | Soil microbial communities from Loxahatchee National Wildlife Refuge, Florida, United States - Lox_Sample_4.4 | ecosystem: Environmental > Terrestrial > Soil > Wetlands | place: USA... | reverse complement strand
CGCCCCTTCGTCGAGCCGAAATCGACGCTCTACACCGCGGACCGCGAGCTCGGCTGGAAGCTCGTGCCCGACGCCGAGGACGAGGACGGCAGTGCGCGCGTCCGCATCAACGCGAAGGGGCTGCGGGGCCCGGAGCTCGCCTACGAACGGGCGGGAGGAGCGGTCCGCATCCTCTGGCTCGGCGACTCGGTCACCTTCGGCTACGGCGTCGAGGCGACCGACGCGATCTTCCCGTTTCGCGTGGCGGCGCTGCTCGCGGAGCGGATCGCGAGGCCGGTGGAGAGCGTCGACGCGGGAGTTGGCGGCTACTCGCCCTGGCAGGAGCAGGCGTGGCTCGAGCGCGACGGCTGGCGCTACGCGCCGGACCTGGTGGTCGTCGGCTTCGTGCTGAACGATCTCACCGAGCCCCTCTCGCTCGTCCGCTACGGCGGCAAGGGCGAGGGCTGGCAGCTCGCGCGCAGCGCGCGCGGCGCGCTCGACCGCTGGCTGTCGGCGAGCGCGCTCGCCGTCTCGCTGCGCGACGGGTTCGCGGCGCTCCGCTTCGGCCGGGACGTCCGTCGCGGCGCGCAGGCGCTCGAGTCGCACGACGTGCAGCGGCTGGTGGCGCAGCCGCTGGACCCCCTCTGGCAGCAGAGCTGGCGGATCGCCGAGGGAGACCTCGCGCGCATCTTCGCGTCGGCGCGTCAGCGCGGCGTGTCGGCCGCGCTGGTGATCTTTCCGTACGCCTTCCAGCTCGACGCGCCCGAAGCGACCGCCGGCCCGCAGCGACGGCTCGCCGCGTTCGCGCGGGAGCAAGGCGTGCCCGTCCTGGATCTGCTGCCCGTGCTCGCGGCGGCACGCGCGCGGACGCTCTTCCTCGACGCCTCACACCTGTCGGTGTCTGGTCACGAGGTCGCGGCCGACGCGATCGCGGGCTTCCTGCTCGAGCAGGTGCCGCTCGACGCCGCGCAGGCGCCGCAGGCGTGAGCCGCTTCCGTCCGCTCACGCGCCGGCTCGCGCTCTTCGTGCTCGCGAGCGCGCTCGGGGTGAACGCGCTGCTCGCGGGACTCGGCCAGTACACCGCCCTGCGCGACACCGCTTTCTTCCTGCGCGGCGTCCAGGGCGTCGATTCGTGGCGGCCGATGGCGCAGGCCTACGCGATCGCGCCGGCCGGCGCCGTCCACCCGCTCTACCAGCGGCTGTTCTTCGAGCAGCACGTGAAGTTCATCTATCCGCCGACCGCGCTGCTGCTCTTCCGCGCGCTCGACCTCGTGTTGCCCATCGAAGCCTGGCGCACTGCGCTGAATCGACTCTCCTGGCTGTGCGTCGCGCTCGCGATCGGATTCAGCGCCGCGCTCCTCGACCGCGCGCTCGCGCGCGCATCGCCGCCCGCCTCGCGCGCGGACCGCCTCGCCCGCATCGCGCTCGTCACCGGGTTCGGGCTCTGCTTCTACCCGCTGATCAAGGCCTACACGCTCGGGCAGATGCAGGTGGTCGTGAACGCGGCCTTCGCGGCGCTGCTCTGGTGCTGGCTGACGGGCCGCCCCGTCGCGGCGGGCGTTCTCGTCGCCCTGATGGCCGCGGTCAAGCCGCAGTACGGGCTCTTCGCCTTGTGGGGGATCCTGCGCGGCGAGTGGCGCTTCGTCGCGTCGGCCGCCGGCGCGGGCGCCCTGCTGCTCGCGTTCTCGGTCGTGTCCTTCGGGCTCGACGATCACCTCGACTACCTGCGGGTGCTCGCGCACGTCGGCCGCCACGGCGAGGCCTACTGGCCGAATCAGACCGTGAACGGCTTCCTCCAGCGGCTGCTCGGCAACGGGCAGAGCGCGGCCTGGGATCCCGCGAACTACCCGCCGTTCCATCCGATCGTCTATGCGGGCACGCTCGCGAGCAGCGTCGCGCTGCTCGCCGCCGGGCTCTTCGCGCCGCTTCGCTTCCCCGATCGGGGCAACGCGCTCGACCTCGCGGGCTTCGCCGTCGCGCTCACGTTGGCCTCCCCGCTCGCCTGGGAGCACCACTACGGCGTGCTGCTCCCGATCCTGGCGCTCGCGCTCGCCGAGGCGATCTCGCGGCGCGCATGGGGCGCCGCGACCTGGCCGGCGCTCGCGCTCTGCGCGGCGATCGCGAGCAACTACTGGGACGCGCTCGGCCGTCTCTCCGGAACGGTGTGGAATCCCCTCCAGTCCCTGCTGCTCTTCTCCGCGCTCGTGTTGCTGGCGCTGCTGCTCGGCATGCGGAGCGTCTCGGTGTCTTCGAGCGGCGAAGCTCTGCCCCCCCGCTGAACACGCCGGTACAATGGCCCGCCCATCGACAGAGAAGGGATGCGCCATGGACATCTTCAGCATCGAGGGTTGGTACTTCCTGCTGCGCTGGTTCCACTTCCTCGCCGGGATCACGTGGATCGGCATTCTCTACTACTTCAACTTCGTGCAGACGCCCTTCTTCGCGACGGAGCTCGGCGGCACGGCGCGCAGCGCGATGGTGCGAGGTCTCGTGCCGAACGCGCTCTGGTGGTTCCGCTGGGGCGCCATGTTCACGTTCCTGACCGGCTGGACTATCATCCTGACCAAGCTCGGCCACGATCACGTGCCGCTCGACAGCGGCTACATGACGCGGATCCTGAGCGGCGGCCTGATGGGCACGATCATGTGGGCCAACGTCTGGTTCGTGATCTGGCCCGCGCAGCAGGTCGTGATCGCCAACGCGACCAACGTCGCGGCCGGCGGCACCGCGGATCCGACGGCCGCTGCCCGCGGCGCGCGCGCCGGCGTGGCGTCGCGCACCAACACGCTCTTCTCGATCCCGATGCTCTTCTTCATGGGCGCGGCGTCGCACTTCACCGCGCTCGCCGACGGCACGGGCGTCGCGGCCTACTGGCTGTGCGCGCTGATCGTGATGGCCGCGATCGAGGCGAACCTCTTCTTCGGGACGCCGGCCTCGCAGAAGCCGCTCTCGACGGTCGGCGGGACGATCCACGCGGGCGTGCTCGTCACGATCGTCTTCTACGCCTTGATGGAGATCATCCTGTAGGGGCGCTCGTCGCCGCCGTCTTCACGCGGGGCACCTCGTCGAGATAGGCGGCGAGGGCGTCGATCTGATCCGACAGGTACTCGAAGCGAGGCATCGCGTTGCTCTGCCGCTTCGGCGTGTAGCCAGGCGGGTACGCGCCCCGCAGCACGCGCGCCTCGATCAGCTCGCGCGACGACCCGGCGATCGCCGGGCCGGCCGAGCCGTCCTGCGTCGGGTCTCCGTTGTGGCACGCGATGCAGACGTTCTGGTAGACGCGCTGGCCCTGCTGCGCGAGCGGAGATAGCTCGGCGGAGCTGGAGCAGGCGGAGCTCCCGGTCGCGACGAGTGCCAGGAGCAACGTGGGGTGCAGTCGCGAGCGGCGGGCCATCGGGAGCGCGGAGCGTAGCCCGGGCTGCGGCCGCATCCGGCGCCGATTCCTCCGCCCGGGGTGTAGAGTGGCGGCGATGTCCGCCGCCTGGAGCTGGACCACGCGTGCGAACGCGCTCACCTCGCTTCGCATCGGGATCGCTCCCGCGCTCTGCGCCGCGGTGTGGAGCGGCCACGCGAAATGGGCGGGGCTGCTCTTTGCGCTCGCCGTCGCGACCGACTTCGCGGACGGCTGGGTCGCGCGCCGCTTTCGCGAGGCCAGCCCCCTCGGATCGCTGATCGACCACGGCGCCGACGCGCTCTTCGTCATCACGGGCAGCGCGGCGCTGGCGGTTCGCGGCGAGCTCCCGGGCTGGCTGCCCGTTGCGATCCTGTTCGCATTCACGCAGTACGTCGTCGACTCGCGACCGGGACCGGGGCTCCGCGGCTCGTGGCTCGGCCGTTGGAACGGCATCGCGTACTTCGTCGCGATCGGCATCCCGGTCGTGCGCGACGCGCTCGGTCTCGCCTGGCCGCCGGCCGGGTGGGTGAGGGGAGTCGGCTGGCTCCTGGTCGCGACGACCGTCCTGTCGGTGTTCGACCGGCTGCGCCACGCGGGCCTGCCGGGGCCGGCGCCCGCGTCCGACCGCTGACGTATTCCCGATTGAAATGGTCGGAATGATTGGATCGAGATCCAGGTGGACCGCTCCGAAGTGGCTGGATTCCATGGATTACCTATTCCAGCTATTCCCGCTCTATATAATACGGATTGCTTGAGAGATGCGGTGAGACGCCGGTAGACTCGGTGACCCGTCCACCAGGGCCCAGCCCTCCGGACGGGCGAAGCGCGCCCCGGCCCGCTGTATTCCCACCCCCCAATCTTCAGCGGCTCGCGTCGCGAGGAGATCAGCATGACGGGCAGCACGTGGAAGCAGGTCCTGCACGGACGCATGGAGCCCGGCTGGGAAGACGAGATCGATCTCTTCGACGGACAGGTGCAGCTGCGCAAGCAGGGCAGGCTCGAGGAGAAGGTCTTCGCCGAGACGCGGCTGCGCCGCGGGGTGTACGGGCAGCGCTACGACAACGGAAAGCGTCACGACGGCATCGCGGAACGCCAGCTTGCGTTCGCGTCGCGCCCGACCAAGGGCGCAGACACGATGTGGGACGCGCCGGGCATGCAGCGCATCAAGATCCCCTACGGCGGCGTGTCGCCCGAGCAGCTCGAGCTGCTCGCGGAGCTTGCGGAGGAGTACTCCGACGCCATCCTCCACGTGACGACGCGCCAGGACATCCAGCTCCACTTCGTCCACATCGAGGACACGCCGGACCTGATGCGGCGCCTCGCGGCCGTCGGAATCACGACGCGCGAGGCCTGCGGCAACTCGGTGCGCAACGTGACCGCTTGCCCGCTCGCGGGCGTGTGCCGCACCGAGGCCTTCGACGTCTCGCCCTACGCGAAGGCGCTGATGCGCTTCCTGCTCGGCCATCCCGACGTGCAGGACTTCGGCCGCAAGTTCAAGCCGGCCTTCTCGGGCTGCGCGCACGAGGCGTGCGGACTGGTCAAGCTGCACGACGCGGGCTTCGTCGCGAAGGTCGAGAACGGGAAGCGCGGCTTCCAGGTCGTGGTCGGCGGCGGTCTCGGACCCGTGCCGTACCAGGCCGAGGTGCTCTCCGAGTTCACGCCGGAAGAGGAGCTGCTGCCGCAGATGCAGGCGGTGGCTCGCGTGTTCGCGCGACTCGGCGAGAAGCGCAACCGCGGCCGCGCGCGCATCAAGTTCCTGGTGGCGAAGCTCGGCATCGAGGAGTTCCGCCGGCTGGTCGCCGAAGAGCGCGAGAAGCTGCCCTACGACCCGCGCTGGACCGCCTTCCTCTCCGACATGCCGGTGACGCAGGGCGCGCCGGCGCGCGCCGCGGGCTCGCTTGCCGGGAGCACGCGCTCGCCGGGCTTCGACGCCTGGCGCGAGACGAACGTCACACCGCAGCGACAGCCGGGCTACGTCGTCGTGATGCTCGCGCTGCCGCTCGGCGACATCACGTCCGACCAGACGCGCGCGCTCGCCGACATCGCGCGCAAGTACGCCGGCGACAACCTGCGGACCACCGTCGAACAGAACATCTGCCTGCGCTTCGTGGCCGAGTCCGACCTGCCCGCACTCTACGAGGAGCTCCACGCCGTCGGGCTCGCCGAGGCCGGCGCCGGCACGATCGTCGACGTGACGTCCTGCCCCGGCACCGACACCTGCAAGCTCGGCATCGCCGCGTCGCGCGGTCTCGCGGCGGAGCTGCGGCGCCGCCTCGGCGAGAAGCAGGCGTCGCTGCCGGCGGCCGTGAAGGATCTGAAGATCAAGATCTCGGGCTGCTTCAACAGCTGCGGGCAGCATCACGTCGCGGACATCGGCTTCTACGGCAACAGCCGCAAGGTCGACGGCCGCACGGTGCCGCACTTCCAGGTGATCCTCGGCGGACAGTGGACGGAGAACGCGGGCTCCTACGGACTCGCGGTCGGCTCGGTGCCGAGCAAGGCGATCCCGCAGACGATCGAGGCGCTGACCGACGCCTACGCGCACGGGCGTCGGGGCGACGAGCGCTTCCAGGCCTGGATCGCGCGCATGGGCAAGCGCAACGTGCGCGAGATCATCAAGCCGTTCATGGAGGTGCCGCTCCACGCGGATGGGCCCGAGTTCTATTCCGACTGGCACGACGTGCGCGAGTTCACCATCGGCGACCTCGGCGTCGGCGAGTGCGCCGGCGAGGTGGTGTCGCTCTTCGGGATCGAGGTGGTGAAGGCGGAGTCGCAGGCCTTCGACGCGCAGATCGCGCTCGAAGAGGGCGACTACGAGGAGGCGGAGGAGCTCGCCTACAAGGCGATGCTGTCCGCGGCGCGCGCGCTCGTGCGCACCGAGTACATCGACGTGACGGAATCCGTCGACGACATCGTGAAGGAGTGGCGCGCGCGCTTCTTCGACACCGAGCGCTTCTTCGACAAATACTCGGGAGGGCGCGCGGGCCAGTACCTGCTCGATCGCTACGCCGAGAAGTCGCCGCGCGTCGGGCGTTCCGAGGCGGCGCGCCGCGTCGAGGAGGCGCAGCTCTTCATCGAGGCGGCTCACGCGTGCGAGGCGCGCGCAGTGGCGCAGCGCGCGCCGCTGCCGGGGCCGGTCGAGATCCCGCCGCCCTCGCCGGCGGAAGCCTGACGCGAGACGACCCACGCCATGCAGCCGAAGCGCATCGCCGTCAAGTTCTTCGCCGCGCCGGATCCCGCCGCCGCGGTCGATCTCCACCCCTTCCTCGGCATCTTCCACCGCTTCATCCAGAAGGGCGCGCTGCCGGGACTCCTGCTCGACGTTGCCGACTACGCGCACGTCCCCGAAGGTCCCGGCGTGATCCTGATCGGGCACGACGTCGACTACGGCATCGACCTCGCCGGCGGGAAGGCCGGTCTGCTGACCACGCGCAAGCGGCTCGAATCGACACCGATCGGCGTCTCACTCGTCGACACGTTGCGGCGTTCGCTCGCGGCGCTCGCGGCGCTCGCGGCCGAGCCCGAGTCGAAGCTCCGCTTCGCGACCGGAGCCTTCCACCTCGACCTGCTCGACCGCCTCGCCGCGCCGAACGACGAGACGACCTTTGCCGCGGCGCGCGGCGCGATCGCGCCGGCGCTCGACCGGCTCTACGGCGCCGGCGCGTGGAAGGCCTCTCGCGCGAGCGACTCCGACCCTCGCAAGCCGCTCGCGCTGCACGTCGAGTCGCAGGCGGCCGCGCTCGAGTCGCTCGCGGCGCGTCTTCGCCAGGAGGGCTGAAGTGGCGGATCGCCAGAGTCCCTACGACATCCCGGTCGAGGAGCTTGCGCGCCTTCGCAAAGAGCACGCCGACTTCGTGCTCCTCGACGTGCGCGAGCCGCACGAGTACGAGATCTGCAATCTCGACGGCGTGCTGATCCCGCTGAAGTCGCTGCCGGGCCGCCTCGGCGAGCTCGACCGCGGGGCGCACCTGGTGGTGCACTGCCGGAGCGGGGGTCGCAGCGCGAAGGCCGTCGAGCTGCTGCGCGCGTCGGGCTTCGAGAATGCCTGGAATCTCCAGGGCGGCATCCTCGCGTGGATCGACCGCATCGATCCGAGCCTCACGCGCTATTGAGCAAGCGACCGAGGGTCGCGCGAAGTTCAGAGAAATGACCGAGTCCGCGCGATTCTTCCGTGCCATGGAAGCAATCGACGCCGCCAATGCCGACGACCCGCACGAGATCGTCGTGCGCGGCGCGCGCCGCAAGAAGGAGCTCGCGCACGCGGAGCTCGTCTCGGAGTGGGTCGCGCGGCTCGCGCCGGAGGCCTCCGAGGCGCTGCGACTCGCCGCGCGCGCGCACCACGTGCGCCGCTGGGAGATCGCGCGCGAGACGCAGCCGCCGGATCGCGCCGGCTACCACCGCTGGCGGAAGTCGTTGCACGAGCACCACGCGGACATCGCGGGCCGCCTGCTCGGCGACGCCGGCTACGACACCGCCACGGTCCTGCGCGTGCAGGACCTCGTGCGCAAGCGCGGGCTCGGGCGCGATCCCGAGGTGCAGGTGCTCGAGGACGCGCTCTGCCTCGTCTTCCTCGAGACGCAGCTCGCCGAGATCGCGGGCCGCATGGAGGCGCCGAAGCTCGCCGACGTCGTCCGCAAGACGCTTCGCAAGATGAGCCCGGCCGCGCGCGCGCACGCGGCGGCGCTGCCGCTCGGCGAGCGGGAGCGCGCGCTGGTCGCCGAGATCGTCGCGGCCGAGAGCGCGCCGGCTGCGATCTCGTAGAATGGGCGCCCCGCGCGCGCCGCTTGGATAGGAGACACCGCTCGTGGACACCCGCGCCGACTTCACCGACGCGATCGGCCGCACGCCGCTGATCCGCCTGCGCCGTGCCTCCGAGGAGACCGGCTGCACGATCCTCGGCAAGGCCGAGTTCCTGAACCCGGGCGGCTCGGTCAAGGACCGCGCCGCGAAGTACATCCTCCTCGACGCGGAGGAGGAGAAGCGGCTCGAGCCGGGCGGCGTCGTGGTGGAGGGCACCGCGGGCAACACCGGAATCGGTCTCGCCCTCGTCGGCAACTCGCGCGGCTACCGCACCGTGATCTTCATCCCGGACACGCAGAGCCAGGAGAAGAAGGACATGCTGCGCCTGTGCGGGGCCGAGCTGCGCGAGGTGCCCGCGGTCCCGTACAAGAATCCCGACAACTACGTGCACCAGGCCGAGCGCTACGCGCGCGAGCTCGCGAAGACGGAGCCGCGCGGTGTCCTCTACGCGAACCAGTGGGACAACCTCTCGAACCGCAACGGCCACGTGCGCTCGACCGGGCCCGAGATCTGGGAGCAGACCAGCGGGCGCGTCGACGGCTTCACCTGCGCGATCGGGACGGGCGGGACGCTCTCCGGTGTCGGCGTGTTCCTGAAGGAGCGGCGTCGCGACATCCGCATCGCCGCGGCGGATCCGGTCGGCGCGGCGATGTACAGCTACATCAAGAAGGGCGTGCTCGAGAGCAGCGGCTCCTCCATCACGGAGGGCATCGGCCAGGGGCGCGTGACGGGCAACATCGCCGGCGCGCCGATCGACGACGCCTATCAGATCCCGGACGCGGAGATGCTGCCGATCGTGTTCTCGCTGCTGCGCGACGAGGGCCTCTGCGTCGGAGGCTCGTCGGGCATCAACGTGGCCGGCGCGATCCGCATGGCGAAGGAGCTCGGACCGGGTCACACGATCGTGACGGTGCTCGCCGACTACGGCACGCGCTACCAGAGCAAGCTCTTCAACCCGGCGTTCCTGAGGTCGAAAGGGCTTCCGACTCCCGACTGGCTCTAGCTCGACGCCGTATCTGGCCGCATCTGCGGCGTTGCGCTCCCTCGGCCCTGCTCGACGTACCGATCAATACGTCTGCGCGGTCCTCGGTCGCGCGCCTTGCATCTGCGGCCATCTCCGGCGTCTCGACGGGCCTATCTTCCTTTGAACACCGGCGGGCGCTTCTCGAGGAACGCGCGCGGACCTTCGGCGGCATCCTCGGACGCCATCGCCTTCATGCCGTGCTTCATCTCGATGCCGAAGGCCTCCGCCTCCGGCAGGTTGGCCGTCTCGCGGATCGTGGCGAGGATCGCGCGCACGGCGAGCGGACCGTTCGCCGCGATGCGCTCCGCGAGCTTGCGCGCCTCCGCGAGCGCCTGGCCGTCGGGCACGACGCGCCCGACGAGGCCGAGCTCGGCCGCGCGGCGCGCGCCGATCGGCTCGCCCGTCACCAGCATCTCGATCGCGACCGTGTACGGGATCTGGCGCGGCAGCCGCACGGTGGAGCCCGCCATCGGGAAGAGCCCGCGTTGCACCTCGGTGACGCCGAACTGCGCGCTCTCGCCCGCGACGCGGATGTCGGTGCCTTGCAAGATCTCGGTGCCGCCGGCGAGCGCGAAGCCCTCGACCGCAGCGATCACCGGCTTCTTCGGTCGATAGGTCTTGAGCCAGCCGTCGAAGATCACCGAGCCCTCCGTCAGCAGGCGCTTCTCGTACTCGTCGTCGGCGCGCCCGGCGCGAAGCTTCGGGATGACCGAGAGGTCCATGCCGGCGCAGAAGACGGGACCGGTGCCGGTCAGGATCGCGACGCGCAGCTCGTCGTCGGCGTCGAGACGGTGCCACGCGTCCGAGAGACCGCAGAGCACCTCGGCGTTGACCGCGTTCTTCTTCTCGGGGCGGTTGAGCGTGACGGTGAGGATGTGTCCGTCCTTCTCGGCGAGCAGCGCGGGCATGCGGGTCTCCTCGCACCGGGGCGACGCGGCGCTGCGGTGCGGATGGGGGATGGGCGAGGGCGGCTAAGGGTGCGCCTTCGGCCGCTGCGGGGGAAGGGCCAGCAGCGCCTCGAGCGTCTCGATCCGCACCGGCTTCACCAGGTGGTGATCGAAGCCGGCGGCCTCGCAACGGCTCTGCACGTCGGGCTGTCCCCATCCGGTCAGCGCGACGAGCAGCGCCTCCTGCGCGGAGGGCTGCGCGCGCAGCTGACGCGCGACCTCGTAGCCGTCCATGCCCGGCATGCCGAGGTCGAGCAGCACCGCGGTCGGTACGCGTGCGCGCGCCGCCTCGAGCGCCGACTCGCCGTCGTGCGCGACGAGCGCCTCGACGCCGCGCTTGCGCAGCAGCATCGCGAGGCTCTCGGCCGCGTCGCGATTGTCGTCGACGACGAGCACGCGCTGCGGCG
>Ga0335084_10007954_pt1 | contig 10552 bp, 10 predicted proteins | sample Lox_Sample_44_FD_206721 | JGI IMG/M metagenome (GOLD analysis project Ga0335084, IMG submission 206721) | Soil microbial communities from Loxahatchee National Wildlife Refuge, Florida, United States - Lox_Sample_4.4 | ecosystem: Environmental > Terrestrial > Soil > Wetlands | place: USA... | reverse complement strand
GGAGCGGAACCGCGATTCTAGCGGCTGCCACCGCCGCTCGCGCGGTCCGCGCGCCCGGGTCTAGTGGGGCGGCCCGCGGTCGTGGTCGTGCTCCTGCTCCTTGTCCGGGCCGTGCGCCGGCTCCTTGGCCGCCGGCGGGGTTGCCGCGGGATGCGCCGGCGGCGGCTGCGCCTCGTGCGGCTGGCCCGCCGGCCGGCCCTGCGGGAACTGCGCCGGCGGATGGTGCTCCTCGGCCGCTGCCGGCGGCCGCCCCTGCTGCGGCTGCGCCGCTGCGGGCTGGCCCGGCGGGCGGTAGTCGTCACGCGACGCGGGCGGTCGCGCCTGCTGCGGCGGCGCAGCGGGCTGGGCCGGCTGGACCTGGCCGGGTGGCCGGTAGGCTTCGCCGGCGGCCGCGGGCCGCCCCGGCTGGCCCTGCGGGCGGTAGTCCTCGCGCTGGCCGGGCGGCCGGTAGTCCTCGCGCTGGCCGGGCGGCCGATGGTCGTCGCGCTCGCCGGTCGCCGCCGGATACGCGGGCGCAGCCGGCCCGTGCAGCGGCGGCGCACCGCGCGCCGCCGTCGCCTGCGGCGCGGTGAAGGCGCTCGGCCGTGGCGTGGCGGCGATCGGCGGGTGGCCCTGGTTGTGCGTGGCGAGCAGCACGGGGTTCGCGCCGGCGTCCTCGCGGTGCTGCAGCTGCACCGGCGTCGGGTGCACGTGCGGGACGCGCTCGGCGTCGAGCTCGGCGCGCGTCGGGCGGGCCGCGGAGCCGCCCGGGCCGCCGGCGTAGCTCACCTGCGTCACGTTGTTGACCACGGTGACGTTGTTGATCACCGTCGTCTCGCGGTAGACGTTGTGGACGTTGGTGACGTTCACGTTCGACACCGCCGCGTTGTAGTGGAAGCGGTTGTTGACCCAGCGGCCGCCGTAGTAGCCGGAGCCGACGTAGCCGCCGCCGTAGTTGATGCCGCCGTAGTAGCCGACGCGCGGGCCCCAGTAGCCCTCATGGAACACGTAGACGCCCGTGCTGTAGCCCCAGTAGCCGGGCGTCCACAGCAGGCCGACGGTCGGCGGCATCACCCAGGTGCCCGGCACCCAGTAGTAGCCGGCCGGGCCGTAGTTCCAGTACCCGGGCGTCCACAGGAAGCCCTCGCCCGGGCACGGCGGCTGCTCGTAGACCGGCAGCGGCGGCGGCGCGACCGAGATCGAGCCATAGCCGGCCGGCTCCGGCGCCGGCGGCGGGGCCTCGGGCGGATAGTAGCCGGCCGGCTGCACGACGCAGCCCGACAGCGACAGCGCGAGCGCGCTGGTCGCGAGCCAGGCGGAGAGTCGAAGGTTCTTCACGATGCGCTCCTCGAAGTGAGCCAGCGGGCCGCCCGCGGCGCGGCGGACTTGGGATTGAGCATCACCAGCGGCCGCGCACGCCACAAGGCCCACAACGCCGGACTGTGACGGCTGGCGCGCAGATGACGCGAACTTAACTGTTTGGCGTCCGGCGTGCAGGCCTCAGGGGCGCAGCGTGCGCTTGGCGGCGAGGATGTGGGAGCGCATGACCGAGGCGGCCCATTCGCCGTCGCGCGCCGCGAGCGCCTGCACGAGCTCGAGATGGTGCGCGGCGCTGCGGCGCAGGTCCTCGGCGCTGTAGTTGCGGAAGGTCTTCATGATCAGCGGCGCCTCGAGCAGCGCCGCGAGCGCACGCAGGAGGCGCGGGCTGCCCGCCGCCTGCTGCAGGTGGCGGTGAAAGCGGCTGTTGAGCTCGGCGATGCGGTCGAGATAGCCGGCCTCGCGCGCGCGCGCCTCGACGAGCTGCTGCTCGGCGAGCGCCCGCAGCGCGGCGACCTCGGCCTCGGAGGCGCGGGCCGCCGCGCGCGCCGCGCCATGCGACTCGAGCAGCGCGCGCAGGTCGAAGATCTCGTCCAGGTCCGCCGCCGACCAGTCGCTGACCACCGCGCCCTGATTCGGCGTGAAGCTGACCAGGCCCTCGGCGTGCAGTCGCCGCAGCGCCTCGCGCGCCGGCGTGCGGCTGACGCCCGCGGCCGCCGCGACCTCCTGCTCCGTGATGCGGCTCGCCGGCGCGAAGCGCCCGGCGATGATGCCGTCGCGCACCGCTTGGTAGGCCCTGTCGACTGCGCGCACGCCTGACCTCCGCCTGAACCAGCCCCGCTCCACCCGCCGGGCCGGTGGCTGCTGCCGCGGACCGCGGGTGGGCCCCGCCCCGCCGCGCCGTCGTGCGCCGGCACGGGCCAGAGCTCCCGGCGGCGCGGGGCCGTCGCGGCGCGGCGCGGGCCGCTCAGGCGGCCGCGCGCGCGCCCGGGAAGGCGCCCGCCTTGACGAGTGCGCCGGGCACGGCGCGGCCGAGCACGCCCTCGAGCCAGCGGCCGGTCGCGATCAGCGCCTCGAGGTCGACGCCGGTGCGGATCCCCATGCGCGCCAGCATGTAGACCAGGTCCTCGGTCGGGATGTTGCCGGTTGCCGCCGGCGCGAACGGGCAGCCACCGATGCCGCCGATGCTCGCATCGAGCACGCTGACGCCCGCCGCGACCGCCGCATAGGCGTTGGCGAGGCCGGTGTTGCGGGTATTGTGGAAGTGGCAGCGCAGCGCGAGCCCCGGCAGCGCCTCGCGCACGCGCGCGACGAGCTCGCTCACCTGGCTCGGCACGCCGACGCCGATGGTGTCGGCGAGCGCGAGCTCGAGCGGCCCGCCCTCGGCCACGCGCCGCGCGATCTCGACGACCCGGGCGACCGGCACCTCGCCCTCGAACGGGCAGCCGAAGGCGGTCGAGATCGTCAGCTGGGCGCGCAGGCCCGCCGCGCGCGCGCGGCCGGCGATGTCGAGCCAGGCCGCGATCGACTCCTCGGTGGTGGCGCCCTGGTTGCGCTCGTTGAAGGCGTCGCTGGCGGCGACCACCATGCCGATCTCGCTGCAGCCGGCGGCGCGCGCCCGCTCGAACCCGCGCTGGTTGAGCACGAGGCCGATGTAGTGGACCTGCGCGTGCCTCGGCAGCGCCGACAGCACCGCCTCGGCGTCGGCCATCTGCGGGACCCGCTTCGGGTTGACGAAGCTCGCCACCTCGATCCGGCGCAAGCCCGCCGCGACCGCCCGCCCGATGAACTCGACCTTGCGCGCGGCCGGCAGGATCGTCGGCTCGTTCTGCAGGCCGTCGCGCGGCCCGACTTCCACGATCTCGACGGCTGGCGGTAGCTCGATCACGGGCGCGTCCTCGCGCGGCAAGGGCGGACGGCATCGGATTGTATACAGGAAGCGGCGGCTCCCCAAGCGACCGCCGGCCTCGGCTTGACCGGGCTCCGGCGCGATTGTATACAGCGCGACACTCCCGAGACGGAAACACGCCATGACCGATCCCGCCTTCAGGAACGGCCCGTTGTCGGACCTGCGCGTGCTCGAGCTCGGAACCCTCCTCGCCGGGCCGTTCTGCGGCCAGCTGCTCGGCGACCTCGGCGCCGAGGTGATCAAGATCGAGCCGCCGGGCCAGGGCGACCCGATGCGCGCCTGGGGCGGCCAGCCCGAGGGCGAGCCGTCGCTGTGGTGGGCGGTGGTGGCCCGCAACAAGAAGGCGATCACGCTCGACCTGCGCCATCCCGACGGCCAGGCACTGCTCAAGGGCCTGGTGGAACGGGCCGACTTCCTGGTCGAGAACTTCCGCCCCGGCACGCTCGAGAAATGGGGCCTCGGCTGGGAGGAGCTCTCGGCCATCAACCCGCGCCTGATCATGATCCGCGTCTCGGGCTTCGGCCAGACCGGCCCGCGCGCCCGCGACCCGGGCTTCGGCGCGATCGGCGAGGCGATGGGCGGGCTGCGATACATCGTCGGCGATCCGGCCACGCCGCCGTCGCGGGTCGGCATCAGCATCGGCGACTCGCTCGCGGCCACCTTCGCGAGCCTGGGCGCGCTGTCCGCGCTGCACTACCGCGAGCGCACCGGCCGCGGCCAGGTCGTCGACTCGGCAATCTACGAGGCCGTGCTCGCGATGATGGAATCCCTGATCACCGACTACGACCAGCGCGGCGTCATCCGCGAGCGCACCGGCGCGATCCTGCCCAACCTCGCGCCCTCGAACGTCTACCCGACCCGCGACGGCCTGGTGCTGATCGCGGCCAACCAGGACGCGGTGTTCGCGCGCCTCGCGCTCGCGATGGGCGAGCCCGGGCTCGCCCGCGATCCGCACTACGCGACCCACCAGGCGCGCGGCGCGCGGCAGGCGGAACTCGACGAGCGGGTCGGGCGCTGGAGCCGCTCGCTGACGACCGAGCAGGTGCTCGCGATCCTGGCGCGACCCGAGACCGCGGTGCCGTCGGGCCTCATCTACCGTGCCCCGGAGATGCTCGCGGATCCGCACTTCAAGGCGCGCGACGCCATCGTCGCGACGCCGCACCCGCGCTTCGGCGAGCTGCACATGCAGAACGTCGCGCCGAAGCTGTCGGAGACTCCGGGGCGCGTGCGCGCGCCGGCGCCGGAGCTCGGCCAGCACAACGACGAGGTCTACCGCCAGCTGCTCGGCCTGAGCGCGGAGCGCTACGCCGACCTGAAGGCCGCGCGCGTCATCTGAGGGTCCGGGCGGGCCCGGGCGAGCCCGCCGCGGGCGTCCCGGCGCCGGCCGTGCGACGGCCGCGCAGGCGCGGCGCGCCTCAGAGCGACTGCAGCCAGAGCGCCGCGGCCTTCGCCATGCGCGGGTCGCCCTGGGCGGCCGTGAACGCCTTGGCCGCCTCGTCCTTCTTGCCGAGGTGCTGGTAGCAGATGCCGAGCATCATCTGCGCGTCGTCGACGCGCTTGACCTTGGCGACGCGCTCGGCGCCGAGGCCGCGCTCGATCGCCTCGACCGCCTTGTCGTAGTCGCCGAAGCCCATGTACGCCAACCCGACCTTGACGTCGGCCTCGCCGTTCTTGCCGGCGCGCGCCTCCTTGTCGAGCGAGGCGATCATCTTCTTGTCCTCGGCGGCCTGCTGCTTGGCCGCGGCCATCAGCCGGCCGTTGCGGTCGGTCTGGGCGATGATCTTGAAGGCGCCCTTGCCGGTCGCCGTCTCGATGACCTTGAGCGCCTCGGCCGGCGCGCCGGCGTCGAGCGCCTGGTCGGCGTAGTCGACGAACACCGACTCGCGCGAGATCCAGTCGCGGTCGAAGCCGAACCGGTACAGGTTGAGCAGCGCGCGCTTGTCGATGTTCTGCTCCTGGTAGAGCTGCACGAGGTCCGAGTAGTAGTCGGCCTTCGGGAAGCGCCGCACCAGCTCCTCCATCGCGGTCTGGCGGTGCGCCTTGTCGCCGGTCTTGTAGTAGCAGCTGTTGAGGATCCGCAGCGCCTGCTCGGTCGCCTCCTTGCCGGCCGCCTTCTCGAGCTCGACCGCCTTCTCCTGCGCCGTGATCGCGGACGGGCAGTTCTGCTGCGTGTAGTAGACGGCGACCAGCAGCGTGTAGGCGTCGACGCCGCCGTTGTTGTCGGCCCACAGCCGGCCGTACTTCTCGGCCTTCTCGAAGTTCTTCTGCTGGTAGTAGATCTGCGCGAGCGGCTTGTAGCTGCGGATCTTCTCGTCGGGGGGCAGCGTCTCGATCTCGTTGAGCTGCTCGGTCGCCTCCGCGTACGCCGGGAAGTCGCCCTTCTTGCCGAGGCACCAGGCCACGATCTTGAGCGAGGTCTCCTTGTCGTACGGCTTGGTCGCGGCGGCGAGCGCCTCGCGCCCGAGCGAGATGCAGGTGTCGAGGTCGCCCTTGTTGCCCGCCTCCTGCGCCGGCCGCAGCTTCTTGGCGACCTCGTCGCTGAGCGAGGGCTTCTTCTCGGCGGCGGCCAGCGCCGTCGCCGCCGGCAGTGCCAGCATCGCCGCCGACGCCAGCAGCAGAATTCCGAGGCCGGCGGCCGCCGCCGGCGCCTTGCAACGCGCGATCCTGTTAGCCATACCCCACCCCTCGTTGATCACCGCGGACCTCAGTTCGCGTTCAGCCAGATCTTCGCGGCCGTGGCCATGCGGGGGTCGGCCTTCGCGAAGTTGAACGCCTTGTCGGCCTCGGGCTTCTTCTTGAGCTTGGTGAACGAGATGCCGAGGATCATGCTCGCGTCGTCCGGCCGCTTGACGCGCGCCACGCGCTCGGGCCCGAGGCCGCGCTGCAGCGCCTCGACCGCCTTGTCGAACTGGCCCATGCTGTAGTAGCGGTAGCCGAGGCGCACATCCGACTCGCCGTTCTTGCCGGCACGCGCCTCGGCGTCGAGCTGGCCGATGGTCTTGGCGTCCTCGACGGCGCGGTCCTTGGCCTGCTTGAGCAGCCGCTCGACCTTGTCGGCGTTCTTGACCTGCTTCTTCTGGATGCCCTTCTCGAGCACGCGCTGCGCCTCGGCGGTCGCGCCGACGTCGAGGCCGACGTCGGCGAGCTTGACGTAGTCGCCCTCGGCCTCGAGCCAGTCGCGGTCGAAGCCGAGCCGCAGCATCTCGGCCACCGCCAGGTCGTCGGCCTTCTTGTCCTGCATCGCGCGCAGCACCTGCGTGAAGTAGATCTTCTTCGGGAAGCGCTTCAGCGCCTCCTCGGCCGCGGCCTGCATCTTGTCGTCCTGCTTCATCTGCAGGTAGCAGTTCATCTGCACCTTGAGCTGGTCCTCGTCCGGCTGGCGGCCGCCGCTGAGCGCCTTGTCGAGCGCCTGCAGGCTCTTCGGGCAGTCCTTGGCGGCGAAGTAGTACTGCGCGAGCGCGGCGTAGTCGGCCGGCGTGCCGTTGCCCGACTTCAGGTACTCGTTGTAGTCGAAGATCGCCTTGTCGAAGTGGTTGGTCGCGCCCTGCAGCTGCGCGAGCGTCTTGTACAGACCGAGCTTCTCGCTGGTCGGCACGCCGTCGGTGGTCAGCAGCGCCTCGATGGCCTCGATGGCCTCCGGATAGTTCCGCAGCGCCACCGCCGAGCCCATCATCAGCTTGAGCGCGGCCTGCTTCTCGAACGAGCTCTTGGCGACCGTGCGCGCGTCCTTGGCCGACTTCAGTGCCGCGGCGTAGTCCTTCTTCTGGTACGCCTGCTGGCCGGGGTTGTACTTCTCGAAGAACTCGGCCGAGGTCTGCGGCGTGTCGGCGCGCGCGGCGGGCGCGGCCAGCGCGACCGCGAGGCCGAGCGCGAGTGCGGCACAAAGATGCGTCAGGCCCGGTCGGGCGGCGAATGCGAGCGTGCTCATCGTGTACCTCAATGACTCCACTCAATGGACGCCGGGGCGCGCGCGAGAGTTCCCCGACCCGGCATCGCAAAAAAAATGGGCCGACTCAGGTCAGCCCATTCGGGTTTCACATAGTTCGGCCCGCCGCTCGCGAGGGCGTCCCCGGTCAGAGGGAGCCGTTCGCGTCGGCGACGAACCCGATCTTCTTGAGGCCACCGCGCTGCACGGCGAACAGCACCGAGGCGGCGTAGTCGTACTTGGCGCGACGGTCGACCGAGACGTGGACCTCCGGCTGCGGGTCCTTGGCGGCGGCATCCTTGATGTAGGCGCGCAGGTCGGTCGGCGAGGTGATGTTGCCGTTCCACAGCACCGAGCCGTCGTACTGCACGTCGATGGAGATCGGCTGCTCGGTCGGCGGCGGCGGCGGCTCGTTGGTCGCGCGCGGCAGGTCGATCTTCACCGCGTGGGTCATCACCGGCAGCGTGATGATGAAGATGATCAGCAGCACGAGCATGATGTCGACCAGCGGCACGACGTTGATCGTCGTCACGTACTCGTCGCTGGCTTCGCCGACTTTTCCCATGGCCATCGCGTGGTGCTCCGAAGATTGTCCGTCAGTCCTGGTGCGGCGGCTCGGCGATGAAGGCGACCTTGAGCAGGTAGTTCCGCTGCAGTGTCGTCAGCACGTCGCCGACGTAGGAGTAGGCGACGCGCTTGTCGGCCCGGATGTGCACCTCGGGCTGCGGGTCCTTGACGGCCTCGGTGCGCGCCATCTCCGCGAGCCGATCGAGCGTGGCCGGGTTGTCGTTCCAGTACACGGTGCCGGAGAAGTCGACCGAGATGTTGATGTTCTCGGGCTTGGTCTCGGTGGGCTGGTTGAAGTTGGTCGGCAGGTTGACCCGCACCGCCTTCGTCGCCACGGGCACCGTGATGATGAAGATGATGAGGAGCACGAGCATGACGTCGACGAGCGGTACCACGTTGATCTCGGAGTTGTAATCGCCTTCGGCAATCGGGGCGCCACCGCCAGCCATGTTTCGTGCTCCTCGTCCGCGTCTTTAGGAACTTACTTCTTGACCGCCGCGGCCGGCGCGGCGCCCGCCGGGGCCGCCTTCATGGTCACGCGACCGCCCGACAGCAGCGCCTGGTGCAGGTCGTGGGCGAAGTAGTTGACGCGCTCGATGATGAACTTGTTGCGACGCGTCAGCCAGTTGAAGCCGAGCACCGCCGGCACCGCGACCGCGAGGCCGATCGCCGTCATGATCAGCGCCTCGCCGACGGGACCGGCGACCTTGTCGATCGACGCCTGGCCGGAGATGCCGATCGAGATCAGCGCGTTGTAGATGCCCCAGACCGTGCCGAACAGGCCGACGAACGGCGCGGTCGAGCCGACCGACGCGAGCACCGACATGCCGCTGCTGAGGTCGCTCTGGATCAGGTCGACGCGGCGCTGCAGGTGGCTGGAGATCCAGTCGTGCAGGTCGATGTTCTCGGTCAGGCGGCCCTTGTTGCGCTCGTGATGCTCGAGCGACTGCAGGCCGTCCGAGGCGATGCCGCGAAACGCGTTGTCGTCGCCGCCCTTCAGGCGCGACAGGCCGTCCTGGAGGCTCGACGCCCCCCAGAAGTCCTTCTCGGCCGCCAGGGCATATTTGCGCAGCGCAGCCTGGTCGAGCACCTTGGTGATGATCACGTACCAGGAGTACAGCGACATGACCCCGAGGATGATGAACACCCCCTTGCCGACCGCGCCGCTGGTGGTCCAGAGCGCCGCGATGCCGTATGGATTGTCGAGTGCTGATGCGTCAGCCATGGTCAATGCCCTCTAACTACTAATTGAGTCTGGAAGATTGAGTGCTGGGAACTGCGATCGATTCGGCGCTCAGGACGACAGGCGCCAGGTCCACTTCATGCGCTGCCAGGAACCCACGGCCTCGTTGCCGACCTTCTGCGGCTCGAACTTGCCCTGGGCCTTCACACACTTCTCGGCGGCCTCGTCGAGGCGCTGGATGCCGCTCGAGGTCTCGACCTTGGTCTCGCTGACGCGGCCGTTCGGGCCGACGTAGACCAGCAGCACGACCGAGCCCTCCTCACTGAGGCGGCGCGACGCGGACGGGTAATAGGGCTCGCACAGCTCGCCGAGGTTGACGCCCTTGGCGACGCGCACCGGCGTGATCGGCGGCGGCCCGGCGGGCTTCGGGGCTTCCTTGACGGGCTCGGCCGGCCGGACGATCGCGGCGGGCGGCGGCGGACCGGCGACGATCGGCAGGTCCACGAGCGGCGTCTGCACCGGCGGCGGCTTGAAATCCGGCGGCGGCGGCGGCGGCTCCTTGGGCTTCTCCTCCTGCTCGTGCTGGATCAGCTTGGACTCGATCATCTCGCGAAGCTGCGGCGCGTACTTGATCGCGGTTCCGATCACGAGGCCGATCGCCATCAGCACGTGCACGCCAATGACGAACAGGCCGACCAAGGCATGGCGCGATAGTTTTCGAGTCGTGCTCATGTAGCAGGGAGCCCCTATCTCCCGAATCTCGCTGGGTACCTGCTGCAGGTGAGGTCCTTGCGGCCCCGCTGTCTGACAGTACCCGCCGACCCCTGTCGGACTCTGTCAAATCTGGTGCGCAAACGTGATGCGAACGCCACCGAATGCGTCCCATCCCGCCGACGCGAGCGGACGATAACGCCAGTCGCTCAGGTCTGCAAGCCTAATGTCGCCCGCTGCACCCGCGCGCCCGGGCCCGAAGCCGCGTTACGGAAATCCACGGCTTGTCAAGTATGCCTCGGCACGCTTGCGCTTCAGCGGCGGCGCCGCGGCGCGGCGCGGCGGGCCGCCACGGCCGGCGGCGCGGCGTCCGTGACGGCGCCCGTCGAGGCGCTGCTCACCGCGCGCGCGTACTTGGCGAGCACGCCGCGCTCGGCGTACGGCCGCGGCGCGCGCCAGGCGGCGGCGCGGCGCCTGAGCTCGGCGGCGCTGACCGCGAGGTTAAGCTCGCGCCGCCGCGCGTCGATGCTGATCCGGTCACCGTTACGCACGAGCGCGAGCGGGCCGCCGACCGCCGCCTCCGGGGCGACGTGGCCGACGACGAAGCCGTGGCTGCCGCCCGAGAAGCGGCCGTCGGTGATCAGCGCGACCTTGTCGCCGAGTCCCTTGCCCATGATCGCGCCCGTCGGCGACAGCATCTCGCGCATGCCGGGCCCGCCCTTCGGGCCCTCGTAGCGGATGACGACGACGTCGCCGCCGCGGACGGTGCCGTCGAGGATCGCCTGCAGACTCGCCTCCTCGGAGTCGAACACCCGCGCCGTGCCCTCGAAGCGCAGGCCCTCCTTGCCGGTGATCTTGGCCACCGCGCCCTCCGGGGCGAGGTTGCCGTACAGGATCACGAGGTGGCTGTCGGCCTTCAGCGGCCGGTCGAAGCCGCGGACGATGTCCTGCCCCGCCGGGT
>Ga0335084_10007952_pt1 | contig 10553 bp, 11 predicted proteins | sample Lox_Sample_44_FD_206721 | JGI IMG/M metagenome (GOLD analysis project Ga0335084, IMG submission 206721) | Soil microbial communities from Loxahatchee National Wildlife Refuge, Florida, United States - Lox_Sample_4.4 | ecosystem: Environmental > Terrestrial > Soil > Wetlands | place: USA... | reverse complement strand
CTGATCCAGTTTCTAGCTCCGAGAGATATTTTGTGGTTCCATCCGGGGATAAGGTGTAACAGTGGACAGCTCCTGCATTTACTCTAAACGGTCTTGGTGATGTAAATGAAGAGCCAACAGATTCATTGTGTACAAGAAAGAGAAAGTTGGACCTGCTACCAATTAACATTCCCTCACCTTTTCCCAAAATTGATGCCGTATCAACACATACTCTCTCGCCATTACCTACTTCCTTTATCTCCAAGATCTTGGCAGGACCAAGCTCAAAGCTCTTTGTTCCTAGGTATACCAAGGCCTCTTTGACCTCATTTACCGACCCTGTGGAAAATATGACTCCATCGACGCCAATTTCTAATATGGAGAACATTTTACGCACCTCGGTAGGTGTGTTTGCTATTGCAAAAATCTTGGTATGAACCTTGTGCAATTTTGCTATAATATTTTCTAGTGGAATAATCTTCCAGTCTTTTACCTCAACTATGACAAAGTCAAGTCCCTTTTTTGCAAACTCGAGTATCTTTTCAATATCGGTATTTGACTGGACTTTGAATTTCATTCCCGTCTTTTTTCCCTTTAACTTTGCCACCTTGTCTAATATGACATAATCTGCGTTTTGTGAAGTGAAAATTGTGGAAAGTTTTGTTTTTGAGCCTCGAAGAATGGACGGGTCTAAATTGACAAATTTAATGCCCTCTTTTTCAATCTCTGCCAAGAATTTGCCAATTGCGCCCCTTGAAACTCTGGGGGCAATTATTAATTCTCTATTCTTGCTCAAGGTACTTCGCTGCTTCCTTTGCCGTTTCCTTTCTAAATATTATTGCAGCTAGGGCATGAGTCATTTTGCCAGGATCCTTGTGCTCAAAGATGTTTCTTCCATAAGTTACACCCTTGGCACCTGCCTGCATTGCATCTGCTGTCATTTCCAATACATCCATGTCAGTCTTTGCCTTGGGACCTCCAGCAATTACTACAGGTACGGGAGTACTCTTTACTATCTTTGTAAAGGAATCGATATCCCCGGTGTATAGCGTCTTGACAATATCCGCACCGCACTCTGCCCCTATCCTTGCAACGTGGCCAACTATTTCCGGGTCGTGTGGGTTTTTGATATTCTCACCTCTTGGATACATCATTGCTAATAGTGGCATGCTCCACTTGTGACAATCATCGGCTATCTTTCCAAGCTGTTCTATCATCTCTGGTTCCTCCTTTCCACCAATATTGATGTGAAGCGATACTCCGTCTGCACCCAAACGCAATGCCTCTTGGACAGATCCAGTGAGCATCTTTCTGTTTGGATATACGGACAATGATGTGCTTCCTGAAAAATGGACAATTAGTCCAATTTTGGTTGGCTTTGGAAGATTCTTGAATATGCCCTTGTTGATTATCACAGATGTAAGACCAAAATGCTGACAGTTGTAAATTAGCGAAAATGGATCCTCAATTCCCCTAATTGGACCGCTTGAAATTCCATGGTCCATTGGTATGCATAGCATCTTTCCATTTCGGAGTATGCGGTTCATTCTTATCTGAAAACCAGTAACCATTAGAGTTAATCGATCTTGTGTCCTACTTAAAAATAGCGGGGGTATAGACAGACCGATTACTGAATTACCAAATTATAAGCCATATTCTAGGTATTGTGTTATTTCTTTGATACCTTTTTGGTTCTAGTCTTTTTTATACGCCAATAGAACTTGAGACATTCTTTTGTTGCCAAGACCCGTTTCATATTTCCCTTGATTGATATGGTATTTTTTAATTTTTTAATCTTGATTGGTGTTGGAATGAATACAAGAGACTTGGACCCACTGTGGAGTTTGAATAATCTTGCATCAACATTGGCATTTTTTGGTATGGAAAATGAGAATTCTATTTTGTCAAAACCCCCATAGCTAGGATACATAACATAGTTCATTTTTGGCTCATCCCAGTCGTATTCTAATTTGATAGTTTGTTCTCTGTTAAATTTGATTGGTCTTTCTAATTTTACATTAAATGACTTTTCAAGGGGTTTGTCCTCTAATTTTTCTACTTGCAATTTCCTGTCCTTTTCATCATGGATTTTAAGATTCAAATCCTCAAAATTTTGCGGAATGTCGCCTTCTATTCCAAAGAAGAGTTTGTCTTGCGGTTCTAGTTTTATGTTTTTAAAAGTCCACAGCCAGGTATGATGACATTTCATGGTTTTAAGGTCGGTGATTTTTAGATTGACTTTTAGGCTAGGTGTGGTAAATTTTTTCAAAAGTTCGGTATCATCAAAGGCTATTGGTTCAGACATTGATTGGATCAATGAATTGTAAGGAAATAGTATCTAATAAACAAGAAAAAGCAATCAAACTGATACTGTAAACGCATGCTAGAACCATGACAAAAGAATCTCGCGAACTTTTTTTAACGCCGGTTTCTAGATTAATCATGTGGTGGGACTATTTAGAAAAAAGGAAGCATTTTGCACTATCTGCAAAAAGAAAATCATCTCTCATAAACACAAACCAAAAAGGGAATGGAACCTTGAAGGTTCATTGTGTGCAAATTGTTATGTAGATTTCATGAAGAAATATTACAATAATAATAATGATGACAAATGTACCCTCTGCGGATCAAAACCTGGTTCATTTAGCCTGATGAGGCCAAAAAAAGAATGGAATCTAAGGGGTTGGCTTTGCCAGCCTTGTTTTGACCAAAAGGAAAAATCAGATAATGAATTGAAAAAATTTTGTTGTCTGTGCGGCATAAAACTTGGTTTTATTAGCTATACAGCAAAAAAGGAATGGAACTTTACTGGGGAGCTGTGCAAGAAATGTTTCAATTTGCAAAAAACAAAAGAGTCTGCAATTTGACTAGCCAAAGTTGATATGAATATTATCTGAATCTTTTTTTTCATATTTTGGCAAAGGCTCAATTATTGCCACTAGAAATTTTAGATGTGCCAAGAGACTTTACCAAGCTAAAAAATAAGAAATTGATTTTTGGATATGCCTCCGCTGGCCTTGCCTCGATCTTTTTTGGTCTAGTTCCAGTACTTGCAAAACCTCTCACATCAAATATCAATGTCTTTTTACTTTCTGGAATTGCTTATCTTGTAGCAGGTCTATCCTTTACTCCATTTGCTCAAAAAAGTAATGTATCACACATTAGAAAAGACTATTACATCTTAATTGCAGTCGCAATCTGCGGTGCTACTATAGCGCCGTCACTATATTTTCTTGGTCTTGGTCAAAGTACGGTGGCAGATACTTCGCTTTTGTCAAACGCTGAAACAGTATTTACAGTACTACTAGCATTATTTTTCTTCAAGGAAAGGCTAAAGCCAATTGGTTTTGTTGCAATAGGACTAGTTTTGTTTGGAGTGACTATTGTAACTACAAACCTTCAAGTCTCAAATTCATTATTTCAGATAAATTCAGGTCACCTGCTAATTCTTGCATCTACTGCAATCTGGGCGCTAGATAATAACTTGAGCAGAATAATTTCTACGAGATTCAACTCTGCAAGGCTTGTCCAGCTAAAATATTCTATAGGTGGCATGATTGTATTTGGAATAATTTTTTCTCTGAGAATACCATTTCAAATCAATACTGAACTAATACCTAATGTCATACTGCTCAGCCTTTTGGGTTTTGGAGCCTCCCTATACTTTTTCTTCCAGAGTTTGAAGAGATTAGGCACAATACGGACCGTAGTGATATTTTCCATGTCTTCTGTAGTCGGTCTTGTGTCTGCAGGCTTGTTTTTACATGAACAGATAAGTCCATTTCAGGTAATTGCTATTGTCATAATGTTGACTGGAATTTACTTGATAAGTAGAAAGGAGAGCATGAAGGAAAAAGAGCATGCAAGTTCTGGTTTCTAAGATAAAATTTTAAAATTAATACCAGCTTTCTTCAAGAGCGGTTTTGATTTTTTCATAATCTTCCTTTGTAATCTCTCCTTTGACAAGCCTCATCCTGAGTATCTTCATCTGATATTCGGTTTGTTCTTGTCTAGCACTAGTCTTCTTTCTTTGATGGATCAATTCTCCGTGTAGTTCGTTAATGTACTCGATTTCATATTCTGGAATCTTTTTCTTTTTTTCTAAAGCTTTTCTGGCACTTTCGAGTCGCTCAAGGTCTCCATGCTGGGCAGTCTCTAGCTCTGATATGACTAATAGGATGGTGTCATATTTTGATACTTTGCTGTCGTGTTTTTCCTTTGGCTGACTTTTTCTAGAAAGAAAACCTGCCATATCATATTGCTAATTGTACAATCTATAAAAATCATGATTAGTTCTATCATGACTGGCCTTTGATTTTCTAAATTAGGATGTTTCATCAAAGGTGATTCCTGTACAAGTTGGCCTGCCAAATTCATTTTGTTCTTTCAAAGGATTAAATACAATATGCAAAAATCAACAATCAATTGAGCCAGCTAACCCAACAACTCCACCATTCAGAAATTGGTGATATTTTAGAAAATTCACTTGATGGAAAAAGACCTGAAATCAACGACTGCAAACGACTGATCGAATCTAATGACGTTCATCTAATGGGTCTTGTTGCAGGTTATCTGACAAGACAAAAGTTTGGAAAACGAGCCTCATTTGTCAACAACATGATTCTAAATTATACCAATGTATGCATCACCGATTGTAAATTCTGTGCTTTTTACAGACCTCCAGGTCATGAGGAATCATATACCGTAACACTAGACGAGATAGAATCCAGATTAAAGACTGCATGGGAGATGTTTGGAATAACGCAAGTAATGTTCCAGGGTGGACACAATCCGTCTCTAAAAATAGAATACTTTGAGAATGCATTCAAGCTAATCAGGAATAAATTTCCCAAAGTCGGAGTCCATGGACTGTCTGCATCAGAAATTGACATGATCTCAAAAGTAGAACACTCTAGTACAAAAGAGGTCATATCTAGACTAAAGGAAGCCGGCATGCAGTCAATCCCAGGAGCAGGTGCAGAAATTCTAGTTGATGATGTAAAAAAAATAATCAGCCCCAAAAAAATATCAAGTGATACTTGGCTTCGAATCATGGAAGAGGCTCATACCATGGGGGTACCAGCTTCTGCAACAATGATGTATGGACACGTCGAGGCTGCAAATGATATTTCAGAGCACTTTATCAAAATCGCAAGACTACAGGAAAAGACAAATGGATTTATGGCATTTATCCCGTGGAGCTTTGAGCCAAACAACACCCAGATGCAAAAAGAAAACACCATAACATATGCAGCAGGCGGTACCCAGCTGCTAAAGATGATTGCCATATCTCGAATAATGTATGATGGATTGATCCCTCACATACAATCATCATGGCTTACAAATGGTATCGCAATGGCACAGATGGCTCTACAATATGGCGCAGATGACTTTGGGGGGACACTTCTTGGAGAAGAGGTTGTATCCTGTACTGGTGCTCGCTCCACTGAACTTACTGCTGGAAAAATAATCCAGGCAGTAAAGCAAATTGGATATCAGGTAGAAGAGCGCGACAATTTCTATACTATCCTAAAAACATACTAGATGCCATAGCTTGCCCACTTGGAATCAACGAGATTCTTTGTATCGGGGTCTGATTTCACAAGTTCCTGAATCTCTCTTTGGAATCCCTCTTCTCTTGTTTTTTGAGTTGCGTCTATTCCTAGTTTAGAGCCCAAGTTTACCAGTGGAGATGCCGGGTCTAGCGTATCAGTAGGTGTGTTGTTTATTATTAGAACATCTCTTGCTGCATCTGCTCTGGTTGTGATTGCCCATATGACATCATTCATGTCATGAACGTTGACATCCTGGTCCACTACGACAAATATTTTGGTAAGAGCAAGCTGTCCCATTCCCCACAAACCCATCATTACTTTTTTTGCCTGTCCTGGGTATCTTTTTTTGATTGATATGATTGCCATTCCCTGGAACCATCCAGCTGCTGGCATTGCAAAATCTACAACCTCAGGATGAAACATTCTAACCAGTGGCAAAAACGATCGCTCTATTACCTTTCCAATAAACGCATCTTCTAAGATTGGCTTTCCAACTATAGTAGTAAGATAGATTGGCTTTTGTCTTTTCATCATTCCAGTCAATGTAAACACGGGATATGGTTCAGGTGGAGTATAGTATCCTGTATGGTCTCCAAATGGTCCTTCCATTCTGATATCAGTTGGGTCCACATACCCCTCTAGAACAATCTCTGCATTTGCAGGAACCTCAAGATCAACTGTACTGCATTTTACTGTCTTGATTCCGGTCTTTCTTGTTATGCCTGCAAAGAGATACTTGTCCAGTCCCTCTGGTACCGGGGCGACTGCCGAAAATACTGTAGCCGGGTCTGCTCCTATGATTATTGCAACTTCAATTCTGCTCCCGGAATCTTTTTTGATGTCATAGTGATGTGCTCCACGCTTGTGTTTTTGCCAGTGCATCAGTGCATGGGTACCATCTATAATCTGCATCCTGTACACTCCGAGATTTTTAATTCCTGTTTCGGGGTGACGAGTTGCAATCAAGCCAAATGTGATAAATTTGCCAGCATCCTTTGGCCACGTCTTTAGAATTGGAATCTTGTCAAATGATGGCTTATCCTCGACAACTTCGGTAACAGGTCCGTTCTTTTGCAGCTTTGGTGCAATATCAGTAATCTTGGATAGCTCAGGGAGTTTTCTTATCTTTTCAAATATTCCGCTTGGAATGTCCATCTTTGCCATGTCGACGATTCTTTGGCCAATCTCTGTAAAGTCTCCAGTCTCTAATCCAATCTGTAACCTTTTCATTGAACCAAATGCATTTCCTAAAACTGGCATGTCATAATTTTTTACATTCTCAAATAGTACGGCTGGACCATTTGAGTACATCACTCTAGATAGAATTTCAGAAATTTCGAGGTTAGCATCTACCTGGGTTTTTACTCGTTTTAGCTCACCTGCCTTTTCCAGTTTATCTACAAATTCGGGAAGATCCTCAATTGGCATGTGATATTCTTCGATTTTTATGTTGTATTAAGCTTAACTTGGTTTTTATTCGTAAAAAGCCAGAAAATGTTTTAACAAAAGAACTTTAATTATGCCACAAGGGAAAAGGCAACAATTGAGCGGCCAAAAATGCTCTGTGTGTGGTGGCGGAGGAAAGATAGTACTTCTTGATACCCAATGTTCATTTTGCAATGGAACGGGAGAATACTCCAAGACTGCAGAAAGTTACATGAAGACACACATTTGCCAATGCATATTTCTTGATAGAATCACCTGTCCATTATGTGGAAAGAAATGTCACCATGATACTCCAAACAAACCCAAAGTGTTGATTGGACCTATCTAGATTACTGGAGGAAGCTCGTTTTTCTTGTCATGTCCGCCAGAACCAAATCTGCAATAGAAACACTGGTCTGACTGCATGTACTTGAGTAATTCTATTTTAATTGCGCCGATCTTTAGTGCTATCTTTGTCATGATGCGATACTTTAGCGGCATTGCTGGAATCACTTCTTTTAGGTATACTCGGTGGTGATCGGGGCAAAACTTGAGTGTAATGTTGCTTGCCTCCTTTGAACTCTTGTTGACTGTTCTTGCCACGTTTATCTGCTCTCTGATGTACTCGTGCTTGGGGCATGGACAGTCCTTACCTCCTGGGTGCTTGTATGCTGGGGTGTTCTTCCAGTCAAAGCCAGGATAATCCCTCTCAAAGTCGTCCAATGCCTAAAAAGTATGCTTTGCTTCTTATAAAACTTCCATGAATTTCGAAAATTGGTTCTGATCAAAATCTAAATAAAGCTGCATTTCCACACCACTACTGTTCATGTCCAAAGAAGTTAAACCCAAAAAACCACGTTCTACTAAAAAAGGTTCAGAAGATACTGCCCAACTAGAGGCAAAAATAGCAGAGCTTGAAGCAAAGCTTGCCAATCTATCATCTCAGGTAACAGAGACCAAGCCTGCACCAAGAACAGAAGCAAAGCCAGCTCCAGCTCCCAAGCCTGCACCAAGACCAGCTGCATCAGGCCCAACTCATGGTACCTTACCAGCCGGAATGAAGCCAGCTCCAAAACCACAACCACAACCAGAACCACAAGCATATCAATCAGAATCAGAATTTGCTGAAGTTGCACCAGCATATTCTAAAATCAGTTCATCTGGATATTCAGGTAACAGATACTTTGCAACTCGAGCAAGACTTGCATATCATCCACCAAACAAACAGTATACAGGTCATGCTGAAACCAGTACAGCAGATGCACCACCTGCACCAGAGCCACCAAAGTTAAACATCAGAAAAGGTACCTTGCCAGCAGGCTTCAAATCAACAGCACCTCCTCCAGCTCCAGAACGAGCAAAGGAGACCTTACCAGCAGAGACCAAACAAGCTGAGAAAAAATCAATGTGGAAAGCAAAAGGATCTGAAGTTGCAGAAACTTATACTCCAAAAGAAGAACACAGGGCACCGCCTCCTCCACCAGAGCCACAAAAAGCATCTCGTGGAACTTTACCAGCTGGATTCAAACCAACAACACCGCCACCTGCACCAAAAGCAGAATCAAAACCAGCACCACCGCCAGCACCAAAACCACGACCAGCTGCATCAGGCCCAACTCATGGTACCTTACCAGCCGGAATGAAGCCAGCTCCAAAACCAGAAGCTAAAGCAGAATCACAAGAATACAAATCGGAGTCAGAGTTTGCCGAAGTAGCACCAGCATATTCCAAAATCAGTTCATCTGGATATTCAGGTAACAGATACTTTGCAACTCGAGCAAGACTTGCATATCATCCACCAAACAAACAGTATACTGGTCATGCTGAAACCAGTACCGCAGCTGCACCACCGGCACCAGAGCCGCCAAAGTTACACATCAGAAAAGGTACCTTGCCAGCAGGCTTCAAGCCTAGCTCTTAAAGGCGTCTAAAACTTCTTGCGCGTGTCCTGCAGGTTTTACTTTCTCAAAAACTTTCATTACTTTTCCTTTCTCGTCAACTAGAAATGTTGAACGGTTGACACCCATGTACTCTCTGCCCATGAATTGTTTTTTCCCCCAGACTCCAAACTTTTTTGCTATTTCCTTTTCTGTATCAGCTAGTAGGATATAGGGAACATTCATCTTTTCTCCAAATTTCTTGTGTGACTCTTCATCATCTGGACTGATGCCTATAATTTGGATTCCTGCATCCTTGAATTTTTTGTAATCTTGGGAAAATTCCGCAGCTTCTGTGGTACATCCAGGGGTGAAATCCTTTGGGTAAAAATATACTACATACTTTTTTCCTTTAAAGTCTGACTTTTTTACTAGCTTTCCTTCCGAATCTCTTAATGAAAATTCTGGTACGGTTTCTCCTTCAGATAACATTTGTATCTCTTGGTTTTTTATCCACCATACTTTAATTTTCTGTCCAGTCGAATCTTTTATATTGTATATACCGAGGCTTTTTGAGTAATGGCTAATCCACGTGCATACCTTGCAGAGGCAATAGGGACATACGCTCTTGTCTTTTTTGGACCTTTGGCAATTGCTTTATCCGTTGGACACTTTAGCAAAAGTGCTGTTTTAGATATTCCGGATCTTATCGTGATTGCTCTAGCACACGGTGGTGCTATTGGATTGATGGTTTATGCATTTGGGCATGTCTCCGGGGCTCACTTTAACCCGGCTGTTACCATATCTATGCTGGTAACCAAAAGAATAAGCGTAAAGGAAGCCATTCCATATATTGCATCTCAATTAATTGGTGCAATTGCAGCAGCGGCCACACTAAAGGCAATAATTCCTGACCTTGGAGCTGCAGTAAACTTTGGTACCCAGCCTGGACCAAGTGATCTTATAGGGAACAGTGTTGCATCAGGCGTTGCAGTAGAAGCTATTCTGACATTTTTCCTAGTTACGGTAATCTTCATGACAGCAGTCCACAAAAAGGCACCAGCAGGAATGTATGGCCTTGCCATTGGTGGAATGATCTTTTTGATACATCTGGTAGGGGTTCCATTGACTGGAGCTAGTGTCAATCCGGCACGTACATTTGGTCCTGCGCTCATTTCAGGATACTGGACAAATCATTTGATGTACTGGGTGGGACCTATCATTGGTGCAGTAATAGCTGGTCTGATAATGAACTACATCTTTGTCAAAAAGGCAGAGACTGAAGTTTCCAAATAAGTCTGTACCAGTTTGAAATGTATTATAACGGGGATTTGTTAAATTTTATCTGTGGACCCGTAGCACAGCTTGGATAGTGCGGACGCTTGCGGAGCGTCAGGTCGTGGGTTCGAGTCCCCCCGGGCCCGTAGATTTTTTTAAATAGAAAAATGAAGAGTTCAAAAGGGCTCGCTACAACTGTTCTAGCGGTAACCATGATAAAATTAAGAATTTTTTTACGCAAAAATAAAAGACAAAACCACTAGGATTTATTAGATGAAATTACTCTCCTATGATTATGAAGTGTGCTGATTGTCAGTGCATTCCCAAATTATGCAATACGCAGACACTTGCAGAATGCAAATTATGCATCAAAGATGAATGTTGCTGTGTCAAAGTTCACCTAAAAGAATCCAATACGACTAGCAAATTCTTTTTGAAT
>Ga0335084_10007951_pt1 | contig 10554 bp, 8 predicted proteins | sample Lox_Sample_44_FD_206721 | JGI IMG/M metagenome (GOLD analysis project Ga0335084, IMG submission 206721) | Soil microbial communities from Loxahatchee National Wildlife Refuge, Florida, United States - Lox_Sample_4.4 | ecosystem: Environmental > Terrestrial > Soil > Wetlands | place: USA: Florida... | reverse complement strand
AGCCGTCGAACCTGGCGAGCAACACGTACTGATCGGGCTTGCGCTCCTTGAACTGGTACGGTCCGGTGCCCACAAAATCCTTGAGCGGCTGCGCCAGCGTTTCCTTGGCCATGATGGCCGCCATGCCCGACGGCATGGCCAGCTGTGCCAGCAGCGGCGCATACGCGTTCTTCAACGCGATCTCCACGTTGAGCGGCCCCTTGGCAGCCAGGCTTTCCACCTGCGCACTGACCGACTTGCCGCGCGGCGATACCTCCATCCAGCGCTTGAGGCTCGCCACCACGTCGTCGGCATCGAGATCGCGCCCGCTGTGCAGCTTGACGCCCTTGCGCAACGTGATGCTGTAGAGCTTGCCATCGGACGACACCTTGGGCATGCCCTCTGCAAGCATCGGCATCAGATTGGCATTGGCGTCGAAGGTGTAGAGCGTCTCGTAGACGTGCTGCATGATGATGCACACAAGGTCGGCCGGTGTGGACTGCACGTCCAGCGTCGGTGGTTCGGCGACCATGGCCAAGTTCAGCGCCGACTTGGCCTGTGCGCGCACCGACGTGGGCATCGCGATGGCGATGGCCGACGCGAGCGCGGCCAGGGTCACAACGTTGCGACGATGGACTGCGACTGTCATGGACCGGCCCTCCTGGTGAAAGCAAATTTCAGTTCGTGAGAGCGTAAGGCACGACACCAGGTTCGCACGACTCGGGCGAACCCGCAATTCACTGGGACACGGTTTGAAATCTCATTTCACTGCGATCTGGTCGGGGTGGGTCACGTCCAGGCGCAGCGGCACCACGCCGGCACCGTGACCGCGGCGGGGTCGCGCGCGGCGGCATAGACCCCGGCCGCACGGGCGGCGAGCAGCCCACGCACGAAGGCGGCGCCCAGGCCGCGATGGCACCCGTGACGAGTGCGACAGAACCCTCCTCGAAGGAGAGCTGCGCCACCCGTACATGGCAGACACCTTCGACTGTGAACTGGTCGAACCACTGGCTCGAGCGCAACAAGCACCGCGCACAGCACACCACCCGCCGGCAGCGCTCGACCAACCCGCACGACTCACGGCGACGTCGAACGGGCCGGCGACGTCCGCGTTGGCTAGACTGATGTGATGCGACGGGCCCCTGCGGTCATCGGGTCGGCGATCTTCTTGGTGATCGCGCCGGGCTCGCTCGCCGGATACGTGCCGTGGTACTTCACGCAGTGGCACTTCGAGCCTGCGCTGTTCCCGATCGCGCGCGTGATCGGCGGCATCCTGATCTCGGCTGGGCTACCGATCTTGCTCGATTCATTCGCGCGTTTCGCGTTGCAAGGTCTCGGTACGCCGGCTCCCGTGATGCCGCCCAAGCGCCTCGTCGTCACCGGGTTCTATCGGTATGTGCGCAATCCGATGTACGTCGCGGTCACCGTGCTGATCATCGGTCAGGGCCTCCTGTTCGGCAGCGCAGCGGTGCTCCAGTACGGAGCGATCGTGTGGGCGGCCTTCTTCTTGTTCGTGCTCGGCTACGAGGAGCCGGCGCTCGGCGAGCAGTTCCCCGAGGAGTACAAGCGCTACCGCGCGAGCGTGAGACGGTGGATTCCGCGCACCACACCGTGGCGCGGAGATGATTGAGCCGCGCTCCGATGGGAGGAACGCGGGGCGCGTGTCGTGGTGGACAGCGGTGCCGTCGCCGGCGGAGAACTGCTGCCGGTCGGCAGCCGGTGCCCCTGGTGTGGCACAGCCGCCGAGGGCGGCGTTGGCGGCAAAGGCGAACATCACGTCGTGCTCGTGCACGGGCAGGTATCAGACAACGCCAAACAGGAGCAGCCCTTCTGGAGCGTCAGCTTCGCAGGCTCGGCCGAGTTCCGTCCGATGACGCCGCCATCGTTCATCTGAGCTTGACAACAACCTTCCCCTTGGCTCGCCCTGTTTCAATGTAGGCCAGAGCCTCTGCTATGGACTCAAACGGATAGATCCGATCGACGACAGGCCTGATGGCACCCTCATCAATGAGGGCGCCGATCTCGCGCAACTGGTCTCCGCTGGCCCGCATGAACAGGAACGAGTAGGTCACGCCCTGCCGTTGCGCCGCCTTTCTGATTCGATGGCTCAACAGGCGCATCACCTGCTTGACGCCCCAGTTCAGTCCCATCTCTTGCGCGAACGCGGGATCCGGCGGGCCCGAAATCGAGATGAGCTTGCCGTGGGGTTTGAGTACGCGCAACGACTTGTGCAGCGTCTGCGCGTCGAGGCTGTTCAAGACCACGTCGTAGTCGCGCAGCGTCTCCTCGAAGTCGTCCCTCTTGTAGTCGATCACCACATCTGCGCCCAGACTCTTCACCAAGTCGATGTTCGCGCTGCTCGTGGTCGTCGCGACCAGTGCACCCAGATGCTTTGCGAGTTGGATCGCGATCGTTCCAACGCCTCCCGAGCCCGCGTGGATCAGAACCCGTTCCCCGCGCTTGAGCTTCGCGTTCACGACGAGCGCTTGCCAGGCAGTCAGCGCAACGAGCGGGATCGAGGCCGCCTCGTCCATGCTGAGCGTCTTCGGTTTGAGCGCGATGTCGGCCTGGTCGATGGCAATGAGTTCGGCAAAGGTGCCGATGCGATCCTTGGTGGGTCGTGCGTAGACCTCGTCGCCCGGCCTGAAGCGCTGCACCCCGGGTCCGGCTCGAAGCACCACGCCCGCCAGCTCATTGCCCAGGATGAGAGGCAATCGATAAGGCAGAACGAGTTTGAACTCGCCGTTCCTGATCTTCGAGTCCAGGGGATTGACGCCGGAGGCGTGGACCTGGACCAGGACATCGTCGTCCCGCAAATCCGGCTCTGGCATCTCGCCCCGTCGCCCGCTCTGCGGGCCATAACGATCGACGATGAATGCCTTCATGACATGTGCCTCTTGGATCACGCCCGGCGCATGGCCGGTCGGGTGTCGACCATTGCGCACAAGGCGGCGGTCAGCAGCGCCAAGCCGATGTGCAACGCATAGACCGCATCGAAGTCGCTGCGCTGCACCGAGCCATGGCCGAGCAGCAGCACGACGAGTGCGACGCCGATCACCGAGCCGATCTGGCGAGTCGCCTGGTTGACGGCGCTGCCCACCGCGTAATGCTGAGCCGGGAGCTTGCTGACCGCGGCGGCCGAGAGCGATGGCAGCACGAGGCCCACGCTGGCGCCGCTCAGCAGAAGGCCGGGCAGCCAGTGCAGGAGGTACGACGGCCGGTCGCCGGGAACGAGCATGAACCACAGCGCAGCCGCGGCGTACAGCAGCGCGCCGCCAATCAGGAATGGCCGGTGCCCGAAGCGCCCGGCGAGGCGCCCGGTCAGCACGGCGACCGGGATCACCGTCAGCGGACCGGGCGCGATCGCCAGCCCGGCGCGCGCCTGGCTGTAGTGCCACACGTTGCCCATGAAGAAGAAGAAGGCGAAGAACATCATCGCGAATGCGATGCCGAACGTCAGCGTGGCCGCGTTGACCGCGCTGTAGGTCCGGTGGCGGAACAGCTCCAGGTTGACCAGCGGTTCGCGCACGCTGCGCGCCCAGACGACAAATGCCGCGAGCGCGATCACGCCGATGCCGGCCGTCCCCAGCAGCTGCGCGCGAGTCCAGTTCGGCGAATCCGCCTCGACGATCGCGAGCGCGATCGCGCCGACGGCCACCACGAGCAGCGCCATGCCCACGCCGTCGACACGTCGACGCGTGCTGCCGCGGTCCGATTCGCGCAGCAGGGACGCACCCCACCACAACGACATCGCGCCGATCGGCAGGTTGATGAAGAAGGCCCACGGCCAGCCGACGGTCTGCACGATGAACGAGCCGAGGCTCGGCCCGACGGCGGCCGCGAAGCCGCCCACCGCGCCCCACAGGCTGATGGTCACGGCGCGACGGCTCTGCGGAAACGCCGCAAGCACGATCGACAGCGACGCTGGGGTGAGCAGGGCCGCGCCCACCGCCTGCAGCACGCGCGCGGCGATCAGCCAGGCCACGTTGCCGGCCAGGCCGCACAGCGCCGACGCAGCGATGAACAGCGTCACGCCGAGCAGGAACACGCGCTTCCTGCCATGCGTGTCTGCGAGCCCGCCGGCGGGGATCAGCGTCGCCGCGTAGACCACCGTGTAGGCGTTGAGCACCCACGACATGTCGGCCGCGCTGGCGGCCGGAAAGCCAGCGCGCAGCGCACCGAAGGCCGCGTACAGCATGGTCGTGTCGAGCGACACCAGGAAGATCGCGACGCTCGAGACCCAGAACACCAGCCACGGCGACGCCGGCCGGGCAGGCGGCTCGGCCGCGGCAGGGGCGGGGGCCAGGGTGGCAGGAATCATGGGCAGCTCCGGTGTGGTCGCCATCGGCGTGTATCAGGCGGCCTGCGGCAGGTAGCTCGGCCTGGCCGCCGTGAGGCCCTGCTTGACCAGCACGGTGCGTTCGTCGGCCAGCACTTCGTCGAGCCCGTCCTCGAGCCCGTCGAGCGCACGGGCGACGATGTCGTCGGGGCTGGCCTTGGGGCCCTCGAGTGCTCGCACGAGGTCGGTGTCGACGAACGCCATGTGCAGCGCCAGCACCTGGGTGCGTTGCTGCGCGAGCTCGTGGCGCAGCGCGTTGGTGAGCGACCAGGCGGCCGACTTGCTGGCCGCGTAGGCCGCCAGCTGCCCGCCGTTGATCCATGCCACGATCGACAACACATTGAGCAGTGCGCCGCCGCCGTTGGCTGCGAGCACCGGGGCGAACGCCCGGCTCATCCGCAGCATGCCGAAGAAGTTGGTTTCCAGGTGCCGGCGCGCGCTCTCTTCGCTGTCCGGCGCGAGGAAGCCGCCGAGTTGGCCGACGCCGGCGTTGTTGATGACGAGGGTCACGTCGCGGGCGCGCGCCGCGGCCGCTGCGACCTCGTCGGGCTTGGTCACATCCAGCTGAATCGGCTCGACGCCCGGCTGGGTGAGGGTCGAGAGGTCTCGCGCTCCGGCGTAGACCTTGCGCGCACCGCGGGCAAGCAGCGCTCGCGTAAAGGCGAGGCCGATGCCGCGGTTGGCGCCGGTGACGAGAGCGACGGCGTTGTCGATCTTCATGGACGATCTCCTGTGAACGAGTGAAGAACGAATATGACACGTGTCATATGCGTGAGCGAGCGAGAGCGCAGTGTCATCAGTCGACGGCGCAAGTTCAGCCGGCCGCCGCGCCGGGTGTGTCGTACTGGTCGATGAGCGCCTTGCGTGCCGCCGCCAGCAAGGCACGGCCCTCGGCGTTGGCGCCGATCGCACGCGCGAGCTGCAGCGTACCCACGAGCGTGCCGGCCACCACGCTCGCCACTGCTCGCCGAGCGTGCGGCAAGGTCGCTTGGACACCAGCGACGAGGCGCCGCACGCGCACGGTCGACGCCTCGCGCACCGCAACCGACTGGCGCGGCATGTCGCAGGCGAGCGCGGCCACGGGACAGCCGGTCTCGAGTGACCCGAGGTGTTCGTCGGCAAGATAGGCTTCCACGAGCGCGCGGAAGGCGCTCACGCCCTTGACCGCCCGCCGCTCGACCGCGCGCGCCACCGCCTCGCCGCTCTCGCGGCCGGCTCTCTCCAGCGCCTCGACCAGCAGTGCATCGCGCGAGTCGAAGTGGGCATAGAAGCCGCCGTGCGTGAGGCCGGCCTGCTTCATCACATCGGCGACGCCGACGCCCGCATAGCCGTGCCGGCGGATCGTGCGTGCGGCGACGTCCACGATGCGCTCATGCGTGTCCTGCTTGCGGCTGTTCGGCGTGCGACTCATCGGGATTTTCTTGGTATGATGCATATCATATTCTTTCGCCGACTGTCCGTCAAACAATCCACCGCCCAGCGATCGGACGGAGTGTCCAGACTGCGCGACCTTCAGAGAGCGTCGAAGTCAGCTCTCACGCACTGAAACTCGCGCGCCGTCCGTCCGCTCGCGGTGTCGGGAGTTCCACGCCTTGCGACCGACCGGTCGTTCGCCGCGGAGCCGCGGTCACGGATCGCCGAGCACCCGGCCTTGAATGTGAAGCGGTCGCAGGAGGGGCCGACCGTCGAATGCCTGGTGACGACCACCGCCGTCGTTCAGACCGCCGGCCGCGATTGACCGTCACGCGACGGGCTTGGCTAGCGCGCCCGCTGGGTCCATCATTCGCCCGCCGGACGAGCGACTCGCCGAAATCCGGCCCGCTCATCGCACCGAGGCATCATGCTGGTGCGTGCCTCCCGCTGGCATCAGGCAGGCACCCATGAAGTGGAAGTTGCTCGGCGGCCCGCTGAAGAGGGAACACCCTGAGAGACGCGAATGTTGAAGCACGTGGCCTCGATTGCGATATGCCTGGCGCTCTCGATGCCCGGTGCGGCTCAGACCTACAAGGACGCTGTCGCGCGCTTCGCCAACGCCGCCGCTGATCTCACGTTCCCTGCGGAAGCCGGCGAATTGTCTGTTCTCAGCCGGCCGCAAATGGCGATCCATAAGCCCGCCGGCGATGGTCCGTTCCCAGCCATCGTGATCCTCCCCGGCTGCAGGGGGCTGGGGCCACAGACCCTGGACTGGGCGCGAAGAGTCGTAGCGCGAGGTTACGTCGCGTTTGTCGTCGATCCCGTGACTCAGCGGCCGCCGCCCGTTTGCGTGCCGGAGTCTCCGGCAAATCACTACCGCGGTGCCAAGGACGCCTTTCAGGCGCTGGCTCACCTGAAGAACTTTCCTTTCGTCGATCAGGAGCACGTGGGGCTCTTGGGCTTTTCGTGGGGCGCGATGGTCAGCCTGCTCGCCAGCAGTCAAACGTTTGCCGAGCTGTTCTCGCCTTCCCGACGCTTCGTTGCCGCAGTGGGCTTCTACCCACTCTGCCACGTTGCGCCGATGCAGGGTCGCCCGGCGGTGGACTTCGTTCGCCCCGATCACGATCGGCCGATGCTGGTTCTCCTGGGTGGCCAAGACCTCGAGGCTCCCGCGGGCGACTGTGTTCCGCTTCTGAAGGCCGTGGCCGAGAAAGGGCAGCCAGTGCAATGGCGAGTCTACGAGGGCGCGACGCATTGCTGGGATTGCAGTTCGCTGGACAACTTCTCCCGGATCGACTTTCGTGGTGTTCGTGTCTCCTACAAGTTCGACAGGGAGCTGACCGAACAGTCCGCGAAGGCGGCACTCGAGTATCTCGATCAGCGCTTGAGGCAACGTTGAGCGACCTCGACACCTGCCTCGCATGCGACGCCAAACGGCGCTGTCGGGCATGACGCCTGGCGTTCGAGAAACTTCGAGGCACCGCCGAAACAGAACAAGCGTCGACCTGCCGTGAAGCCGATCCTTGCGCGAATCGCCTGGGCGTGGACCCTGCTCTTCACGGTGCTGTTGCAGGTCGGCATGCCGGTGGCGCATGCTCAGAAGGTCGTGAAGGTGGGCGTGCTCAGTCCCGGTCAGACGCGTTTTCCACCAAACGAGGTTTTCGACCGGACGCTGCAACAACACGGCTGGGTGCTCGGCAAGACGATGGTGCTCGAGTACCGCTTCTCTTCCGGCCGGGCAGACCTCGACGCCATGAACGCAGCGGAACTCGTCGATCAGCAGCAAGTCGACCTGTTGGTGGCGTGGGGCGCATCACCGGCACTGGCGGCGAAGCGCATGGCCGAGCGCGTGCCCGTCGTGTTTGTTGCCGTCAACGGTCCGGTGGAGCGTGGGTTGGTGCAAAGCCTGTCCCATCCGGGCGGCCGCATCACGGGCGTCACGTACGAGGCCGGCGACGGCATCTTTTCCAAACAGCTGCAGCTCCTGCACGAGTGCGTGCCGAGCCTGAGGCGTGTGGCGTTCCTGACGGTGGAGTGGGAACCGGTGCGGCCGTCGGCGCGCCAAGGGCTCGCGAGCGCTGCAAAGACGCTTGGCATCGAGCTGGTGGAGGTCGAGCTGCACACGCCGCAAGATCTGACGCACGCGATGCTCAGCGCCAAGCAGACCGGCGCGCAAGCGCTGTTCGTGCTGCCCACGTCGTTTGCGTCGGCCTATCGTGGGCAGATCGCCCGGCTGGCGTTGGCGCACGAGCTGCCCTCGATGCACGGGCACAGCGAGTCGGTCGCCGTCGGCGCGTTGATGTCCTATTCGCCGAGTCTTTCCGACGTCGCACACCAGGCGGCGTTGCAGGTCCACCGGATCCTGCGAGGCGCCAAGCCGGCAGATCTGCCGGTCGAAGAGCCGACCCGCTTCGAATTCCTGATCAACATGAAAACGGCGAAGGCCCTGGGCCTTACGGTGCCGCGATCGCTGTTGCTGCGCGCTGACCGAGTCATTGAGTGAGCGCCTGCAGGGGGAGTCGTCATCGACTCGGATTGCCGTGCTTGAGACTTGGCAACCTCTTCAACGGATAGACCAAGTCTCGCTCTGAAGCGGCCACTCCTTGCGCAGAGGCGACCGGTAGTCTGGCTGAGACCCGTCGAAGTGAAGAGCGCTGCGGCCGGGCCCCGGCTCAAGCGGGTGCGCGAACCGAGCGGCCGAGCAGCCGCGCCAGCGCGTACACCGCGTCGATGTGCGGCGTCGCCGTGCCCGTCAGCCGCGCCAACTCGACCACCGAGCCGACCAGCGCCTCGATCTCGGGCTCGCGGCCGGCCTCGACGTCCTGCAGCATCGAGGTCTTGTGCGCGCCCACCTTCTCCGCGCCGGCGATGCGCCGGTCGATCGACACCCGGAACGTGACGCCGAGCTTGGCGGCGACCTGCTGCGCCTCGCCCATCATGAGGGCGGCCAGCTCGCGGGTCGGCGCGAAGCGGCAGATGTCCTGCAGCGTCGCGCGCGTCAGCGCACTGACGGGATTGAACACCAGGTTGCCCCACAACTTGAGCCAGATCTCGGCGCGGATGTCGGCCAGCAGCGGCGCCTTGAAGCCGCCGCGCTCGAAGGCCGCGCCGACGCGTTGCGCTCGCTCGCTGATCGAGCCGTCGAGCTCGCCGAGCGGAAAGCGGTCGCCCTCGATGTGGCGCACGACGCCGGGCGCCGTGAGTTCGCTGGCCGGGTAGACGACGCAGCCGAGCACATTGTCGGCACCGATCGCGCGGGCGATGCGGCCGCCGGGATCGACGCTCTGCAGCACCTGGCCCTCGAGCGGCCCCGGCAGCTTGTGGAAGTACCAGTACGGGATGCCGTTCTGCATCGGCACGATCACCGTGTGCGCGCCGCACAGCAGCGGCACCTGATCGGCCACCGCGCCGAGCTGGTGCGCCTTCATCGCCAGCACGACGACGTCGTGCACGCCGGCGCCGCGGTAGTCGTCGGTGGCGCGCACGTTGCGCACCACCCGCTCGCTGCCGTCGGCGGCGACGAGCCGCATGCCATGGGCGGCGATCGCCTGCAGGTTGGCGCCGCGCACGAGGAAGGTGACGTCCTCGCCGGCCAGTGCCAGCCTGGCGCCGACATAGCCACCGATGGCGCCGGCGCCGATGATCGCGAACTTCATGAGGCTCCCTGGGCGCAGCGACGCGGCGTCGAAGCGGCGGGCCTGCGCGTGTTGTGACCGCCCGGCGATTCTAGGGAGCCGATGCCGGCGGCGGCGCTGACGCCGGCGCTTTCGATTCTGGAATCTTGACCGCAGTCAATGGCCACGGAGCGAGCGACCGCGCAGAATTTTCCGGTGGCGGCGCGCCCGGCCGGCGTTCGATCAGCCGCACGAATCAGGCGATGCGAATCGGAGACAACCATGGCATACGACAAGGCAGCCGTCAGGCAGATCCTCGACCGCGTGCGCGCCGACAAGCGCACGGCGCTGACCGCGCCCGAGGGCAAGCTCGTCTGCGATGCCTACGGCATCCCGGTGCCGCAGGAGGGCGTGGCCAGGTCGGCCGCCGAGGCGAGCGCGCTGGCGCAGAAGATCGGCGGCCCGGTGGTGCTGAAGATCGTGTCGCCCGACATCCTGCACAAGACCGAGGCGGGCGGCGTGCTGATCGGCCTGAAGAGCGCCGACGACGTGGCCAAGGGCTACGACACGATCCTCGCCAACGCGAAGAAGTACAAGGCCGACGCCAAGGTTGTCGGCGTGCAGGTGCAGCAGATGCTCGGTGGCGGCCAGGAGGTGATCGTCGGCGCGGTCACCGACGGCAGCTTCGGCAAGCTGGTGGCGTTCGGTCTCGGTGGCGTGCTGGTCGAGGTGCTGAAGGACATCACGTTCCGCCTCGCACCGGCCACGCAGAACGACGCGCTGTCGATGCTCGACGGCATCGCAGCCGCCGAGATGCTGAAAGGCGTGCGCGGCAGCGAGCCGGTGAACCGTGAGGCGCTGGCCAGCGTGATCGTGCGCGTCGGCGAGCTGGTGAACGATTTCCCCGAGATCGCCGAGATGGACCTGAACCCGGTGTTCGCCACCGCCAAAGGCGCCATCGCCGCCGACGTGCGCATCGTCTGCAACTTCGAGCCTGCCGAGCCGCGCTACCGCCCGTCGCAGCAGGAGATCGTCACCGCGATGAACCGCATCATGAAGCCGAAGGCGGTGGCGGTGATCGGCGCCTCGGCCGAGGACGGCAAGATCGGCAACTCGGTGATGAAGAACCTCATCAACGGCGGCTACAAGGGCCAGATCCTGCCGATCCACCCGAAGGCCAGCGAGATCCTCGGCTACAAGGCCTACCCG
>Ga0335084_10007950_pt1 | contig 10554 bp, 9 predicted proteins | sample Lox_Sample_44_FD_206721 | JGI IMG/M metagenome (GOLD analysis project Ga0335084, IMG submission 206721) | Soil microbial communities from Loxahatchee National Wildlife Refuge, Florida, United States - Lox_Sample_4.4 | ecosystem: Environmental > Terrestrial > Soil > Wetlands | place: USA: Florida... | reverse complement strand
GATGAATACCACGAGTTGTATAAAAAAGGCAGAATTTAGCGTGTAGTTGGCGTAATGGTTGGCGACCAGGCACCCCGCTCCCATGATCAAACTGCACAGCGAAATCTTGCCCAGCGAACGGAAGATCTCGATGGTGCCCAGGGAGCCATAGCGCAGGCGAAACACCGCAAACAACGTGAAGAAATCGAAGAACGTTGCCAGAGACGTCGCCAGCGCCGGGCCTCCGTTCTGGAAGCGCCTGAAGAAGAACTCCAGGAAGAGGATGTTCAGGAAGATATTCAGGAAAAAAGAAATGCTGGCGACGATGACCGGCGTCTTGGTGTCTTTGGCGGAGTAAAAGGCTGGTACGACGAGCTTTACGCAGGCGAGCGCAGGCAAACCGATGGCGTAATAGAGTAACGGGCGCGCCGTCAGGCGGGTGGACTCGGCAACGAATTGACCGTGCTGAAATAGCATCCGGATGATTGGCTCGCGAAGGGTCATCAGGCCGATCGCCGCCGGAATCGTGATATACGCGACGATGCGGACCGCAAACGTGAGCGTCTTCTTGAGGCCTTCATAATTATTGGCCGCGGCCTGATGGGACATAATCGGCAGGATAGCGGTAGCCACGGCGATCGCGTATCCGCCGAGCATAAGTTCCATCACGCGGTCGGCGACATAGAGAGCCGTCAGGCTGCCGCGAGGCATGCGCGCGGCGTTGGCGAAATAGGTGTCCACGAAGAAGTTGATCTGCGAGATGCCCAAGCCGAAGAAGCGCGGGAAAAGCACGCGGGAAATGTCGCGGAAGCCCGGATGCGAAAAGGAAATGCCGAAATCGAAGCGCATGCCTTTGCGCACCAGCGACGGCACGAGCATGAGAAATTGCAATGCGCCGCCCACCAGGACGCCAACGGCTAACGCGGTAGACGGAGCTTTAAAGTACGGCCAGACCATGCTGGTGGAAAAGATGATAATTACAGCGTTGAGGACCACCGTCGTCGCCGCAGGAAGCGCGAAGTTGTGGAACGAGTTGAGGATGCTGATGCCAATAGCGGCCAAGCCGAGGAAAAATAGGTAGGGGAAGATGATGCGGTTTAGGGCGATGGCTTCGTCCCAGCCCGCGACTTTATCGCCAGGGGAGGTAAAGGTATGAATCACATGGGGAGAAAAAATGACCCCGAAGACCACGACCACGGCCAGAATCAGGGCCACGGTCCAAAAGAACCGATTGGCAAAGTGCCAGAGTTCTTCAGCAGTGCGCTCCCGCATATAATTGGTGAAGACTGGGATGAACGTGGCGGAAAAGGTGCCATCTCCCACTAAGCGCCTGCAAAGATTGGGGATACGGTAGGCGAGGACGAATGAATCGGCGCTCAGGGTAGTGCCGAGGAGGAGAGTAATGCGCTGGTCGCGGAGGTAGCCCAAGGTGCGGCTCGCAATGGTGACCAGCGATATGATGGAAGCGGATTTTAGGATCTGCTTCTTTTCGGACAAAGACCGACCCTCAGGGACCTAACTCCAATAAAAACAATAAGTTGACAGGAAAACTCGGATTAACATAACATACAACTGCAGCCTTCTGCAATCGTTTCCTACCTGAAATAAGGATGAATTGAATTGAAGACGCGAGCCCCAGCCTCGACGCACAAGAAAGTCGTCATCGAATTGGCCGACAAGGCCATATTGAGGGGCTATCTGAACCCTTCCCGGCTGGCCGGAGCGGAAATGTTGGATCTTCTTACCGCGGAGGGAGAGCATGAAGAGGTACCGCTCCTGAAAGTGCGGGCGGTCTACTTCGTACGAGACCTGGAAGAGGAGTTCGCCCCAGAGCGGAAGGCGTTCTTGAGCCGGCCGAAGCTTGACGGGCTGTGGGTCAAGGTGAAGTTCCGTGACGAAGCAACCCTGGAAGGCGTAATTCCGAATGACCTCTTGGCGTTCCTGGACAATGGGCTACACCTGACTCCGCCCGATTTCAATTCTAATACGGATCGCATTTATGTGCCGCGCCCGGCGATCGCGGAACTGACAGTGCTCGGCGTAGTCGGCGTCGCCAGAAGAAAACCTCCCGCAGCGCCGCCGGCGCAGCCGCGACTGTTCATCGAGTAGCTGCGTACCCCACACGGAATTTTCCATGCGGTGAATCCACAAATTATGTTTGTGTCCCTCGCAACTCGTGCTATTGGATTTGTCTAGAAATTCTCGGATGCGATGACACCGGTACGGGTACGAACGAATCAGGACGGCTGGGAAATTGGACGGTGAGATAAATCACATCGGGCAGCGACTCCGTTCCTTACAGTGAACCTTGAAAGAATGAGCGTGCATTCAGCTGAATAAGCGCACACCCTGGGGGTGAGTCCGAGCCCAGGCTGGTCGCGGCAAGCGGGTGGTGACCATAGAGACGCAAGTCTCGCGTCCTTTTTTCGAGGAATATCTGATGAAACTTCTGTTTTTATTGCTCTGGCTGGCCGGAGGCGGCTCTGTGGCCCTGGCCATTGGGCTATGCGTGAATCTTCTTTGGCTGTGCCAGTCGCGTCTTGACGCCGAAGACGAAGCGGTGTGGAACCTCCTCGTGCCCAAGGACCGTGGTTAATCACGCGAACGGCCGCGCTTCCCCTCCTTTTCCACGTTTTTCGTCAGATGCCATGCGGAACACCATGAACAGAAGTACGCGCGCAAGTTCTTCGGGGCGTTCGCCGATCGCACCTGATGCGCAGCCATCGTGAGGGCTTCCCCTTCCGTCTCGTATTTCCGTTTTCCGGTAACCGGGCACCTGGTTTCGTTGCTCTGCATGGAAGATTCCGCAAATCAATCCGCTGCCACCCATCGTAGTTCCAAATTTCGAAAAGTTCACCGGCCCTGGCGATATATGTTCGCCCAAACCCGAACGTCTCCCAGAGAGCCTGGGTTCGAAGATGGCTCGCTTCCCCGTCTGTACTTCGCGGAATGGGGTGTGCGAGACTCACAGTTTGCACTGGCGTTGAGATGGAGTGCTGTGGAGAGGTGTGTCCATGAAGCTGCAGGAACTGGCGGAACGCCTGGAATGCCGTTTGGAGGGTGAGCCGCAAACCGAAGTCAGTGGCGTGGCCGGAATCGAGCAGGCCGGGCCGGGTGAAGTGACTTTTCTTGCGAATCGCCGGTACGCGCCCAATCTCAAGACCACGCGCGCAGCAGCGGTATTTGTCGAGGAAGGCGTGGCCATCGAACGCGACCCGGGCAAGCCACCGCTGGCGAAGTTGCTCACAGCGAACCCCTATCTGGCGTTTGCAAAAGCCATCGAGCTGTTTTATGAATCGCCCCGCTATACCCCGGGGATTCATCCCACCGCGATCATCGCCAAAACGGCGCGAATTGGCGCGGGTGCGCACATCGGGCCGTACTGCTTCGTGGACGAAAACGCAGCTATCGGCGAAAACGCGGTATTGCACAGCTTTGTGACGATTTATTGCGGCGCGCACATCGGCGCGGACTTTTTTGCGCACGCGCACGCTGTGGTCCGCGAATTCTGCCGGATTGGCAATCGCGTGGTCCTCCAGAATGGCGTCGTGATTGGTGGCGACGGGCTCGGCTTCGCAAAGAATCCGGACGGCACGTGGTACAAGATGGCGCAGTCGGGCCCCGCAGTGCTGGAAGATGACGTGGAGATTCAGGCGAACTCGTGCATCGACCGCGCGACGGTGGGCGAGACGCGGATCGGGCGCGGCACAAAGATTGACGACCTCGTGCTGGTTGGCCACGCATCAAAAGTGGGCACCAACTCGATGCTGTGCGGGCAGGTTGGACTGGCTGGCTCCACGCGCGTGGGGGACAACTGTATCCTGGCCGGCCAGGTTGGAACAGCCGGGCATTTGACCGTCGGCGATGGCGCCGTGATTACCGCGCAAAGCGGCGTGCCGAACGATGTGCCGGAAAGAGCGCTCTATTCCGGCTATCCGGCGGTGGAAAATCGCAATTGGCTGCGGATGATGGCGACGCTGCGGCGCCTGCCGGAGCTGCAGAAGCGCGTGGCGGAACTCGAAGAGAAGCTGAACCGGTAGCGCCGGCTTCCAGCCGGCAAGTGTAAGCGTAATGGCCCTGGCCAGGAGACGTTTGGAAGCCGCGCGGAGAACAAAAGCCGGTTGGACACAGGATGCAGGCGCTACCCGTCTACGCGGCGCCGGGAAAGCCGAGAGGGCGCTGGTCGGGCGGCAGGCCCGCGGCGAGTTCGTCGTGGAGGCGCAGGTTAAGCTCCTCGCGCCGCTCCAGCGAGTACTGCGTGGCATCAATCGGCGCAAGAAACTCGACCAGAATTTCGCCGGGATAAATTTTCAGCGAGCGTTTTTTCATGATGCGGTGTGCGTTGGAGCAGGCGACCGGCACCAGCGGCACTCCCGCCTTGATAGCCATTACCGCGGTTCCCTTCTTGAATTCCTGCAAACGTCCATCCGGGCTCCGAGTGCCCTCAGGATAAATCAGGAAGCTCTGTCCGTTCCGGATTGCTTCGGTGGCTTTTTCCAGGCTGCTGATCGCGGAGTCGCGATGGAGGCGGTCCACAGGAATGAAATGGGCCAGATGAAATGCCTGTCCAACAATGGGATATTCGAATAACGAGCGCTTCAGAAGAATGGCGATGCGGCGCGGAATGGCGCCAACGACGGCCGGTGCGTCGGCGGAACTCGTGTGATTCGCGGCAAAAATCACCGTGCCGGGGGGGATGTGCTCGACTCCTTTCACTCTTAGGCGAACGCCCACGGCGCGAACAAAAAACAGGACGCCCTTCAGAGCGGTCCAATAGAGCGGGTTCGGATTCCTGGTGAGGAGCGTCCACAACAGCAGCGGCGGCCCCAGAACAAGGATATAAAGCGTCAGGCCAGTGCACATGAAGATAGCGCGGAGCATGAGTTAGAAAAAGATTCTCGAATCCGTGAGCGCGGGTCAAGTCGGATTCGCGCAGCGAGGACAGCTTGCTCCCGGGACTTGAGACGTCACCGCGATTGCTCTGCGCGAACGGGAACAGCATCGGTGGTTCCGTGATAGAGGCCATCGCGGATATGCCGCGCGCGGTCGCCGGCGCCGGCGGATTCGGCGACTTCGAAATACTTCTCGCGCGACTCGCCCAGCCGGACGTCCACGGACTTCTCTTCCTCATTGCGGCGCACCCGCAAGTGAAGAACGTCTCCCGGAACCTGCTCCGCAGCCCAGCGTCGGGGATGACGCGGAACATCGCCGTCGTCCCAGCGAAGAATTTCGTCGCCTACTTGCAGGCCCGCGTCTGTGGCCCCGCTGTTCGGTTCGACCTCGGAGACGATCCACGGCGCGCTCGGCTCACGTTGCGGCAAAAACCCAAGCGTCGCCCGGACAATCTCATGAGTTCGAAGCTCGAGCCCCGCCCGCGCCAGCAGCGTCTGGTACGGAAGCGGGGCCGCTCCGGCGACGTAGTGATCGAAGAAATCCGCCAGCGACCCGCCGGTGAGTTTTTCCGCTTCCAGGCGGACATCAAGCGAATCGCGATAGAACTTCCCTTCCCTTGCGAAATCCGCATCCATGGCGCGGAGTAGATCATCGAGGCTGCGCTGATTGCCGGTGCGGTCGCGAATTACAATGTCGAGGAGAAACCCCAGAACTTGTCCCTTGGTGTAATACGAAATGCTGTTCTCTGGCTGGTTGTATAGCGCGTACTTTTCCAGCCATGCGTCGAGACTGGACTCCTCGGCACTTTGCCAGTCGTCGGCCGGGCGCGATTCGAGATCGGTAATCTGCTGGCTGAGATCCTGAAGGAAGTCCTGCTTCTTCCAAAGCCCAGTCCGGAGGAGCGTGTACGAAGCGTATGTGTTGGTGACCCCTTCGGCGAACCAAAGCGCGCGAGTATACATTTCGCGCGTGCGGTCGATAGGTTCCAGGGTGGTGGGGCGAATGCGCTTCACGTTCCAGAGATGAAAATACTCGTGGGCCGCGACATTGGGGAGAAATTCGCCCGTGGGGATGGAAATGGCTGTGGAATTCGCGTGCTCCATTCCTCCGCCACCCCCGGCCGCGGCTTTGCCTATGTGAAAGATAAAGGTGTAGCCGGAATAGGGCGCGCCGCCCATCATCTTGAGTTCGTATGCGCAGATTTTGTGCAGCGCCGCTTCGACATCATTTTTCTTGTAATCGTCGCCGTGAATCACCACGCGAACCGGCGGTGAAAGGTCGTGCAGTGTGAATTCCTGAAATTTCGAAAGCTCAATTGGTGTGTCCGCCAGGACGTCGAACCCGGGCGTCTCCAAAATAATCTGCCTAAGACGACTGAACTGCGTAATCGTCGTCGGTGCGGAGGACGCAATTCCCCATTCGGGCGGCACCTCCTGAAACGCCACCGCACACTTTTCCGACCGACGCTCGGGCAGGTAAAGCAGAATCATCGCCGGATTGATGAAGGCATGGTCGGCGTTGAGCTGCGAACTGAAAGGACCGGAGTCGTCCCAAAACGTGTCGTAGGAAAGCTTGATCGTGCCGCTGCCCTGCACCCGCCAGGTGAGCTTGTCCAATTTTTCAATCGCGGCGTCTTGCCCGTTGACCGTGGCGGAGACACGCTCCACGTGGCTGCTGAAATCGCGAATCTGGTAGAGGGCATCCCAGGCGGCCATTTGTAAATCCACGTGTCCGCTCACGTCAGGGACTTCCATCGTCACATGGAAAAGGTGCTGCTCGGGATGGGCGAGCGAGATGGTATAGCGAATATCCGCGCGCGCGGGAACGGCAGCGCACAGCCACGCCGAGAGAACTCCAACTACCAGACAGCGAACCGAGGGACGAGTTGGTTTCACCGGGTATTGGCTCCGGGGGCGGAATCCACGGTGCCGAGCTTTTTCAGCAACTTTTCGCAAAGGCCGTCGAAGCTCCCGTTGGACATGATAAGGAGCAGGTCTCCGGATTTCGCTTCGGCCGCGAGTAACTCGACGATCGCATCCGCGCCGGAGAGTACACGCGCCTCTTTGCCCAACCTGCGAACCGCCGCGGCGACCGCCTCCGGGTCGAGGCGCTGCTCGTCGGAAAGTTGCGATGCCCGATTCACGCCGCCGAGCAACACTTGGTCGCCGAGTGCCAACGTCGCCGGAAGCGCATCCTGAAACACCTTGCGGCGCATGGAGTTTGAACGCGGCTCGAGAATCGCCCACAATCGCCGGCCGGGCCAGCGCAGGCGCGCCGCTTCGATCGTGGCCTTCACCGCCGTGGGATGGTGCGCGAAATCGTCCACCACCAGGATACCGTCCACTTCACCTTTCACGTCCATGCGGCGCTTGACGCTGCGGAACGTCGCCAGCGCCTCCTGGATTGCCTCGCGACGAATGCCGCGGCCTTGCGCGACGATAAGTGCCGCCAGGGCGTTCAGCACGTTGTGGCGGCCCGTAGCGTTCAGGCGAATTTCGCAGTAAGGCTCGCCTTTGTAGCACACGTCGAACTTCATGCCGTCGCCATCGATGGCCACATTCGTGGCGACCCATTCGTTGCTCGCGTTGAAACCGTAGCGAATTACGGGGCAGAACGCGCTGGCGCTGGCCTGCAAGAGCGCTTCGCCAGCCTCCGGATCGCCCCATGTGATCACCCGGCCGCGCCGTGGTACGAGATTCACCAATCGCCGGAAAGCCGTCTGATAGTTCTGGAAATCGACGTAAATGTCGGCGTGGTCGAATTCCAGCGATGTGATGATCAAATCATCCGGATGGTAGTGGAAGAATTTCGCCGCCTTGTCCCAGTAAGCGCTGTCGTACTCGTCGCCCTCCAGGATGAACTCCTCGCCGCCGCCAAGGCCGTAAGCCTGGCCAAAATTCTCGGCGATGCCGCCGACCAGAAAATTGGGACGCTTCTTGGCCACCTGGAAAAGCCAGGCCAGCATGGCGGTCGTGGTGGTCTTGCCATGCGTCCCGCTGACGACGATCGAATGCTTTCCCGGGAGAAATTCTTCTTCCAGAATTTCCGGTAGCGAGCGATGCGTCAGCTTGCGGTCCAGCATCTCCTCGACTTCCACATTTCCCCGCGAGATGGCGTTGCCAACGATGATGAGACCAGGAGCGGGGGTGAGATGCGCGGGATCGAACCGCGTGGCGTACGCGATGCCACGCGATTCGAGAAACGTCGAAGCGGGCGCATAGACGCCCGCGTCCGAGCCGGTCACGCGGTAGCCGCGCTCGCGCAGCATTCCCGCCAATGGGGACATGGCGGAGCCGCCGATGCCAATCATATGAATGTGCTTTGCTTTCGCCAACGTGACTTGCCTCTCCCAGTTTACTCGACGACGGCCGGTTCGAGAATTTCCAGCACTCCCGATCCCTTCGCTTGCAACCTGGCGCGCACACCCAAAGGAATCGTCAGCATCGGGCGTTTCGTGTGGCCGACGGGCGCGCCGTAAACCACCGGAACCTTCAGCGGCGCGAGAATGGCGGCGCAAATTTCCGGAACACTGAAACTGCCGGTCACCGGTGGGTCGCACTCCGGGAAATCGCCAAGCACGATGCCGGTGACATCCTCGAGAACTCCCGCGTGTTGCAGATGTCGCAGCGCGCGATCCACCTGGTAGGGCTTCATGCCGCGATCTTCCAGCAGAAGGATTGCCCCTTTGGTGTCTGGCTGAAAGGAGGTCCCCAGCGTGGTCTGCAGCATCGTAAGGCAGCCACCGACAATTCGTCCCGAAGCCGAGCCGGAGACAAGTGTCGCGGCGCGCAGGGGAATTTCCCATTTCGCCTTCGTCTCGCTGACAGCCTGCAATAACGAAAACGCGTCATAGCCGGACGGCTGATCGGCCCCGTAGTTGAATCCCGCAGCGACCATCGGGCCGTAAAATCCCGTCCATCCGCGCACACTCTGCATAAGCAGTTGAATGACGTTGAAATCGCTGAAGCCCACGATGCACTTTGGACCCTGGAGGCGCGTGGCCAGCCGCAAATCGATTAGGTAGTTAGCGCCGTAGCCGCCGCGCCCAGCAATCACGCCGTCCAGTTTCTTGTCCTGAACGGTCCGGCAAAATTGCCGCAAACGATCTCCGTGGCTTGCCGCGAAATAGCCCTGCGATGCGCTGGCCGATGGTTCTTCGACCTGGAAGCCCAAGCGGCGAAGCTCGGCGATGCCCGCGGCGATCGCACTCGCTTCCGCGGGAGATGACGGAAACACGATCCCCAGGCAAGAACCTCGCCGCAAGGCCTTGGGCTTTTGCAGACCTACCGAGCGCCGGGTCATTCGCTGCGCCCTTCCAACGAGACCAGTTCGGTAAGGACGCCTTCCCGGCTCAACTGTTCGACGATTTGCAGTTGTTGGCTATGACTCACATCCGCCTCGAATTCGACGACGGAGTTCGCTCCCGCCATGGATACGCGGAACTGCTGCGGAGCGATCTTCAGAGAGGCAAGCAGGCGCTGTACTTCGCCGGCGAGGTTTTGCGCACGGCTTGTGGTAAAGCGAAACATCTGGGCGTGGGCTTTCAAATTGAAGCGATCGGTCAGGCGCGCGACGGCGACAAGTCCCAGAAGCACGATTCCCGTCGAAACGCCGGCAACGGCATACATACCGCCACCCGCGGCCATCCCGATCGCTGCCTCCACAAAAATTGTGGCCGCGGTAGTCAGGCCGACCAGTCCGGCGCTGTCTTTCAGGATCGCGCCCGCCCCGAGAAAGCCGACACCTTGCACGATGTTCGATGCAATACGCGTCGGGCTGGAATCGCCATAGAGGCGGCTGATTTCGACGGATAGAATCGTGAACAAGGCCGTGGCCAGGCAAACGAACATGCTGGTGCGCACGCCGGCAGGCCTGCGATGCAGGTCGCGCTCGACGCCTATTGCCGCGCCCAGCAAGGCGGCAATCAACAACCGGAGGAGGATTTCGTGAAAGGAGAGCATCCGGTACGAAAGACCCCGCGTCAGGAAAGATTCTACCGCCTAGAGTTTGAACTGCGTCAATTTCAGGAAGTGGCGTGCCCTGGCGTGTATCTCCGGCTTCTTGAGCTTGAGAAGCCGCTCCAGGCCGAAGCGTTCGACCGTGTAGCTCCCCAAGACCGAGCCGTAAACCATCGCTCGGCGCAGATGCGCGTCGGTGGCCGTGCCCACGCCGGCGAGATAGCCCATGAAGCCGCCGGCAAAGCTGTCGCCGGCACCGGTCGGGTCGTGGGGTTCCTCCAGCGGAAACGCCGGGACGCAAAAGACGCCGTATTTGTCCACCAGCAGCGCGCCGTATTCGCCCCGCTTGATCACCAGCGTGCGGGGGCCCATTTTGAAGATGCGTTTCGCGGCGCGCAGCAGGTTGTGCTCGTTGGAAAGCTGGCGTGTCTCCGAATCGTTGATCATCAGGATGTCCACGTGGCGGAGGGTCTCGCGCAGTTCGTCATTGGTGCGCTCGATCCAGTAATTCATCGTATCCATCGCCACGAGCTTCGGACTGCCCTTCACCTGATGCAGGACGTCTCGCTGGAGGTCGGGCGCGATATTGGCCAGGAACACGAATTTCGATTTGCGGTAGCTTTCGGGAAGTCGCGGCTTGAACGCGGCAAAGACGTTCAGATCGGTGACCAGGGTGACCCGCTCGTTGAGATTCTCCGAATAGCGCCCAGCCCAGAAAAAGCAC